>Ga0209262_10001034_pt1 | contig 11710 bp, 5 predicted proteins | sample Lowcelwee11metaG_FD_187171 | JGI IMG/M metagenome (GOLD analysis project Ga0209262, IMG submission 187171) | Freshwater pond sediment microbial communities from the University of Edinburgh, under environmental carbon perturbations - Low... | ecosystem: Environmental > Aquatic > Freshwater > Pond...
AAGGATCTTCTCAAATGTTGCAATGATGGGGATGCTGCCTCCGCTGCGGACAGGTATGGGCTTCTTGCCGAAAACCTCTTCATAGGCTCTTTCGGCAGCAAGATACTCGGGCGTATCAAGAGGACTGACATAAGCCTCTCCTCCGTGGAGATATTCAGCAATTATCTTCACCCCTGCCGGGGCTATTGCCCTGATATGCTTTATGGCAAGGTCAGCAATGGCTTCAGCTTTCTGATAAGGGACGAGCCTCATCGAGATCTTTGCCGATGCCTTTGATGGCAGTATCGTCTTTGCTCCTTCACCTGTATACCCTCCCCAGATACCATTGATGTCAAGGGTGGGCCTGATGCCAACGCTCTCAAGGGTCGAGAATCCTTTCTCCGAAGCCAGAGCTTCCACACCGATAGACTTTTTATATGCTGCAGGATCAAACGGTCTTTTGGCCATTTTAGCTCTTTCAGCGTCAGATGGCACCATCACATCATCATAAAATCCGGGGATCGTAATTTTCCCGTCGCTGTCCTTCAGGCTGGCGATTATTTCGCACAGCACATTGCACGGATTGACAACAGCGCCGCCGTAAATACCTGAATGAAGATCATGATCAGGACCCTCGACCTCAACCTGGATATACGACAGTCCGCGCAACCCCGATGTAACAGATGGATTAGCCGGGGAGATCATGGTTGTATCTGAGATGAGGATCACGTCAGAGCGGAGCATCTCCCTGTATTCGGCACAGAAACCCCCGATACTTTCCGACCCGGCCTCTTCCTCTCCCTCGATCATGAACTTGACATTGCACGGGAGTGTGTCCGTGGCGTTCATCATCTCAAATGCCTTCAGGTGCATGAACAGCTGGCCTTTGTCATCATCGGCCCCGCGGGCATAGATCTTCCCGTCACGGATCTCCGGTTCGAAAGGCGGTGAAACCCACTTCTCAACCGGCTCAGGCGGCTGAACATCATAATGACCGTAAATCAGGATCGTGGGCAATGACTTACCAATAATTTTTTCACCATATACTATCGGGTGTCCTTTGGTAGGATAAACCTCAGCGCGGTCGGCACCGTTGCCCAGCAGCATGTCCCTTATATATTCCGCGGCCCTGACCATGTCATCCTTATTGGCTTCTGCTGCACTGACTGACGGTATCCTTATGAGCCCGAAGAGCTCTTCAATAAATCTGTCCCTGTTGGTCTCAATGTAGCTGCTTATTTTTTCCATGATTCCCTGTTTTTGTTGTATTCATTTGCTGACCACTGCAGTTTGTCATACCACTCTTCACCAAAAGCCCTGATAAGAGGTTCCCTGAGATATGACCAGAGCGGAGAATTCTGTTTTACGCCTGCCGCCACACCTGGCAGGCAGATGGGCCACTCCTCGTAGTTCACGCCTTTAAAATCACGGTATTGCTTTACCCTCACCGGGAACAGGTGACACGACAGCGGCTTCCTGAATGCGACGGCTCCCGCAGTAAAGGCTATTTCTATGCCGCATTTGAATATGCCATCTTCCATGACGGTAAAGGCACACTCTTCATTATTGATCAGTGGAGTGACAAGTTCTCCCTCTATGTCCCTCAGGCTGATGCCCTGCACCTCTATCGCCCTTATACCCTCCGGGCGCAGGAAAGGCCACAGTTCCGGCCATATACGCTCAAGCGTTGCCGCTTCCTCATCGGTGAGCGGGGCACCTGTGTCGCCATAACGGCAACAGCTGCCCTTACACGCTTTTAGGTCACATGAGAATTTCTTTTCAAGAAGAGCCAGCGATACTATTGTTTCATCAATCTGCAGCATAGTTTTCTAAACCAGTGACCTGCCGGTCATTTCTTCCGGAATGGGAAGACCCATCATGGTCAGGATCGTAGGAGCAATATCAGCGAGCCTCCCGCTGCTGACTGTCTTATACCTGTCACTTATAAGATAGATTGGTACGGGATTAAGTGAGTGCGCAGTGTTTGGCGAACCATCAGGATTAATGGCATAGTCAGCATTCCCATGATCAGCTATAATCACAACCTCATATCCGTTTGAACGTGCAGCTTTTACGACATCTCCGGCACATTCGTCCACGGTCCTGACCGCTTTCTGAATTGCTTCGTAGACACCCGTATGACCTACCATGTCGCCGTTGGCAAAATTGAGGCATATGAAATCAAACTTTTGTTTGCCGAGCTCAGCAATGATGGCATCCCTGACCTTATAGGCGCTCATCTCAGGCTGCAGATCATAGGTTGCTACCTTGGGTGAAGGCACCAGTACCCTTTCCTCTCCGGGAAATTCCTTCTCCCTTCCTCCCGAGAAAAAGAATGTCACGTGCGCATATTTCTCCGTCTCAGCAATCCTGAGTTGTTTTTTGCCAAGTTCCCCCAATATTTCTCCGAGAGTCCTGTCCACATTGTCTTTCGGGAAAATGATCTGCAGCCCCCTGAACTTGTCATCGTAAGGTGTCATGGTCAGATAATGCAGCGGGATGGTCTTCATTCCAAGCTCAGGCATATCCTGCTGTGTCAGAACGATAGTCAGCTCGCGGGCGCGGTCATTTCTGAAGTTGATGAAGACTACAACATCGTCACGGGATATCGTAGCAATTGGTGTCCCGTCATCATTTGTTACCACAATAGGCTTCATGAATTCATCGGTCACGCCCCCGTCGTATGAAGCCTGCATTGCCTCAATGATATCCGTTGTTTTATTGCCGACCCCGTTTACGAGAAGATCATAAGCCTCCTTTATACGTTCCCATCTTTTGTCACGGTCCATGGCATAGTACCTGCCGACAAATGATGCCACCCTGCCGTTGCTGTGTTTCAGATGGCTGATCAGTTCCGTCATGTAGCCCTTGCCGCTTCTCGGGTCAGTATCGCGGCCGTCTCCGAAACCGTGGATATATACTTCTTTCAGGCCATAATCCATTGTCATGTCGCAGAGTGCGTAAAGGTGAGTATCAAGCGAGTGCACTCCCCCGTCAGATAACAGACCCATGAAATGAACCTTTGCTCCCTTGTCACGGGCATAAGTGAAGGCTTCAGTGAGTGGCTTGTTGGTCCGTATCTCGCCGGTCCGGCAAGCCCTGTTTATTTTGACCAGGTCCTGGTAGACAATCCGGCCTGCACCTATGTTCAGGTGCCCGACCTCCGAGTTGCCCATCTGGCCTTCAGGTAAACCCACATCTTCACCAGAGGTAAGGAGAGATGCGGAAGGATAAACTTTTTTCAGTGCATCAATAGAAGGTGTCCCTGTAGTACTGATGGCATCACTCCTCGTGCCGTCACCTATTCCCCACCCGTCAAGGATCATCAGTAAGACTCTCTTTTCTTTCATTCAGTTGTCAGTGTATTAATTAAAACCGGTAGCAAAAATAGACAATTCCTCCAGACTGAGGAGACCTCCTTAAGAAGAACAAAGCCAGTGTAAAAAAGTTTGCCTTAACGGGCTCCTGTTATCTCCCTGACCCTGATCTTATAAGTTTTGTCAGGGCAGGTAGGTTCATATTCTATATCACGTCCGACATATGCAGCCCACTCTGACGGTGACAGGTTACGCGTAACCCTGGTGCACAGTCCGCCAGTCATGCATCTTACATGAGCCGGCCTTTGTATGACCTCAGTACGGGTTTCTGCAAGAAATGAATTCCCGTCCTTATTGCAGGCCAGGCAGATGATATTATCATTATTGTCAGATATGACAACCGGCGGCCGGGCGAGGTCAGAAAGGGCCCATATTCTTATGCCGCCGGTTCTGTCTGCGGTGATCATCTGGTTATCAGTTTTATTGAATGCTATAGCTTCAATGGCAGATGTGTGGTCCTCCAGAAAGGTCTCGATAGTTTTTGTTTCTGTATTCCAGATATCAATAAGACCTGTCTTGTCGCCTGTGGCTAACTTTTCTCTTCCCGCGATGAATTTCAGTGATGTAATTACTCTGTTACCGGCATCAAGAGTATACTGCCTGCCTGGTGCTTCCGGGTTCAATAGCATGACCCTGCCGTCCTTTGAAAGTGCTGCCAGCAGACTGTTGTCGTCAGATAATTCAAGTGCAGTAATTCCTGCAGTGTCCCCGGCTATGCTGTTGCCCTTGCGTGATTTGAGATCCCATGCAGTGACAGACCCTTCAATGGTTGATGTGTAAAGAAGGTTGCCTGTGGTGTTAAAGATCAATGCGGTAATGCTGCCACCTGCATCCTGCAACCGGTAACCTACGGTATCGCCGGTGAGAGGTATCATGATAACCTCGGATGTTGATGTGCCGCAGGCGAGCCATGATGCATCAGGACTTACTGACATTGCTTTTATGACTTTGTCACCTGACCAGATCAGGTGATATCCCTTGCCAGGCTGATCGTTCTGCCAGCGTAAGACCCTGCCTTCAGAGTCAGCCGTATAGAAGAAATATCCGTCAGGCCCCTGTGCCATGGCTGTCAGTGATGCTCCATCAGGTCTGAACCTACAGTAGTATTTGTTGCCATAACGTTTGCTCACTTCGTAAAATGCAGAGAATATATCGGCATCATCTTCGATGCCGGCATGTCTTTCATTGAAGAGATAAGCCTGCCATGCCAGCAGTATCTGCAGATCCTGTTCTCCCGAAAAGTTGATTGACCGCAAGGCCAGTGACCTTGCGACGGTTAACATTTTACTTCTGTTCTCCCCGGTAGCCATAACGACAGCGGCTGTCTTACCAGCTTCTGCATTTTTCAGCCTGTTGTGTGCTGCCGATGCTCTCTCCTCAGCCTCCCTTGCCCTGCTGATCGCCGCAATTGTATTCAGCTTTTCCATATCGGCCTCCTGTTTGGCTGTTTTTATAGTATCTGACAACAGATTGAGACTGTCACTCAGAACATTTGTATAGGCAATAGCCTCCTCTTTGAGCTGTAAGGCTACTGACTTCTGTTTTTCAGACCTGACCCTGAGTGAATAGAGAGTGCCCAGTGCCAGGAGCGTCAGCAGTACTATCATTCCCAGAATACCTGTTATAAGGCGTGAACGTCTTATCTTACCATTGTCAGCCTTCTTGTTGTATTCTTCCAGGGCAGCATATTCCTCCTCTGAGTTTTTAAGGAATAGCATTGTTCTCTCGAATGCCGGGTCTATCTTCTCAGCCCAGGCCAGTGTGGGATTGTTCTCTTCACGCCATTTAACGGCTACAAACAGGTCAGGTGCACTCCATAGTTTTCCATTGCCTTCCTGGTACTGTTCAGCAGCCGAGGCAAGCTTGAGATAAAGTCTTTTTGAAGCATCCTCATCATCCAGCCATTTTCTGAGTGTACTCCACAATTTAATAATGCTCTCATGGCTCAGGTCAATGATACTTTCCTTATTAAGGGGAACATCTGAAGGAGGGGTGAGAAAAGAATAGTCAGGATGCCTGAAAACCTCAGCGACATTAATTATCTCTTCTACCGTGCAGCCTGTCTGCGATGCGATGGTGGCAATGCTTTCCGGCCGGCGCATCTCTCTGCCGTCTCCGGTACGAACAGTTATAGTACGGAAGAGTCTCGAACAGACATACCTGTGCCTTTCATTAAGCTCTTCAAGTGCCTGTCCTGCATGTTGTGATATGGCTCCCTTGATCGTACCCACAGCCTCATAGTCGGCAATGCTAAGTGAACGGCTCATGTCACCGGTCTTGTTCCACTGGTTCCACATACGCATAAGAAGGTGCTGCAGTACCGGCAGTTGTCCGGGATTGTCAGTCAGATCACCAAGTATGATCTTAACCAGTGAGCGGTCTATTGTCGCCCCTGACACTTTCACCGGTTCTTCTATCACAGCGGTCAGCAAGTCACGGCCTATCTGCGGAAGAAGAAAGCTGCTTGTGTTCATCAGGTTGGTCAGCGTATGAAAGCGGGAACACTCTGATACATACTCAGACCGAAGTGTAAGAATGAGATAAAGTCCCTGATCAGGCTGCTGCACTGCATTTACAAGGAGATCAATAAAGTCGGTGGCTTCATCCCCTTCCGCGCCCCTGGTTGAGACGGGGCTGTATCGGAAGATCTCTTCAAACTGGTCAATAACAATTACAATCTGCTGACGCAGACTTTTTCTGATCTTATTGATCACGTCAGTGATACCTTCACTCCTGTTATGCAGGGAGGCGGCTATACTGGCCTGTGAAAGCTGCGTGAAGCCCGCACTGGCAGAAAGTGTCGACAGCTCTGCTGCAAGATTGTCAATTGGGTTAATGTCAGGCCTGAAAACAAGGTATGACCACAGCTTTTTCCCTTCAGCATTTTCTTTCAGGAGAGCAGGTATCACTCCTGAGAGTACCAGCGACGACTTGCCGCTGCCTGATGCTCCTATTACGGAAACAAACCTGTTGTCCTTGAGCCTTGCAACTACCTTGGTTGTGCTCTCCAACCGGCCGAAGAACAGGTGACCCTCATCAGGCCTGTAAGCTCTTAGTCCCGGGAACGGGTTTGATTTTACTATTGTTATTCTTTCAGCCATGGATGACTAATAATTATATAGCGTAGATGCTTTGCTTATCAAGATAATCAGCAAAGATATCAGTGTATTCCGAATAGTGAAAAACAAAATTGGTAATATCGCTCACCGGAAGTGAATATAGCCCGCTTGTGCCCTGGTCCGAAGGAACAATCCATGTAATAAGACCTGGTAATGGTCCTGCATCGTAAGATTCCGAGTAGCGCATGGCGGAAGCCAGCATTATCATTCTTTCTTCCGGTATCTTATTAAAGCAAAGGCTGAGAAAGCGTGTTTTCCCGAAGATCATTGCCACCTCCGGCACCGTGTCGCTGACCACCCCGGCAATCCTGTTTCTCACCTGTTCCGTCAGTCTGCCTGCCACCTCGCTGAACCAGTCGCGGTTAACGGTGCGTATCACCATTGCAGCTTCTTCCTGCAGCAGCTGGCTGTTGCTGAAGAGATATGACACCACTATCTCCTTGTTCACCCCCCGTCCCACCCGGGATGAGTTATGCAGAGCACACGCCTTGGTCCATACACCGGTAATATTCTGATCTGATGAGAGTATCATGGTTGCCAGAGATGCTCCTGTCACAGTCCTCAGTGGGAAGCACAGCGAGAGTTCGTTTAACCTGGCCCTGTCTGAATTATGTCCGAGCAGTGCCTGCAGGGGACGACGCAATGATCCTGTAACCATTGTATCAATGACCTCCGACGCTATTCCTGCCCCTTCCGTGGTTCCGCTGACAGCATTGTTTTTGATCATCCCGGCCGTTGCATTCCCGGATGTAAGCGAGAGGAGGGAGAAGAGCAGTTCATAGTACATGTTCTTTTCCCAGCAAAGGGCTCCCGATAAAATAAAGTGCCTGTTCTTCTCTGCCTCAGTCTGAAGTGCAATAAGCCGTCCGATATTATATATGGTTCCGTTTATGGTCTCTTCTACCTTCTGCCGGAGATTTGTCTCAGGTACAAATCCCTGTTCGCAGAGGTATTTCACAGCTTCCAGCCTTACGGTTACAGGTCCGCCCTCCATTAAATTACCCAGATACGGCATAACCTGTGCCAGGGGCATCATACTCAGCAGCCGCATGACCATGAGGCTGACACTTTCCCTGTTCTGAGGCCTGAAGGCTGAACCGATGATTTCACCATAAGTATCAGGTCCGAAATGATGAAGAAGATAAAATGCCTCTCTCTCTGTCTCAGGCATATAAAGAGCCTGCATTGCCTCTTCATGAAGCTCTTTCATCCCGTAGATTCCTGCTGCTGCCAGCCCTGTTTTCCTGATATCCGGATTTAAATCATTCAGCAACCTGATAATTTCAGATGGCTGTGGGGCTTTTTTCCCTGTCAGTATTGCCCGGGCAACTGCAGTCTTTTCATTTATCCCCGGCAGCCTGAGCAACTCACTGTTCCTGACAGGGTCAGAATAGTACTTTTCAATACGGGCAATTACACCTGTTGCCTCGTGCCTGACTGACTCGCTGAAATCCTTTCTTGAGACGATGGCTTTCAGGGCGGGGAGAAGGGCAGGGTCAAAAGTACGGTCAGCAACACGGACCACCTCAGAGGCATAACTGTCATCAGCACGGTTGATCAGGTAATCAAGCTTCCCGCATACAATCTCCAGATAGTGACTTGGAAAAAGCAACACGCTTCTGAACCCGGTGACAGCATCACCGGTCAGTATCTGGGTTGCAGAAGGCTCTGTTAAAGCCTCCTGCCTCCGGATCCTGAGCATGATGATATTCCTGAATTCAGAAGAAAGGATAGTGTCAAGAATTATCTGAATTAGTGCGAATAATGGAATCAGAAGAACCAATCCCGTTGAATTGTATCCGGTAAATCTTTTGATCAGAATTAATATGATCAGAAGTAAAGTTATGGTTGCGATCGTCTTAACCCTGACGTTTTTGATCCGGCACCATTGGGCACCTTCCTCTGCATACAACTGGAATATTGTCGCCAGGGCGGGCAGGGTATAAGCTAAAAAGAATGAGAAAAAAAAGATTGCTGCCAGGGAAGTAAACAGTGCCGACAATAAATTAAGGGTTTCCTTACCATTAAGATCATAATAAATATATATAAGCGACGCGGGGACTGAGAGGGATATAAGCGTCAGGGCTGAGATCAGCAATCTCCCGTGCAGCCGCATGCCTTTCAGCATGGGCAGGTAAGAACGGTTTCCGATTACCAGGGTCAATCCTGCTGTTGCTGCTGCGACGGAGACGGTATAAATAAACGGCGTCGCGTCAAAGAGAGACATATCAGTAATTACTGACAGCAGTATTGCGGCAGTAATGACTGACAAAGCCAGAACCGACCATAATACCCACGGATAACCGGTCTTCATCTGCCGTTTAGTTTTGAAATGTTCCGGAATATATACAGACTCACTTTACAATATACAAAAATAAAATCTATAAAAAAGCTCCCCGGGCCCTTATGAGATCAGCAAGTTGAATTGTAAGTTTTTCTGCTGTGGTGTTATATCCCTCGGCGATAATGTCTGCCTGCTCATACCACACGGCTCTCTTCGCAAGCAGTTCCTGCACTCTGACCGCCAGGTCGGTCTCCCCGTTCTTCATCAGAAGCGGACGTACGGTCTTGGACTTTTCAAGTCTTGAAACCAGTATGTCAACAGGCAGTTTAAGGTACATGATCACGCCCGTCTCTTTCATTATGGCGATATTTTCCGTCGAACATGGAGTGCCGCCTCCGCAGGCAACTACTGTGCGCGATCTTGCCGAAGCTGTTATCAGAGCCTTTCTCTCAGCCTCCCTGAAATATTGTTCACCGCGGATGGCGAACAGGTCTGCAACTGATAATCCATTATCCTCTTCTATCAGCCTGTCAATGTCAATAAAACTCCACCGAAGAGACGATGCAATCTTCCTGCCGGTGGTGCTTTTACCACTACCCATGAAACCTGTCAGATAGATATTCACGCTGATCTAGAGATCTAATTTCATCTGTGCCGGGTCCTCCGGAGGAGGTGTCTGCGATTCCTTACCCGGATGCTGCTTCTCTTCGCTGTCAGGCTGAGGCATAACCTCACTTTTTACAATGGGTTCCAGTTCACGAATGTTTGCCACACTGTAGTTCGACAGCCTCTTGCCCTTCGCACGGAAGCTCTTCACCCCTATAAAACCGGCCACTTCAATAATCTCGTTGCTGCGTCCCTCGTTCTTGCCGCCAAAACTGATCTCAAGACGCGGATACTCGACCTCTGTCAGGCTTACGAGCTTTGATCCTTCATTGTCAGCAATAAAGTACTGAAGCCTGTCAGACTCTTCAAAGACGAATCTCTTAACGTAATAGAGTTCCTGCTCCTGATCCCAGTAGACAGAGGAAAAGACTTTTGATTCCCTGAATTTCTCGATCAGCAGAAGGTCATCCTCAAAATGAAGTGAGAGATCTGTGCCTGAGGTGCGGAAGCAGCCTCCTTTTGTTACAACCAGAAGTATTTCCTCTGAAGCAAACTCACCGAGGAATTTGCCCCTGCCATCGGCGTTAAGCCTCATCACGGCATCATCAAACCAGAGCTTGCGGCCTCCCAGTGTCGATAGCCCCTTTTCTTTAAGAGTGATCTTCTGGATAGGATTCTTTGTCAGAATATTGCCCATTGACGAGCGTCCCTTGATCGCCAGCTCACCAAAATCAAACTCAAAGGTTAGTTTCTTCAGCCTGGCTCGAGGCTTATGATTAACCCTGATAACCTCCGCCTCACCGTTTGGATTGACACTCAGGTAGTGAATACGGGTACCGTCCGTCCCCCGGCCGAGGTTGTATTCCTTGTCTCTGGTCAGGCCTGTGAGAGCACACCGCTTGATATACAACGCACCTTCGCGCCCGTCCTGGTACACTACATTGTAAATCGTACGACTGTCATTCCTCAGAAAAACCTGCACAAAGATCACATCCTTCCCCACAAACTGCTTCTCAGCCACCTTCGTAATGAGATAGGTGCCGTCCTTTCTAATCACAATAATATCATCAATATCGGAGCAGTCACAGACAAACTCATCTTTCCTCAGGCTGGTGCCGACAAAGCCCTCCTGGCGGTTGACATAAAGCTTGGAGTTGGCAGCGACCACCTTCGATGCCTCGATTGTTTCAAAACTTCTTATCTCAGTACGGCGCTCTGAGTTTTTGCCATATTTCTTTTTTATCTGACGGTAGTAATTGATAGTGTACGGGATGATGTTACCCAGATGGTTAGCCACCTCATCAAGTTCCCCCTCAATTCCCCTGATATGCTCATCTGCACGGGAAGAGTCAAACTTGGAGATACGTTTGATCTTAATCTCGGTAAGCTTGATAATATCTTCACGTGTGATCTGGCGCCTGAAAAGCTTTTTATATGGCTTCAGCCCCTTGTCTATTGCACTTATTACGGCTTCCCAGGTCTCGCTCTCCTCAATATCGCGGTAAATCTTTTTCCCGATGAAAATCTTTTCGAGCGATGCAAAGTGCCATTCTTCATCAAGTTCAGCCTTGCGTATCTCGAGCTCACGCTTTAAAAGTTTGACCGACTGGTCAGTTGAATGCCTCAGGATATCGCTTACCCCGACAAAAGCGGGTTTGTTTTCATCAGTAATGATGCAGGCGTTGGGTGATATTGAAAGTTCACAGTCAGTGAAAGCATAGAGGGCATCAATGGTTTTATCGGGCGATATCCCGGACTGCAGCTGGATCACTATCTCTACGCCTCCGGAAGTGTTGTCGTCTATCTTTTTTACCTTGATCTTGCCCTTGTCATTGGCCCTGACAATTGATTCGATGAGTGATCCTGTTGTACGGCCAAAAGGTATCTCGGTAATGACAAGTCCTTTTTTATCGACCTTTTCAATCTTCGCCCTCACTTTGACTGCACCGCCCCTGATGCCGTCATTGTACCGTGCCACATCTATCATGCCGCCTGTCGGGAAATCAGGGTAAAGGACAAATGGTTTTCCCTGGAGATAGCTTATTGATGCATCAATGAGTTCATTGAAATTGTGCGGAAGAATCTTTGATGCCAGTCCCACGGCAATACCTTCGACACCCATTGCCAGGAGAAGAGGGAACTTCACAGGCAGGGTGACCGGTTCCTTGTTACGTCCGTCATATGAGCTCATCCATTCTGTGGTCTTGCTGTTGAAGGCCACCTCAAGAGCGAACTTTGAAAGACGTGCTTCAATGTAGCGGGGTGCAGCAGCACCGTCACCGGTAAGAATATTTCCCCAGTTTCCCTGTGCATCCACCAGCAGGTCCTTCTGCCCGAGCTGGACC
>Ga0209262_10001035_pt1 | contig 11703 bp, 7 predicted proteins | sample Lowcelwee11metaG_FD_187171 | JGI IMG/M metagenome (GOLD analysis project Ga0209262, IMG submission 187171) | Freshwater pond sediment microbial communities from the University of Edinburgh, under environmental carbon perturbations - Low... | ecosystem: Environmental > Aquatic > Freshwater > Pond...
AACTTGCTGACGGCAACAGGATGGAAGGGATGATGGTCACCGGTGAATTATCTCTTGACGGGGAGATCAAACCTGTCAGAGGGGTGCTTCCGATGGCGCTGCAGGCACGCTCTGCAGGGTTCAGGGCTATGATGGTCCCGGCGGAGAATGCCGCCGAGGCTGCCGTGGTCGAGGGTCTTGATGTATACGGTGTAAGCCGTCTTGAAGATGTGCTTGGTTTCATGCGCGGTGAAACGAAGCTAGTACCTCTGAAAGTGGATATTCAGGCTCTGTTTGACAGTGATGCCGCCGGGTATGACGCCGATTTTGCTGATGTAAAAGGACAGGAAAGCGTGAAACGGGCTCTTGAAGTGGCCGCGGCAGGGTCCCATAATTTAATTATGATCGGGCCTCCCGGCGCAGGTAAGACAATGCTTGCCAGGAGGTTACCCGGGATAATACCTCCACTGACACTTGATGAGGCACTGGAGACGACAAAGATACATTCCGTGGCCGGGAAGACGGAGGAGCGAACGGCACTTATGACCCGAAGGCCCTTTCGCAGTCCGCATCACACAATTTCAGACATCGCCCTCGTCGGGGGAGGTAACGTGCCACAGCCGGGAGAGATAAGCCTGGCTCACAACGGCGTGCTTTTCCTCGATGAGCTTCCGGAATTCAAACGTAATGTGCTGGAGGTTCTCAGGCAGCCGCTTGAAGACAGGGTTATCACAATCTCAAGAGCCAGATTTACTGTCGATTATCCGGCCAGTTTTATGTTAGTTGCATCGATGAACCCCTGTCCCTGCGGCTTTCATAATCATCCGGAAAAGGAGTGCACCTGCTCAGGCGGTATAATTCAAAAATATCTGAACCGGATATCCGGGCCTCTGCTGGACCGTATTGACATGCATGTGGAAGTGGTTCCGGTCAATTATGAAAAACTCGCAGGGGCAGTACCTGCAGAGACCTCCGCGGCAGTCCGCATGCGGGTGGTAAAGGCCAGGGCAGTACAGACGTCGCGGTATGCAACTGACAGCGGAATCTACTGCAATGCACAGATGACCCCTGCAATGATAAGGCGTTACTGCCACCTCGATGAAACAGGGGGCCGGCTTCTCAGAGCGGCAATGGATATGCGGGGACTCTCAGCCAGAGCCTATGACCGCATTCTGAAAGTGGCCCGCACAATCGCAGACCTTGATTCCTCAGAAGATATTCACCCCGATCACCTATCAGAAGCGATAAACTACCGGAACCTTGACAGGGAGGGCTGGGCCGGCTGAGTTCAATCCTTAGTAATTTTAATATTACTGATATAGTATTTATCCTTCTCACCGGAGTTGCCGCTGAAAAAAGACAGGGCATTGAACAAGTGAGCGGCAGGTATAGCCTTTTCGTATTCAGCTATTTTAGAATTATCAATAAATACCTGCAGGGTTTCAGCATTCTTTTTAATTGTTACTGTAATACGATTATTTACTTTGTTGTTTGAAAAACCACTGGCAACAAGCCATTTGGTACCGTTTGAATAACCAGGTGGAGAAGGGAATTGTGTTTCCAGAGTTGCCTCACCATCTTTGCCATCAAAACCGGGGCGAATTTTTAATTTCAGATAAGATTCAGCATTGCCGGGTGATGTTTCTTTCGATAGCTGAAGAGTTAATCCCTTTGAGCCCCATGTAAAATTCTGAGAAGCCACTAATTCATAACTCAGTGTGAAATTTTGAGGCAAAGGTTTTTTAAGTTGATTCGGTGTCAACGTGTTGTCAGTTATCAGAACCCAGTTGCCCTTTAGTCCATCAGGCTGTTCAACAATGCCTCCGGTTAAACCATATCTGCTCTGCCAGCCAATAGGTTTCTGCCCCGTACCCGTTGTAGAGAAATCTTCAAAAAAGAATATGTTCTTATCGGCAGTATTTATTTTACTGGCTTCAGATGCCGCGGTTACCACTACTGCTTTTTTAAATGTTGGGGAACGAAGTGGTTTATAAGCCTGCCCTTTAACTTTGTCAGGATAGAAGAAAAAATTATACACATACTCAAAATTAAAATTGTTAATGATTGATTCGTGCATGTATTTTTCTACTAAGTCATGCGGATCCCAATACCAGCTTACCACTATCCATTGGGGCTTATCTTCTTTACAAAGAGCCGCCATCATCGGGTCAACCCTGTAAACCGGTACTGTTCTTGAAGTAGATTCGGGGTCAGTTAAATACTGGCCGGTGAATACATCCATTCTGTTAACCAGATCGATCAGGCTTGGCTGTGGTTTGCTCGTAGCCAATTCTTCAAGGCGGTCCTTATATTTTTCTTTGTTATTTTTTAGACCTTCATTAATGAGCCTTATTTTTTCATCCAATGATTTCACTGAAACGGCTATCCGCTGCTGGTCTCCCTGTTCTGCCTCACTGATTATTCTCTTTTCCTTCTCATAGAATATCGGTATAGCTGTCTCCAATGCTTGCAGGTATTCACCTTTGGTTATTTGGATAAATGGAGATTTATTGTCTTTGCATAATAATACATAATCAGTCCCGCCTCCGGCTTCAATATCCTTCACCCAAAAGCTGATGTAGGGTTTAATATTTGGAAGGCTGGACATGTCATGTATTTTTCTTGTTACCTCCTCTCCTCCGAATGATGATTCATAAGAAGGCATAGTGAAATAATATTGACCGGCATTACAGAGGTATGGAATAGCCCATCCCGGCACCTGGTTCGCATATATGGCCCAGTATGCCCCGAGATTGTTTTCCGGCACCATCTTATGGTTGCTGTCATACTTCAGGAAAACGTAAGTTTTGGCATAAGCACCGTAACTCTGCGGAAGGGCTGAGGTGTGTTGATTATAAAGACCCAGTTTGTCGGAAACAGCTTTTCTAACGTCTCCAAGGCCACCTTTTGGCACGTAGCTGGCCTGAATCCAGTTGGCCATCGTATCGCAGAGCGATAACTGTGCTGCGGAATACAGTTTATCGTCAACTTTTTTAGATTCCTTAACTCCTTTAAAGTTGTAAACCTTCTTCCAGCCAATGACGCTATCCTCAATGGATTGGCGCTGGATTGTCTGAGCATGCGAAGATCCGGCTATTATGCACAGGCTGCACAAAAGGATTAATCTGTTCATCTTTATGTAAATAAATGAGATACGTCGTTTTATTTTCCCAGCATGTTTCTCAGGGCTGCAAAATCAACAGCTTCTTTGATTGCCGATATATTTGCTTCAAATACCGGATCTCCCTGGCCCAGTTTATAAATCACAGTAAAAAACTGTGGTGATGACTTCGGCAGATTCCGGTGATAATATGCCAGATTAGGCTTTACGGCAATAAAGGAGCCGCGTGTTCCTTCCTCAACAAAACCTTCGAACCGTTCTTCATCATTCCACATACAAATGGCAGGCTGGCTCAATTCGTTTTCCGTTTTTTTCAGATATTCACTTATCTTATCAAGATATTTTTGCGAATATGCCTTTTCGCCGGGACTCTCCCTGATTGTTTTCTCCAGTCTCTTCTGCTGAATCAGTAAATATTCCTTCCGGCTGACATATGTAAATGGCAGGGTGTCATTATATGTAATCAGCCAACGGTATTCCATAATTTTATTTTCGAGTTGGCTGTCGCCTACAACTTTTTCGCCCAGGAAATAGTAACCGTGTTTTATTTCGGGTCTTTTTTCCAGCTTAAAATAGCCCCTGAAATCGTCGTCGGGAATATTTGCGGCATAAAGGGTGTTTAGATAATAAATAGCATTAGCCACAATATTTACTGTTGTCGTTGTGGAAACATCTACGTAAAAATCTGTTTTATCGATGCTGTTGTTATCGCACAGATACCTGAGGATATACATTGCATAATAGTATGGATCAGCTTTAAAGACCTGCCCGTCTGAGGGAACCTTTCCGAACACTGTGCTGTATGAAACCTCACAGCCAATCGGGAGGTATTCAGATGAAATCATTTTATGTATGTTTGCCAATACGGATTTTTCTTTTGTTAAATCCGATGCTGTAACATTTTGAACAGAGCCTTGCTGGCCAGCTTTCCAGGTCCCCGTTTTTTGAGCCAGTATTTCCTTACTGCAATCCTGTGGAAAAGCATGAATTGAAAGTAGCCATATTGCAGGCAGAAGAATTAGAGATTTCATTTTAGGAGTTGTTTTTCGATATTTATTTAATGCCCTGTAATATATTGCTGCCGCTCCTGCTAACGCCACCGTTAACCGTGATTTTTACATCGGCTCCGGCAATATCTACCCCTGCTGCGCTTGCGGATACGCCGGCTACTGCTCCTAAATCGGTAAATCCTGTATTGTCCCATTCAACAAGCCCTGCCAGTGATCCTTCTACCTCTGTGCCCATCGGTCCATCAATTCCTTTACTGACACCCACCATGGCTGACCCTGAATAGAGCCCTGTTTCTACATTATCAGTCAAATTGATTTTCACGCCGCCAAAATCAAATTCACCAGTCAGGTTGCTGCAGCTTGAAGTGATTTTATATATTCCGAGATTCATGGTGCTTACATAGTCGCAATGCACATCATCAAAGTTTTGTAACGGACCGGACTTTTTATTCGCCGGAACTGAAGCGCACCAACTGCTCTTTGCTTTAAAATTTACCTTCTGGTCTTTTATCTGTGTCAGCCAGGAAATCTGGGCCATTACTTTTGCAAGTTCAAATTGGTCGGGCCACATTGTATATTGGTAATAGTATAGAAGGTCGCTGGTTTGACGGCGCATATAATTGAAGTATGTTTTGTAGGCACTTTGTACTCCGCCATTGGCCATAGATAAGAATTCGTTCCGGATGGCATTCTCATCTTTGCATATAGCTTCCAGTGGATTGGATCTGCCTTCTCCGATCTGGTCTTCATATTTCTTATCGAGTAATTCCTGTTTTTCACTCAGCATATTTTCATGATCTCCCACAGCCAACAATGCTCTTACTACAGGGGTAAGTTCATTAGAAAATACAAACGAAATATTCCCGTTAACATCGCTTACCCCGGGACCAAGTTTTACCATTGCTTTGGCTGCATACCCGGGCATCACCTGCACATAATGTCCTTTCTGACCTTCGCTTAAAATAAGTTTTGTACGCTGTTCGTTGGCGGCGATACTTGCTTCTTCCAATGATTCCTGTTGTATTTTCAATTCATTAATTTTCTGCTGGCATTCATTTCTAAAATCTTTCCATTCTTTTTCCAGCGATGCATTCTGTTCTACGTTCATTGGATATTCAGGCCAGTTAAATTTCCCTAAGCCCAGAGCATCCTGCGGCATGGGCCTGTCCCAATTGATATCATCACTCTTTAAATCATATCCCAGTTTTTTTAATTTATCTGCCTTTTCAGTACTATAGGCTTTGCTTATACTTTTTTTGGCTGCTGCTATGGCTGCAGGAATATTGCCCCTGCTTTCTTCGATCAAACATTTTACCATGTTGGCCTGCGGATGATAAGCGTAAATGCGGATTGCCCTGTCTGCAAATTCTTCAGCTTTTGGTATATCACCAAGGCCAAGCCATGCCTGAGCAATATTATTGCTGATAGTACTGTTGTTCGGGTAACGTTTATTTAAATTATTTAAAACCGGAAGTGATAATTGTTCGGCTCCACACATGCTTAAAAAGGCTGCATAGTTATTTAAGTTGATTGCATTTGCCGGGTCTGATTTGCAGACTTCACCCATAAGATAGAGTGCCAGTGTGGGTTTGCCATCCATCCATAATCCCACTGCCGTATTGGCGGCAGATTTATTTAAACTTTTTATTTGCTGATAAATTATTGCCCCTGTAGTTTTAGCCGCAGGAGATAATTGCATCAGTACTGACTGGTGAGTTTTACTGATGTATGCGCTCATCTCCCCGTCGGAGAGCGTTGTTGCCATAGCTGCATTAATTCTGTCTGTATCTTTTTCGGGTATTATCCTTGATTCATCTTCCCAGGCTTTTTTCAGTTGTTCGTCGCTTATGCCCGAAATGCTGTTCTGTAAGTTCTTCATATCGGGCATTTTAATACCCATCTCTTCCATGGCCTTTTTATCCTCCAGGCTCATTTCATCCATTTCTTTCTGCATTTCGTTCATCATCTCTTTCATCTCCTTCTGAGTGGGAGGCTTTTCGACAGTTTTTGTTTTTGTTTGCGCGCATAAAACGCTTGCAACCATTAACATACAGCATGTAATAATGTAGTTTTTCATTGTACGCTTTATTGATTTATCTACTGTAAGACGATTATTATTTCAGAAGACTACTACGAGGAATAATATTGGCTGACAAAAAGAGCGATGTAAGCGTTAGGAGAAAATGTGATCTGGCATATTTTTGAATAAAACAATATTCTCATTTACTTGTTCATTTTAATATTCTGTCATTCATTATGTTATTACTGTCAAGGTCTCTCCGGAATCTGCTTTTAACGTGGCCGGTCAATTGATTCCTGACAGGAAGGGTGGGCAGGCTGAAAATATTTATCATTTTTATCAGAAACAAATTATACTTACTTTGCGACAACAAATTACTCCATCCATATCCGTCGGAAAGTATGGAAATAACACGCAGACTAAGAAAGAAACTTGCGGGCGAACGTCTGATGTTCGCATACCGCGGCGAGGTGACGAGTGAAAACTCGGTCCTTCTCCTGACTCTTCTCGAGAGAGAGATGGAGTTTTCAGAGTACAACATGGTGGGAAGGAAACGTCTCTTTATGTTCGTTCTTGAGAACCTGCAGAATATAACACGCCACGCCACTGCCCAGGGCAACGAAGTAGTTTCACTTGTAATCTATAACAAGACTTCTGACGGCTACACAGTCACCACAGGCAATCCAATATCAGCTGCTGACGTTTCCGGTCTGAAGAAAAGCCTTGAAGATATAAACAGCCTCGAGCCTGATAAGGTCAGGGAGGCCTACCGGAAAATGCTTCAGGAATCGGATCTCAGTTCAAAGGGAGGTGCAGGCCTCGGTCTCATGGAGATGGCCCGGAAGACAGGCAATAAGCTGGATTATGATTTCTCCAACGTTGATGAACAGACATCATATTTTATTCTGAGCAAGACTGTTGATTCGGGCGGCCAGGGAGTTCACGGAAGCAAAAAGGAAAAGCCTTTCAGCGGCCGGAAGGTCATGATCCTTGAGCAGGCCATGAAGGCCCATGATATATATTTTATCTGGGCAGGCCCGCTTACCCATGACATTAGCAAGGAGGTACTGAACTTCAACGAAGCCAGGCTTAATGAAGCCGAACTGGGTCATAACCTTCAGAAAAGAGTGTTCACAACCCTGATAGAGTTGTTGCAGAATGTCGCCCAGCACAGTCCCGGCTTCGAAGCAGAACACGAATTCGGAATGCCGGTAGCCATGATCCGGAACACGAAGAGTTCTTACATCATCACCTCCGGCAATCTTATCAGAAACAGTGATGTTGGTCCCCTCAAGCAGAAGTTAGCAATGATCAACAAGCGTGATGAGGAGGGACTTAAGCAGCTGCTGCACACCGCTCTCAAGGGGCAGGATATGACAAAGATATCAACAGGATACATGGGCCTCCTTGAAATGGCACGCCGGTCGGGAAGGAAACTGGAATATAAGTTCGATGATGTAAATGAAGAGTATTCCTATTATATCCTGACTGTCAGGCTCAGGTCTAAGCTGAATAAGGTTCGTTGACGAGACGCAGTTCACTCCCGTCATATACGGCATAGCTGGTGAAGCTGAACCAGTCTCCGAGTATAATCATTCTTCTGCCGCTCTCATCAAAAGTCAGGGGCATATGCCTGTGACCGTAAATGAAGTATTGCGCATCACACCCCTCACTGATCAAATGCCGTGTATGCCTAATCAGGTCTTCCTTCTCCTCACCGAGGAACGGAAGGGAAACATGCTTTGCCAGCCGGCTGCTGTTCGACCATGAATGGCCGATAGTCATTCCGATCCGGGGATGGAGAAAGGTAAAGAACCATTGGGCAAACCGGTTATGGAAAAATCCGAGAAGGAATTTAAAACCGCGGCTGAGGGTTCCCAGGCCCTCTCCGTGAGCGAGGTAGAACCGTTCATTCCCTATCGTTGTCAGCAGAGGCCGGTGATGTATAATAACGCCGCACTCCTCAGCCAGGTACTCCTTCATCCACAGATCGTGGTTCCCGGTGAAGACATGCACCTTTATTCCGCTGTCAGTTATTGAGGAGAGTGTTCCGAGGAATCGTGTAAAACCCTTCGGAACAACATCTTTATACTCCCACCAGAAGTCGAATATATCGCCCAGCAGATATATCTCGGAAGCATCCTCCGCAGCCTTTCTGATCCACGCAACCACCCTTGCCTCGCGGACATGCGGATTGGTCCCGGCAGAGAGACCGAGGTGAAAGTCGGAAGCGAAATATACCTTCACAGCTTCCACGACAGGAATCTATTTGTTGAAGAGCTGATCCATCTTTATCTGCAGGTTACGGCCAAACAGATTCGAGTTTACTATGTTTCCCTCCCGGTCGTAGAGGAGGTTTGAAGGCAGTTGTGTGATATTCAGTGCCTTTGTGAAGCGCGGATTGGCCGGATCGTCTTCCCTTACGCATATCCAGGGCAGATCCTCGAACCTGACCACATTCCTCCACCTGCTTTCGTCAGGGTCAAGACTTATCTGATATATTTCAAGTCCTTTGGCTTTATACTGTCCGTACAGTGCTTTCAGTACCGGAAGCTCTTCCATGCAGGCCTGGGAGGTTGAGGACCAGAATGAGAGGAGTACATACTTACCGCGCAATGAAGAAAGTTTCACTCTTCTGCCTTCAGTATCAGCCAGGTCGGGATCCATGTTCTCCGACGGAGTCACGGAAGCAATTGAAGCCAGCCTGTTGATGTACATCTGATTAAGCTCGCTGTTTACATTTTCAGTCAGGGCCAGGACATGTCTTGATGCCGGGTATTTTACTGACAGTGTATCTGATACTATCTTAAGGAACTGCAGGTCACGCGGCTGGTACAGCACATAGGTGTTCTCATCTATCCGCTGATAAAGGGCCTTCACCGAGGCCAGGGAGCCGACGTTGCCAAGGATGAACTCTATGTTTTTCTTACGCTGAGAGTTTACTGTCTCGATATACTGATTTTCAAGGTCAGCACCTCTTAGGGAAATTTCTTCAGCACTGAGACTACTGTAAATTTTGCGGAGAGAATCTAGGCTTCTCAGGGTAACAAAGAGGGCTCCGTCGAGCTTCTTCAGTTTGTCTGATTCAGGTGATCCCTCCACAGTATAGTTCAGCACAAGCGGGCTTTTTCCCAGTGACAGTGAAATGTTATCGCCGGGCATCGCCAGCAGTGAGACGAAATCGGTGTTGCTTACACCCACCTGAAAGAACTCCGGACCTGAGATCTCCCTTTTAAAAGTGAACCGTCCTCTTTTGACGGTCGCAGAATCGACGAGGGTCTTACTGTCGATTTCTGACTGTTCCAGGTAGACAGTGCCTTCTTTACCTTCGCTGAATGTGCCCCTGATAATTACCGTATCCTTACTGCTGCATCCGGTAATGAGGGCTGCAATAACGACTGCCGAAAAATATTTCTTCATCTCTAATTCTGGTTTCGGGTACAAATAAAGTAAAAATTCAGCTACTGCTGCGCGAATATCTCCCCGAGCTTCTTCTGCAGCTGGACGCCTCTCAGATTGGTTGCAATTACTTTTCCCTCACGGTCAATGAGGAAGTTGAAGGGGATGCCTGTTATTCCGAATGTCTTTATTACTTCAGAGTCACGGTATTTGAGGTCGCTCACATGTTTCCACCTGCCAAGCCGGTCATTTTTTATGGCTGCAGTCCAGTCTTCGGCAGTCATATCGAGTGACACCTGAAAAATGTCGAATCCCAGGTAGTGGTACATATCATACATTTTCACAAGGTTAGGGTTTTCTTCGCGGCAGGGGGGGCACCATGCTGCCCAGAAATCTACGAGTACCACCTTTCCGCGCATCGATGAAAGCCTGAGGGTGTCTCCCCCGGGACCGGGAAGAGCTATGTCAGGGAGTATTGAGCCGGGGACGAAGCCTGTAATTGCAGCATCAGTGGAGGCAACTGTTTTACGAAGGGAGGCGACAAAGGCATGAAGGTCGGTTACCAGGTCAGATTCGGGGTACAGTGCAAAAAGTGCAGAGTCTGTGCGAATGTATGGCTCAGGATCTTTTGCCGGATCAAAAAGGGGTATTCCTGGCACCACCTGCTGGTTCAGGAGGAAAAGTGAGACCATGGAGTTCCTGTTTTCATCAAGAAGGGCTCCTGCCCGCCGGGTGAAGTCTGCAACCAGTGCTGCGGCTTTTCTGTCAAGACTGTCCATAATCAGTGGCAGGTCCCTGCTGTTAAGACTGTCATTATAAACTTTCGTGAGCCGCTCAAGTTCCCTGATAAGACTCTCCTGCTCCCTCCTGAATCCCAGTATCACCTCTGTACCCGGTGATCCGGAAATGTAGCGGGGCAAAGACAGAGAGTCCCTGACGGCCCTGACTGTTACCTTTTCACCCGGTGAGAGAAGGAGTGTAAGGAAGTTGTCAAGCCCCGTAGAGATCATGTAGAAAGAGGGCCGCGGTGTCTCTGTCCTGAAACTAAAATTTCCCTCCGAATCAGGAATGACTGAGTCAATGGGTTCAAGTACTCCCGGTTTTATCTCACGGAGAACAAGGTATTCATTACCTCCGATACCACTCACCGATCCGGTTACGGTAACTGCCTCTCTTTTGCATCCTGCTGCCAGGACGAAAACAGACAGCAAAATGGCGGCAGATCTCTTCATATTGTTGGATATGTAACACATAAGGCTGACAATAAATTAGTAACTTTGCGAACTAAACGGTTTAGCTGCGGTTATTTCATAAAGCTGTAAAGATATTCATTTTTGGCTCCGGGATCCTGAACTTGTATTTGCATGCTTAAGGGGTCTGATTTTTTTGATTTTTATTGGATTTAGATTATTTTTTTGGTATTTTAAAGACTTTAATTTTTAACGCCGAAACCCTAAGCATTATGGGATATATAAAGTTTGACAAGGCTCAGGTGGTAAATCTGGAATACGCCCTTAGCCGTGAGATTCTGCGTACAAACAGAGCCGGCACATACACCTCGACGACAATTGTGGGATGCAATACCAGGAAATACCACGGACTTCTGGTGTGTCCCGTTGATGAACTGGGAGGAGACAGGCATGTACTCCTGTCAGCACTCGATGTTACTGTTGTTAACAACGGACAGAGTTTCAATACGGGGATCCGTAAATACAAAGGTGATTATTACAGTCCCAAGGGCCACAAGTATATAGAAGACTTTGATATTCAGGATATTCCCTCAATGACATACAGGGTGGGCAATGTTTTTCTGAAGCAGGAGAGGCTCCTGGTGCATTATGAGGAGCAGTTTCTGAACAGGTTCACGATTCTTGAGGCTGATGAACCTGTAACGCTGCAGATCAGGCCTTTTCTTGCTTTCCGTAATGTACACCAGCTGACTCACGCCAATATGGAGGCTAATACCCGTGTTTACCCCATAAGCAACGGCATAAAAATCAAGATGTACGAGGGGTTCCCCTGGCTGAATATGCAACTCTCAGGCAAGGCTGATTTCGTTTCGGTACCGGACTGGTACCAGGGTGTTGAGTACATTGAGGAACAAAAAAGGGGATATGACTTTTCTGAAGACCTTTTTGCGCCGGGTTTCTTTGAGATTACGGTATCAAAGGGTG
>Ga0209262_10001036_pt1 | contig 11699 bp, 11 predicted proteins | sample Lowcelwee11metaG_FD_187171 | JGI IMG/M metagenome (GOLD analysis project Ga0209262, IMG submission 187171) | Freshwater pond sediment microbial communities from the University of Edinburgh, under environmental carbon perturbations - Low... | ecosystem: Environmental > Aquatic > Freshwater >...
GATCGCGATGCAGGCGAACCCGAACTTCGAGCTACCGGTTTCCGATGTGCAGCGCCAGGGTTTCAACAAGGTGCTCGAGCGCATCACCCAGCATGCCGTGTCATTCGGCAAGCCCGTGCTGCTGGCACACGGCGACAGCCATTACTTCCGCGTCGACAAGCCGCTGACCGGGCCGGTCAAGCCCTCGGGAAGCCAGATGCTGGAGAACTTCACGCGCGTGGAAAACTTCGGGGCGCAGAACGTTCACTGGGTCGAGGTGTTCGTCGACCCGCGCGACCCCAACCGCCTGTTTCCCGGCGACGAACCGCCGGGCGACGACCCCGTCGAGGCGGCGCGCGCCCTCGGCACCCCCGGCGTCTCCGAGACGGCCTACGCCGCCCTCTTCGCCGAGCTGCGCGCGAGCGCCGACCTCTACGTCGACCTCCACTGCTTCGGGCTCCAGGCCGCCTCCTTCATCATCTGCGATCGCATCCTTTATCGCGACGAGGCGGAGCGACCCGCCCTCGAGCTGCTGGCCGCGCGCCTGGCCGGCATGTGCGACGCCAGCGGCCTCCCGGTGGTCCACGAGCTCGTCACCGGCCGCTACGTCGCCAGGCGTCTGCACCGCTCGACCACCGGCGCCGCACTCAATGTCGCCAGGATCCCCGCCGTCACGGTCGAGCTCGGCCTGATCGGCGGCATCGATCCGGCCGCCCTCGCGGCTGGCGTCGCCTCGGTCCGTAACATGCTGCGCTGGGCGCAGATGTTGCCCGGCGACCCCGAGCCGGTCGACACCGTGCCACAGCCCGCGCCCGGCTTCCCGACCATGCGCGATAGCACCCCGCGAGCGCCGGCCAGCGGCGTCATCCGCTATCACGTCGTGCCGGGTCAGATGTTTCAGGAGGGCGAGCTGCTGGCGACGCTCACCGACCTGCACGGTCGACCGCTCCCGGATGGCGAGCTGCGGGCCGAGACCGCTGGCTGGGTCCTCGGACTCGCCCGCGGTGCGATCTGCTACCAGGGTCAGGCGGTGCTGTACGTCGCCGTCCGCGACGATGGTCCGGCGGTGGAACGTTACCCGGGCGCATGAGCCCACTGTCGCCGACCGTCCTGACTCGGCGAACAATGTCGCTCGAGCCGGCGCCGCCTGCGGGCACCTTCGTCGGCGGGGCGGGTCGCCCGCTCGGCCTCGCCACATCCGGAGCGGAGCGCCCGGCGGATCGGGAAGGCGCCGCAACAAAACACTTCCACTTGCAAACGATCTCGCTATGGTTGGCGCGCTGGATCCTTGCTTTGGAACCCCCCAGTTTTCCCGCCCCTGAAGAACCTCCCCCTGCTGGCCGCCCCCGGGCGCTGCCACTCTCCACGGTCCGCACTCCGGTCGCCGTCGCTGCTGTCATTGCAGTGACCGGTCCCGTCAGTCCCCCGATCGCGCCCCCTCGCCGCGACCTGCATGTTGCCGGTCGTCCGCTCCAGGATGCGAGCGCCGGGCGTTCGGTTATTAACGCCTCGATTCTCCTCGCCACCGCCGCTTCGCCGCGCCGCACGCCACGGCACAGGGCACCATGCGCATCGGACTGACCTACAACCTCAAACCCGATCTCCCCCCCGACCCTGGCGATCCGATCGATCGCTACGAGGAGTTCGACTCCGAGGAGACCGTCGAGGCCGTCTCGCAGTCGCTGCGCCGGCTCGGCCACGAGGTCGAGCGCCTGGGCTGGGGCCCGCCGATGCTCGACGCGTTGATCCGTCGCGCCCAGGGCGACCGCCTCGACGGCGTGTTCAACTTCGCCGAGGGCGTCGGCGGTCGCGGTCGCGAGTCGCAGGTGCCGGCGATGCTGGAGATGCTCGGCATCCCCAACACCGGCTCGGACCCGGTCGCGCTGGCGCTGGCGCTGGACAAGGGCCTTGCCAAGATCTTCGCGGCCGGCCACGGCATCGCCACGGCGCCGTTCAAGATCGTCGGCGCCGACGAGGCGCTCGGCGCGATCGACCTGCGCTACCCGCTGTTCGCCAAGCCGGTCGCCGAGGGCTCGTCGATGGGCATCCGCAACGGCTCGATCTGCCGCGACTACGCCGAGCTGGCGGCACTGGTCGCGCAGCTGCAGCTCGACTACCGCCAGCCGGTCCTGGTCGAGGAGTTCCTGCCCGGCGACGAGTACACCGTCGGCGTGCTCGGCAACGGGCGCAACGCCGAGATCGTCGGCCTGATGCAGGTGCTGCCGCGCGACACCAGCACCGACTTCGTCTACTCGCTCGAGGTCAAGCGCGACTACCGAAACCGGGTCGTGTATCGCATGACCGACGAGCTGCTCGGCTCGGGCGCGCTGACGGAGGGCAAGCTCGCGGCGATCCGCAAGCTGGCCCTCGACGCCCACCGCGCCTTCGCCTGCCGCGACGTCTCGCGCGTCGACATCCGCTGCGACCGCGCGGGTGAGCCCAACTTCATCGAGATCAACCCCCTGCCTGGCCTCAACCCGGTCCACAGCGACCTGGTGATCATCGCCCGCGGCCACGGCTGGACCTTCGATCAACTCATCGGCCGGATCCTCGACGCGGCCTCCGTGCGCTGGGACCAGCGCGTACACCATTGACCCGCGCGCCATCCTCAGGATCGCCCCGATGAAGATCGCCATCACGTACAACGCCGACACCCACCTCAAGCCGCACCTCAACGAAGTCGAGCGCCTCGGCGAGGACGAGGTCGCCGAGTCCGCCCGCGACGTCTACACCGCGCTCTCGAAGCACCACGACTGCGGCATGTTCCCGGTCGGCGACTGCATCACCACCGCCCTCCTCGACATCCGCGCCTTCGCCCCCGACGTGGTGTTCAACCTGTGTGAAGGCGTGCTCGGCCGCACCCACTGGGAGGCCCACTTCGTCCTCGCCCTCGACCTGCTCGGCATCCCCTACTGCGGCTGCGACGCGGTGACGATCGCCCTCACCCAGGACAAGGGCTTCATCAAGCAGCTGCTGCGCCAGATCGGCGCGCCGACCCCGGAGGGCCGCGCGGTCCCGCCGGGCTGCGCCGAGGAGGTCGTGCTCGCGGATGTCCGCGGCCTGCTCGCGCGCGCCGCGTCCGGCCGCGTGATCGTCAAGCCCTGCTGCGAGGATGGCGGCATCGGCGTCGAAACCAGCAGCGTCGTCGACACCCCCGAGGCCGCGCTGGCCCGCTGCCGCGAGATCTGGGCGGTGTATCAGCAATCGGCGCTGATCGAGACCTTCGTCGACGGCAAGGAGTACAACCTCGCGCTCTACGCCAGCGCGCGCGGCCTCGTGACCCTGCCGCCCGGCGAGATCGTGTTCGCCGCCGGCCTGCGCAGCGAGGAGCGCGTCGTCGGCTGGAGGGCCAAGTGGGACCTCGGCTCCGTCGAGGACCTGTCGACCGAGAGCCGCATCGTCGTCGACATGGACCCGGCCCTGCACGCCGAGATCACCGCGACCTGTCGCCACGTCGCGGCGATGATGGGCATGGCCGGCTACTGCCGCTTCGACCTGCGCCAGGGCCCGGACGGCCGGATCCAGATCATCGACATCAACGCCAACCCGGACATCGGCCCGGGCTCGGGCTTTCGCAAGGCGCTCGCGGCGGCCGACATCCGCTTCGAGGACTTCCTGGCCGAGCTCATCCACGCCCGCCTCCAAACCCGCCGCGAGCCATGGCGATCCGCGGCGTAACGGCGGCCGACCAGCCGCGCATCCACGCGATCCTCGTCGCCACCGGGGCCTTCACCCCGGCGGAGATCGAGTGCGCCGACGAGCTCGTCGCCGAGGCCGTGGAGCAGCCCGAGAAGGGCGATTACTTCGTGTTCGTGATCGAGGACGAGGGCGCGGTCCAGGGCTACGTCTGCTACGGCGACACGCCGCTGACCGACGGCACCCACGACCTCTACTGGATCGCCGTCGACCCGGCCCGGCACGGCCGCAAATACGGGCAACGCCTGGTCGCCTTCGTCGAGGACCAGCTGCGCGCCCGGGGCGGCCGCCTGCTGCTGATCGAGACGTCGTCGAAGGAGAGCTACGGCTCGACCCAGGCGTTCTATCTCCGCTGCGGCTATCGCGAGCTGGCCCGGATCCCCGCGTTTTATCGGCCGGGGGACGACAAGCTGGTTTACGGCAAGTACCTGGCGGGCGAGTCCGAATAGTCGGGTTGCCGCGTCGCCGGCACCTCGATCTCACGCTCGTCGATCGCCGTCGAGCTCGCCAGCGGGGTCGTCATGGCATGCTGACGACGGTCTGCCCCTGGGCGTGTCCTTCGCCGATGTGCTGTAGCGCCTCGGCGACCTCGCGCAGCGCGTAGCGCCGCTCGATGACGGGCCTGGCCTTCCCGGCCTCGACCAGCGCCTTCAGCACCATGAGATCCTGCGGGTTGGGAGTCATGATGAACGTCGTGAGCTTCCGGCTCGAGAAGAGCGAGCGGATGAGGACCGCGGCGAGCCGGATGAACGGCCCGACCCAGTCGCCCCCGCCGCCGGAGCACGAGACGTAGGTGCCTTTGGGCCGGAGCACGCGGACGCAGTCGGAGAGCGAGCGGTTGCCGATCAAGTCCAGCATCACGTCGAAGCGGGCCCCGCCCGCGACGAAGCTCTGCCTGGTGTAGTCGATCACCTCGCTCGCGCCGAGCTCGTGCATCAACTCGACGTTGCGCGTGCTGCAGACCGCCGTCACCTCGGCTCCGAGCGCCCTCGCGATCTGGACCGCCCACGTGCCCACCCCGCCGGACGCGCCATTGATGAGGACCCGCTGGCCCGCGACGAGGCCACCGGCACGCAGCCCTTGCAGCGCGGTGGCCCCCCACGGCACCGCCGCCGCCTCCTCGAACGACAGGTTGCCCGGCCTGGGCGCGAGCAGCTTGGCGGGCATCACGATGTACTCGGCGAACGCGCCATGGGCCGCCTGGCCAAAGACCTCGTCGCCCGGCCGAAGCGTCGTCACCTTGGCGCCGACCGCCTCCACCCGACCGGCCATCGCCGCACCGGGCACCCGATTCCTGGGTCGGGGCAGGCCGCCAAACGGGCTGAGCCGGATCAGATACGGCTTGCCGGTGACAACGTGGTGGTCGCCCACGCTCACGCCCGCCGCGTGCACCCGCACGAGCACATCCTCATCCCCCGGGACCGGACGCTCGATCGCCGCGAACGCCAGCACGTCGGGCGTCCCGTACTCGCGGTGCACGATCGCGTGCATCGTGGGGCTCGCCCCCTTGGCGGTGGCAGTGGCGGTGGCAGTGGCGGTGGCAGTGGCGGTGGCGGTGGCGGTGGCGGTGGCGGGTCGGTGGGGCGCGTTGATCTCGTGGACTGCGTGCATGGCGTGACTCGTTTCGCTCGAGCGTGTGGTTCGGCTGCTCGACTTACGCCGTAAGTTGCATCGACTTCGCAAGTCTGTCAAGTTTTACTTACGGTGTACGTACGACGGCGCCGGACCGAAGGAGCCAGATGGCCAAGAAGACCCCCAAGAAAGCCGTTCGTCGCAAGCTGCTGAGCCGCGAGAAGGTGCTGTGCGCGGCGCTCGAGATGGCCGACAAGGACGGCCTCGAGTCGCTCTCGATGCGCAACCTCGCCCAGACGCTGAAGGTCGAGGCGATGTCGCTCTACAACCACGTGTCGAACAAGGAGGCCATCCTCGACGGCCTGGTGGAGCTCGTCGCCAGCGAGATCGAGGTGCCCGCGGTCGGCGGCGACTGGAGAGCGGCCATGCGAAGGCGCGCGCGCTCGGCCCACGCGGTCCTGATGCGGCACCCCTGGGCGACGATGCTGTTCGTCTCGCGGATGAACATCGGCCCGAACATGCTGCGCTACGTGGACGCGACGATCGGGTGCCTGCGCGAGGCGGGCTTCTCGTACCCGATGGCGGACCACGCCTGGAACGCCCTCGACGCGTACATCTATGGCTTCACGCTGCAGCAGCTCAACTTCCCGCTGGACCCGGCCCAGTACGCGTCCGCGGCGGCGCAGTTCCTCCCGCTCATTCCGGTCGAACAGTTCCCTTACCTCAACGGGATGTCACAGGAGGTCATCGCGGGACGACACGATGGCATGCACGAGCTCGAGCTCGGGCTCGAGCTCCTGCTCGATGGCCTCGAGAGGATGCGGAAGGGGAGCTGAGCGGGGAAGACGGCGGCGACTGGCCGCTCAAGCGGCGGCGACGATCTGCTCACTCACGGCCCACAGCCGCTCGGCGAGCTCGGCGTCCTGTCCCTCGGGCGAGGCGCTCACGACCGCACAGTCGGCCAGGTGGGTGCCCGACCGCCCGACCAGCTCAGGGGCGGTGGCAGCGAAGACACTGGTCGCCGCGCCCTGCGCCGGGCTCTTCGAGAACAGCTTGAGGAAGAATACGAACACCTTGCCGATCACGCCCATGCTTCGAGCGAGGTTGGTGCCGATGACGCCCGGGTGGATCGAATGGGCCGACTGCCCCGGGGCGAGTCGCCTGGCCAGGCCGCGGGTGAAGAGCACATTGGCGAGCTTGGAGTCGTCGTAGGCGCCGTAAGGCGAGTAGCGGCGGGTGGTGAAGGCACGATCGGCGGTCAGCGTTTCGAGCACGTTCTTCGCATTGCCACGGGTGTGAACCCCGCTGGCGACGGTGACCACGCGGCCTTTCGGGCCGAGCGCAGGCAGCAGCCCCGTCGTGAGCGCGAAGTGGCCCAGGTGGTTGATGCCGAGCTGCGACTCGATGCCCTGCGCGGTGAACGTGAGCGGTCGCGCCATCACGCCCGCATTGTTGATGAGCAGGTCGAGCCTGCGCCCCGAAGCGAGGAAACCCTGGATGAACGCGCGCACCGAGTCGAGGTCGGCGAGATCGAGCGCCGCCACCTCGAGCTGGCCGGCGTCCCCGGGCAACTCGGCGCGCAGCGTCGTCGCCACCTGCTCCCCCGCGGCCACCGAGCGGCAAGCCAGCACCACGTCGGCGCCGGCGAACGCCAGCGCGCGGGCGGTCTCGATGCCGAGCCCCGAGCTCGCCCCGGTGACGATGGCGGTGAGCCCCACGAGCCGCTGTCCCCGCAGGGCTTCGACGGCGGTGCTGTGCTTCCCGAGCGTGGTGGGGGTCTTCATCGGTTCGACTGCGTGCATGGTCGTCTCCACTGGCTACCTACTTACGCCGTAAGTTAAGCGCGACCGACGAGCCTGTCAATGTTTACTTACGGTGTACGTCACGAGCCGAGGCCGCGAGGCCTCGGCCACGACGCCGGCGGCCGCGCGCGAAGGCGCAAGGCGCTGAAGAACGCGGCGACGTCTTCTAGGTCTCGTCCTCGGGACCACCGTCCACGGCCGGCGCGCCGCGAAGCGCCTGCAGTTCGGCCCAGGCGCGCGCCTCCCAGCCGCGGGTCGGCGGCTCGAGGTAGCGACGGTCCGCGAGCGCGTCGGGCAGATAGCTGGCCTGACCGGGGACCACGCCGCCCTCGAAGTCGTGGGGGTAGCGATAGCCGACGCCGTACTGGGCGGCCTTCATCAGGGTGGTGACGGCGTTGCGAACGACCAGCGGGACCTCGAGGCTGCCGCGGGCCTGCACGTCCTTGCGGGCGTTGGCGTAGGTGGTCAGGGCGCGGTTGCTCTTGGGCGCGAGGGCCAGGTAGAGCACGCCCTGGGTCAGCGGCAGCACGGCCTCGGGCATGCCGACCTGGTGGGCGGCGTGGGCGGTGGCGTTGGCGATCACGATCGCCTGCGGGTCGGCGTTACCCACGTCCTCGCTGGCGAAGATGACCATGCGGCGGGCGACGAAGTCGACGTCCTCGCCGGACTCGAGCATGCGCGCGAGCCAGTAGACGGCGGCGTCGGCGTCGCTGGCCCGCATGCTCTTGATGAAGGCGGAGACGATGTTGTAGTGCTCCTCGCCGGCCCGGTCGTAGCGCAGCGTGCGGACGCCGACGGCCTGGGCGGCGACCTCGCGCGTGAGCGTGTGCTGCTCGTCGGGCACGAGGTCGATGGCCAGCTCGAGGCTGTTGAGCGCGCGCCGGGCGTCGCCCTGGGCGGTGTGGGCGATCGCGGCGAGCAGGCCGTCGTCGGCCTCGATCGCCCGGGCCCCGAGGCCACGCTCGCGGTCGGTGAGGGCCCGCCGCAGCAGCGCGACCAGGTCGCCGATCGTCAGCGGCCGCAGCTGCAGGACCCGCACCCGGCTGAGCAACGCCGCGTTGACCTCGAAGCTCGGGTTCTCGGTGGTGGCGCCGACCAGCGCGCAGACCCCGGCCTCGAGGTGCGGCAGCAGCACGTCCTGCTGACCCTTGTTGAAGCGGTGGATCTCGTCGACGAAGAGCAGCGTGCCGCGACCCTCGTGCGCGCGCCGGCGCCGCGCCAGCTCGACGACCTCGCGCAGCTCCTTGACCCCCGCCGCGGTCGCCGATAACACGACGAAGTGACTGCGGGTGTGCTCGGCGAGCAGGCGCGCCAGGGTGGTCTTGCCCACCCCCGGCGGCCCCCAGAAGATCAGGCTCGGCACCCGCTTCGTCTCGGCGATGCGCGCGAGGATCCGCCCGGGCCCGACCAGGTGGCTCTGGCCGGCGAACTCGCCGAGGTTGCGCGGACGCATCCGCTCGGCGAGCGGGACGGCGCCGGGCTCGCGCTGCCAGGCATGATCGAGGAGCGGGTCGGTCGAGTGCGCGGTCACGGCCGTGGTAGCCTAGCAGGCGTGTCGCGGCCGCTCCTCCCCCACTCCGGCAGTCTGCGTCTCGGCCTGCTGATCGCCACGCTCGGCGTCGGCGTCGGCGGCTGCGACGAGAAATTCGAGAAGTTCCTCAAGAACGCCTCGGACCGCCAGCAGGCCCGCGAGGAGAAGAAGGCGGAGACCGCGGCGCTGAAGGCCCGCGGCCTGGGCCCGGCGGAGCCGGTCAGTCCGGAGATCGCCCGGGCGATCAAGGTCGTGCGCACCAGCGACTATGAGTTCGTCATCCGCAAGGCCAGCGCCGGCAAGCGGTCGCGCAAGCGCAGCCCCGACGACGAGGGGGTGAAGCGCGCCAACGGCTTCGACTTCGCGGCCACCCTCGAGAGCAAGAGCCGCTGGCTCGGCCGCGGGATCTCCGACCTGCCGACCTGGCTCGACGAGATCGGCTCCGGCACTTTTTTTACCGGCGACACCTATCTGGTTCGCCTCCCCGACGGACGAGAAATGAGCTTTCGCAGCTGGCTGCTCGAGGAGCTCGCAGCGCTCCCACCCGAGCCGCCCAAGGAGGAACCTGCCCCATGAGCGCAAAGATCGGGATCATCCTCGCCGGCCTCAACGGCCTCCTCGGCGTCGCCGCCGGAGCCTTCGGCGCCCACGGCCTGCGGGACCGCGTCACCCCCCGTGACCTCGAGATCTGGCAGACCGGCGCCCACTACCAGCAGGTCCACGCCGTCGCGCTCCTCGCCGTCGCCGTGTGGGCCCTGCAGGTCCAGAGCAGCGGCCAGCCCGGCGCCCTGCATGGCGTGGCCATGGCGCTGTTCACCGCCGGCATGGTCATCTTCTCCGGCACGCTCTACGCGATGACCCTCGGTGGCCCCCGCTTCCTCGGCGCGATCACCCCGCTCGGCGGCCTGTGCCTGCTCGGCGCCTGGGCCACGGTCGCGCTGATCGGCCTGCGTTCGGCCGGCTGATCAGGCTGTCCCCGGGGACAGGTCTGCCTGTCCTCGGGGCCAGGTGAGGATTCGGCACGACCCGGGCGCCTGTCCTCGGGGCCAGGTGATGATTCGGCACGACCCGGGCGCCTGTCCTCGGGGCCAGGTGGCTGGCCTGGCTGGCCCGGAGGACAGGTGACGACGAGTCGGCCCTGGAGGGCAACGGCGCCGCTCAGCGGCGCTTGGCCGGGGCCTTGCTGCGGCTCGCGGGCGCCTTGCTGCGGCTCGCCGGGGCCTTGCCGCCCTTCGCCGCCGGGGCGCCCTTGCTGCGGCTCGGGGGCGCCTTGCTGGCCTTCGCTGCCGGCGCGCTCTTGGCGGGGCCGGGCTTGCGGGGCGCGTCGTCGTCCTCGTCGTCGTCGAGATCCAGCGCCAGATCGAGGGGCTCGTCGCGGTCGATCAGGTCGTCGTCGGCCGCGGCTGCCGCCCGGGCCGCCCGGATCTCCGCGTCGGCCTCGTCCGCCTCGTCGTCGCCGTGCTCGTCGTCCTCATCGTCCGCCGGCGCGTTCGCCACCAGCTCGGTCACCGCGGGTCGCAGGCTCAGCAGGCCGAGGTGACCGGGCACGACGGCGAGGCCGAGGCGCAGGCTCTCCTCGGCGCGCGGGGCATCCTCGGCCTCGAGGGCCGCGCGCACGGCGGCCTCCTGGGCGCGCACGAACTCCGGGCTGTGGCCGAGCACCTGGGCGGACAGGGCGTTGCGATCGAGCGGGGCCCTGGCGCGGCCGCGGGCCGGCTTGCGGTCCGCGGGGACGGGTGCCGAAGCCGCAGCTTCGGCGGCCAGGCAGGCCCAGGCGAGGAAGTAGGCGCGCAGGCCCTCGTCCGCGGCCAGCTCGCTGGCGCGCACGAAGGCCTGGCCGGCGTCGGCGGGGTCGCCGAGGCCGAGGCTGACGCGACCGCGCTCGTGCTGACCCCAGGCGAAGTCGGGGGCGCGGCGCAGCAGCTGGCGCAGCTCGCCGGCGGCGGCCCGCAGCTCGCCGGCCCGGCGCAGGGAGCGGGCGAGGCGGAAGCGGGCGAGCGGCGCGTCGGGGTCGAGGTCGAGGTGGCGGCGCAGCAGGCGGCGCTCGGCGGCGCGGCTGAGCTGGCCGTCGGCCTTGAACAGGTGCTCCTGGAATTCGCCCTCCTCGTCGTAGAGCACGGCGATCTCGCCGAGCACGGCGAGCACGAGCAGGTCGACGCCGGCGCTGTGCGGCAGGCGCTCGCCGTCCTCCTCGACGAGCACGACGTCGGCGCCCTCGGCGTGCGGGTCGGCGCAGAGCACCAGGATGTCGTTGCCGCGCTCGCCGATCGGCATGTCGTCGGCGCGCAGGCGGCCCTCCTCGCGCAGCGCCGCGTCGGCCTGGCCGAGCTCGGCCAGCGGCCACAGGCGCAGCTCGCCGGCGGCGAGCTCGAGGCCGTCCCACTGGCCCCACAGCAGGCGGGCGGCCGGCGGCAGCGGGCTGGCGGCCAGCGCCTCGGGGTCGGCGGGAGGATTGACGGCGTGCAGGCCCTCGGGGGCGTCGCGCAGGCGGTCCTCGATGCGATCGAGGTTGTGCTGCACCCGTCGGCGCTCATCAGTCGACAGGGAGGTGGTCGACGGGGAGGTCGGGGCTGGTGCGGCGCGGGTCATCGGGGCGGCGCGATTCTTAGCACGCCGCCCGCCCGCGGCCTACTGCGTGACGGGTGTGCGCTGGCAGTCGTAGGTCACGGGGATGGTCGAGCCGTGATCGATGACCTCGAAGTCGGTGGCCTTGAGGACGTTGAGGTCGGAGGGCTCGAGGTCGACCTCGGCCAGGAGGCGCAGCCGATGACGTCGGCCTGGGCGGTCAGGGCGATGTTGCCGCCGTCGGCCAGGTACATGCCGTACTTCTGCATGGCCCGGGCGACGACCTGGGCCGCCGGCTTGAGGTTTTCGACCGGGTAGTCGGCCTTGAGGCGCATGTGGCCGCCGTAGGGGATCGAGCTCGCCGGGCCGCTGGTGTTGGTCCCGTGGGTCGCCGGATACACGTAGTGCTTGGTGCGGATCATCGAGTTGGGCAGGATGAAGCGGATCGCGTGGTCGATCACGCCGGCCTTGGCGCTGGCCCTCGGGAGCCACTCGATCACCGCTCGGGCAACCGACCTTGCCGGCAACCCGGGCGCGGCCTCGGGCGCGCTGCC
>Ga0209262_10001038_pt1 | contig 11669 bp, 15 predicted proteins | sample Lowcelwee11metaG_FD_187171 | JGI IMG/M metagenome (GOLD analysis project Ga0209262, IMG submission 187171) | Freshwater pond sediment microbial communities from the University of Edinburgh, under environmental carbon perturbations - Low... | ecosystem: Environmental > Aquatic > Freshwater >...
AGACCGAACTGCTCACCAAGCCGGCGCGGGATATCGGTATCCTCGTCAAGCATGGCGCCCGCGTAGATCGCCATGTTGCAACGCCCGACACGATCCATCAGCGCGGCATGTTCGGCGGTTGAAAGCGCTCGCGGATCGCCAACCTCGACGATGAGGTCACCGGCACTTGTAGGCGCCTCGGCGAGTTTGCGGTCGCGCCAGCGCTCATACGCGGCGTTGTCGTCAAGAGCGAACGGGTTGCCAGCCATTCAGTCCCCGCCCCCGGATGCGCGGCGGCGCGCCGGGCGGGGCTTCTCGTCAAGAAGATTACTCATCGTCTTTTCGATCATCTTGACCGCTTCAGGCGCCTGAATGCCCATGATCTGATCGATGACCCAGCCACTGTCCTTTTCGTCCATGATGCCGCTCAGGCAAAAAGCCAGGTAGCGCGTGAATCTGAACGACGGCCCGTCGTCACCATAGTCGAATTCCGCATAACCGCCCGAACGCTGGTTGAATTGGTCGATGAAGGCTTGTTTGTAAGCATCCGCCGTACCACCCAGCAGACGGCTCTGGTTTTCTGCCTGCGTTTCCGCCACACGATTCGCCAGCGTGCTGGTGAACTCGGCCCGCGCCTCGGCGGAAAGACGGCGATAGGCAATGCGATCGGCAACCTGCAGCATGAAGACCAGAAACTCGTTGAAAAAGGCGAAGTACTGAGGGCCGACAGCGATGTTGAAATCCGCCTTGCGCGTGCTCTTCAGCGCATCGTCAGCAATCCGCCAGGCAACAAACGACACCGCACCCGCGAGCTCCTGCGGGGTGTGTTTGCGCCCTTCCTTGAACCACTGGCTTTTGATCCGCATTACGATGCCGCTCCAGACCGGGGTCCGAGCTTACCCCTTGCGGATGAAGAATTCATGGACGCCGGGTGAGACCTCGGCCGTATCGACCAGAGCCATGCCGGTTGCAGCGGCCCAGTCGCCAATATCGGAAAGCACGCCGGGGCAATCGCTGATCAGTTTCAACACCTCGCCGGACTGCATCCCGTTCAGCAACTTCTTCGCCTCGACAATCGGGCCCGGACAGGTCGCGCCACAAATGTCGAGTACGACATTTGGTTCCGGGAATTTCCGCGTTGACTGGCCCTTCTGGATGTAATAACCAACGCCGCCATCCGGCATGTCCTCGTGTTTCAGAATCTGGTTACCCGTCAATTTCGCCCAGGCGAACAGATCGTCCAGCGTGCCGGGACAATTCGACACCAGCAGCAAAATCTGCCCCGCGGCGAGTTCGTCCACCATGCGCTTGGCGCCGATCAGCGGCTTGGGGCACGAGAGCCCCTTCATGTCGAGTACTACGTTGGCGTTATCCATTTTTTTCTCCTTAGTAGCCGCCCTTGCCATATGGCTGGGGCAGCCCGGCAATTTTCGCCCCCTGCTTGGCCGGGCCGATCGGGAAGAGATCGTACAGGGCTTTGCTGTCGGCTTCAGGCCAGAATTCATTGACCCCCTTCAGCATATTGCGGAAATTGGGCGTGTGGCCGTGTTCGCGGTACTCATCGCGCAGGTAATTGATGACCTCCCAGTGCTTCGGGGTCAACTCGATGTTTTCGGCGGCAGCGATCACATTGACGACTTCATCGCTGTAATCCGGTTCCAGCAGATAGCCGTCGGCGTCAGTCTCAAGTTCATTGCCAGATACTACATATCCCATCATTTTCTCCTTTTGATCAAAGACGATTTTCCCTGCGGTCCATTCAGTTCAAATCCGAGATGGACTTGTAGGGAACGAAAATTCCGCAACCGAATTTACGGTCGCCACCCAAACCATTGTATTGCAAGCGAAGCGAATCTTCCGGCTTGAGATCGTGAATCACCAGGCTGAATCCCTGAATGCATTGCTCGCCGTCGAGCAGGCTGTTTTGCCTGCCGCAGATGAGACTGGCGGCGATGCCGAGGTCGGCGAGCCGTGCCGACACATTCTCCACAAACACCACCTCATCCTCGGTACTGGTGACCAGGTGCGCATGGATCGTCGAGTAAGGTTGTATCTCGCGCAGCTTGGCATTTCCTATTTTCAGCCGGTTGCCCCCAATATCCAGTTCCTGCCCGGAAAGCGAGGTCATTTGCACAGCGAGCGATCTGGGAAGCCGCACGACCAGCTTCGCGCGCTTGGGCAACAACATGCCACAATCGCTCCCGGTGGTGCGCAACGGCAAGACCCCGACGGATGATTCGTTCTCCAGCCCCGGAACGAGGCGAACCAGCTCACTCCAGAGCGCAAACGGATAATTTACCGGGACACTGTCACCGCTTATGTCGAACACCACGTCGACCATCTCGGGCACGCCTACTGTCATTTGCTGGTCATATTCTGTGTTGCTGCCCAATCTTTCATGGCATCAGCCCATTGCAGGGCAGTCGCGGGATCGATGTCAAAAATCGTGAACCGCTTGCCTTCGCGGATACGAATGCGCAGAAGGCTCATACCGCCTTCGACATGATCGATATGCTGCAGTTCGATATGTTGCCCGCCCAGCGGCACATCGATTTTTGCCAGTTCCTTGATTTGCGCCATTTCGATTCTCGATACAAAGCAGTATTATTGCAAGTTCGCGAGTCTATGGCTAATCTGCGGGGGAATGAAATACCACCGGCGGAAGTCGTGACCCTACCCGTAAGGGTTATAGAAAATAGCCGCTAAGGGTGATGGTTAGCTTGCGACTTGACCCGTAACATTGTTCTATTAAGAAACTGGACGAGGAGGCATATACTGCCTGCAGAGTTCAGACTCATCAGTCCCATTGCTGCGAGAGTCCCAGCCACATGCCGGGACATTGAAAACGAGACATGGGTGTGATGTTCTCTCATCCAACCGAAAGGAAAAAACATGGCAAAGAAGATGCATGACACTCCGAACCTTGACGAACTCGAAAAAGGCCCGTGGCCGAGTTTCGTTACCGGCCTCAAGGATCTGGCAAAAAACAATGACATGGCGGTTGACCTGCTGGGCCAACTGGAAAGCTCCTACAAGACCAAAAAAGGTTATTGGAAGGGCGGCACTGTCGGCGTGTACGGTTATGGCGGCGGTATTATCCCGCGCTTCACCGAGCTCAAGGACGAGAATGGCGAGCCTGTCTACAAGGATGCGGCGGAATTCCACACACTGCGTGTCATGCCACCTCCGGGCATGCACTACGACACCGATACCCTGCGCAAGTTCTGTGACATTTGGGAAAAGCACGGTTCCGGCCTGATTGCTTTCCATGGCCAGTCCGGCGACATCATGTTCCAGGGGGCATCGACCGAAAATGTGCAACCGGCGTTCGACGAAATCAACGAAATGGGCTTCGACCTCGGCGGCGCCGGTCCGGCCGTGCGCACCTCGATGTCCTGCGTCGGTGCTGCGCGTTGTGAGCAGTCGTGCTACGACGAAGCCAAGGCACATCGCTCGGTACTGAACACTTTCCTCGACGACCTGCACCGTCCGTCGCTGCCCTACAAGTTCAAATTCAAGTTTTCCGGCTGTCCGAATGACTGCATGAACTCTATCCAGCGCTCGGACATGGGCGTGATCGGCACTTGGCGCGACAACATGCGTACCGACGACGAACTGGGCAAGAAATGGTTCGCCAAGCACGGCATGAACGAACTGGTTAACGACGTCGTGGCGCGTTGCCCGACCAAGGCAATCCAGATCAAGGAGATCAAGGATGTCCGCAAGGATGGCCACATCTCCGCCGTTGCGCTCAACGACACGCAAGCCCTGGAAATCGACAACAAGGATTGCGTGCGCTGCATGCACTGCATCAACGTGATGACCGGCGCGCTGGCACCTGGCAAGGACAAGGGCGCAACCGTACTGATCGGCGGCAAGAGCCATTTGAAGATCGGCGGCCTGATGGGTACCGTGATCATTCCGTTCATGAAGCTGGAAACGGAAGAGGACAGGGAAAAGCTGGTTGACTTCGCTCAACGCACCATCGACTTCTTTGCTGAAAATGCACTTGAGCATGAGCGCACCGGTGAAATGATCGAACGTATCGGTCTTTCCACGTTCCTTGAGGCGATGGAAATCGACGCTGACGCCGCGATGATCAGCTCGCCACGTATGAACCCCTACGTCCGCACCGACGGCTGGGATGACGAAGTCGCCAGGATCAACGCCAAAAAGAAAATTGCTTGAGGAGATAGAAGATGAACGCCCCTGCACCTGCACAGATGCGCCGCCCGAAAGAAACTGGCGTACCCGAAAACACGAAGTACCTGCACCCAACGCTGTTGAAAAACTACGGCAACTGGAAATATCACGATCGCCCACGGCCTGGCGTGCTGCACCATGTATCGCACAGCGGTGACGAAATCTGGACGGTGCGCGCTGGTACAGCGCGGCAAATGGATGTGCATACCATCCGCAAGCTGTGCTCCATTGCCGACAATTTCGCTGATGGCCGGGTGCGCTTCACCATTCGTTCCAACATCGAATTCATGGTGGCGGACGAAAGCAAGGTTGCGCCGCTGATCGCCGAACTGGAAGGCAACGGCTTCCCGGTTGGCGGCACCGGAAACTCGGTGACGATGATCGCCCATACCCAAGGCTGGCTGCACTGCGACATTCCCGGTACCGATGCGTCCGGCGTGGTCAAGGCGCTGATGGATGAGTTGTACGACGAGTTCAGGCGCGAAGAGATGCCCAACCGGGTACACCTGTCGACTTCCTGCTGCGAAATCAACTGCGGCGGCCAGGCTGACATCGCCATCATCGTCCAGCACACCAAGCCACCGGTCATCAACCATGACCTGGTCGCCAACGTTTGCGAACGTCCGACAGTTGTCGCGCGTTGCCCGGTTGCGGCGATCCGTCCCGCGATGGTCAACGGCAAGCCCTCCCTGGAGATCGATGAATCGAAGTGCATGTGCTGTGGCGCCTGCTACCCCCCGTGCCCGCCGATGCAGATCAACGATCCGGAAAATTCGAAGCTGGCCATCTGGGTTGGCGGCAAGAATTCGAATGCGCGCGGCAAGCCGACGTTCATGAAGATGGTTGCCTCGGGCCTGCCCAACAATGCACCGCGTTGGCCGGAAGTCGGCGCTGCCGTCAAGAACATCATCAGCGTTTACAAGGACGATGCACGTCCATGGGAGCGCATGGCCGACTGGATCGACCGTATCGGCTGGCCGCGCTTCTTCGAGAAGACCGGTCTGCCGTTTACCAAGTATCTCATCGATGACTGGACCGGTTCGCGAGCCAACCTGAACGCATCGACGCACATTCGTTTCTGATCAAGAGGATAGCTGAATGAAGTTCGGTATCGTAGTCAACGAGGGGCCGTACCAGCACCAGGCAAGCGACTCGGCCTACTTGTTCGCCAAGGCGGCCATCGCCAAGGGTCATGAGGTGTGGCGGGTCTTCTTCTATCACGATGGGGTCAACAACGCGTCCAAGCTCACCGAGCCGCCGCAGGATGACCGCCACATCGTGAACCGCTGGGCCAAGCTGGCCGAGGAGCACAACGTGGACCTCGTCGTATGTGTGGCAGCAGCGCTCCGTCGCGGCATCAAGGACGAGAACCTGGCACAGGGATTCCGCATCTCCGGCTTGGGGCAACTCGTGGAAGCCGGCATCAAGTCTGACCGTTTGGTCACCTTCGGCGATTAAGGAGGACGAAATGAGCGACATCAAGAAATTCATGTTCGTCAACCGCAAGGCGCCCTACGGAACCATTTATGCACTGGAATCGCTGGAAGTCGTGTTGATCACTGCCGCATTCGACCAGGACGTATCGCTGGCCTTTCTCGACGACGGTGTGTATCAGCTGAAAAAGGGCCAGCAGACAAAAGGCATCGAAACCAAAAACTTCTCGCCGACATATCGGGCACTGGAAGACTACGACGTTGAGAAGCTCTACGTCATGAAAGAGTCTCTGGACGAGCGCGGCCTAAGCGAAGACGATTTGCTGGTACCCGTCAAAGTGCTTAGTCGTGCCGAGATGGGTGCGCTCATGAACCAGCAAGACGTCGTCTTGAGTTTCTGAGGAGAACGCAGTGCTACATATCGTCAATAAATCGCCCATGGTGAATAGCGCCCTGGAAAACTGCTTGAATGCTGCTGCATCGGGCGACGTCCTGCTGATCGAAGACGCAGTCTACGCTGCCACGACCGGCAGTACCTTCGAACCAAAGTTGCGCGAAGCATTGGGTAGTTTCAAGGTCTACGTGCTGCAGCCCGATCTGGATGCACGCGGTATGGGCGACAAGCTCATTGAGGGCGTTTCCGCCGTGGATTACGGTGGCTTCGTCGACCTTGCGGTTACCAACAATTCCTGCCAATCCTGGCTGTAACGTAACACCTATCAATACAAGGAGAACTTGCATGGCCAATATCGAAGTCAATGGCAAATCATACGAGACCGACGAAGAGGGCTACCTCGTCAATCTGGGCGAGTGGGATGTCGACGTGGCGAATTACATTGCCGGTACCGAGAACATCACCATGACCGATCAGCATTGGGAAGTGGTTAACTTCCTGCGCGAATATTTCGAGGAATACCAGATTGCTCCGGCTGTGCGCGTACTGACCAAGGCTATCGGCAAGAAGCTTGGCCCCGAGAAGGGAACCAGCGAGTACCTGTATGGCCTGTACCCGTATGGCCCGGGCAAGCAGGCGTGCAAGATCGCCGGCCTTCCGAAGCCCACTGGCTGTATTTAAGCAAAGTCGCCGGTAGAACATGAACATGGCCAGTATCCTGATTGCGATTCTGTTTTATTTCGCGACTCTGATGTTCGTCGTGGGGTTGTTCTACCGGATCAACACTTATGCGCGTACGCCAGCGCCACTGAAGATTCCCACAACCCCGGCACCGACCACGCAATCAGGCGTTGTGTTGCGTATGGCACGGGAAGTTGTGTTCTTCGAGAGCCTGTTCAAGGCGAATCTCTGGATTTGGAGCATGGGTTGGCTGTTTCATGCCAGCCTCGCGCTGGTATTGATGCGCCACCTGCGCTACTTCACTGAACCGGTCTGGGGTTGGGTCGCACTCATCCAGCCTATAGGGATGTATGCCGGACTGACCATGCTACTGGGGCTGCTTGGTCTGTGGGCGCGCCGTCTGTTCGTCGAGCGCATACGCTACATTTCAACTCCCTCCGATCATTTGATGCTGCTGTTGCTCATCGGCATCGCAGTTTCCGGACTGGTAATGAAGTTTGTGGCCCATACCGACGTAATCGCAGTCAAGAGCTTCTTCCTCGGCTGGATGCAACTGAGCATCGGTACCCTGCCCGGAGATGTCGTTCTCTATTTTCATCTGCTGTCGGTTGTTGCGCTTCTGGCGATCTTCCCGATCAGCAAACTCCTGCATGCCCCGGGAGTCTTTTTCTCACCTTCCCGCAATCAGGCTGACAATCCTCGCGAGAAGCGTCATATCGCGCCTTGGGCGGCGGGGCTGGAGAAATAAATGGCTGACGTCGCTGCACCACCCTATCGCACTATTCCCATCATCCCGGCCCTCAAGCCTGGTTCGATGGAAGATGTCAGATCATTCGTCGCCAACGACAAGATCAATGAAGCCCTTGGCTTCCCTGGTCAGTTGGTGGAAGACTGGCATGACAAAGCCATCGCCAAGATGGGCGAACTGCTGACGAAATACCGTTCGCTCAAAGTCTATATGGATGCCTGTGTACATTGCGGCGCCTGTTCCGACAAATGCCACTATTTCATTGGCACGCAAGACCCGAAGAACATGCCGGTGGCGCGCCAGGATTTGATGCGCAGCGTCTATCGCCGCTATTTCACCTTGCCCGGGAAACTGTTTCCCAAGCTGGTCGGGGCACGTGATCTGACGCGGGAAGTTCTGGACGAGTGGTACACCTATTTTCACCAGTGCTCCGAGTGCCGCCGATGCTCGGTCTTCTGCCCTTACGGAATCGACACCGCAGAAGTCACCATGGCAGCGCGCGAGATCCTCGATTCCGTCGGCTACGGACAAAAATACGCTAATGAGATCATCGGCAAGGTGCATCGCATTGGTAACAACCTTGGCCTGCCCGGCCCGGCACTGAACGATACGCTGGAGGGTCTGGAAGAGGACGTGAAGGACGCGACCGGCATCGATGTGCGTTTCCCCATCGATGTGAAAGGTGCAGAAGTACTACTGATTACGCCGTCTGCCGATTTCTTCGCGGAACCGCACATAGACAGCCTGATCGGTTACGCCAAGGTATTTCACGCCACCGGCACCAGCTGGACGCTGTCCTCGATGGCTTCCGAGGCGGGCAACTTCGGCATGTTTATCGGCAACTACGATCAGTTGCGGACGATTGCGCTGCGCATTCGCGAAGCGGCGCTGGAACTGGGTGTAAAGCGTATCGTCGTGGGCGAATGCGGCCATGCCTGGCGCGTTGCCTACAGCTTCTGGAACACCCTCACCGGGGTCGGTGATGGCGCGGACGAGACGGACCGATTCGCGCAGATGCTGCAAAAGCAGCTCGACCATCGCTACAAGCAGCCGATGCATATTTGCGAATTTACCTGGGATCTGATCGAGCGCGGCGCCTTGTCTTTCAACAAGGAAGCCAACGACAAGCACATCATCACCTTCCACGACTCCTGCAACGTGGCCCGTGGTTCGCGCATGGGCGATTTCGCCGGCGGTCAGTTCGAAATCCCGCGCAACATCATCAAGGCAGTCGCCAACAACTTCGTCGAAATGGCGCCGGAAACAACGCGAGAGCAGACTTTCTGCTGTGGCGGCGGTGGCGGCCTGCTTACTGATGACCTGATGGATTTGCGAGTCAAGGGCGCATTACCGCGCATGGAAGTATTGCAGCAAGTAGTCGATGAACACGGCGTCAATTTCATGGCGACCATCTGCGCCATCTGCAAGGCGCAGTTCACCAAAGTTATGCCCATCTATGGTTTCGATCGCAGAATGGTTGGCGGGGTACACCAACTTGTAAGCAACGCGATCATCCTGGGTGATAAGTAACAATTTATTCGGAGACGAGCGATGTCAGCAACAACTGAGACTTCCCAAAATATCACCTTCCGCCGCTACAAAGATGGCGACAACCGTGTCGGCCGGCTGAATCAAAAGATTTTCCAGGCCTCACATACCTACAAGTGTCCGACCTATATCCAGTCTACGCCGCCTTGCCAGGGCAGTTGCCCGGCCGGTGAAGACATCCGGGGTTATCTGGCTATCGTCCGTGGCACCGAGAAGCCGCCGGTCGGTGCCGATGGCAAGCCCGTCATGCCGTGGCAGGAATATGCATGGCGCCGTTTGACCGAAGCCAATCCGTTTCCCTCGGTAATGGGTCGCGTATGTCCGGCACCCTGCGAAACCGGTTGCAACCGCAACGAGGTTGAGGATCATGTTGGCATCAACTCGGTCGAGCACTTTCTCGGCGAATACGCCATCGCCAACAATCTGAAATTCGTCAAGCCACCGGTTGCGCCGTCCGGAAAATCGGTCGCCATTCTCGGTGGCGGCCCTGCCGGCCTTTCGTGTGCCTATCAGCTCGCACTGAAAGGGCATGACGTAACAATTTTCGACGAGCGTGAATTTCTTGGCGGCATGATGCGCTACGGCATTCCCGGATTCCGTACCCCGCGTGACGTGCTGGATGCCGAGATCCAGCGCATTCTGGATGTCGGCGTCAAGACACGCATGCGCACCCGCGTCGGCACGGACATCTCGCTCGACGATATCCGCAAGGAATTCGATGCAGTGTTCCTCGGCTTGGGTGCCCAGGCTGGTCGCGCGCTGCCCATCGCCGATAGTGATGCGCCGAACGTCGTGACTGCGACCGCTTTCCTGAAGGCGTTCAACGATGGTCGCCTGCAGCACGTCGGCAAGCGCGTGGTGGTGGTCGGTGGTGGTGATACTTCCATCGACGTCGCAACCGTGGCGCGTCGTCTTGGCCATATCAAGCACGCCAAGCCGACCGATGCCGAAGCAGCGATCGCCGGGCATCTGGCGCACGATGTGGCAACGATTTCGGCCAAGGAAGGCGCGGAAGTGACGCTCACTTCGGTATTCAACATCGACAAGATGCAGGCCAACAAGCATGAAATCGAGCAAGCGCTGGCCGAAGGTATCCATATTTTCGGCAGCTTGATGCCGATTGGCGTCGTGCGTGACGCGAACGGGCGTGCCACAGCATTGCGTGTTCAGCAGTGCGAGGCCAAGGTCACCGGTGGGAAACTTGAAATCAAGCCGGTCGAAGGTACTGAACGCGATATCGAAGCCGACCTGATCGTTTCCGCCATTGGTCAGGCAGTCGATTTCACCGGCCTGGAACAATTCAACAACGGCAAGGGTGCAGTCAGCACCGACCGTAACTATGTGGTGGCCGGACAGCAAGGCGTTTTCGCGGGCGGCGACGTGATCCGTCCCCACCTCCTGACCACTGCGATCGGCCACGGCTCGATCGCTGCCGACGGCATCCACAATTATCTGCTCGGTGAGGATCTCGAGAAGCGTCCCAAGATCGATGCGCACCAGTTCGACCTGATTCGCAAGCTGGCTGAAAAGGGCCTTGAGCCGAAGGAATCGCATGAGCCCTTGCGCGGCACATGCAACTCGAATATCGCGGTGCATAACTTCGACGACCGTTCCGACCGTTACATCATTCCGCATGACAAGCTCTTCCTCGGCCACTTTTCCTTTGTGGACCGCAACAAGCGCGAGGTGATCACGCTTGACAAGGACAGCGCGCTCGACAACTTCCAGGATCGTCTCGGGAAACTCGACGAGAAAACGGCGGTTGCCGAAGCCAAGCGTTGCATGAGTTGTGGCATGTGCTTCGAATGCGACAACTGCGTTGTTTACTGCCCGCAAACTGCGGTTTACCGCGTCAAGAAGGGTGAATCGACCACCGGGCGTTATGTCGCGACGGACTACAGCAAGTGCATTGGTTGCCATATCTGCGCCGATGTGTGTCCGACCGGCTACATCCAGATGGGATTGGGTGAGTGATGAAGCTGTTCGCATCCCTGTTGCTCTGTCTATGCATACCTGCTGCGCTGGCTGCGGAAGCCGCCGGGCCCAAGCTGGACATCGGCAAGGGTGGGCAATGCGTGGAAGACACACAGTGGATGCGCAAGAACCACCCTCACGTACTCAATCATCAGCGGGACGAAACGGTTCGCAAGGGCGTGCGCGACACAAAGCACAGCCTGAAGGGTTGTATTGAATGCCACGCCAGCACGCAGGACAATAGCGTGACGGCGCGCAAGGACAGCTTTTGCGTGGGATGCCACAGTTACGAAGCGGTAAAGATTGATTGCTTCGAGTGCCACTCGGACAAGCGCCAGAGCGCTTGGTTGCAGAGGAATGCGAAATGAATATCAACGATCTTCGTCGCAGAAATTTTCTCAAGACCTCCGTTGGTGCGGCAGCGGTTGCGATCGCTCCCGGCTTTCTCCTCTTCGACATTGCTCATGGCAAGGCGCAAGCCGTCAGCGGCAAGGTACGCTGGGGAATGCTGATCAATACGGAGCAATGCCAGGAAGGCTGCAACGATTGCGTCACTGCCTGCAACAAGGAAAATGGGCTTTCTGGTGGCACCAGCGCAACCGATTCACAATGGATTCGCAAGGTTGAAATCAAGGATGTCAGCAGTGGGCGGAAGGTTTCGCTGCCCATGATGTGCCAGCATTGCGAGCATCCACCCTGCGTGGATGTT
>Ga0209262_10001039_pt1 | contig 11669 bp, 6 predicted proteins | sample Lowcelwee11metaG_FD_187171 | JGI IMG/M metagenome (GOLD analysis project Ga0209262, IMG submission 187171) | Freshwater pond sediment microbial communities from the University of Edinburgh, under environmental carbon perturbations - Low... | ecosystem: Environmental > Aquatic > Freshwater > Pond...
ATCGACATTTTCAAAGACAAGGGAATCAGACAGTGTCATAGCGGTACCAATGTCAAACATGTGATTCCCTCCGCCGGTTATAAGGTAAATAGTTGGCAGGTTATCAGGATACAGGCCCCGTATTTTAATACTTACGGTGACAGTATCCACTTCTGTAAGGCCATATTTAGCTCCGTTAGTAAGAATTAAAACCTGGCCGGGAGTCAAGGCATCCAGGGCTGCGGTCAGATCACCGCCGTCAGGAAGCAGAACGTCTCCTTCAAGCAATAGATTCGTCTTTCCCCTAACGAAAGTAGTATTCATCAGCCGGATCTCATACTGGCCGTTCGGTACACCGGTGAGCAGTTTTTCACCCGCGGCGATCTCACCTGTTGAGAGGGCATAGGGAATCTGAGTGCTCCCGCTGACAAACAGCAGGTCTGTGGCAACAGATCCCGGCAGCCATCTCACGGTACATGAACCTATACCTGTCATTTCGCTTTCATAGCCGGCGAACAGGTTCTCCGGGCCTGATCTGAACTCGGCCGTGATCCATTTAGATTCTGCGACCCCGCTCAGTGCGCTTATTGACTTCACCCGGGCAGAAAACTGTGTGTCGCCTGCAGGCAGGACATATGAATAGGTTGTTGTACCGCTGGCAACATCACTGGTATGTATAAGTGAAGCAGGGGCAAAATCAATGCCCTGATATATTTCCACCACATAATGGTCAATATCCTTTGCCGCATTCCATAAAAGGATTACCGTCGTTATATTGCTTATCTGGGAAGTCAATCCGGTCGGAGTAAATGCCCTGTCAAATTCAAGTTCTTCGACAATAGGGTCAATTTCCTCTTTACAGGCATTTAAAACAAGCGCTGTAAATAACCCGAGGATCAGTCCTGTATTTATTATTATCTTTTTCATAGTTAACAATTTACTATTGTTAATAGCCATAATCATTTTTCAGCTGACCGTTGCTGGTATCAATAAATACCTGCCATATTGGCCAGAACTGGTTCTGATCGGGGTTATTGGTGTAGAGTGCATCTTTTTGGGCATCAGTAATCTTTGTAGGCCCTACCCAGCCTATTACTGAGAAAGGATACTCCCCGGACATATCGGCTGTTTCTCCCCTGTTAAGTCCGTAAACGGAGAGTTTGGTCAGCTGTCCGTCCTCATCAGCAACAAACTTGTAATAGAGGTCAGCCGGAACATCTGAATATTCGCCTGTACGGTCACGAAGGTTGGTCATTTTAACTTTTGCCTCGTCCATCTTTGTTTTAAGCAGGTTCCAGCGGATAAGAGCCTGTTTGCGTTCCATTTCGCCGCAAAACTCATAGCCCTGTTCCTTTACAATGGCATTGAACATGGCTTCCTTGCTGGATAGACCATTAACATAAGCGTCCACCTTGGTTGGCCAGTCGGCCTGTGCAAAAGCCCTCTGGCGTATCTGTTTCAGGTAAGGAGCAGCTGCGGTGGGTCCGTTCAGTTCATTTTCAATTTCGGCAGCCATCAGCAGGACCTCGGCATAGCGCATATAAATTTTATTGACACCGTCATCGTTGGTTGATGTCACAATGCGATCCATCCATTCATAGCGCCATTTACCAAAACACCAGTTATTTAAAGAGCGGAACTGTTGTTTTGCCACACCACTTACGGCAGTTCCGTACTCATAAGGTACACAGGTAACATCCCTCCTTGTATCTTTTACATCAAAATCATAAAATACAAAAGGTAATGGTCCATACGTTCCACCCTGTGCCTGCCCCGTGTACTGATCCACACTCCTGTGCTTCACACCATATGTATAGAGGTGACGTCCACGGCCCTGGGCAAACGGTATTTCCCAGAGAGATTCCCATCCTGCAGGATCAGGATCAACAGTCAGATCCTCGCAGTTCTTCCTCCAGAGAGCTTCAAAAGTAGTTTCGAGCTTCACACTGTTGCTTGCAATAACATCATTGCATTCCTGCAATGCAACCGGGTATAGCTTTGCTACCGTCAGATCAGGATCAGTACTTCTCCTTATCCCGTCAGGATACTGGGAATAGCCTGCTGCCCACAGACAGAGACGCGCACGGAAGGCTTTTACAAAGGCCCTGTTGATCTGCTCCGTGGTTGAGGTTCTTGCAGTTTCATTCGGCCAGGCAACGAGAGTGGCAGCCTCTTCCAGATCGGCAATTATCTGCTTGTAAATTATCTCGCGACTCGATTTCGGGAGATACATTGTTTCTGATGAGATAGGCTCAAACCTGGCTACCACATCACCCCAGGCCTTTAAAAGGTCTGCGTAAAAAATAGCCCTGAGCGTTAATGCCTCGCCCAGCAACTGCCCCATTTCATTACCCGGTGCGGGATTTCCGAATGCTCTTATACCCCTGATACAAATATTTGCACGCTCAATGCCTGAATACATCTGCGCCCAGGCATTATTTGAGGTATTCATATCCGTGTTGATGGGAGAGTTCACATACTTGGCCAGATCGGTCCTGGCGCCAGCTGATGTTGAACTGTTGTTCCACTCAATATCCGTATTCGAACCGTAATGTGTCAGGAACCTGCCCCTGTAAGAGTTGGTCTCCCCTATGGGAACCTTAATTCCGTCAATAGCCGAAGCGGCCAGGGTTGGATCCGAGAATATCAGTGATTCATCAAGAGTCGACTGGGAAGGGGTATCCAAAAAGTCTTCGCATGACACTAAAAGGCCTGCAAAAACCAAACTGAGTATAAACAGTATTTTTTTCATATTCATGTAGTTAAATCAGATTAAAATGTAAGATTTAATCCATATAATATCTGCCTGCTTTTTGGATAAGCCGAATAATCAAGTCCCGGTGTAAGAGCAGTATTTCTCCTTGTTGAGACTTCAGGATCGAAACCGGAATAGTCAGTCCAGATAAAAACATTATATGCTGAAACATAGAACCTGAGGTTCTGGATTTTTATCTTCTTAACTATCTCTGATGGTAAAGTATAGCCCAGTGTCAGTGTGTTCAGACGCAAAAATGATCCGTCCTCAACAGCCCAGTCGCTGAACACGTGCCTGGACATATACGGTGACCACATGGTGGTATTCGCATTCATGGTCTCGAGCGTTGCCGGGTCATTAACCAGCGCCCCGGTTGCGGGGTCAAGGTTGGTCCATCTTTTGCCGTCTGCCATGATGTCAATCATATTCCTGAACTGGTACCTGCCTGTTGTGTATTCAATTTTGTTGGCGTTATAGATATCGTTCCCGTAGCTCCAGTTAAACTGGGCTGAAAAGTCAAACCCGTACACCACGGCTTCAATGTTGAACCCTCCCGTATTGTCAGGATTGGCATTTCCTATCACGGAGCAGTCGGCAACGGATATTGTGTCATTGCCGGTAATGTCCTTCAGTTTCAGCATGCCGGGCCGCAAGGTGCCGATCACGGCAGTTGCATCTGCAACACCTTCCTTAAGGTTCCATGTCTCAGTCTCGGCATCATAGTCGAAGTCGGAAACCTCATATCTTCCGTCGGACTGATAACCGTACATTTCGCCAACCGATCCGCCTACCGCTATCCAGTAATCATTGCCGATTTCCGTCGATGCCCAGCCGGTAGCCACGCCAAAGTCCTGCATAGTTCCCAGCGAAATTATTTCGTTGTTATTAAAGCCAATATTGAAACCGACATTAACCCTTACGTTTCCCTTATCGACAATTACACCGTTAAGTGCAATTTCAAGACCTTTGTTTTCAGTCTCGCCCATGTTCCTGTACTGGGTATCATAGCCTGTACCTGAAACGGGGAAGTTGATAAGAAGGTCCTTGGTTGTGTTGTCATATAACTCAACGGTACCGTTTAACCGGTTTTTAAACAAGCCAAAATCCAGTCCGATATTACGGGTATACGTAGTTTCCCATTTCAGGTCAGGATTGGCCATTGTCTTAGACGGAGCCCAGAAGGAAGAAAATCCGTTGATCCATGATGAACTGCCGGAAATGAAAATCTGTGATATCTGACCTGAGGGAATATTATTATTACCGGAGGTGCCATAAGCGAGACGCAGCTTCAGATTATTGACAGTCGATGAGATACCTTTCATAAAATTCTCTTCGGATATTCTCCAGCCGACAGAAACAGACGGGAAGTAACCCCATTGATTCCCCGCTGAAAATTTACTTGAGCCGTCTGCACGGAACGTCGCAGCAACAATATATTTGCCTTTATAATCATAGTTGATACGGCCGAAGAAAGAAAGAAGGTTATTATCAGGATTGTAAGTGTCTGTATATCTGTTTGAGAAACCCTGGCTTGTAAGTTTGTAAGCCTGGTCTGAGGTAAAGAAATCGGGATAGCCCCATACCTGGTTAAATACGGAGTTTGATTTGGTAGCTATCACTTCCTGTCCGGCCAGCAGTTTCAGTGAATGTCCGGTACCCTGGAAAAGCTGGTTGAAATCATAGTTCAGAGTATTTGTGCTTCTTAATGTGTTGCTTATGTTTTCATTTGATTCCAGGGCTGGCAGGTTCTGATATGCAGCAGACGGAGTATTCTTTACATAGTATGTAGTTACGCCGTAGAACCGGTCATCATTTGTGGTGTAATAGTCAAGAGCTTCTTCTGTTCTGAATTGCAGGCCCTTGACAATATCCCATGTGAAGTTTCCTGTCATGTTGAACCTTTTCCTGAGCTGCTGACGGTCGTTATCCCTTACGTTATCCATCGGGTTTGTCATGTTTGACGAGAACTCGGTATCGTCAAATTCGCCGATTGAAGTAAATGGTATCGGAACATACAGCATCGCCTGCTTGACCCTTGAGTCAGTCGGGGTACCGCCTGCCTGGTCAACAGATCCGGCGCCATAGATTTTGGTGTCGGAATAACGCATTGAAAATCCAAGCCCTATCTTGTCGCTTGCTTTGTGATCCATTTTCAGCGACAGATTGTCGCGGGTGTATCTCGAGTCAAGCATGATCTCATCGCTTCTCAGTCCTGCATAGGTGAAAGCATACCTGAATTTTTCCGATCCGCCAGTAATATTCAGGTCATGGTTAAATGTCTTCCCGACATGGCCGAAAATCTGATCATACCAGTTAGTGCTGGGCTGGCCGTCATAAAGGTCGATGTCCTGATACATCCCGAAGTACTTTTCGTACTCATCAAGCTGATCGCTCAGCAAGGCATATTCGTATTGCCATTTAACATAATCCTCAACGCTCAGGTTAGTCAGGTGATCGGCAACTTTTTTAAACCCGTAATAGGCATTATAGTTGACGCTGACTTTTCCGGAGGTACCTCCCTTGGTGGTAATAATAATTACCCCGTTGGCACCTCGCGCACCGTAAATGGCTGTTGAAGAAGCATCCTTCAAAACGTCGATGGATTGGATTGTCGAGGTGGGAATATCATTGATATTGCTTACTGGAGATCCGTCGACAATGTATAGCGGTGAGTTGTCCTGGGTGATAGAGCCTCCGCCGCGGACACGGATAGTGATCTCAGCATCCGGAGAGCCTTCCGTTGTCACAACCTGCACGCCCGCCATCTTGCCGGTCATGGCTTCGGAAGCCGTTGTAACCGGGATTTTAGCCAGGTCCTTACCCTTAACAGAGGTAACTGCGCCGGTTATGTCTCTCCTGGCAGCCGTCCCATAGCCGATTACAACCACTTCGTCAAGCAGGCTGCTTGAAGATGTGATTGTTGCATCAACAACGCTCCGGCCCTGAACAGGGACCTCAACCGGGTCATACCCCACATAGGAAAAAACCAGTACGGCATCCGGAGGACAATTGGTTACCGTGTAATTGCCGTCCATATCCGTGACGACACCGCGAACTGTTCCCTTGATAACTACGTTCAAGCCAATCATTGCCTCTCCGGTCTGGGAGTCGGTGACCCTGCCCTTCACAGTGAGATCCTGAGAAAAGGATGCCAACGGGATCACAAGCAAGGCAACGACCAGCAAAGCCCTTAAACCGCTGCAACCGCGGAAAAGGGATCTTCTGATTTCATTGATAGATTCTGTCATAGACAAATTGATTAGGGTTTTTATTTAATGCTTAAGGTTTTCAGTTAACAGAAGTTCAGGCACGCAAGCATTAAATATAAGAATATAAAATGTTGCCATGATGCCAGGATAACAATATGTACACCAATTTAAACAGATTTTATACCTAATTTCGTTATCTTGGAGGCTGAACCTGAAACTGACCAGAACCTGAAAAATGAGTGAAGAGATCCTGCGGGCAATGATGGAGCTTTTCGCCCTGATAGTCAAGCAGGACGGAGGTATGCAGTTGAGCGAGAGGGACTACGTCTCGGTATTTCTCAACAAGCAGCTTCCTCATCAGAGCGCTGATGAGTTTATGAGTCTTTTTCTTGAAAACGCCGGACCGCTGCAGGAGAAAGGGCATCTCTCCAAAGGAGATACCGCCTCGGTTAAGGATTCTATAAGAATCTTCAATATCTGTAAAAAGATCAATAAAACCCTTTCCCAGGAGCAGAGGGTAATCGTCGTTCTGAGATGCCTGGAGCTGATTGATGCTGATAAACAGTACACGCCCCAGCGGATGAATATCATCAATACCATTGCCGAGGTATTTAAGGTCTCCCTGGAAGAATTCAACAGCATGCTCCTCTTTATCAGGTCAGAAAAAAAGGAAGACTTTTCCGACCCCTCGATGCTTGTGATAGAGGCAGGCATCGCCGCAGATACGGAGGCAGACACCCGGCAATTCATCGTTTTCCTGAAAACGGCCAGCGTTAATCTTTACTTCCTGAGATGCTTCTGCACTGGCATAACTCTCCTGAACGGCCTTCCGGTTGTGTGTCGCAAGGTCTATACTTTCGCCCAGGGAAGCTCAGTGCATACACCTCCGGCCATCCCGATATACTACAGCGACGTCACCGCACGGTTTGTTTCCGACAAGGATATTCACCGCCTGTCATTCGTTGCCAGCGACCTTACATATTTTTTCCCTGACGGGTTACCGGCCATAACAGACGTCAGTTTTTCTGCCACCGAAGGCAGGCTGATCGGAATTATGGGAGCCAGCGGCTCAGGCAAGACCACCCTGCTTAATCTTCTCAGCGGGCTGATCAGACCGAGTTCGGGTGATGTCAGGATTAATGGTATCTCCATCTTTGCACCGGGGAACAAGCTCGACGGTGTAATCGGCTTTGTCCCCCAGGATGACCTCCTTGTTGAGGACCTGACAGTGTTTGAGAACCTATATTACGCAGCCTCACTGTGCTTTGCAGCGATGAGCAGAAAGGAACTTACCGGGATCGTGAACCAGACACTGAACACGCTCGGGCTATACGAAAAGAGAAACTACCGGGTTGGCTCACCCATGAACAAAGTGATCAGCGGTGGCCAGAGAAAAAGGCTGAATATTGCGCTCGAACTCATCAGGGAGCCATCGGTTCTATTTCTTGACGAACCCACTTCGGGACTCTCCTCACGTGATTCTGAGAATGTGATGGACCTGCTGCATGAGCTCACCCTGAGAGGGAAGCTTGTGCTGACCGTTGTGCACCAGCCCTCGTCGGAGATATTCAAGGGTTTCGACAAAGTGCTCGTGCTTGACCTGGAAGGGCACCTGGTCTTTTACGGCAACCCGATAGAATCAATCGTTCACTTTAAAACGCTTGATGCCCAGATAAACAGCGAGGTGGGAGAATGCTCCGAATGCGGAAATGTAAATCCAGAAACCCTCTTCAATATCCTCGAGACAAGGGTTGTTGATGAGTACGGACGGTACACCGATAAAAGAAGGGTCTCACCCGTGGAGTGGGCACAGGCCTTCCGGGGTGTAAGCCCGTTAACCCAGACCCGGGAAGTGACTTCCACTGCGTATTCCACCCTTGACAGACCCGGGTGGTGGCGTCAGATGATGGTCTTCCTGTCACGTGATCTTAAGAGCAAGCTGGCAAATAAACAGTATCTGTTGCTGACATTGCTCGAAGGCCCTGTCCTTGGTCTTATCCTCTCATATATAATAAGATATATTGCTGACCCGTCATCTGTCAATTATATTTTCAGGGAAAACGAGAATATCCCGATTTACATTTTTATGAGCATAATCGTGGCTCTTTTCCTCGGCCTGACAATAAGCGCCGAAGAGATCTTCAAGGACAGGAAGATGCTTAAGCGGGAACATTTTCTCCATCTGAACCACAGCAGCTACCTGGTAAGCAAGATGACAGTACTTATAGTGATCTCGTCATTGCAGGCGTTTCTTTTTCTTATCGTTGCAAACCCTATTCTCGGGATAAAAGGACTGTTCCTGCAGTATTGGCTGGCACTGTTCACTACCGCCTTCTGCGCTAACATGATAGGCCTGAATATTTCCTCAGCCCTCAACTCAGCCATCACAATATATATTGTCATACCGCTGCTCATGATCCCCATGATGGTCCTCAGCGGTGCAATGTTCCCGTTCGACAAGCTCAACAGAAAGATCGGCAGCGTGGACAGAGTACCTCTCATTGCTGAGATTATGCCTACGCGCTGGACTTATGAAGCGCTTATGGTAAAGCAGTTCACGGGGAACGAATATAGTAAAAGAGTCTACAGACTCAGACAACAGATAAGCATTTCCGACTTCAATACGGTTTACCGGATCCCGAGAATAAAGGATGCTCTTGAAATAACCATAGGCAGGATAAAGCGGGAAGACAGGGTCGAACACGGGGATAATCAGTTGCAGCTTATAAGGAACGAGATCGGTACAATCTCATCGACAGGTATAATCAGTCCGTTCACGGGATTGGACTCCCTCACACCTGAACTTTTTACCATGGAGCTTGGCGAAAGGGCTGTTGCCTGGCTCAATGCTGCGGATAGAGAATACAGAAGGCTGAGCAATGCCGCTGACAATAAACTTGATAACTATGTCAGCAAGAATAAGGAAGCTCTTGATATTATGTATGACGATTACCACAATGACAAGCTTGAGGAGATAGTCAGGAAAATTTACGAGAAGAACAAGATGCTGGAGTACAAGGACCGGCTTATACAGAATATTGACCTGATCTACCTTGAACCTGCTTCTGAGGGCCCGTTCAAGTTCCGCACGCACTTCATGGCTCCTGTAAAAAATTTCATGGGCCGGACGACGGATACGTTTACCTTCAATATCGTATCGGTTCTTCTTTTCACGCTTGTTCTTTACATGCTTCTCTACTTTAATGTGCTTAAACGGATTATTTCATTCTTCGAGAACCTTAAGCTTCAAAAAGAGTGACCCGGAAGTTTGGATTGACCATTTTTCTTACATTTGTATATTAACATGTTCGCCTGATGACAGGAACTATTTCTAAGCTGGTTGCAGTGATCCTGCTGATATGTATCTGCTCATGCAGAAACAGTGTGACAAGGCAGGGAAGTCTCAATTTCCCCGTTGACGATTCGGTACCGGCAGGGGAATCTGAAAAACTGAGTGAGGAAGCCATTGCCGATATAGTGCAGAATATAGCATCACCTGTTGAGATTGCCGCCATTCTCCAGGCTCTGAATGTGCCCTTCTCGGCTGAGTATCTGGCTACCACACAGGGAGCCGACAGGCTGACGACAAACTTTCAGAAGGCCGTTATGCTGGGGATATACGGCGCTGATCTCGGCTACCTGAATATGTATGAAAAAACAGGCAACTCAGTTGATGTACTGTCAACCATCAAGCGCCTTGCCGACGGACTGCGCGTAGGGCAATATTTTGATTTTGAAACCCTTAAAAGACTTTCCGTCAATAAATCCGATCTTGACTCACTTCTTTTTATGTCAGTCAACTCCTACAACCAGATAGACCAGTACCTGAGGCAAAACGGAAGGGGGTCAATATCTGCACTGATGATCGCCGGAGTATGGATTGAAGGACAGTACCTTGCAACTCAGGTTGTTACAGATCATCAGGACAAGATTCTCAGGGACCGGATAGGAGAACAGAAGATCATACTTGGAGATCTTCTGATGCTCCTTCGCCCATACAGGGAGAGCAGCGCTGAATACAGCGCACTGTATGATAAGATGGAACTCCTCAGCGCCTCGTACCGCGATGTGCGGATCACATACAGGCTCGGAGAACCGGAGACGCTGGAACAGGACGGCCGTCTTGTTATGATACAGCATGAGGAAAGTATTGTTGAGATGACCGATGATCAGCTGATTAAAATTGCTGAGCTCTCCGGAGATGTCAGAAACAAATTAATCTCAGGTAAATTATGAAATGCAGGTTAGTCATAATGTCCCTTGCACTGGTCCTTCTTTCTCCGGTCATGAATGGCCAGGCTGCGACAGATGATCTTGTCAGTACATGTGTCCTTGCCGCGGGCGAAAACACAACCTATCTGAAAGACTTCCGGGTACAGTTGCCAAAAGGTGCTTCCAGTGATGCAACGCCTGTTTATAAGGCGAACATGTATCTGATGAAAAACATGAAGTACAGGTTTTCTGTCTGCAATGCCCCTGCATCAAAAGGAGAGCTTATTGTCACCATCTATGACCAGGGGAAAGAGCTTATATCATCATTCAACAGGAACACGGGCAAACAATACGGTTCGATCGATTTCATCTGTAACAAGACCGGCCTCTATACCCTGTGGTACGGGTTTAAGAACGGGGAGCAGGGATCGGGCGTCGGGGTTGTCTCGATGATCAGATGATCAGGCCCGCCAAAACCGTGCCACCACAATCATTACAACCATAAGCCAGAGCAGTATCTCAGGAATCAGCGGGCGACGCGTGAAGGCGCAGTAATTTGCCATGATAAACGAGACCGGTATTGCTGTTATGGCGATTATCTCTACAGATACCGAAGGGGTAATTGCATAGGCTACAGCACAGATCACCGTCATCCAGAGAAGAAGTTCAAATGTCTTTCTTGACCTTATTTTCAGCGTCGGCATTTCCCTGATCAGGGATAATAACGCGGGAAGAAAACCAACGGCAATAACAATAAGAAGGACTATCAGAGCCCGGCTCAGGGTAACCGAAGGCATCCGGTCAAACAGGTTATGCCTGATAATCTCTGTCAGGTCTGACATGCTGCCCCCGGTAAGATACCAGACAGCATAAAGGATGATCCAGGGCAGCAGGGCTCCAGCTATAGTAATAATGATTTCCCGAAAATCAGGAGCTCTGAGTATCAGGGCTCCTGTAATAACCAGCAATACAAACCAGAATGCGCCGGCATAGAACATTCCGGCAGATGAGATGATCAGGGCTGCATCGAAAAAGTTGAATGCCATGCCGTTCATTCTGTAGGCAGCCATCATACGCCATATTCCCACCATAATCAGCAGTGCGGCAGGCATGGCAGGATTGAGTATCATTCCTTCGGGGAACGCTGAAAAATACAGAATGAAAAACAAGGCCGGGAAATAAGTCCTTTTTGGAATAAAGAAAACGGTAGTATTGAACCTGATCATGACAATGACCGTTATCACCATCATCACGGATGAAAGGAAAACAGCCAGAAGGGGGAAACCGGAAAGCGGATTGAATATCAGATCCCATAGGGGCATTGCATCTCCGCCCGGCGCCGGCATCAGCTGTGGCGGGTTTATGAAATACTGAATCCATAATGCTATGGTGATGAGTGTCATCACCAGCACCGGACCGATCCCTGTTCCCCTGAAAAGCCTGATCATCCTCCTTTCATTTTCAGGTCAAAACCAATATCCTTCCTGTACCGGGCTCCTTCAAAGTGTATTTCA
>Ga0209262_10001040_pt1 | contig 11668 bp, 9 predicted proteins | sample Lowcelwee11metaG_FD_187171 | JGI IMG/M metagenome (GOLD analysis project Ga0209262, IMG submission 187171) | Freshwater pond sediment microbial communities from the University of Edinburgh, under environmental carbon perturbations - Low... | ecosystem: Environmental > Aquatic > Freshwater > Pond...
TTGCAAGCGCGCCTCGCCGGAGTCGAACAGCACGCTGGCGTTGATCTCGACGGTAATGCCCAGCACCCCTTCGGTGATGCGCACTTGGCCCTGCTGTACCAGAGGTGCCAGCGCTTCCGTGATTTCCTTCGCCTTCTTGCGCAGGAGTTCCTTGTTCTGCTGGCGCGCCACATCGGTCTTGAGGTTGGTCGGCGGCGGCCGTTTGAAGGGTATCGCCACCGGCATCGGCGCATTCGGATTGATTTGCACGATGGCGCCGGAATTGTCCCCGGGGACGTTACGAAATGCCGAGGAAATCGAATCGGACAGGATGCGGTACTTGCCCTCGTTGATTGAGGAAAGCGCATACATCACGACAAAGAACGCGAACAGGAGCGTGATGAAATCGGCGTACGAAACGAGCCAGCGTTCGTGGTTTTCGTGCTCGTCGTCGCTCTTGCGCCGTCGTCTGCCCATGACCGTTCCCGCGCCTAGACGATATAGCCCTGCATGCGGTTTTCGATGATGCGAGGATTATCCCCATTCGCGATCCCGACCAGCCCATCCAGAAACATTTCTCGCATCGTCACCAGCCGGCTGACATGGGTCAGCAGTTTCTTCGCCACCGGCAGAAAGATCAGGTTGGCCGAGCCGACGCCGTAAATCGTGGCGACAAAAGCTACCGCGATGCCGGCACCCAACTTGGAGGGATCGGACAGGTTTTCCATGACATGGATCAGCCCCATCACTGCGCCCAGAATGCCGATGGTGGGCGCATAACCTCCCGCCGCCTCCCAAATCCTGGCTGCGAGTTTCATCCTGGTTTCGTAGGTTCCGATCTCGACTTCCAGCACCCCGCGCAGGCGCTCGGGTTCGGCGCCATCGACGAGCAGATGCAGGCCCTTTTGCATGAAGGGATCCTTCACGGCAGCGATCTGCGCTTCGAGCGCAAGCAGCCCCTCCTTGCGCGCCACATGGCTCCAGCGCGACATCTGCTGAATCATTTGCGCGGGCTGCACAACGGGCGGGGCAAATACCCACTTACCCATTTTCATGCCGGCGACGAACACCGGCAGCGGACTTTGCAGCATCACCGCGCCCAAGGTGCCGCCGATCACGATGATGAAGGCGGTGGGTTGAATCAAGGAGGCAATATGACCACCTTCAAGTACCTGCCCCCCCAGAATGGCACCGAGACCGAGAAGCAGACCGAAAATGCTGATCTTGTCCATGGGGACCTACGCTGCCGCCGCCTGGGCGGACTTGGGTTTGCGGCCACGCCGCTTGAGCACGGGTTTGGCGCCATCCTCGTCCCCCATCACCGTGCTACGGAGACGGGCGATAGCCTGAGTGTGCATCTGACAGACCCGCGACTCGGTCACGCCCATGATCTCGCCGATTTCACGCAGGTTGAGATCTTGTTCGTAATACAGCGCCATCATCAGCTTCTCGCGCTCCGGCAGATTGGCGATGGCGTCTACCAGCGCACCGCGCATGTTGCTTTCTTCAATCAGCGTCAGGGGATCGAGCGATACGCCCGTTGCATGGCGATCGAGGAAATCCTCATCCTCGCCCGACAGATCCTCCAGATACACCACCTGATGCCCGCGCGCATCCTGCAACAACCGCTGGTAATCGGCCAACGGCATGTCGAGCGCGGCAGCCAGTTCGATTTCGCTGGGATGATGGCCGATCTGGTGTTCGAGTTTCTGGATGGTGGCCTCGACGCGGCGCATTTCCTTGCGAATGCCGCGCGGCATCCAATCGTTTTCGCGCAAACCGTCCAGCATGGCACCGCGCACGCGCTGCACCGCGTAGGTCTCGAATTGTGCGCCCATGCCTTCCTCGAAACGCCCAAGCGCATCAAGCAGCCCGATCATGCCGTTCTGCACGAGGTCGTCGACCTGTACGCTGGCCGGCAGCTTCGCCATCAGGTGATAGGCGATGCGTTTGACTAGCGGGGTATATTGATTAACGAGCCGCTCTTTTTCGAGCGTGCCCTGGGCGGTATACATCGTCGATTGGGTCGGGCTCTAAACGGCGCATGGGCAGCAAAATGGCCAGCGAACTATAGCATCGAATCGCGCGCCGCCAATGGCGCCCAACCCGAACTGCGCGGCGGTGCAATGCCTAGCAGGAAACCGCCTGCGCCGTCAGCATCGCCAAATGCCGGCGGCAGGCGACTGAGCAAAGCGGCGGCAAGGTTATCGGTCACCGGCACGTCGGCAGAGCCGAGATAATCGAGCCGCACGTCGAGATGGCCGCGCGCCACGCGCCGCATGTTGTCGAAGATCGCACGCGCCTCTTCGCCGGAACGTGCGCGGGTAATCGCCACCTGGAATCCGTCGCGCCCGCGCTCCTGCGCCATGTGCTTGATCAGCGCATACGCATGGGTGATGGCATTGCCATGGGCAGCCACCACCACGGCCATGTGCCGCGCCGCCACTGCCAAGCGCGACAGATGATCGTGGCGGCGTACCGCGCAGTCGATCAGCACGAAGGCCGCGCCGCGCTGCAACTCGTTCAGGCAGGAGGTCAGGTGCATATTGCCGGCCGCGTCGAGGCGATCCAGTTCATGCGCGGCACGCACCGCCGGCAGGATGCGCACCAGCGGTGCGGCCTGCAACATCACTTGGCGCAGCGAACGCTCGCCATGCAGGGCATGCATCAAATCGTAACGCGCGCTCAGGCCGAAGGCGGCAATTGCGTTGTTGGGCGCAGCATTCTCGTCGATGATGACCACGCCATGCCCGGCCGCAGCCAGCGCGGCGGCGGTCTGCACCACCAGCGTGGTGCGCCCACAGGCTTCGTGGCCCGAGGCGAAAGCCACCACCTGGGGCGGTCGCGCGCCAAACAGGCGTCGCAGGCCAGAAGCCTGATCGCCGTCGGACGTCACGCCCTTCAATGCCAGTTCAGACAAACGTCGCTCCTTGCGGCGACTTCGGTGCGGGACGCGCCGGCATCACCAAGCCCACCTCCTCTTCCTTGAGCCGATGCACCGATTCGGCGGCCGGCTGGCGGAAAGCGCGATGCAGCAGGTAGTTGCGGTTGGGCAAATGCAGGTCTTCAGGCACGCGCTGGCCGTTGGCGACATAGGACAACAACAAGCCATGACGCACCACCGCATCGATGACCGGCGCGAGCGATGCCGTTTCGTCCGCCTTCGTGAGGATGCAGCCGGCCAAATCCTCGCCGGCATAGCTGCGAATCACGTCGTCGAGCGTATCGCCACGGCTGGTGGCGTTCAGCATCAGCAAGCGGCGCACGTCGCCGGCGCGCATCAGCATCGCCGCCTGTTCGGCCACCATGCGGTCGCGCTGGCTCATGCCGACCGTGTCGATCAGCACCATATGTTTGCCGCGCAACTCGGACAAGGTACGACGCAAGTCTTCGCTGTCGCGCACCACATGCACCGGCACGCCAAGGATGCGACCGTAGATGCGCAATTGTTCGTGTGCGCCGATCCGGTAGCCGTCGGTAGTCAGAAGCGCCAACTTGTCGGCGCCATAGCGCACGACGCAGCGCGCGGCGAGTTTCGCGGTTGTGGTCGTCTTGCCCACACCGGTCGGCCCGACCAGCGCAAACACGCCGCCACGGTCGATCAGGTCGTTTTCGCTGGTGAGCGTACGCAGACGGCGATTGACCGCGCCGATCAACCATTTGCGCCCATCTTGCAAGGCCATATCTTCCGGCATGTCCTCGACCAGCCGGCGCGAGAGCAGGCCGGAGAAGCCGGCTTCGAGCATCTCAGCGAGCAACTGCGCCTTGATCGGCGCATGGCGGGTCATGTCGCCCCAGGCGAAACCCGCGAGTTGGCGTTCCAGCATGCTCTTGATGCTCTGCATTTCCGCCATCAGTTGCTGAACCTGCGGGTTGTTCTCGATGCCAGGCACTTGCCCGCCCATCTGACCCAGATCGCGCGTGACATGTTCGAGCGAGGCCGCCACCTGCTCGCGGCTCGGCACCGCCGATAAGGCCGGCTTGGGCGGCAGCGGACGCGGCTTGACGCGCTCTTCTTGCTGCTGCGGCGCAGCCGGTTGCGCGGCTTCCTGACGCGGCGGCTGCCAGGGTTGCCAGGGCTGGAACGGCAGTGGCGCACGGGCCTTGGCCGACAGAGCAACCGAGTAATCGCTCTCGTCAGCGCCCTCTTCGTAACTCGGCGTGACCGCAGGAAATCCCCCTTGTGGGACTGGTGTGGCGGCGGCAGATGCTCCCGCGTGTGGTGCGGCATGAGCCGGCACTGGCGCAGCCGACACGGCCGCAGCAGTTGTGCCTGGGCCACCTTGGCGCGACAAGGCTTCAAGACTATCAGCGGACATCGCCATGATTTCGACGCCGCCGGGCACCGACTTGTTGGAGATCACGATGGCCTCAGAGCCCAAAGCCTCCTTGACCTTGCGTAAGGCGTCGCGCGCGGTGTCACCGAAGAAGCGTTTTACCGTCATTTGCTTTCCTTCTCTTCCTCTCGTCCTTCAGCCTCGATCCATCAATGCTTGGCGCCGATGATCGCCGTAACCTTGATGGTCTTCGATTCCGGAATCTCGCTGTTTGCCAGCACCTTCAGGTTGCTCCACGCCCGCCGCAGGAAGCGCGACATCAGCCAGCGCAAATTGCCCGGGACCAACAACACGGGCGGCATGCCCAGATCTTCCTGTTTTTTCGCAGTGACTGCCGTTTCACGTAGCAAGGTATCGGCCAGTCCCGGTTCGATCCCCGAGCCGTCGGCGCCTGCACCCGCTAATGCCTGCGTCAGCAGGCGCTCCAAGCCGGGATCGAGCGCCATCACGGCCAGTTCTTGCGCCCCCGGATACAACTGCTGCACGATCGCGCGGCCCAGCGCAACGCGCACCATGGCGGTCAACTCGCCGGGGTCCTGCACGCGCGGCGCATTTTCGGCCAGGGTCTCGATGATGGAACGCATATCGCGGATGGTGACCCCTTCTTCCAGCAGGTTTTGCAGGACGCGCTGCACCGTCGATAGCGGCAGCAGCTTGGGCACCAACTCCTCAATCAGCTTGGGTGCATCCTTGGCCAGATGGTCGAGCAGCGCCTGGGTTTCCTGACGTCCCAACAGTTCGGCGGCATGGGTCAGGATCAGGTGGTTCAGGTGCGTCGCGATCACTGTGCCGGCATCGACCACGGTATAGCCCATGATGTGGGCCTGATCGCGCATTGCCTGCTCGATCCATACCGCCGGCAGGCCGAAGGCGGGATCCTTGGTCTGGTTGCCGGCCAGCGGGCCGCTGACGCGGCCGGGGTTGATGGCGAGGAACATACCCGGATAGGCTTCGCCCATTCCGGCTTCGACGCCCTTCATGGTGATGCGATAGCCATTCGGCTTCAACTCGAGGTTGTCGCGGATATGCACGGGTGCCGAGAGGAAGCCGACCTCCTGAGCGAACTTCTTGCGCAGGCCGCGAATGCGCTTGAGCAATTCGCCGTCCTGACCGCGATCAACCAGCGGGATCAGCCGGTAGCCGACTTCCAGTCCCAGCACATCGACGGGCGCAACATCGGCCCAACTCGCCTCGTTCGATTCCTCAGGCGCGGCAACGGGCGCCGGTGGCTTTTCTTCCGCTGCGGATTTTGCCTCTTGCGCCCACCGTACTTTCCACCAGGCCAACGTCCCCAGGCCCGCCGCCAACAGCAGGAAGACGAAGTTCGGCATGCCCGGGATAAGGCCCAGGATGCCGAGAATGCTGGCAGTCAGCGACAAGACGATCGGATTGCCGAAGAGTTGCTCGACGAAGGTGGTGGTGATGTCCTTGTCGTCATTGACGCGCGACACCACCATACCCGCCGCCACCGAGATCACCAGGGCTGGAATCTGCGCCACCAGACCGTCGCCGATGGTCAGCAGCGTATAGACCTTGGCTGCCTCGCCGGCGCCCATGTCGTGTTGCATCACGCCGACGATCAGTCCGCCGATGATGTTGATCAACAGAATCAGGATGCCGGCGATGGCATCGCCGCGTACGAACTTCGAAGCACCGTCCATCGAACCGTAGAAGTCGGCTTCCTGCGAAATTTCCTTGCGACGCCGACGCGCTTCGTCTTCGCCGATCAGGCCGGCATTGAGGTCGGCGTCGATGGCCATCTGCTTGCCGGGCATCGCATCAAGGGTGAAGCGCGCCGAAACCTCGGCGATCCGTCCAGCGCCCTTGGTGATGACGACGAAGTTGATCACCGTGAGGATGATGAAGACGATGATGCCGACGGCGTAGTTGCCACCGACAAGAAAATGGCCAAAGGCCTCAATGACTTTGCCCGCCGCATCCGGCCCCTTGTGTCCGTCCAACAAGACGATACGCGTCGAGGCGACGTTGAGCGAAAGCCGCAGCAGCGTCGTCACCAGCAACACGGTGGGGAAGACCGAGAAATCGAGCGGCTTGAGCGTGTAGAGCGCAACCAGCATCACCATCACCGACAGCGCGATGTTGAAGGTGAAAAACAGGTCGAGCATGAAAGGCGGCAGAGGCAGCACCATCATCGACAGGATGAGGATGATGAGCAGCGGCGCCGCCAACGCCTTGAGGTTTTCGGCGCGTAACAGAGCTTGCCAGTTCAAGGTCTGGGTCGCCATCAGTCAGGCGCTCCGGGATCGAGATCGGCAGGCACCGCCACCGCCATCGGAGCGCTTGGCGGCAGCATGCCCGCCGCGCCCTGGGCCATGAACTGGTTCATCTGGTAGATGTAGGCCATGACCTCGGCCACGGCGGTATACAGACTGGCCGGCACCGCCTCGCCAATTTCGACATGGCGGTGTAGCGCACGCGCGAGCGGAGGCAGTTCGAGCACCGGCACGTTGTTCTCGGCGGCAAGTTCGCGAATTTTCTGTGCCACCAGATTCATCCCCTTGGCGACCACCTGCGGCGCACCCATCTTGTCGCTGTCGTACTTCAGAGCCACGGCGAAGTGCGTCGGGTTGGTCACGACCACGTCGGCCTTTGGCACCTCCGACATCATGCGGTTCCTGGCGATCTCGCGCTGCTGGCTACGGATACGCGCCTTGAGTTGCGGATCGCCTTCCATTTCCTTCATTTCCTGGCGCAACTCTTCACGTGTCATACGCAGTTGGGCATAGTAGCGCCACAACTGGAAAGGCACGTCGATCAGCGCCACAACGGCAAGCGCCGCGACCAGTACGATGAATGCATACAACAGCATCCGACCGAAGGCTGGCAGGGCAGATTCCAGTGGCTGCGACAGGAGCGCAAACAGGTTGTCGCGCTCGTTGCCGATCACCCACCAAACCACGCTGCCAATCAGGAATGCTTTAAGCACACCCTTCACCATCTCGGCGATGCTCTGCCAGGAAATCATGCGCTTCACGCCCTTGATCGGGTCGATTCGATCAAAATTCAGTGTCAGCGCCTTCGGGGAGAACACCCAACCGCCCAGAAGAAACGGCGTGATCAGGGCAGCGGCGATGGTGGCGAAAAAGAAAGGCGCAAGCATCGTCAGCGCCTCGATACCCAGCGTTAGGAGATTGGTGGAAATCGCATTGGTATCGAAGGCCTCCTGCCGATCAAGGGTAAGCCCCATGCGCACGATGCCTTCGGTACGCCGCACCAGCCAATCCGACATGGCCCACAGCCCGCCGGCACCGGCAGACATGACGAGAAATGCCATCAACTCCCGCGACTGCGGAACCTGCCCCTCTTCGCGCGCCTGTTCCAGGCGCCGCGCAGATGCGGGTTCGGTCTTTTCGAGATCGCTCTCTTCAGCCATGGACGGTTTCTCTCATGCCGGCAATTATTGCCGGTGGGTGCAAGAGGGAACCGAGGAATAGAGCGGTAATGCGCGGTTATTCCTGATTATGGGGAATAACCGCGCTGGCGAGCGGTATCGCTGGCCAATCAGGCGGCAGCAAGCTCCGCAGGGATGAAGGCCGAGCGTGGCACGCCGCGATTCTCGCCCATGTCGGCGAGCAATTCCTTCATATCCAGAATCAGAACGATCTGTCCGTTGGAGAGCGTGGTGACACCGGCCACGCCCTTCGGCCGGAAGTCTTCGAGCGACTTGATCACTGCGTCTTCGCGACCCATGAAACCGTCGATGGCAAGGATGAAGTTGTGCTCCGCCGTCTGCATCAGCACGCCGTATTCGGGAATCTGTACGGGCGCCCAACCCAGCAGGTGGCAGATCGGATAAATCGGCAACACTTCGCCGCGCACGACCATCGTCGCGCGACCGCCGACCTCCTGCACCTGATCGATCTGGATCGGCAGAATCTCGCGCACCATCGATAGCGGTACAGCAAAGGGCTGCTCGCCCAATTGCACCAGCAGCACCGGCAGAATCGCCAGCGTCAGCGGCAAGGAGATGATGAAGGTGGTGCCTTTGCCGACTACCGACTTGATCTCGATGCTGCCGTTGAGCTTCTGGATGTTGGTCTTGACCACATCCATGCCGACGCCGCGACCGGAAACATCGGAGGCGACATCCTTGGTCGAGAAACCGGGGAGGAATACCAGATGCAGGCTCTGGCGCTCGTCCATGGTGTTGGCTTCTTCGTCGGTAATAACGCCTTTTTCTAACGCCTTGGCACGCAGACGCTCGGGATTCATACCCTTGCCGTCGTCGGCGACGATCAGCACGATATGGTCGCCTTCCTGACGCGCTTCCAGCCGCACCTGCGACTTCTCCGGCTTGCCGTTGGCAAGGCGCTCCGCCGGCACTTCGACGCCATGATCGACGGCATTGCGAATCAGGTGGATGATCGGATCGGAAAGATCTTCGATCATCGTCTTGTCGATTTCGGTCTCTTCACCAACCAGCAACAACTCGACATCCTTGCCGAGGTTGCGCGCCAGATCGCGCGCGATGCGCGGGTATTTCTGGAACAGCCGACCGATCGGCTGCATGCGCGTCTTCATCACTGCGTTCTGCAGATCCGAGACCAGCAGGTCGAGTTGGCTTACGGCCTGGTCGAGCGCATGCAGGGTGTCAGTGTCCGAGCGACCATTGAGAATATCGCTGCGCAGCGAATTGAGGCGGTTCTTCGTCAGGCCGATCTCACCCGATAGATTGAGCACCTGATCGAGACGCGAGGTATCGACGCGAATCGAGTTGTCGCGCGACTTCTCGTTGTCGCGGCGGCCAACCGGAGCGGAAATTGCGCCTGGCTTGTCGGTGGTACGCCGACCAACTGCATGCTGGATCACCACTTCAGGTGCCTGGGTCGCTGCTTCGACTTGCGCGGCGCCTGGCGCTGAAGTCGGCGCTGGCGATACGGCGGCTGGCGCACCCGCCACTGCGCCAAATAGCTGATCCCAGTCGGGCCCTGCGGCCGGCACTGCGGCTGTCGGGGCCGCAACCACGGCAGGTGACGCTGCAGCGGCTGGCGTTGCCAACGATTCGCCGGCCAAAGCCGCCTTCAAGTTGGCAATCAGACGAGCATCGGCCGGCGGCGGCTGCACGCCACTTTCGAGATGGCCGAACATGTCGCGTACCGTACCGGTCGCGGCCATGATGCTGTCCATGATCTCCTTGGTGAGGGCCAACTCGCCGTTTCTCAGTTTGTCGAACAGGTTTTCCGTCAGATGGCAAAGCGTTACCAACTCGGCGGCATTCAGGAAACCCGCACCACCCTTGATGGTATGAAAACCACGAAAGATGTCGTTGAGCAGGCCATGGTCCTGCGGGTTCTTTTCCAGATCCACCAGCTTGTTATCGACCCCCGACAACAGATCGGTGGCCTCAATCAGGAAATCCTGCAGCAGGTCTTCCATTCCGGCGAAATCGCTCATGCTCTTCTCCTCTCGACACACTCGGCAATGTGCGCCGAATCAGAATCCCAAACTCTCTAATAGATCGTCGACCTGCGCCTGGCTGGTCACCACATCGCCGCGACCAGCGGCATTGATTACCGGGCCATTCATCAGCCCGGCGGGCGCTTCGGCCTTCTTCTCATCCGGCATCACCTCGATCAGCACCTGCAACAATTGCGTCTCGAAATTCTGCACCATCTCGACAACTTTCTTGATCACTTGACCGGTCAGATCCTGAAAGTCCTGAGCCATCATGATTTCGGTAAGTTGAGCGTTGGTGATGGCGATCTTCCCCGGCGCATCGACAAAGTAAGTACGCGTGTCGGCAGCCAATGCCTTGAATTCGTCGACCGACAGTTGATTGGCAAACATTTTGTCCCAGCGCCCACCCAATGCCTTGGTGCGTTGTTCCAGTTCGTTTTGTGCCGGCATGGCAATATCGGTGGCATTCAATACGCGCGAAGCTGCCTGCTCGGTCATCTTGGCGATATAGCTCAAGCGTTCGCGCGCATCGGGAATCGTGCGCGCGGCATCCTCAAGCGCTTTGTCATACCCCAGTTCGCGTACGCTGTCGTGCAGTTTGCGCGCCATGTGGCCGATACGGTTGAACACGGCCTCCTGCGAGCCCGATGCATCGCCGGCAACGTGCATAGCGGCGTCAGGCGCAGCAGCAGCATCTGACTCGGCCACCTGTTCGGACACGCTATCGAACAAGGACTGCAGATCGTCCGAATCGCCTGAAGGATCAGGCTCGGCTACGGGCGAAGTAGGCGCAGCATTGGTGGCAATACTGTCGAACAATGCTTGCAAGTCTTGCGAGTCGCCAGTTTCGTCGAATTTTATCGGTTTAGCCATGCTTGATTCCGTCCCTGTCACCCTACCGTACGGCGGGCAAACTATTGCGTATTTACCAGCCCAGTTTCTCGAATATCTTGGTGAGCTTCTCGTTAAGTGTCGCCGCCGTGAAAGGCTTGACGATATAACCCGAAGCGCCGGCCTGGGCGGCAGCGATAATGTTCTCTTTCTTGGCCTCAGCGGTAATCATCAGCACAGGCAATGCCTTGTGCGCAGCGTCGCCGCGTATCGTCTGCAACAGCGTCAAGCCATCCATATTGGGCATGTTCCAGTCGGTAATGATGAAATCGAACGCCGTGCCCTGGATTTTTTGCCAAGCCACCGCGCCGTCCTCAGCCTCGTCGACGTTGGTGAAGCCCAGTTCCTTCAACAAGTTGCGGACGATGCGACGCATCGTCGAGAAATCATCGACGACAAGAAATTTGATTTTGCTGGGATCTGCTGGCATGAAACGGTCTCCGGATGAAACTTGGCAAATAGGCTGACTAATAATTAATTATGACGATCAATCGCGCTGCGACTTGAGCAAAAGCGGACGCAAAGTATCAGCCAGAGCATCGGCATCGAACTTGGCGACATAGGCATCGACCCCGACGCTCTTGCCCATCGAACGGTTAGCTTCGGACGAGAGCGACGAATGCATTACCACCGGGATACCATTGAAACGACTGTCCGATTTGATGTTCTTGGTCAAGACATAGCCATCCATCTCGGGCATCTCGGCATCGACGAGGATGACGTTTACCTCATCGCGCAAACTCTGTCCGGTCTGTTGTGCGTGAGCGGCCATGCCCGACAAACGCGTCCAAGCTTCCATGCCGTTTTGCGCGTGCTTGTGCTTGACGCCAAGCTTTTCGAGCACCTCGATGATTTTCTTGCGGGCAACGGAGGAGTCATCGACAAAGAACATGTTGTACTCGTCGTCGCCACCCATTTTCTCGATCTGACCGATCACGGCCTCGCCAAAGGTATTGGCCATGATCTGCTCGACATCCACAATCGACACCAGTTTGCCGCTATCGAGTTCGGTAATAGCAGTGATGTAAGCACGGCTACCACCG
>Ga0209262_10001041_pt1 | contig 11665 bp, 4 predicted proteins | sample Lowcelwee11metaG_FD_187171 | JGI IMG/M metagenome (GOLD analysis project Ga0209262, IMG submission 187171) | Freshwater pond sediment microbial communities from the University of Edinburgh, under environmental carbon perturbations - Low... | ecosystem: Environmental > Aquatic > Freshwater > Pond...
GGCACTTGTGTAGTCGGTGTGCCTATCGTGATCTTGAGTGAGTCCCGCACCGTAAACTCACCGTCATATATTGAGATATACAAACTGTCAATTCCGCTTTCATTAGCCTTGCTTTCTATTATAAGCTGATCATCATAGAACGATATGTATGTATCAATCTTACTCTGCGTAGTTCTTACGCTGTATCCGAGCCAGTCTTTATTCGGGTCGGTATAGTGATCTTTCAGGTTTATGTACATTGTCTTGAAATTAGCGGGTGTTTCTATATCCGCGATCTCCGCTTTGATTTCAGGCGGAAAATTGCCCACTACGAATTTAATCTTCGTTGTAAAAGTATAGCCGTTTACACCTATATTTACAGTTCCTACGGCAATGCCTGAAGAATCCGGTATCGAAGTGAGTTCAATATAATGATCCCTGACCGCAGCGTTTAATGTAGTATCATTATCAAGTGTAACTGTGTAAGAAAAACCGCTTGTAACTTCACAATTGAACATTGCGGTTAGATCAAGACTGTCAAGCCCGAAATTAACCGCAAGATTCTTTACAGGCAGATCATCTTCATTTATTATTACATATTGATCTTCAAACTCAAAATCATTTCCGTCATCCTGTATATTTATATTGATGGTTTCTATTGTCGGTATCGCTCCGCTTTTATCATCGGCCATTATGGTTAATAATCCCGTGCCGTAAACATTTTTTTTACTTTTAACATTTAATACGGCGGAACTTTTCCCGTCGCCTCCGGTAAGCGTAATATTTACCAGAGAAGTATCTGCACTGATAGAATATGTTATCGGATCGTCCTCGGCATCTTTAAAATGATCATCGAGGTTTATATTTAATTCGGGAAAATCTTCTGTGATACCGGTCAGCTCAGTGATCGGCGGATCGTATTTCGGAGCATTGAAAGGTATTACATTTACCTTAAATTTTATTTCGGTTGTGTCTCTGCCGTTATGTAAAATCCCGCCGTTATCCTTAAGCCTTACTTTCAACTCTGTCTCCCCGTTCTCGGTATCTACAGGCTTGTAGTAAAGATCAACTTTATCGGTGCCGGGAGTAAATTCATATCTGAGGCTGTCTTTTGGCAATAACTCTTCATTGGAACTCGTTATTTTCATCTCGATTACCTGCTGGGTTGGGAATTTTGATGCTTTTAATGCGTTCGGATCAAACGATATTTCTTTTAAATTTTTATCTTCTCTGACCAGTGCAGTTATTTTTAATGTCCCGCTTTCCGTTTGTTCAACGCTGTTTATTTTTACTATATCTTTCAAAACTCCTTTTCCGTCAGTTTTGACCTCCTCATAATCACCAAGGATCGCTCCCTGTCCGTTCGATATTCCCGTTAATTCTATTGACTGCCACCCGCAATGCTGTATAACTTCCTGATCAGCTACAGCTTTTATTGTCGGCGGCAGGTTGATGTCATAGTAGGTTTTTACAATAAAATTATCAAAATGGTGGAATGTAAGATCTGTATAATCCGGCGGATTATATATAAAATTATCCGGGTTCCAGATAGGCGTACCGGAACTTGTATCCCAATTATCCGTTATACCCACAAAATTATTATTAAAGTATTGTATGAATTTTACCCTTATCTTCCGCTTCTCAGCCTGTAAATTCATAGTTGTAAACGGAGGAGCAAGTCCGAAGGTCATTTTTAACCATATACCATCAGGATATAAATGTATCCCCGCTATATTGGGCAGGAAAAAATTACTGAGATTTAACGGATAACCTGTTAAAGGGTAATGTGAACCGTCATCAAGCGTTTCCGTTGCGTCCATCGAACCTATCGGCTGGTATTCATAAGGAAGCATACCTCCATCCTCATCGCAAAACTGCATTACCATCAGTGACCTTGCACCATTTGTAAAGAAAACATTATAAAGCTCTCTTGCGTAATCAAAAATCAGGAAGCTGCTCACGCTGTCTTGTAATGCCGGTATCTCTATCACAGGACTGAGTATCTCAAATCTCTGTGAAGAAAAAGTAGCTGTAGATGTTCTTAAATCATTTGATGTAAATAAACTGTCTTTCATGCCTTCAATATCATATATATTTTTATTGTCTGTTGTCCTCCAATAATGTTGTTCCGGCCCGTTTCCAGGCGGATAAGCATACTGCGTCAACACCTGCCAGCCAAGCGGAAGAGTACCGCCTGATGCATTATCAAAATTCTCCCATGTCTCAGCATACTCAACCTTCGTCTTTTTCTGGCACCATGAAAGCGTATCAAGCTTGTACCTTGCCCTTAATGTCACAAAACCTTCCTCATCATCATAAAAATTCCAAACGAATTTATATGTTCTCGTCAAGCCGTCCGCGCTGTCTTTATACCAAGGCACTGAAAGCGGCTTGTAAATATGCTCAGGTTCAAGCTTTCCGTCTTTCAATATCTCTACATGCCCCCATTTCTCGGGATTCATAGCAAGAGGAACTGTTACCTTTAATGTGTCAATTTCATCCAAAGGATCAATATGTCCGGCAACCGCTTTTACATCAGGCTTATTGCGCGGGTCTTTGAAAACTGTTGAGATTGTGCCGAGGGTGATAGGGCGGGTGATGTTTACTCTTTTGTATGTAATTTTATCTTCAGTAGATCCATCAGGTAAAGTATAAGTTGTCACTCCTTTCAGGTCATAGACTCCTGATTTCCTTTCTGTAACATCCCAATCTATATTTGAAACATCTGAAGATGTAGATACCGATCCAATTAAAATATAATCCCCGTTACCTGACTCTTCTTCTTTGTAATAATAATCTGCTTTGAATGGTAAGGTGTCAGTTAATTTTTCCCCGGTAAAATCAATTGAATGTGAGTTTATTTCGAGTGGAATAATATTATTTGGAAATTTGCTTATATCTAATTCTTCAAAATCTGCTATTTCATTTATACTTTTATCCACTTCTTGATATGAACTAACAATTTTTAAATAACTTTCTTTTAATTCAAATTTCTTTTCAATTATCAGTTCATCATCTAGATCATAAACTCTTGCATTTAATTTATAAGTTTTATTCTTATCTAATGTATAAGTAAAATAGGTTCTGAAACCTTCTGTAAAATCCCATGGAACAAATTTAGTTTCTTTTGATATTTTAAAGTCAGGACTTTCCAATAGCTCAATTTCTGCTCTTTTTAAATTCTCAAAACCACGAGAGGAACTCAATGGGTAATATATTGGATTTTCTTTATTTATTACTCCGCACAGGGTAACAAGTACAGCATTTCCGATTTGCATATGTTTCTCTGCAAGAGTATAAGCTTTTAGTGTTAACCTATCACTGTTATTTAAAATTACTCTCGACAAATCTAATGCATTCTTTTTTCGATAATCAGAAATACCTATATGGGTATCTTCACAACCTAACGCCGATGTATACACATTAAACCAGTATGAGTCAATTTCTCCGCATTCTTCAGGAAATTTCTTTGTATCAAATACCCATTTAAATTTTTTATTACCATTGGTACTTAGAGTAACATAATTCGCATCTTCATTAGAAGCATCTAATATCCGATATTTGCTATAATCCTTATTTTGCAGTGGATTGTTAGGAGGTAACCAATAATGCTGAGTTTTATAACTCTTATCATTTTCCTCCAATTCTAACTCAATTGTATTTTTACCTTTGATAATACTTATACTACGTTTAATAATGGTTGGATTATTCGCATAATGAGCTGGAGAAAACGTGTGAAATATACCATATTCATCATCTTCTTCTACAGTTGAAATATTGGTAAATGGCGACATCAGAACACCTTCCCTAGCAAACTCATTTTCTCCTTTATCAATATAGGAATGTTGAAGTGACATTAGATGCATTAGTTCATGTTTTATAATTGATCGAATCTCTTCTTCACTATTTGTATGGTAACTATTACCATCCCAATATTTTTCTAGCGAAGTAAAAGTTTCACCATATTTTTGAATTATTCTCAAAAATGCTGAATTATCTCTATTTGGATGTATTTGTGCTTGTGCAATAGCAAATCCTTCTTCGCCAACTGATACAAATAAAATTTCTCCTTCATCTACTGCCATGCCAGTGCTACTCGCTATACCTTTTATATATGGATATTCTTTTCCATTATTAAAAATGAGTTTTGGAGAAACACTTGTCAATAATTCTGTTTCAAAATATTTCGAAAATTTATCTTTCAATTCTTGATTTGCAAATTTAATTGTATAACCATTTTCATAATTACCTAAATTGTTTGAAATCTCGTTATAGTGTTTAATGCCTCCCATACTCTCAGAACTTCTGTTATTAGAAAAACCAAATAGAAAGTATTGTATTATAATTAAAAAAAATACACTTGATCGTTTCATTTTAATCCTCATTTAAAACTTTCTTTAAAAAATTCTTTAGTTTCATTAATACTTTCTAACTTTTTCAAATACAAAACGACTGAATCGAGATTGTTTTCTGTATAACGATTTAAATAACTATTTAGGTCTTCATCTTGATCATACACTATCCAGCAAAGATTTGTAATATAATCTATACGATTATTCCACATCACTTCGCTATCTTCAAATACTTCATAAAACGCTCTATAATTACCTATTGGATCATGCTTAATAGAAAAAAACAATATAACTTTATCACCTTTCTTTAACTTGTGTTCATCATATGAATATAGGTTTATCATTGGTTTCGTTTTAAAATCTTCATAATAATACCCTCCTTTTATAAATTCGATAATTTGAAAATGTGTTAAAGTATCAAATACTACTTCATCTTTATAAATATTGCTTGGTGCTTTTAAAATATCATTTACAGATGCGACTGCTATGATATCAGATTCAAAATAATTCTTATTTAAAAATGGCCCATATTGCAATGCTTCACCACTTAATGCAAATCTATTGTACACAGGTGAGCCAACTATAGGCTGAGACTTAGTTATGTCTATGCCTAAATCCCTAAATTCTTTTATTTTATTGATGTTTATTTTGTTATAATAATTACTGTATGTAACACCCAAGCTATCAGCCTTTTTCTGATAGTCAATAAAATGTTTTTCTATCTCCTTTTCACTCATCGAAGCAATTTTTGCATCATATTTGTTTATTTGATGGAATTTAAAGAGATCTCTACCAAATAATAAAAATACAACTCCAATCATCATTAAACCAACAATCATCATCCTTTTCATCTTTCCTTCTCCTTATATTTCTAGTTTCTTTTTATGTTTCTTGCATACCGACCGGGTCAAATGCAAACGCCCGACAACAGGATACACTTTGCCCTTTATGCGTGTCATGTGTATAAATGACAGGCACGGATAAGTAAACCTTCTTCTTTGTTGAAAATGTTGCGGGAGAAAAATAAGGCATGATTTTTGTTTCGGCAAGTAAAATAGTTTTTCATTTCATCATCTTAATTTAATTTGGTTAATGCCTTTTTAATCTTCTCACTTATTCTAACAACATTCTTCGGATCACAGTCTTTAAAATTCGGGTCTTTAATCTTCTGTACACCGTCGTCAATACTCACATGGATCGGTACATATCCGTGAAAGTCTTTAACGCTTTTCATTACAAGAAGATGTCCTTCTTCTATCGTACATTTAACCTTCGTGCTGTCAAAATCCACTATATAAGCTATACCAGTACCTGCCGGATCAGCAAAATGTTCGCTCAGATCAACTGTTTTCGTTCCAAAATCCTCTTTAACATGCTGATCTTCTATTGGCGTAGCCAAATACGGCACCTGAGTTGTCGGAGTGCCTATCGTGATCTTTAACGAGTCCCTTACGGTGAACTCGCCATCATAAATCGAAATATATAAGCTGTCAACTCCGCTTTCATTAGCCTTGCTCTCGATTATCAGCTGGTCATCATAAAATGAGATGTATGTATCAATCTTGAACTGCGTAGTCCTTACGCTGTAACCGAGCCAGTCTTTATTGGGGTCGGTATAATGGTCTTTCAGGTTTATGTACATAGTCTTAAAATTGGCGGGGGTTTCAATATCAGCGATCTCTGCTTTGATCTCAGGTGGTAGATTGCCTACGATTATCCTTAGCTTATCGGTTATTGTCCTTCCGTTTACGCTTACTCCGAGAGTCGCGTCAACGATCCCTTTCACATCCGTTTTCGGTGTCAGAGTAAGGCTGTTTCCGCTTGTGCCCGCGTTAAGCGTCTCAGTATTGCTGAGAGTTACTGTGTATGTCCTTACTCCGGTAAGCTCGCATTTGAACTTTTCATCTATGTTCATGCTTTGTGCCTCAAAGTTTGTAGGCAGGAACATTTTCGCTATGCTGTCCTCATCAACTATCTCGTATTCTATGAATTCAAAATCATCAAAGTCATTTGCTATATTTATCGGGACGGTTACAATTGTCGGTATAGTGCCGGTACTGTCATCTGCCACGATTGTAAAACTTCCCTGCCCGAAAGCATCAGGAACGCTTTTTGCCGTCAATACATCACCGTTCCTTTCTATCTTCACGAGTGACGAATCCGCACTGTATTTGTAATTTATCTTATCGCCGTCGGGGTCTGTAAAATGGCTGCCGAGATTTATCGTAAATCTTTCAAAGTCCTCAGTTATGCTTTCTAGCTCCGTCATCGGCGGATCATATTTTGGCGGATTGAAAGGCAGTACATTGATTTTAAATTTCATTTCCGTATAATCACGGCCGTTATGCTCAATTCCGCCGTCATCCCGTACCGTTACGGTTATATTTGACGATCCGCTTTCTATATCTTCAGGCTTGTACATAAGGACTGCCGTTGTATCTCCGGGAGTATAAGCCAGTTCAAGCTTAAGGCTGTCGGCAGGTATCACCACCCTGTTGTCACTGTAAAGTGTGATCTCTACCACCTGCTGAGGTAAAAACTTGGACAGCTTGCTTTTTTGATCTTCCAAGTCTTCATTATCCCCGACTGTCGCATTCTGTCCGTGCGTGATCCCTGTCAGATTTATCCTCTGCCACCCGCAATGCTGTTTTACTTCCTGATCCGCTACTTTGTCTATCGTAGGCGGCAGGTTTATCATATAGTATGTCACTACTCTAAAGTTGTCTATATGATGAGTAACAGCATCTGTATAGGCTGGCGGATGAAACACTATCGGCGTCGGAGTCCATACCGGAGTTCCCGAACTCCAGTCCCAATTATCTATTACACCTACAAAATCAACTGTATAGAATTGTATGAATTTTACCCGTATCTTCATGCCGCCGTAATCTTTATCCGACATGCTTAATCCGAACCCCATATTCAGCCATAAATTATCCGGAAACAGATCTACATTTACATAGTTCGGACTAAAGAAATTCTGCTGGTTTAAAGGATAACCCGTAACCGGATAGTCATCGTTTTGAGATATTGATCCGAACGGCTGCCATTCAAAAGGTAAAGGAGTGCCGTTCTCGTCACAAAACTGCATTACCATCAGTGATTTGCCGCCGGTAACAAATTCTTCTCCATACTCTCTCGCATAATCAAAATATAAAAATGTTTCCACATCCTCTGATTTTTGCGGAACTGTTATCAGAGGACCGAGAATTTCAAACCTTTGTGAAGAAAAACCATAAGTGGATGTTCTCAGCTCATTTGATTTTGTGGAAGTATTGTATGTTGTACGCCAGTAATGCCCTTCTTCGCCCAAACCAAGCGGGTAAGCATACTGGGTTTTTGTCTCCCAGCCGGATGGTATTTCTCCATTAGAAGCATTTTCAAAATCTTCCCATACCTTCGAATAACCTACTTTGATCTTCTTCTGATCATAAGATAACGGATCATCCTTATACCGTGCCCGCATCGTCACAAAACCTTCAGGCTGCTGGGAAAAATCCCATACAAATTTATAGACTCTGATCGAATCCCCGTATTCTCTGAATGGCGGTTCTGGCAAAGCAGGAACAGTTATATATGAACTCACCTGTCCGTCAAGCAGAATCTCCGTCCCGCCCCAATATTCTGCTTCAGTAGCATACTTCGGAACTGTAACCCTGAGTGTATCCTTCTCCTGCAGGGCAGCTATGTTCCCGTAAACATTTTTTGTGCCGGTTGCAGGCTTCTTGAATACCATTGATATCGTGCCGAGGGTGATCGGGCGGGTGAGATTGAATTCGTATTCAGTTACAGGATATAATATCTTTTCTCCTTTTAGTCCGTTATCTTTTTCTAGTGTTAAATATAGTTTAAACTTATATTTTTCTGATTTATAATTCGCACTAACTTCATCCCATACAGCTTGAGATATTTTAGGTTTGTTTAGCTGCTCACCATCAATCAACTTAGTGAAATCAAGAAGTTCATAACCAAGATTATTATAAGACCATCTCAATATTTCAAGTTCTTTTCCTACTCCTTCTAATTTTAATATAAATTCAGATCCTTTGTATCCTTTAATATTTTCATTCAATGCCAAATCTTTTTCAATATCACCATGTGCCCATTTTAATTCTAGCCAATATATTGATTTTTTATCATCGTCTAATTGAGCGTCTTTCATAGACTCTACAAATATATTTATTCCGTCGTAAGGAGTAACTCCTTTTTTATTATCTGCTTTAATTTTCATATTGAAAGATATCATTGTTTTTCCGACTTCTATTCTATATTCATCGAAACAAAATGCTTCAATACAATATGTTGATTCTTTATCAATAATAATTTGTTTTGAGTTTTTTGTAATCATATTATCTTTTATGGTTACATTAAAATTATTCTCGATATTGTCAGATGAAATAATATACCCGCCATCTTCTATAAGTTCATTTGCTTCATTGAAATAGTAACGAGTTATGGAATACCATACTTCTTTCACACCTTGGTAGAATGGATTAAAAATTCCCGTATCTATATATCCCCAATCTAAATATTTTTTTTGTTCTTCGCTATATGGCTGTACTTTTATATTAAATTCATCTGATTCAAGTCTGCTATTTGACATCGGTTCAGATATTTTAAAATCAGCAACCTGAAAATCTATATAATCATCAGCATTTTCTGAAAATGTATAAGATCTATTTTCATAGTTCCGTGGGGTAATTCCTGTTGTATGATTTTGTATCATTGGATAGGCATGAATATAATCTTCGTTATATTCATGATACATTCTCAATTTAAAAGTACCTTTGTTATCTAGTTCAATTTCATCTAATGGAAATCTCACATCCATTACTTTTTCTGAAAGGCTGAATTGAAATTTATCAATTATTGTATTGGGGGCACCTAATATTCCATCATTATAATTAAAATTTGCTTCATAAAATGGGTCATCTTTGTAAAGAACATCTAATTTTTCCCTTTCTTTCATCATTTTAAAACATGCATTTGGAATATTAGAATTACCCTGAAGTCTCAATGTATAATCCAGAAACGGGCTTTTTACAATGTAATCTCCTTCTTTTATATATTTATTAAATAAAATTTTAGTATCATGTTCAAAATAATCATTTTGGTTCTCACCTCGGATTTCGTGTTTGAATTGTATAGGATTATACATGGTTTGTAATCCCATTTCTTCATCAATTGTATATTTTTCTGCTCCTGCATCACTGAACCACATTACTCTATCAATAGAGGCTATAGATGTTGGTTTTCCTGCTCCTTTATCTTCTATCATATCATAATAACAGTGTCCAAGAGAAAAAAAATGAAGAATCTCATGTAATAATAATCTAGCAATTTTATCTTGAGTAAATTTTTTATTGTTTAGATTATTATAATATACTTTTAGTTCTGCTTTGTTTTGAGTTCTATATTTCTTTTCACAAAAGTCACTAAAAGTCGACATCAATGTATTGTTTGGCAATTGATTATTACCATAAATTATAAACTTATTTTCTTTGTTAAATGTGCTATCCGCCACAACCGATTGTGTAGCTACCGTAATAGCAATAGGCAATTTGCAGTCTATTATTAATTGGTTTAGTTGAATAATTGCTATATCTTTAAATATTACTTTGCCTTTATCTGTTTCTATTTCTCGGTCATAAATTGATTTATCCATTACAATTGAATAAGTAGATTCTTTATCAAGGATTCTAATAAAACCTATTATATCTGCACCTAATGTTTTTTCTGAAAGGTTAGAAAAAGAAAACGAATCATTCATAGCCAACAGCAATATAATTAATACTAATCTTGCATAAATAAAACTATTTTTCATTATATTGTCCTTTTGTATTAAGCTCCTTAATTACTTTCAATTTTTTATTTAAATCATCCAATATTGCTTGTGCTTTATTTTTATCTTTCTCTTTGATATCTTGAGTATTATAGTCCAAGTAATCAGCTTCTGTAGTGTAGAACACATTAATTTTCCCAAATTCATCCTTGTTCTTATGTAATATTTCTACATTGTCTTTTCTGAATATCTCCAGATACAAAACAAACTCGTCACCTGGTACTGGATTATATCTTCCAAAATAGTCTTCCAATACTACTTCACCATTCTCATTCTTTTCAGGCATCGTTATACCTCCTTGTAACTGAGAATATGACATGATCGCAGATTCAGATGACAATGATAAACAGCCTTGTTCGATTGAATAACACTTTATGTCTTTTGGAAATGTATCATAAAATTCTCTACCATTAAGAATTTTTACTACTTCGAATGTTGCTACATCATCGTGCCATCCTTTTTTAAATGAAGTAAGTTTACCTATTACTATAATTGGCCTGAGAACATTACTACGCAATTCGGAATAGATATTCCACAAAAGGTTATTATCATTAAACAATCCTATCTTTTTATATTCTTCAATCCTATCTAAGTTAATACCTTTATGAAAAAACATATCCGCTATAACTGTTAAATAAGCATTACTTTCGTCTCCGGGCGTTGTCATGGGGTACCCTAAGCTTTTATACTTCTTTCTGTAATTCTCTAATTTCTTAAACTCATCAGATTTTTTTACTTTTAAAGTATCCCTGTAAAAATCTTTATCAAATGCTTTTGGTTGAGCTAACAGTCCAAAACAAAAACCAATCACCACCATAAGTATTATCATCATCCTTTTCATCTTCTATTCTCCTTCTTTATTTCAAGTTTCTTTTTTATTTTTTGCATACCCGCCGGATCAAATGCAAATGACCAGCATTGGGATGCGCTTCGCCCTTTATGCGTGTCATGAGTATAAATGACAGGCATGTGGTTTAGTGCGCCTTCTTCTTTCTTTAAAATTCTGCGATTATAAGATATTCTAATATCTTTGTTTCGGCAAGTAAAATAGTTTTTCATTACATCATCTTATTTTAATTTGGTTAATGCCTTTTTAATCTTCTCACTTATTCTAACCACATTCTTCGGATCACAGCCATCGAACTTAGCATCTTTTATCTTACTTACACCGTCGTCAATGCTCACATGAATCGGAGCATATCCGTGAAAGTTCTTCACGCTCTTCATGATAAGTATGCCGTTCTCTATACTGCATTTGACTTTCGTACTGTCAAAATCAACTATATAAGCTATCGCATTTCCATTCGGATCTGTAAAATGTTGGCTCAGATCAACCGTTTGAATTCCAAAGTCTTCTTTTACTCTTTGATCAGGTATCGGAGCAGTCAGATACGGCACTTGTGTAGTCGGTGTGCCTATCGTGATCTTGAGTGAGTCCCGCACCGTAAACTCACCGTCATATATTGAGATATACAAACTGTCAATTCCGCTC
>Ga0209262_10001042_pt1 | contig 11661 bp, 9 predicted proteins | sample Lowcelwee11metaG_FD_187171 | JGI IMG/M metagenome (GOLD analysis project Ga0209262, IMG submission 187171) | Freshwater pond sediment microbial communities from the University of Edinburgh, under environmental carbon perturbations - Low... | ecosystem: Environmental > Aquatic > Freshwater > Pond...
ATCTCCTCTTGGGAGCGCTTGATCCCCAGGTTGGCCTTGAGGGCCAGCTCGACCGTGTCGACCAGCGAGAGGGCGTCCCCGGAGGTCTGTGCGGGGCCGGGTGCCGGGAGCAGAAACAATAGTGCGGCGGCGATGCAGCCGAGCGCGGTGGAACGATGAATGCGTGGCATGGCAACCTTTCGTGAACCTGTGCGTTTGGGAATTGACCCGCCCCTCTGAACCTGCTAAAAGTGCACCGAGTCCAAGGAGGGCCGACCCCGGTTTTTCTTGCTCAAAGCCTCCACATCCCATTAAGCAAGGCTTCTTCCAAGGGTGGAGGCTTTTTTATATCCAAAAAGGGACGGAAGGGTCAAGCGTCCGAGCGTTTCGGTGAACCGAACCCAGGAGCCTACGCCATGAAACTGGAGCTGATCGACATGCTGTGTCGGAAGTCGTTTCAATACAGCAAGGACCCGGTGTTCAAGCTGGTGTCCGGCCGAATGAGCCATTTCTATGTCAACTGCAAACCGACCACGCTGAGCCCGCGGGGGATGGTTCTCGTCGGCCATCTGCTCTTCGACCATCTTCGCAGCGCCGATATAACGGCCGTCGGCGGGCTCACCTTCGGCGCCGATCCGGTGGCCTTCGCGGCGGCGTTTGCCTCCGAGCTCAACGGCCGGCCGATCAAGGCCTTCTCCATCCGCAAGACTCAAAAAGACCACGGCATCATACGCTGGGTCGAGGGGGACGTCCAGAAGAACGAGCGGGTGGCCATCGTGGACGATGTGGCCACCACCGGCGGTTCCACCATCACGGCCATCGAGCGCGCGCGGGCGGAGGGTCTCGACGTGGTCACGGCCGTGGTGCTGGTCGACCGCCAGGAGGGCGGTTTGGACAACATCCGCCAGCATGTGAGCGATGTGAGCGGGATCGTGACGCGTGATGAACTGCTGGCGCGCTGGAAAGAGACCCGGGAGGCTTCGCAAAAGGCCTAATTCCATCGGTGCGCTTCGTCTCGCCGTCGCTGCGGCGCACGGACCGTACGCCTCGCTCCGCGAGACTCGTGCGCCTTGACCTTTGGTCTTTTACAACGCCGCCGAACGTATTTTAATCGATGATGTAGGTTGCGCAGGCGTCTTCGGATTCCCAGGCGTTCACCCGGCTGACGCGGATGCCGGGGGTGCTGATGGCTTTGCGGAGTTCTTCGGCGACATAGGTGGCGATGCGTTCGGAGGAGGGTTGGCGCCCGGAGAACATCTCAAGTTCGTTCAGGAACTGGTGGTCCAGCCGACCGATGATCTCCCGCAGGCGGGCCTTGATCACGCCGAAGTCCATGAGCACCCCGGCTTCATCCAGCCGGTCCCCCGCGAGATAGGCTTCGATCGTCCAGTTGTGGCCGTGCATGTTTTCGCATTTGGCGCCGACCATCGTCAAGCGGTGGGCGGCTGCAAACCGTGTGACCACCTTCAGTTCGTACATCCCCTGGCCCTCGCTTCCTCCCTTTAGTCCCAACGCCTGCACCAAACCGGTCCCACCCGCCGGATCAGGCCGAAGGAAAAATTCGAAGCACGAATTTAGAAATTAATATAAGGAGACATTTTGCCCCGGCACCCAGCCTTTTCGCAACGGTGGATCGGCAGACAAGCCGGCTAATGGACCGAGCTTCCCTTGAGCATGCCCTTCAGCTTGTTGGAGAACTTGCCCTTTTCCAACTTGGCAAATTCGCGCAGGAGCTCCTCCTGCTTTTTGGAAAGGCTGGTGGGGGTTTTGATCATGACCTGGATAATCTGATCGCCGCGCTTGCGGGTTCTCAAGGAAGGAATGCCCTCCCCATGGAAGGAGAAGACATCCCCGGGCTGCGTGCCTTTCGGGACATCCAGGGTCTTGCTGCCGTCCAGGGTCGGGACCGAGACCTTGTCGCCCAGGGCCGCCTGCACGAAAGATACGGTCACCTGGCAGACGACATCGTTGTCCCGGCGCTCGAAAAATTCGTGGGGCTGAACGTGGATGAACACGTACAGGTCCCCGGGCGGGCCGCCATGGGCACCGGGCTCCCCCTCGCTGCTCAACCGCAGCCGTGACCCGTTGTCCACCCCGGCGGGGATTTTCACTGCTACCCGTTTGCTGACCTGCACCTGCCCGTTGCCGCGGCACTTCGGGCATGGCCGGACGATGACCTGGCCGTGGCCCCGGCAGACGGAGCAGGCGGTGCGCACCGTGAAGAAGCCCTGGGACCGTGAGATCTGGCCGGAACCGCCGCACTGCCGGCAGCTCTCGGGGCGCTGCCCTTGTTCACAGCCGTTTCCGCCGCACTCCGAGCAGGTCTCAAGCTTGGAGACGTCGATCTCGGTCTCGCTCCCGAAGGCGGCGTCCATGAAGCTCAAAGTCAGGTCGTAGCGCAGGTCCGCCCCGCGCTGGACCCGGGAGCGCGAACGGCCGCGGCCGCCGAAGCCGAAGAAGTCCTCGAAAATGTCGCCGAAGCTGGAAAAGATGTCCTCAAACCCGCCGAAACCGGAAAAACCGGTCCCCTCCAAGCCCGCGTGGCCGAACTGGTCGTACACGCCGCGCTTCTCGCGGTCCCGCAACACTTCGTAGGCTTCGGCCGCCTCTTTGAATCTTTCTTCGGCGTCTTTGTCGTCGGGGTTTCGATCCGGATGATACTTGAGTGCCAGCTTGCGGTAAGCCGACTTCAGTTCATCCTCGGATGCGTTCCGGCCGACCCCCAAGACCTCGTAGTAATCCCTTTTGGAGCTCATCTCGCGTCACATGGTCATTCGGAAATAGAGTGTCGCTTCGGCCGCCCCCGGTGAGTTTCAGCGACCTTGCGGCGGGGCGGGTCGGGCAAAATAGTAATACACCCGCCCGAGAAGTCAATTTGACGCGCCTGCCGGGCATGGACGTCTGGCGACGTCATCCGTCCGCACCGATGTCGACGGTCTCCCCGGTGTGATGCGTACTGTATCCGCCCAGGGCCTCCACCCGGCGCTTGAAGTCTGCCGAGACGATGACGTCGAGCAGGATCCGGATGTTCTCGGTGGCGACGTGCTCGGCCGGAATGACGAGATCGTAGGTCTCGGTGACCACGGGAATGAAGTCCAGGCCTAAAGCCTTGGCCGCCGCGTAGATCCCCAGGCCGGCATCCGCGCTGCCGCTCAAGACGGCGACCGCGATCGACATGTGAGTGAACTCTTCGGTGCCGTAGCCGTTGATGGCGGCCGGCTCGATGCCGAGCTGCTTCAGGCGGTAGTCAAGCAGGATCCGCGTCCCCGAGCCCCCCTGGCGGTTGATGAAGGTCACCTCCGGCCGAGTCAGGTCCTCCACCCCGCGAATCGCCTTGGGGTTGCCGCGGCGCACGATCAGCCCGTTTTCCCGGTGGACCAGATGGACGAGCTTGATGGCTCTCCCGGGCAGGTATTTGCGGATGTAGGAAATGTTGTAGGTTCCGTCCTCGCTGTCCAGCAGGTGGGAGCCGGCGAGGTGGCAGGCGCCGCGCTTGATCGCCATCAGGCCGCCCATGCTGCCGACGTGGCTTGAGGAGAGGGAGATTCTGCCGTGGGCGGCCTTGAGCTGGTCGGCCAGCACGTCCAGGGTATTGTCGTGGCTGCCGACGATGACGATGGTCCGGCGCAGTTCGGAAAGCGGCTTGAGGAGCTCGGCGGTCACGGGTTCGTTTTCCCGGAGGCCTTCGGTATCGGCGGGGATGCGGATGATGCCGTCCGCCTCGGTGATCGAGGTGATGGACCCCGCCCCCCGGGGCAGGGGGGTGGCGACGATGCGGCCGTTGACTTCTCCCAGCTTGGCGCGGACGAACTCTTCGAGCCCCAGTTTCGAGGCGATCTTGCGGGTGGGCTCCACCGCGACGGTTTCCCGCGCTTCTTCCGGTTGCCCTAAAAAGGCGGCCAGCAGGGGACGCACGAGCTGCTCGAAGACAATGATGGCCGAGACCGGGTAGCCGGGGATGCCGAAGACGGGCACGTCCCGAACCGCCCCGACCACCGCCGGTTTGCCGGGCATGATCGTCACCCCGTGCACCAGGACCTCCCCCAGTTGCTCGATCACCGCGCGGGCGTAGTCCTCGGATCCGGCCGAGGACCCGCCGATGATCATCACCAGGTCGAAGCCCCCGGAGGTCGCGCTCGTCACCGCAGACGTGATGGCGGAGATATTGTCGGCGACCATGTCATGCCGGGTGCCGGCCCCCCCGCCGGCTTCCATAAGGCTGGCGAGCACGAAGGAGTTGGTTTCGAGCACCTGGCCGGGTTTGACGTCCGCCAGCGACGCAGAGCGCCAGTCGACCAGTTCGGAGCCGGTGGGGATGATCAGCGCGCGGGGCTTTTTCAGCACCGGCACCGAGAACACGCCCCCGGTCAGAAGCGCGCCCACGCAGTAGGGCGTGATCTTGTGATGGCGCGGGAAGAGCAGTTCCGTGGCAACGATGTCCTCGCCGATTCGGCGCACGTGCTGCCAGGGGAAGGCCGGCGCCTCGATCACCACGCTCCGGTCCTCCTTCACCTGCACGTTTTCGATCATGATGACCGCATCGGTCGCTGCGGGCAGAACGTTGCCCGTGTTGACGAAGAATGCCTCACGGCCGACGGCGAGTGTCACGGGCCGGGTTTCCCCGGCGCCGTAGGTCGCTTCAGCCTTCACGGCGATCCCGTCCATCGCGGCCGCATGATAGCTCGGCGCCGAGAGGGCGGCAAACACCGGCGCCGCCAGCACCCGGCCGACCGCCTCCGGCACCGGAACGGTCTCAGGCGACAGGTGTCGCAAGGGCGCCAGGCGGTCGCGCACGATCCGCCGCGCCTCATCCAGGCTTTTCATTTTCAAATAGACGTTGCGTGGCATTTTTTCCTTCGGAAAAAATGATGTCAGGTTTTTGGGTTGGGTTTCAAGCGTCAAAATCAACGCCTAAAACAATATCACCTCAACGATCGTCCCCTCGTCAAGGCCTTCAATGTTCTTGCCGATTTCGATGATCCCGTCCGATTGGACCATGGTGTTGATCAGGCCCGACTTTCCCAGGACGGGCTCGGCCCGCCACTCGGTTTCGCCGCGCAGGAGCCGGACGCGGACGAAGTCCGTGCGTCCCTGGGCCGAGGCCACGTTGCGGTTGAGACGGGCGGGGATACGGATGTCCTCCGCCGTCGGCGCCGCCAGCCCTCCGACGTGCAGCAGAAAGGGCCGCACGATGCGGCTGAAGACGATCATCGAGGAGACGACGTGGCCGGGCAGCCCCCAGAGCGCCTTGCCGAAGGCCTTGGCCAGGATGGTCGGCTTGCCCGGGCGGATGGCGATCCCGTGCACCAGGAGCTCCGCTCCCGCAAAAGCGGAAACAACCTCGACGCTGTAGTCCCTGGCCCCGACGGAGCTGCCGCCGGAGATCAACACCATGTCGCATTGTTCCAGGGCACGGCGGCAGGCGGCGTGGAGTGACTGGAATTCGTCGCGGACGATCCCGAATGCTACCGGCACCGCACCGGCCTGGGCCACCAGGCCGGCCAGGGTATAGCGGTTCACATCGCGAATCTGGGCGGGGCCGGGCGCGGCCTCGGCAGGGACGATTTCGTCGCCCGTGGAGATGATGCCCACCACCGGCTGCCGGAAGGCCTTCACCCGCGTTCGGCCGAAAGCCGCCAGCACGCCCGCATCCTGCGGGCGCAGGCGCCGTCCGGCGGCGGCGATCAGGGCGCCGCTTTCGAAATCCTCGCCCGCCGCGATAAGATTCTGGCCGGGGGCCACGCTGCGGACCACCTCGATGCCGGAGTCGTCCAGGGATTCGGCGTACTCCAGCATGACCACGCCGTCGGCGCCGGACGGCAGCATGCCGCCGGTGGCGATGCGGACGGCCTCGCCGGCGGCGACGGCCATCTGCGGGGCTTCGCCCATGGCGACGGCGCCGACCACCATAAACAGCGCCGGGCTCGACTCGCTGGCGCCGAAGGTGGAAGCGGCCCGCACCGCGTAGCCGTCCACGGTGGAGCGGGCAAACCCCGGCAGGTTTCCTGCCGCATGGACGTCTTCTGCCAGGATTCTTCCGCCGGCCGCCTCCAGAAGGACGTCCTCGGAGGAAACCGGTTGGAATCTCTGCCGGAGGCCCAGCACCTGCTCAACATCCAGAACTTTGAAGAACGCTTTGGTCATTTGACGTTTTTCCCCTGCTCGGCACCCATCATGGCTCTGCCGGCTCTCCGGGCATGCCCTCGACAGCAGGCCACTATAGAGAGCATTTCGACTCAAAGTCAATCTACACGCTTGCAAATTCCTGAAAGCAGGCTATAATTTCCCCGCAATGCCCTTCAGACATTGCGGGGAAATAGCCAGAAACAAAAAGACAGATGATCTCGCAACGACGTCCCCTCAGGGACATGGACGTTTTACAGAGTCATCGACCAGGAAGGTTATCGATCGCTCATGACAGATGAATCCGAAGCATCCGCAGCATCCGTTGAAATCCTCCGCGCCCCCAAACCCGAATTCTTGACCGAGACACGCTTTGATTCCTTTGATTTGCCGCCCGAGGTGTTGAAGGGGATCGCGGAGGCCGGATTCGAGCACTGCACCCCCATTCAGGCCGAGGCCCTGCCCTTGCTGCTGCAGGGCCGGGACGTGGCCGGCCAGGCCCACACCGGAACCGGAAAGACCGCCGCATTCCTGGTGACGATCATCACCCGTCTTCTCGGCATGCCGGACCGCAAGACCGGACTGCCGCAGGCCATCATCATGGCCCCCACCCGGGAGTTGTCCCGCCAAATAGTCGAAGAGGCCGCGATCCTCAGCCGGCACACGGACATCACCCTGCTCGAGGTGGTGGGCGGCATCGATTACAAGGAGCAGGCCGAAGGCCTTCAGAAGGGCACCGACATCGTCATCGGCACCCCGGGGCGGGTCATCGACTACTTCAAGCAGGGCATCCTCAAGACCAAGGACATCAAGTTTCTCGTGATCGACGAGGCCGACCGGCTGCTCGATATGGGCTTCGAAAAAGACATGCGGTTTATCCTGCGCAAACTGCCTTTCTTCGAAAAGCGACAGTCCATGCTCTTTTCCGCGACCCTGTCCTACCGCGTTTTGGAGCTGACCTACGAGTTCATGAATCTGCCCGAGTTCATTTCCGTGATCCCGGACCAGGTGACCGTGGCGGGGATTGAGCAGAGGCTCTTTCATGTGGGCGTCGATCGAAAGTTTCAACTCCTGCTGGGGATTCTGAAGCGCGAGGACTTCACTCGCATCCTCATGTTCGTCAACATGAAAATCGACGTGGAACGGCTGGCGCGCCGGCTAAAGGCCAACGGGTTCCCGGCCGAGGGCATCACCGGGGACCTGCCGCAGCGCCAACGCTTCAAGCTCATGGAGCGCTTCAAGAACGGGCAGATCAAGATCCTGCTGGCCACCGATGTGGCCTCGCGTGGAATTCACGTGGAGGACATCAGCCACGTGATCAACTACGACATCCCCCAGGACGCCGAAAACTACGTCCACCGCATCGGCCGCACGGCACGCGCCGGGAAGACCGGGAAGGCGGTTACGCTGGCGTGCGATGAGTACGTGTTCCACCTGGAACCCCTTGAGACGCTGCTGGGATACAAGATCCCGGTGGTCTGGCCCGAAGAGGACTGGTTCGTCGAGGACCGTTCACGCTCCGAGGACTTGGAACGACCCGGGCGGCCCGACTTTCGGAGCGGCCGCCGTGACCGCGATCGTGACCGCGATCGTGATCGCGATCGCGGCCAAGGGCGGACGCGTGGCAGAGACGGGCGGCGGAAGCCGGAGCGCGACGAGGCGCCGAAGAAGCCAAAGGTGAAGCGCATTCCCGGCGCCTTTTTCGGGTTCGGGCCGCAGGAACCGGAAGAGCCCGTTATCGAGACCGCTTCGGAAGAGCCCCAAGCCCCTCCGGTTGAAGCGGCGGCCCCTGTTTCCGAGGAGATCGAAAAGGTGGAGCGCCCCAAGAAGCGCCGGAGACGCCGTCGCAAGAAACGCAGCACTACTACCGACTCCGGCTCGCCACCCAACGGCGGCGACCCACCCCCGCCGGCCGAAGGCCCTTCGCCGGATGCCCCGGCGGAATCGGCCCCGCCGGCCATTGACTCCACTGATTGAATTCCTTAAGTTACCGGCCATGGGACACGTCTTCGACTTCCACGAGGCCGTCGCATACGAGAAGTGGACGAAGAAGCCGGAGAACCAGCTGGCATTTCAGATGGAGATCCAGCTCCTGCGCGACATGCTGCAGCCGCGACCGGGGGAGTCGATCCTCGACATCGGCTGCGGCACGGGCGCGTGCCTGACGGCTTTCCTCGACATGGGCCTGAAGGTGACCGGAATCGACCCGTCCACTTACATGCTCGACATCGCCCTGAGCAACGCCGGCAACAGGGTCGACCTCTACCGCGGTTTTGCTGAAGACCTGCCCTTTGACGACAACTCTTTCAACCACGCCTGCCTCTTCACCAGCCTGGAATTCGTCGAAGACGCCCAAAAAACCCTGGCCGAGGCCTGCCGGGTGGCCAAGGACCGCTTGTTCATAGGCGTCTTGAACCGCTACGCGATCAAGGGGGTGGAGCGGCGCGTGCGGGGCATGTTCACGCCGTCGATTTACAACCACGCCCGCTTCTTCAGCGTCTGGGAGCTGAAGTACATGCTCTACGACCTGGTAGGGCCTGTGCCGATATCCTGGCGGACGGTCTGCCAGCTGCCGCTGCCCTCGGGCAAATTCGCGCACAGCTTCGAGCAGCCGTTCTTGCAGCGCTGCCCGTTCGGGGCCTTTGCCGGCATGGTCGTGATCCTGATCCCACGCGTCCGGACCCGGCCGCTCACCGTGCGGTATCAGCCGAGTCACACGCCGGGGGCCGTCCCAGGGTGACGGTCTCATCAGCGCCCGGATTTTATTGCCCCGGCGATTAAACAGGTGCAACTTAAGCCGAATGGAAGCGCTCCTTTATGAGAAACTCGAAGATCAAAAAGTGAGGTGTGGCCTCTGCAGCCACCGCTGTGTGATTGCGGAGGGCCAGCGCGGGATCTGCCATGTGCGCGAAAATCAAAGCGGCGTCCTGCAGAGTCTTGTTTACGGAAAATTGATCGCACGGCATATCGACCCCATCGAGAAAAAGCCGCTGTACCATTTTCTTCCGGGCTCGCTTTCATATTCCATTGCGACCGTGGGCTGCAACTTCCGCTGCCGTTTCTGCCAGAACGCCGACATCGCACAGCTGCCGTCCGATCACGGCGGGGCCATCATCGGCGAAACGGTCAGCCCCGAAGCGGTCGTGACGGCGGCCGAACGCGCCGGGTGCCGCAGCCTATCCTACACCTATACCGAACCGACCATCTTCTTCGAGTTCGCTCTGGAGACCGCCCGGCTGGCCCACTCGCAGGGCCTCCGCAACGTGTTCGTCACCAACGGCTACATGACGCGTGAAGCCCTTGAGATGATCGCCCCGGTCCTGGATGCCGCCAACGTGGATCTGAAGGCCTTCACCCGGAAATATTACAAAGCGCTCTGCGGTGCGAAGCTCGAGCATGTCCAGGAAACCCTCCGGAGCATGAAGTCCATGGGGGTGTTCGTGGAGGTGACGACGCTGATCGTGCCCGGCCTGAACGACGACCCCGATGAGCTCAAAGCCCTGGCGGCCTTTCTGGAGCACGACCTGGGTCCCGACACCCCCTGGCACATCAGCCGTTTTCACCCCACCTACCGCCTCACGGACCGTCCCCCCACACCGGTGAAAACCCTGCGCGATGCACGGGAGATCGGGTTGACGGCAGGGCTCAGGTACGTCTACACCGGCAACGTCCCCGGCGACACGGGCGAAAACACCTTCTGCCCGGCCTGCGGCGAGACGCTCATCGAGCGTTGGGGCTTTCAGGTGGGCAAGTTCAGAATGCAAGACGGGCGGTGTGGCACGTGCGGTGCGGTGATCGAGGGGGTGTGGGAATAAGACGCTCGAAGCCTGAAGCTGGAAGCTCAAAGGAACGATCAGAAACAAAACAGCCTCAGGCGGTTTTTATTTTCTGCACCGCCAGCAGGGAAACGACGCCCATGGCCGCACCCGCGAAGAAGGGGATGCGGTAGTCGACCACCCAGAGCATCCCCCCGATCGCCGGCAGGAACACGGCCGCCAGGTGGTTGATGGTGAAGCCGACGGCCATGCTCGGGGCGATGTCCTGAGGGTCCCCCACCTTCTGAAAATAGGTGCGGATGGCGATGGCGAAGGTGAAGAAAATCTGATCGAGAATGTAAATGAACGCCACCAGCAGTTTGGAGTCCGTGGTGGCATAGGCAGTGAAAATGAAGATCACGCTCAGATATTCCAGCGACAGCACCTTGCGTTCGCCGAAGCGGATGATGCTCTTGCCCACCAGGGGGCTTAAGAAATAATTGATGCTGTTGTTGATGACGAAAAGAAGTGTCACCTCCTGAACCGAGTAGTTGAACTTCTGGACCAGCAGCAGCACCGAGAACGCGATGAATATCTGGCGCCGTGCGCCGGCCATGAAGGTGAGGAAATAGAAGAGCCAGTATCGTTTCCGCAGGATCATCTGCTTGCGCTGGGGCAGCGCCTCGGGATCCGACGGGTCGCGGGTGAAGGCCCAAATCCCGGCCGATGCAATCAACCCGCCGACGATGAGATACACCAGGCGGAAGCTGAGGTACGACATCATCAGCCAGATCAGCAGCCCGATGCCGATGCTGGTGGCAGCGGCCAAACTGGTGAGTCGGCCGAACACCCAGGGCGATTCGTGCTTCTTGAAATACTGCAGGGTCAGGGACATGTTGGTGGTTTCATAGTAATGAAACCCAAAGCTGCTGACGAGCGTTGTCAGGGCAATTCCCGCATAAGAGGGGAAGAACCCGGTCGCCGCCAAGCCGACGCCCAATACCAGGATGGAAACGGCCGAGAGCCGGTGCTCAGGTATGAAACGGATGACGAAGACCGCCAGCAGCGCCAGGAACCCCGGGATTTCACGGATGGACTGGATCATGCCCACATGATTGCCGCCCAGCGTGGCGACGTCCACGGCGAAGTTGTTGAAAAGGGTGGTCCATGTCTGCAGGCCCACGGTGGAGCTGATGGTCAGCACAACCAGGTAGACAAACATCGGGTTGCGCTTGATGGAGTCGGTTTCAAGCATGCGGTGTTACCCGTCTTGGGGGTTCAATGGGACCAAAATCACGGTTATTCAGGTTCCTGAATCAAATTTTTAATTAGCAATTTTAAATTGTTATATTATTTTTCAGCGGCAGCTGAAAAATGGGTTCAAATTTTTGAACTCATGTCTTTAGTAAAAAATACTATTAAAAACAACGACTTTTTCTGAAATCGGGGTTTTTGGCGTTTATATTAATGAACGAGACGACTCTGTTGAACCTATCTTTCGCAGGCCTTTTAAAGGGGGCCGCGCTTTTGTCTATTTTATAGTATATTGAATTTAAATGTTTTTTTGTCTGATTGCGCCAAAGACGAATGAAAAGCGCCAACATTGGCAAGCAGTTTGCATATATCTTAGACAAAGCCTAATAATTTCTTCATCTGTTCTCCTCCTTAACGGCTAATTGGATGTTCCAATTAGCCGTTAAAATTTTGTGCCGATCATAATCAATGCCCCGCCGATAGCGGCGGGGCATTGATTATGATATAAGTGAGGAGCAATGATCATCGATTTTCATACCCACCTGTTCCC
>Ga0209262_10001043_pt1 | contig 11654 bp, 6 predicted proteins | sample Lowcelwee11metaG_FD_187171 | JGI IMG/M metagenome (GOLD analysis project Ga0209262, IMG submission 187171) | Freshwater pond sediment microbial communities from the University of Edinburgh, under environmental carbon perturbations - Low... | ecosystem: Environmental > Aquatic > Freshwater > Pond...
CTGGATAATTTCATGATAAGATCATCTTCCACAATCGCAGACTCTATCTCTGTTGACCGGCCAAGAAATTTCCATATGACCCGGCAATACATCCGTAAATATAAAGGCGAGGCCATTACTGTCTCTGATGATGAGATTGTGAGTGCAGCGAAGATACTGGCCGTAAACACAGGGTTATTCGCTGAGCCTGCTGCTGCCGCGGCATTTGCAGGGCTGCTCTCCTACAGGGATCGTAAACGGTTACCGGAGGGGTCGTCAAATGTTGTCATGCTGACCGGCAGCGGATTGAAGGATCTCAGGTCAGTAACCTCTGCCCTTAAAACACCTGCAGCAGTGGAGCCCACGATTGAAAACCTGAAGAAATTAATACATTGATCGCTTTTGTTCTCAACAGTGTAAAAAGAGGCTTCGAAGGAGATACGGAGGAGTCGCTTCTTGACCACCTGAGAGTTGAGAACAGGATCACATCGGCTAAGGACGGATGTTCCGGAGAGGGTACGTGCGGAGCCTGCACCGTTCTTATAAACGGTAAAGCGAGGCTCGCCTGCCGTACAAAAATGAAGGAGCTTGACGGCGCAGTGGTATGCACGGTTGAAGGACTGCCGGTGGGATTCCGGGCTGTCATCAGCAGGAATTTCGCCTTATACGGAGCGGTGCAATGCGGGTTCTGCTCACCCGGAATGATAATGAGGGCGATGGCTCTTTATAATAATTCCAAAAAACCATCCAGGTCAGAAATCATCAAAGCGATCACCCCGAATCTCTGCAGGTGTACCGGCTATGTCAAGATCATTGATGCCATCGAAGCATCCTTTGCAGAGATGAATGGCTCACCTCCTGGCAGAGAACTCCCACGGGCGCTGACAGGAAATCCTTACCCGAAGTACATGGCCTCCGAAACGGCACTGGGAGAAAGGGACTTCGTGGATGACATGCGCTTCGAAGGGATGGCTTACGGTGCCCTCAGGTTCAGTGACCATCCCCGCGCCAGGGTCAGGGAGATTGATGCCTCGCAGGCCCTTAAACTTGAAGGGGTAATAAGAATCTTCACCGCCAGCGACATCCCCGGAGAACACAACACCGGCCTCATTTTCAGAGACTGGCCTCTGATGATAGGTGTGGGTGAGACGACTCATTATATCGGCGACGTCATTGCAGGTGTGGTTGCTGAAAGTGAAGCTGCTGCCCGCAAGGGGGCATCCCTGATCAGAATTGAATATGACCCTCTCAGGGCTGTGACTGACATACACGAAGCGGCTAAGCCTGAGACTGACTGCGTTCATGAGGGGAGGTCAAATGTACTGGAAACCTGCACCATAAGATCAGGTGATGTTGAGAAGGCTCTCAGCGAAGCCCGATGGGTATCATCCGGTACCTACGAGACGCAGCGTATCGAACATGCCTTTCTTGAGACCGAGGCAGCCATTGCCTTGCCTGAGGCTGACGGCATAAGGCTATACAGCCAGGGACAGGGGGTATATGTTGACCGGAAGGCAGTAGCGTCAATACTGGCCCTTCCCGAAGATAAGGTCAGGGTGATACAGGTGCAGAACGGAGGTGGCTTCGGCGGCAAGGAGGACATAACCGTCCAGGGCCATGCCGCTCTCTTTGCATACCTGCTTAAACGCACGGTGAAGGTCCGTCTTTCAAGGGAGGAATCTATTGTCATGCATCCCAAGCGCCACCCGGTATGGATGGAGATAAGCCTGGCATGCGATGAAAAGGGTAAGTTCACTGCACTGAAGCTTAATGCCATAGGTGACACCGGCGCATATGCCTCGGTGGGCACCAAGGTGATGGAACGTGTCGTTGGCCATGCAACAGGAGCATACAGCGTCCCCGTGACAGATATCAGGGCAGTAACGGTCTATACAAACAATATTCCCTCCGGGGCAATGAGGGGCTTTGGCGTGCCCCAGGTAACCTTTGCCGTTGAGAGCTGTATTGACGAGCTGTGCCGGATGGGAGGCTTCGACCGGTGGCAGATACGCTTTGACAACGCCTTCGAAGACGGTAAGAGAACAGCAACCGGTCAGCTCCTCAAAGGGGTAGGACTGAAGAAGACCCTCCTGGCGGTCAGGGATGCCTTCAGGGAAGCACATTATGCAGGTATAGCATGCGGCATAAAGAATACCGGCGTTGGCAACGGCATGACCGACGCCAGCGAAGTGGCAATAGAAATTGTCTCGGAAAATAAGGTCATTGTTCATCATGGCTGGAGCGAAATGGGTCAGGGGATACACACGATGGCCGTACAGATACTGCATCAGGAGACCGGCATTGATCCTGAGATCATAGAGGTGAGGGTTGATACTGATGCCTCCCTGCCAACCGGTATGACCACCTCCTCGAGAGCTACGGCGCTGCTGGGAAATGCGATCATTGATGCCTCATCATCGGTCAGGGATGATTTGCAGCACGGTACGCTGAGACAGCTTGCCGGACGGCTGTACAAAGGGAGGTTTGTCTGCGACTGGACATACAAGCCCGGAGAGAGGAGCGACAACCCCGAGATTCATTTTGCATACGGATATGCCACCCAGGTTGCAATACTCGACGACACCGGGACGTTGAAAAAGATCATTGCCGCCCACGACGCGGGGAGGATAATGAACAGGATGCTCTTCGAAGGACAGATAGAAGGGGCACTGCACATGGGCATGGGGTATGCCCTGACGGAAGACCTGCCTCTAGTAGACGGGAGACCGGTAAGTGCAAAGTTTAAAGACCTGGGCATCATCAGGGCGTCAGAGATGCCCGAACTGGAGATTATAGGCGTTGAAGAGAAAGACCCGGTGGGACCTTACGGTGCCAAGGGAATAGGAGAGATAGGCATGGTGCCGACAGCTGCGGCTATAGCAAATGCCCTGTGTGAATATGACGGCATAAGAAGAACAAAACTGCCGATGAAACGTAAAAAGTGAAGAGATGAGCCTGCTGCTAAAGAATGCTGCATTCATTGACTGGGAAACGCTTGACTTCATTTCAGGAAATATTATGGTCACCGGCGATGAACCTTCCCTGAAATTTTTCTATGATCCTCAGAAGTCAGCCCTGCCGCCCGGGACTGAGATAATTGACTGCTCCGGCAAGCTGGTGACAAAATCGTTTGCCGTTGGTCATCATCATGCCTACTCAGCCCTGTCAAGGGGAATGCCGGCGCCGGAACAAAGCCCTCAGAATTTTCACGAGATATTGAAGTATATATGGTGGCGACTTGACAAATGTCTTGACGCTGAGACAATTGAATCGTCAGCGCTGGTGACGGCGATGGCATGCCTGAAGGCAGGCTCAACATTCTTAATTGATCATCATGCCTCACCAATGGCTGTGAAAGGCTCACTTGAGATCATTGCAAAGGCATTCGAAAAGGTCGGCGTTTCACACCTGTTATGCTACGAGGTATCAGACCGCGACGGTGAAAAGATTGCCCGGCAGGGAATAGATGAGACTGAAGTTTACCTGAGAAATCACCAGGGTCTTGTAGGCCTGCATGCCTCATTTACTGTCAGTGACAAGACCCTGCGGCAGGCAGTGGCACTGACGAAGATACATAATTCAGGCATCCACATTCATGTTGCCGAAGACGGATATGACCAGGAGCGATGTCTCAGGGAGCACGGGAAAAGGGTTGTGGGACGCCTGCGTGACGCCGGGGTTATGAATAACCCGAAAAGCATCCTGGTGCACTGCCTCCACCTTGACGACAATGAAAGGGAACTTATCAGCTCCTCACCGTTATGGGTGGCACAGAACAGCGAAAGCAACCTGAACAACAACGTGGGTCATTTTAAAAGTACCGGGCTGGGAGACAATATTATCCTGGGCACCGACGGCATGCACAGCGACATGCTGCGAAGCGCAAAGGCTGCATTCCTTGACGGACAGCAATCTGACGGTATCACCTCTGAGTTGGCATACAGGAGGTTCAGAAGCGTGCACCGCTACCTGCGTGAAAACAATTTTGAGGGCGACGGAGATAATAATCTTGTGATTCTTGATTACGACACCCCGACTCCGGTCAACCGGGAAAACTTCTTAAGTCATTTCATCTACGGGCTGACCGCGGAGCATGTCACCGATGTAATCTCAAACGGAAAGCTGGTTGTCAGGGACAGAAAGATACTCACCGTTGACGAGGAGGAAATACTTAAGGAATCAAGGAGGCAGGCTGAAAGGCTCTGGGAGCGAATGGTGAATTTGCCCCCTGTTTAACCACAGACTATCAGGCTTCTTCCTCTTTTTTCTTTTTCTTATCGATGATTTTCTCGAGCAGATCGGGCACCTTTTCAAAAACTGAGTCAAGACCCTTTGATCTGGAGACGCTGACCATCGAGATCTGATCACCTTTTGACACCAGGAAACCGAGTGGCTCCAGCCCTATCCCTGCGCCGGCAGCCCCTGCCTTGCCCGGTCCTGCCTTGGAGATGGTGCCTGCTCCGCCCCCACTGCCGAACCCCATCGTGATCTTTATTACCGGTACACATTCAAAATCACCTAGCTTAAACGGCTGGCCGATGACTGTTTCTGTCTTTGCTGCAGTCCTGAGCTCATCAACTACCTTGTTGAGCATCTCTTCAAGATTGAATTCCATAGTCCTTTTTTTTATTATTTCTTAAATAAGTTCCTGATAATGACTGTAATGATTCTTAAAAGATTGTTCTTCGCATCCAGCACTATCCCAAAGTTACCGGAATAATTGATATTCAGGTCAATGTCCGGATGCTGGCTGGCACATACAAAGAGCGGATACAGATTGGCATTAAGGATGACATTGCTTGTGTCAATGTCAAGCCAGAACCTGCTCACCTTAAAGCCGGTAATAATTTGCCATATCGTTTTGGTCATAGTTTTTATTCGGTTCCACTGATATCTCCCTGCTGGGCTTTTTTTTCTCCTCTTTCCTTTATCAGCATCCTCTTTCTTTTCCTTTTTCTTCAGCGGGTAAAATGTAACTCCGGCTCCCGGGACGGAAATTCTTACAGATAGCAGATATTCATCGTCCTGTCTGACGCCGGCTCTTACCAATCCGTACTTAGCCCTTAAGAATTCATCCTCCTCAGAATTAATAATAATATGAAGAGGGGTCAAGAGGAGCAGCGCAACAAGCGCGGCAAGGATCAGTATGATTATGATCCAGGTCATCCTTGTCTAAAATGCTTCTGAGGCAGCCAGGTAGAATCCCATCGATTTTTCACCGAATCCTAAATCAACGGCAAGGTTTGTACGGGAACGCTTGTCAACCATGATCCGTAATCCCAGTCCGTAGCCCGGCTTGACTGACCCAAACAGGCCAAGTGACTGAAATTCATTGTCGGCTGTTGTGGCATTAACAAATAGAACCCCGCCGAGCACACCGCTGCATCTTGATATGGGAAAGCGATATTCAGCTTCGCCGTAAACCAGGTTTGCCCCGCGGAAGCGTCCCTGGGTGTAGCCGCGTCCGCTGCGGCCCCTCTGATCATAAGCAAGTGCCGGAAGAATCATATATGGAAACTGACCTTTGGGTGTAAAGTTGCCCATCATCCAGAATGCAACCAGGTGCCTCGGATTTCTTTCTGATAACCCGTGAAAGCTTCTCCACTCAACCTGGTAAAAATTTGCCTGGTTTTCGTTGCCCAGAAACTCGAACCCTCCGCGCCAGCTCGCCATGGCGTATATACCATTGAATGCATTGAGCATGTTGTCGCGTGAATCATATACAAGGTTTATGTTGATTGTTGACGAGACATACTTTGTTGTACTGAAACCGTAATGCTGATTATAGGCATAGTGGCTTGTCAGAAAAGTGTCACCGGGTTCAAGATTCAGCTTCTGATCCTCAATTTTGGAATATGAGTCGAAGTAGTAACCAAGGCCCGCATAAAGACCCTTTGTCAGCTTATATGATACGGACTGATGAAACCGGGCAAAGTTGAATTTCATCGGTTGCGACAGTGAATCGTCTGTGGTCTCGGCGCCATAGAGGCTGTACTGGTAATCAATTATCCCCCCTTCAGGTGCGTTTGTTCCCAGCCCGTATGTTGCCTGCGAGTAGAGGAGGTATCGCCAGTCACCCGTGAGGAAAAACCTGTTCCCTTTTGTATAGATGTTATTCTTCAGCATGAATATCATCTGGTTCTTGGTGGTATACTGGGCGCTTCCTGAGAAATTTGAATATAAATCACTGCCAGGGACCTTGAATGCGTACTGCCCGCCGAGACCGAAAATAAATCCGGTTGCAGGGTTTGAGCCGACTATGGGCACTATAAGCAGTGACCCGGCTGCATCAGACCTGACTTTCGGTGGTTTATGCATGGCATTCCTGATCAGGTCACTCAGGTCTTTCTGAACACAACCTGTATCAACGGCAACTGATGGCAGGTCCTGACCGGAAAGGGAGACGGGGATAAACACTGATAGAAACAGCAGGGCAAGTATTAATTTATGCTTTCTCATACATTCAGTCTGCGTTGGATAGGCCTTCAATTAATATGCAAGTTAGCACAAACCAGGCGATGTAAGTGCCTGCGAAGCGATAAAAGTACTCTACGGCTCAGCTTAACTCAGAACGGATATCCTATTGCCAGGCTGAAAATTAAGCCATCGAAGAAATCCTTCGTGCTCCTTACCCAGTATGAGTCACCGTCAATGTAAGGGGTGCGGAGCGGGAAGCCAAAGTCAGTGCGGAGAACGAAGAAGTCAAAGTCAAACCTGAACCCAAATCCCGTACCCACTGCCAGTTCCTTTGTGAACGTGTCGAAATGAAACTCGGCACCTGGCCTGGTCTCATCCTCGTTCAGGAGCCAAACGTTGCCTGTCTCGATGAAGAGTGCACCGTGAAGTACCTTTGAAAATCCGATCCTGTACTCTAGGTTGGCCTCCAGCTTGATATCACCTGTCTGGTCAATAATGTCATCTTCAGTCGAATCAGGATCATCAGGCCGCCGATAACTTCCCGGTCCCAGCGAGCGCGCAATGAAGGCTCTAATGCTGTTGGAGCCCCCGCTGTAGAACTGTTCAACATATGGCATAACCACCGAGTTGCTGTAAGAATATCCTACCCCTGAGTAAAGCCGGAATACAAGGCTGTGATCACGAATGTTCCTGTAATACCTGACGTCAGTTGAAAGTTTAATAAACTGTGAATAGACATTGCCAAGGAATGTGTATGGCCTCTCTCCCTCAGGTGAAAAAATCCTTTTTAAAATGTCGATGGTATTTCCAGATGTGCCTGCGCTGGCCTGAAAATAAAAGCCATGAGGCTGTTTAACCAGGTTGTTGTCAAAAGTGAAATCATACTTCATCCCTGCAATGAACTGCTCTTCGAAACTCTTTCTTATATATGGATTCTCCGTCATGAGTGTGTCAAACTCCGGGGTGGTCTCAAGGAGGGTGATTGAATTGACAAATAGCGGATAAATGCTCTGTGTGATTTTAGATGATCTTCGCCACTGGTAGCCATAGCCCAGGTTAATTGAACTCATCCTGTAATACTGTATCTTATTCAGAAACTCAAATCCGAGTGTTACTGAGGTCTTTGGAAGGCTGAACCGGCCGGGATTCATGAGGAAGGCGGGCCCGATCAGCTTCGGAAAGACAATCGATGCGGAGAGGCCTGCATTATACGATGTGTTTCCGAGTGTGCTCTCAGAGCTCGTGCCCATCTGCCATTCAAACCCTCCGTTAAGCCTGAGCTGTAATTTGTTGGCCCCCCTTGCAAGATTTCCGTGCGTCACGGTGGCAACAAAACCGGGACCGGCGAAACCTGTCGATTTGGTTACAACGTTGGCCTCGAGATCAAGGTTGATATTCTTCATGGGTGTCAGCTCAATCAGGACATCGAGCTTGCTTACAAGGCTGTCAGGGTCAGGAATATATTTAATGTTCACAAATTTGAAGATGCCGTAACTGTTCAGATGTGACACCGTCTGGCTGTGACTGGTGGCCGAGTAGCTGTCTCCCGGCCTGAAATAGACAGCCCTTGTAATTACATCTGGTTTCAGTCTCTGCCCTACAGAAACGATATTCACCCTGTCATACTGAATAGTCTCCTGCTGCTGAGAATTAACAGAATCAGCCTCACCTGTAATACGCACAGTGATCTCATCAATGAAATATTTCCTGCCGGCATTCAGGAAGCTTTCATAATCTTTTCCTATTCTCAGATCGATTCTGTAAGGTGTCTTTGTTGTATCAGCCGTGTAATTTATGTGGCCCTGGTTAAAATAATAATACCCATCCTCTACAATCCTTTCTGTCATCTTTTTGGCTTCCGCCCTGACAACCTCAAGGTTAAAGACGTCATCGGCCTTCATTTTAAGTTCAGGCTGGTAATCAGTTATGATGCTGTCAACCCTGTCTACAGCAGGCGCAAAGGAGATATCATTGTACCTGAAGGGATTTCCGGGTTTTATATAATATTTGACTCCTGCTTTCCTTGGGTTGTGTCTGTTTGTATCTATTTCAGACCAGACCTTTGCCTGGAAATAGCCGTTTCCGAAGAGGTCAGACTCCAGTTTGCGGCAGCGGGCCTCAGGATTAACCTGTGAGACAAGCACCGGCTCCTGTACGAAGGTTCTGTAAAACAGTCCGGGTCTCTGGGTGGTGTCTGCCGGATTATGGTAATTATAATACCAGAGGCCGACAGGGGGCAGCAGTCTTTTCCCCGCAACAGAATTGTTTGGCTTGTAGAAAGTAACTGAAGAGGCCATCTGCTTCACCTGCGGATCTTTAATCTTTCCTTCCTCCGCGATAAGCACATTCTCCCTGCCCGTATACAGCATCTGATCTCCGGCAAGAAATTTCGTATTCGAGCATCCGGCCGCCGCCGCCGCCGCGCTAACCAGCAGTATAATATGTATCTTCCTTAACCTGATCATTCTTTCTTTATGTCTCTCTGTCGCCCTCTATTCGCAAATCGCAAATCGCAAATCGCAAATTCTCCATCGCCCTTTCGCTCAGACTCCCTACTCATTGCTCCTTGCTCCCTGCCCCTTGCTCCTTGCTCTTCTTTCTCCTCCATATATCACTCAGCCTGTCATAATTCTTCCTGTAGATGAACCCGACCCCCGACTTGATAACCTCTCCCTCCAGCAGATCCTCATAATTCTGCTGCCGGTATACCTTCAGGAACTTTGTCTTTGCCGAATCAATAGAATATTCGAAAATGAAATTCTCTATAAGGTTGTTTGATGACTGGCCGGCAGCAGTATTTTCATACATACGTCCTGAGACCATCACCGTACCCCGGTCTTTGAACATCTCCTTCTTCACCTCATAGGTCAGGCTTGTATAAGATTGTTTGCCGCCGGCGTCTGATACCCCGGTGAATGTGTCGATACCAAATGATACATCCACCCCTTTTATGGCCGATTTGGTGAGCTGGTTCAGCTGCGTCTCCCAGAACTGGCTTATCTGCTGCGTCACGTAATCAGTAGAACTCTCGGAGTTGGGGAGCTCAATCCGCTCAAAGATGAGCAGGTTAATGGCCTGCTGCATCCGCATATCGGCTGACATAGTATTGATGACACTGGTAACGTACTGATCCTCCGCTCGCACATCGAAGACGATCTCCAGATCTTCAAGCCTGCCGCCAAGTTTCATATAAACCAGGAAATTTACTTCCCGGTTTTTCTCATCAACCGGATTGTAGTATGACCCTCTGACCTTGCAGGTCGTTTCCATCTGCAGCACAGGATCATTTATCTTCCCGTCCCACCTGATGAAGCTCCCGGGCGTAATGACAAAATCCTTCCTGGGCCATCCCGGGATCTTCAGCTCAGTGCTCCCCTCCCCGATCTCATAAGTGCCGCTGAGGGCTGTTGCCTGGTTTGGCATCATTGAATAGGTTAGGAACCCTCCGCCCCGGATATGAACACCGATATCAAAACCGCGTGTGATCTGAAAATTGAAGAGACTGTTGGGATCAATTTCAATAAGTGCCTCGATATCGGGCAATCCTGAAATTGCTTTTCTCCCCTGAAGAATTCCAGGAAGCAAAGTATCAGCCATCGTCAGGCTGGCAAACTTGATCGTTTTTTCAGTTTCCGATACATTCAGATTCTCAGCATAGCGATAATTAATGACTGTCCCCTCTGCCAGCACAATCTTCCCTTCAACGGAAGGATTTCTGACGGGCCCGGTAATTCTGAGTCCTGAATTCAGGAAAACATATCCGTAAAACTCAGGATTGTTTTTCTCACTTGTATTCATCACCTGTATACGGTCCGAAGTGACCTCAAGATCAGCAATGATATTGGCAGGGTCATTCAGATCAATGTTTCCATCCAGGCTAAGTTGCTTATTAAGCGAGTCCAGTATTAGAAACTTGTTGAATATAAGCTTATTGTTTTCCACGATAATCACGTCTCCCGGCAGACGGAACAGAGCGTTAAGAGGAATTACTCTCAATGCTGTTTCCCTGATCTCCAACGAACCGTTAAGACTTTGCTTCCTGTCATCTGAGATGATACTCAAACTTCCGCTTACAACACCGTGTAAATCGCTGACAAAGTTGCTTATGAAAGTTTCAAACGGATCAACGGGAATACCTGAGAATTCTGTTTTGATGCTTTTCTTCCCGGTACTCTTTCCCAGCTCCAGGTCAAGGGAAAGCCTTGTGGTATCATTCAGCACAGCCCTAATATCGCCTGCCATATTGCCCAGTGTATCAGACATAAAACGTCCTTTCAGACCGAAGTCACCGACAGGGCTGTCATTCAGTGTCACCTGAATGATATCCATATCCATGTCGAGCTTCATCCCTTCTTTTCCGTCATATCCTATTATCCCGGTGAACTTTCCGTCAGATCCGTAAGCCTCCATCCCCGGTATAAGCAGCATATCCAGTCCGACATTCTGCAATTCCAGGAAAATCTTTTCATGCTTGCTGCCGTAAATGTCAATTGACCTGTCACCCGAACTCCAGTGCAGATCTGCAGTGAAGTTCCTGTTCCACGGTTCAAGCACCAGGTAATCCACCGGCGAAACTGACCACTCAAATCCGTTCACCACCCATTCCGGCACAGAGGATCTTATTCTTATCTCACTGCCATGTTTATAAACCTGCCCGGCAATGTCGTAAAGAAGCCGGTTATCCCTGCCGTCAGCCCTCAATCTGTAAGTGGCGGAGTCAACCATGGTCTCAATATCAACGGTCAGGTCTGAAAACGCAATGGTGCCATATAGAATGCTGTCAGCGGAAATCTCAAGGAGCGACCTGTCAGGATTACTTTCAAAAGTCAGAAGAGGACCATAAAGGTATCCCTTGCCCAGGAACAGGTTATCGGCAGCCAATTCTGCCCTGACGATACCATCCTTGTCTTTTGTCTGGGTTAGTGATACCCTGTCATAACTGAAGATACTGTCACTCACGAACAATCCCAGGAACGGATCATAGACAGATTCTGCGGTTATATGCATCTCAGGCATGACCGATATGAAGGGGATCCGGTTGCCGACTGCAGAATCAACCAGTGATGCTGCCCTGAAATGCCCTTCACTGAATGACTTCCTGAAGTCGGCGGCCGACCCTGAAAAATGTGCATCAGCCCTGATAAAGTCGGCAACAAGCTGCCCGTTGAGCAGGCTGTCTGTTGACTGAAATGCAAATGAGAGGCTGTCAAGGTCTGCTGTTCTGCCTGACCTGGTGACCTTCAGTTCCCTTATGTCAA
>Ga0209262_10001044_pt1 | contig 11652 bp, 10 predicted proteins | sample Lowcelwee11metaG_FD_187171 | JGI IMG/M metagenome (GOLD analysis project Ga0209262, IMG submission 187171) | Freshwater pond sediment microbial communities from the University of Edinburgh, under environmental carbon perturbations - Low... | ecosystem: Environmental > Aquatic > Freshwater >...
GGAAGCTGCTGCGGCGGAAGGTCGGGATCGAGCCGCCGCTGAGGCGCAGGCGGTGCTTGGGCGTGACCTGCCAGTCCAACGTGGCGAAGAACTGCATGTCCCAGCTGCCCGTTCGGAACTTCTGCTCCGCGAACTTCACCGAGTCGATGTAGTTGCCGTTGGCGACGCAGTCGTTGGTGCCGTTCTGGTACGCACAGTCCTCGTAGCCGCCCGAGCGGTCCTTGTCGCGGCGGCGGTAGAACGACTGGATCAGCGAGTTCTTCTGGCCCTCGGGGGCGATGCCGAAGGCGAAGAACAGCTTGTCCTTGATGATCGGGCCCGACAGCGTGAACACGCCCTGGCCCTCGTAGTCGCGGACCTCGGCGACGCGCAGCGCCTCGTCGGTCTGGGCGACGAAGCGCGGCAGGGCGACGCGCGGCGAGAAGCGCAACAGCACGGTGCCGCGGAACTTGTTGGTGCCGCCGATGCGGCGGGCGCGGACCTGGCCGCCCGAACCGCCGCCGTACTCGGCGTCGTAGCCGGCCTCGAGGACCTCGACGTCCTCGATGAACTCCTGGACGATGGTCGCGGAGACGGTGCCGAAGGCCGGGCTGGTCGCGTTCTGGCCGTCGACGACGTACTTCGACTCGGCGCCGGTGGTGCCCGCGAGGCGGACGCCGGCGGCGTCCTTGCTGGCGGTCGGCGACATGTCGATGACCGCCGTGAAGTCGCGGCTGGTGCCGCCGATCGGCACGTTGCGGACCTCGTCCATCTTGACGCGGGTCACGTTGGCCGCGTCGGTGCGGACCTTCTGGGTGACGACGACGTCGATGCGAAACTTGTTGGCCGGGTCGACCTGGAAGTTGGCGCGGAACTTGGCGCCGGCCGGGACGTCCATCGACTTGTTGACGTTCGCCTGGCCGACGAGCACCTGGACCGTGTACTTGCCCTGCGGCAAGTTGCGAAACGAGTACAGACCGTCGGCGTTGGTCGTCATCTCGCGCTGGCCCTGAAGGCACGAGCACTGGAGGATGACGAGGGCGTCCTTGATCTTCTCGCCGGACTTCGCATCGGTCACGACACCGCTGATCGTCACGTCCGAGGCCGCCTGGGCGAAGTTCGGCGCCATCGCCACGACCGCTGCGGGGATCGTGACCAGGGGCAAGGACAGCGAGTACTTGAGCAGAGAGCGGTTGAGGTTCACTGGAAGGTGCTCCTTGCAGGCACGGCGAGTACGGCGGGGGCCTTCAACACCGGCGGGATGCCAGCGGGGTATAACATAACGAAACGGGCGCTGAATATGCGAAACTGAAACAGTCTGCCCGGGGTCCAGGGGTTTGAAGGCTCTGGCGGGGTCATGGAACGGACCTCGATCGGACCTGCTGCGGCGACCCAAGCAACCCCGGCCAACCAATACATTGCTCCGATCGGCCGACCGGACAATCGAGGAGGCGTAAACCTCCTGGCTGCGCTTCGCTGGCGAACTTGCGGGACGAACGATGTTTCGGCGTCAACGCCTTCCGGGCCTGTCAGAGAGCGTATGCGCCAAGATAGTCGAGCGCGCAGCCGAGGATGCTGCGGCATCGCCCGGGGCCACGTCAACGAAAATTTGACCGGGGCCGCGCGGCCTTTAGAGGTCGACCAGCTCGACGGCCTCGGCGGTCAGCTCGGGGGCGAGGGCCTCGCCCATGAATACGGCACCGACCCGGGCAAAGCGAGCGGGCGCATCGGTGGCGAGGAAACGGCAGCGTCCGGCATGCGGGCCCGAGGGTTCGCCGGGGGTTTTGGCGGCCTTGCCGGGAGGCTTACGTAGCAGGCCGCGGGCGGCCAGCTGCGCCGCGACGACGCGAGCGGTGGTCTCGGCCGAGTCGACCAGGCTGAAGCGGGGCCCGACAGCCTCGGAGATCGCCGCACGCAGCACGGGGAAGTGGGTGCAGCCGAGGACCAGGCAGTCGGCGGCCGCGTGCTCGCGGAGGACTCCATCGAGGTAGCGGTGGGCGATCGCCCCGGCGATCGGACCGCGGACCCAGCCCTCCTCGGCCAGCGCGACGAACAGCGGGCAGGCGATCTGCACGACGCGGGCGTCTGCTCGCCGGGCCATGATGGCCCGCTCGTAGGCCCCGCCGCGGACCGTGCCCTCGGTGGCGATGACGAGGATCTCCCCGCTGCGAGAGGCGGCGCAGGCCGCCTCGGCCCCGGGCTCGACCACGCCGATCACCGGCAACGGCCAGAACACCGCGCTCAGATGCTCGAGCGCCACCGCCGAGGCGGTGTTGCAGGCGATCACCAGCATCTTGACCCCGCGGCGCACCAGCACCCGCGCGGCCTGCTCGGCGTAACGAACGACGGTCTCCGGGCTCTTGGTGCCGTACGGGAGGCGGGCGGTGTCGCCGAGGTAGAGCAGCGACTCGTCGGGGAGGCGCTCACGCAGGGCCCGGAGCACCGTCAACCCGCCGACCCCGGAGTCGAACACGCCGATCGGCGCGTCGCTCGCGGGGCTCAGCGTGGATGTCGGCGTCGGCGTCGCAGACGAGGGCATCAGGAGCGCAGGAGGATGTTCTTGGCGATGACCATGCGCTGGATCTGCGAGGTGCCCTCGTAGATCTGCATCAGCTTCGAGTCGCGGTAGATCTTCTCCACCGGGTACTCGCGGGTGTAGCCGTAGCCGCCGAACACCTGGACCGCGTCGGTCGCCGACTTGACGGCCAGGTCGGCCCCCATGCACTTGGCGACCGCGCTGGTGATGCTGCGCTTGATGTCGTTGTCGACCTCCCACGCCGCCTTGCTGTAGAGCAGGCGGGTGGTCTCGTAGGCCATCGCCATCTCGGCGATCATGAACTGGACCGCCTGGTGCTCGGCGATCGGCTTGCCGAAGGTCTTGCGCTCCTTGGCGTAGCGCGAGCACTCCTCCATGCAGCGACGGATGAGGCCGGCGCACTGGGCCGCGATCATCGGCCGCGACTTGTCGAAGGTCTCCATCGCGATGTAGAAGCCCTTGCCGGGCTCGCCCAGCAGGTCCTCGTCGGTCAGGCGCACGTCCTCGAAGATCACGTCGCAGGTCTCGGAGGCGCGCTGACCGAGCTTCTTCTCCTTCTTGCCGACGCTGACCCCGGCCCGCCCGGCGTCGATGACGAAGCCGGTGATGCCCTTGTGGCCGAGCTTGGGGTCGAGGGTGGCGAAGCCGGTGAAGAACGCGGCGTGCCCGGCGTTGGTGATCCAGCGCTTCTGTCCGGTCAGGCGCCAGCCGTCGCCGTCGCGGGTCAGCCGGGTCTTCATCGCCGCGACGTCGCTGCCGGCCTCGGGCTCGCTGCAGGCGTAGCTGGCGAAGATCGGCTCGCGCGTCAGCCAGCTCAGGTACTTCTCCTTCTGGGCCTCGCTGCCGGCGATGATCAGCGGCAGCGCGCCGAGGTGGTTGCACATGATGCTGGTGGCGATCGCCGCGCAGCCGTAGGCCAGCTCCTCCGCCATCAGGCAGCCGTCGAGGGTGCCGAGGCCGAGGCCGCCGTACGCCTCCGGCACTTCCACGTTCATCAGCCCGACCTCGAAGGCCGCGTTGAAGATCGGGACCGGGAACTTCTCGGACTCGTCGTACTCGTGCGCCTGCGGAATGATGACCTCCCGCGTGAACTTGCGCGCGGTCTCGAGGAGGGCTTGCTGCTCTTCGGAGTAGGTCGGATTGAACATGGCGAGCTTCGGCGCGACGGGATATCACGGCGCGGGCGGCTTGTCAGCCGCCGCCCTGCCCTCGGGCTCGTCGGTCTGGCGGGCCGCCTGACGGGCCGCCCGGCGACGGGCTTGCTGGTCGGCATCGGCGCGAGCGACCTCTGCCGCCCGGCCGCCGAGGATGTAGCCGATCAGCAGGCCGAGGCAGAGCACCCCGGGGATGTAGAGAAAGTGGCCGAGGGTCATCGGGCTCCGCGGTCGGCGGCTCAGCGCCGGTCGAGGGCGCGCTGGAGGTCGTTCATGTCGGCGCGAAGGCGCGCAGAGCGGCGCCACAGGAACACGCCGTAGGCGGCGAACAGCGCCCACAGCACGCCGTAGGCCCAGACGATGTGCTCGTAGTCGCGGGCGGTCTTGTCGGCGGCCTTGCCCTCGAGCATGCGCAGGGTCGCGGTGTCCTCCTTGCTGATGCCGACGACGGGGGCGTACTCGTCGCTGGGCGTGGCGCTCGGCGGGGTTGCACTCGGCGGGGTTGCACTCGGCGGGGTTGCGCTCGGGGTGATCTCGTTCATGGGGGACTCCGGGAGTGAGAGGCTCGCAGCTTGGTCTCGGCGCTTCGGCGCCTCGGCGCTTCATCGTTGGGGGTCTTCGAGCTGCACCCAGGCGGCGTCGAGCTCGTCGGCGAGGCGCAGCTGGCGGATGCGCAGGCCGAGCAGGCCGAGGCTGACCAGCAGCAGGCCGCCGAAGCCGGGCCAGAAGGTCGCCCACATGTCCGGCGGCAGGGTGCCGACGACGCCGGTGCTCGGGTGCAGGGTCTTCCACAGCTTGACCGCGTAGTAAATAATCGGGACGTTGACGGCGCCGAAGATCGCCAGGGCCGCGGCCAGGCGGTCCGAGCTGCGCGGCCCGTAGTGGCGCAGCAGCAGGTAGGCGACGATCACCAGCCACAGCAGCGCGGTGCTCACCTGGCGGGCGTCGCCGGTCCAGGGCTTACCCCAGGTGGCGTTCCCCCAGATCGGGCCGGTCAGCAGCACGCCGAGCCCGGTGACGAAGCCGAGCTCGGCGGCCGCGAGGGCCACCGCCGCCGCGGCGCTCGAGCGGCGACGCAGCTGCACGGCCGCCGCGATGCCGGCGATCAGCGCCATCAGCATGCACAGCCAGCCCATCGGCACGTGGAAGAAGAAGATCTTGAAGGCCGTGCCCATCGACTGCTCGATCGGCGTCGCCATGAACACCCGGTACACGCTGTGGACCAGCAGCGGCATGGCCGCGAGCAGGCACAGGTCGGGGAGCACATGTCCCGGGCGGAAACCAGAGGCGGGGGGAGTCGGGCTGGTCATGAAGATGTCTCCCGGGACATGTCCCGATGGACCGGTTCAGCGGGGCCGCGCGGACGCCCCGGGCGATGCGGACGCTCGGGGCGACGCGCGGGGGCGCCGACCAGCACCGTCTCGAACAGCAGGCTGGCGGCGGCGAACAGGATGATGTCGAGGACGAACATCCGCGTGAGGTGGTCCGGCAGGGCCGGGTCGTGGTCGAGCAGCGCGCGGGTGGTGACGAGCGCGTACATCAGCACGGGCGTGGTCAGCGGATAGAGGATGATGAAGAGGAGGGTGTTCTTGCCGGCGCCGGTGGCGAGGCCGGCAGCGAACAGGGTGCCGATGGCGACGTAGCCGGCGCAGCCGAGCAGGGCCAGCAGCGCGGTCTGGCCGGGCAGCTCGGCGAAGGCCTGACCGGCGGGGAAGATCAGCCACAGGCCGGGGACCAGCACGGCGCAGCAGATCATCAGCACGGACAGGGCCATCGCCGATTTGGCGAGGTAGATCGCCAGGCGGTCGATCGGCGCGGCGAGCAGGGCCCGCAGGGTGTCGGCCTCGCGTTCGCGGTCGAAGACGCGGGTCAAGGTCAGCACGCCGACGAAGGCGACCGTCAGCCACATCAGCCCGGGCAGCGCGCTCAGGTGGGCCCGCGCCTGCAGCGACGCGAACGACAGGTAGAACATCGCCAGCAGCACGACCGTGAAGAAGCCGGCCGTCAGCAACAGCTCGAAGTCACGGAGCTCCTGCCGCAGCTCGCTGCGCAGCAGTAGGAGGGCCTGACGAAGGATCCGCATCGACGGAGCAGGTTTAGCAAAGGACGGCGGCGAACAACAGCCGTCAGCCCGCGACCATGGTATCTCCGGGGTCGGCCGGCAGGTCTTGCCACAAGGCCGCGGCCCGTCGGCGAAAGCTCTCCCGATCGCCCTGGTGCTCGACGCTGCGGACCAGCGCGCCGCCCTCGAGCAGGACGATGCGGTCGCAGATCTGGATCAGCGCGTCGAAGTCGTGCGAGCTGAGAAGCACCGCCGCGCCGCGGCTGCGCTCGTCCAGCAGCACCCGCGACAACATGCCGCGGCCCGCCGCGTCGAGCGCCGTGAACGGCTCGTCGAGCAGCAGCAGCTCCGGCCGGGCCGCCAGCGCCCGCGCCAGCGCCACCCGCTGGGCCATGCCGCGCGAGAAGGTCGATACCGGCCGGCCCAGCGCCTCCGGCGACAGCCCCAGCTCGAGCAGCACCTCGTCGGCCGGCCGCGTCGACAGCCCCGCCGCCGCCCGCAGGTCCGCGAACAGCCGCAGATTCTCGCGCGCGCTCAGGGCTCCGTACAGCTGGGTCGCGTGGGCGACGTAGGCGAGCCGGGCCCGCGCCTGGGCGTCGACCTCGTCGGCCGCGCGGCCGAACAGCCAGCGCTCGCCGGCGTCGGGCTGCAGCAGGCCGGAGAGCACCGAGAACAGCGTGGTCTTGCCGGAGCCGTTGGCGCCGACCAGGCCGACGATGGTGCCGGGTCGCAGCTCGAGCTCGAGGTTACGGAGCACGACCTTGCGACCGAAGCGCTGGGCCACCCCGCGCAGGGCGACCGCTGCCTCGCTCACGACTTCGCTTCCCAGCCGGTGCCGGGAGTGACCTGTCCATTGGGACCTGTCCCGGCGAACACATCGAGCTGACGATAGACCTGGTCGAGGGCGCAGATCACGCGCGCGCGCGCGTCGGCGGCCCCGGCCTCGCCGGCCGCCAGCGCCGCGTCGCTGCGCTCCAGGGCCTTCAGCAGGGCGTCGCGGCGCCGCTGCAGGCGCTGCTGCAGGGAGGCCCGCGGGCGCAAGCTCAGCGCCAGCAAGGTGCCGAGGGCGATCACCAGGCCGAGCCCGAGCCCGACCTGACGGAAGACCCGCGGCGTGGTGGCCAGCCCCTCGACCTCGATCTCGAAGCTGCCGCCGAGCGGGAGCTTGCCGAGGTCGTAGACGTCGAACTCATCCGGCATCTGGCCGTCCTGATGCGGCGGGCGGACCGGCGGACCGAGGGCGCCGCGGGTGATCTTGAGCTCGGGCGTGAGCACGGCGCGGCCGGTCTCGACCGGGAAGGGCGTCGGCCAGCGCAGGCGCACGGAGCCGTGGTGGGGCATCAGATAGGCGACCGAGAGGTCGACCACCTCGCCCGGAGGGATCGGCTCGTTGAGGGTCGCGAAGGGCGCGCCCTCCTTGTGGTCGAGGTCGACGGTGGCGCGGTCGAGCACGACCAGGCCCTTGGCGTCCGCGGCTCCGCTGATCTTCAGCGGCGTGGTCGGCCAGAACGCGGCCTCGCCCTCGACCACCGCCTGGTGGAGTTGCACGACCCGGGCCTGGTCGTTCTCCAGCGCCTCGATGCCGAACTGCACCGCGCTGCGCAGCTTGCTGACGTCGCTGGTGACCGGGAACACCCGCAGCTCGACCGCGACGCCCATGCGGTCGTTCATCTGGAACAGGCGCGAGCGAAACGGGGCTCCGTGGTGGTCGACCTCGACCCGGTACAGGCTGTCGTCGGCGAGGTTGACGTCGCCGACGAGGGCGATGCCGTCGGCCCCGGCGCGGCCGACGAAGCGCTGCTGGATGCCGGTGACGTCGATCTTGATCACCGCGACCGCGGCCGTCGCAACCGGGGCGTCGTCGGGGCCGAAGACGCTGACCCGCACCGTGCCCGGGGGGATCGTCGGCAGGGCCCGCGGCGGCTGCAGGGGTCGGCGCTCATCGACATCGGCGCGCGGACCCGTCACCGCGAGCACGACCGCGAGGCCGTGCTCCTGACCCTCGAGCACGAAGGGCTCGCTGCGCCGTAGCTCGCCGTTCAGCGTCGCCTCCGCGACCAGCTTGCTGCCCGGCGGCACGTCGCCGAGCTCGGCGAAGCGGGCCGCGCCGCGAGCGTCGCTGACGATCTTGCGGACCTGCGGGGGCCCCTCGGGCGGCGAGATCTCGAGGCGAACCTCGACCCCGGTGAAGGGCCGACCGCCGCCGAGGTCGAGGGTCCCGACCACCACCGTGCCCTTCTCCTGGCCAGGGTTCGGGAACGGCACGCCGGGGCGCGGCACGTCGCTCGCGGGGCCCGCAGGCGCGCCCGCAGGCGCGCTGGTGGCCGCGCCCCCTTTGACCAGCAGCATGCGCACGCCGACGCTCGGGTCGACGCGCAGCTCCTGCGACTCGACCTTCTCGCCCGCGAACTCGACGCTGGCGACCGCGGTGCCCCCCGCATAGGCCACGAGGTCGCCGAAGGTCGCCCGCCCCTGCTCGACGCTGACGGCCGTGCGGGTCTCGCTGCGGCTGCCATCGGCGCTGCGCAGCGCGAGCGAGACCGTCAGGCCGACGCCGGGGTCCTGGAACGAGCCCCGCAGCACGCGGACGACGATCGTGCCAGGTTCGGTCTGCGGGTCGATGCGCGGCACCCCGGACATCGCCCGCGGGTCGGGCATCGCCGGGTCCTGGGCCGCGCTGCTGCCCGCGAACAGGCCGAACACGAGCAGCGGTGCGAGGAGCGAGGAGGCGCGAGAGAGACGAGACATGCGGATCACGAGGCGCCCCCGATCTCGCCCGAGCGGGCGGCCTGGATCGCCCGAGGAGTCGCGGGCTCGGGCTTCTTCATCGCCGCGCCGCACAGCTTGCAATACCGGGCGTCGGCGTCGTTGGTGCCGCCGCAGGACCCGCAGATCCGCGTGGTCTGATCGAAGGGTCCGCTGGCCGTGGGGCCGGTGACCGACTCGGCCGAGGTCGGCGTCTCCTCGGGCTCGAGCGTCGCGGGCGGCTCGACCTTCGCCGCGGCTGTCGCGGCAGCAGGCGTCGGCGCGGGGGCCGGCTCGCGCGTCGCGGCCCGGGCCGCGTCGCGCTCGGCGAGCAGGCGGGCGAGCTCGGGGTGGAGGCTGGAGCCGCCCTCGAGCGCGCGCATCACCTCGATCGCGCGCAGGCGATAGGTGGCGATCACGGTGTCGTGGTCGACCTGCGACAGCTTGCCCATGCCGAAGTCGAACTCGAGCTCCTTGATCGCGCGCAGCAGTCGGCGCTTCTCGTCGCGCAGCTCGGCCTGGGTGAAGCTGCCCGCGGCCTGACCGACCTGGGCGACCCGGTCCGGCCGCGACAGCGCCCAGACCATCGCGTACAGCTGGCCGAGCGCGTAGACCAGGGCCGCGGCCGCGGCCGCCAGCGCGATGGTCGGGGCGTCGAGGCGAGCGCCGAACACGGTCACCAGCAGGGCCAGCACCACCACCGCGGCGCCGAGGGCCGCCCCGGCGAGCAGCAGGATCCTTCGCCGCGTGTCGGTCATGCCGGGCGCACTCTTGATTGCTGCGGGCTCAGACATCCTCGCCCACGCCTTCCGACTTGCGGGTCCCGACGCACACGAGCGAGCCCGCCAGCATCACGCCGAAGCCGATCCAGATCCAGTTGATGAGCGGGTTGATGTAGAGGCTCAGCTGCGTCCAGCCGCTGGTCATGTCGACCTCTTGCATCGACACGTACACGTCCTCGCCCGCGGTCATGTAGCGCGAGACCTCGGTCGTCGGCTGCTCGGGGAGCTGGTAGTACCACCAGCGCGCCGGGTGCAGCACGTCCTTGACCTCGTCGTTCTTGAGCACCGCGATGTCGGCGGTGATCATCTCCTTCTGCCAGTCCTCGGTCGCGTGCAGGCCGTCGTGGCGGATCACGTAGGCGCCGAGGGTGTAGGACTCGCCGGGCTTGAGCTGGACCTTCTTCTCGAGCTTGTAGGCGTTGCCGGCCCAGCCGAGGAACATCAGCACGACCCCGAGGTGGACGATGTAGCCGCCGTAGCGCCGACGCGCGCGCAGCACCAGGGAGATCAGCGCCTCGAGCACGCCCTGCGGCCGCTGCTTGCGGCGCAGCGCGACGCCCCGGTAGAACTCCTGCACGATCGTCCAGAAGGTGAAGCCGCACAGACCGAGGCAGGCGAGGCCCCACGGCGAGTCGAGGCCGAGGCCGCGAGCGATGCCGGTGACCACGGCGCCGACCACGAGCGGGACCGCGAACTGGCGGACGAGGCTCTGCGTCGAGGTCTTGCGCCAGGCGAGCAGCGGGCCGATGCCGGTCAGCAACAGCAGCGCGAGGCCGAGCGGCCGCATGTACTGGTTGAAGAACGGGGGGCCGATGACGACCCGCTCGCCGGGGTTCTGCCAGCCGAGCAGGGCCGGGTAGTTCTCGGCGAGGATCATCCGCCACTCGGTGAAGGTCGGCCACATCGTCGCGCCGAGCACGAACAGGGCGCAGACCAGGAACAGCCAGTTGTTGACGAGGAACGCGAACTCGCGGCTCATCACGCTCTCGAGCTCGCCGCGCGAGCGCAGCAGCGGGAGGCGCCAGATCAGCAGGCCGAAGCTGACGACGACGATCAGCAGCATGAAAGCGCCGAAGGTCCAGGCCAGCACCGGGTCGGAGCCGAAGGCGTGCACGCTCTGGACCACGCCGCTGCGGGTCATGAAGGTGCCGACGATCGTCAGCAGGAAGCTGACGATGATCAGCAGCAGGTTCCACGCCTTCATCATGCCGCGGCGCTCCTGGATCATCACCGAGTGCAGGAAGGCCGTCGCGGTGAACCAGGGCAGCAGGCCGGCGTTCTCGACCGGGTCCCAGGCCCAGTAGCCGCCCCAGCCGAGCTCCTCGTAGGCCCAGAGCCCGCCGAGGATGAGGCCGAAGGTCAGGAACATCCACGAGAACAGCACCCAGCGCCGCACGCTGCGCTGCCAGGCGGCGTCGACCTGGCCGGTCAGCAGGGCCGCCATCCCGAACGCGTAGGGCACCGCCAGCGAGACGTAGCCGAGGTACAGGCTCGGCGGGTGGATGATCATGTAGAAGTTCTGCAGCAGCGGGTTCAGGCCGCGACCCTGGCTCGGGATGTCGAGCAGGAACTGCGAGAACGGGTCCTTGATGAAGAGCAGCAGGCCGACGAAGAAGGTGGTGATCGTCGCCAGGACCGCGACCACGTGCGGGATCAGCTCGCGGTGGCGCTGCCGGTTGGCGCGCACGGCCAGCGAGCCGAACAGCGTGTGCAGCAGCACCCAGAACAGCAGACTGCCGTCGAGGCCGCCCCAGAACGCGGTGATCTTGTAGAACAGCGGCATGGCCGCGTCGCTGGTGTGCTGCACGTACTGGATCGAGTAGTCGCCCGACAGGAACGCGTAGATGATCAGCGAGGAGGCGAAGGCGGCGAGGCCGAAGCTCGCGTAGGTGCCTTGCACCGCGCCCTCGACCAGCCGCTCCGAGCGGCGCTGCGCCCCGAGGATACCGAGCCCCGCCGTGCCGAGGCTCAGGATGAAGAGCAGCAGGATCGTGGCGGTGCCGAGGGTGGCGATCGACAGCGAGGCCCCCGGGGGAGCCCCGACGAGAGGTGCGAGCAGTGCGAGCGACATGGGGACCTCCTGGTGTTAGCGCTTGTCGGGCTTCTTGGTGGGATCGGCCGAGGCCTGCTCCTCGTACTTCGAGGGGCACTTGGCGGCCATCTCCTCCGACTCGAAGCGGCCGTCCAGCAGCTCGCCGGTGAGCACCACTTCGCCGCCCTCGGCGAAGGTGTCGGGCACCATGTTGGTGAAGTGCACCGGCAGGCGCCGGCCCTCGCGCTCGACCTCGAAGGTGTAGTCGCCGGCGGCGCCGACCTTCTGGCGGACGGTGCCGGGCACGACGGTGCCGTGGACCTTGACGGTGCGGCCGGCGTAGGCGGGCATCGCGTCGACGA
>Ga0209262_10001046_pt1 | contig 11645 bp, 9 predicted proteins | sample Lowcelwee11metaG_FD_187171 | JGI IMG/M metagenome (GOLD analysis project Ga0209262, IMG submission 187171) | Freshwater pond sediment microbial communities from the University of Edinburgh, under environmental carbon perturbations - Low... | ecosystem: Environmental > Aquatic > Freshwater > Pond...
ACCCTGCGCTGCTGGCGAGCCTAGGGTCCGATCGCTAAACCGGGCGGCCGCGGCTATCGTATGGCGGCTCCGGTCGATCGACCGGCCCACAGGCAGGTAGTCGCGCGTGAAACGCAGATCGCTCCTCAAGGCTGCCGTCCTCGGCGGCGGCGCCGTGCTGGCCGCCCCGGCCATCGCGAAGGGCGTGCTGGAATGGCGGATGGTGACGAGCTGGCCGAAGGGCCTGCCGGGGCTCGGCGCCGGCGCGGAACGCCTGGCCGCCCGCATCTCGGCGATGAGCGGTGGCCGGCTCACGATCAAGGTCTACGCTGCGGGTGAGCTGGTCCCGGCGTTGGAGTGCTTCGGCGCCGTCGCCAATGGCACCGCGCAACTCGGCCACGACGCGGCCTACTACCACACCGGCAAGTCGGAAGGTGCGCCGTTCTTCACGACCTTTCCTTTCGGCTTCACGGCGGCCGAGATGGATGCCTGGATCAAGTTCGGCAACGGCCAGAAGCTGTGGGACGAGCTGTACGCCCCGTTCGGCATTCGCGCGTTCCACGCGGGCAGCACCGGCACGCAGATGCTCGGCTGGTTCCGCAAGGAGATCCGTTCGCTCGAGGACCTGAAGGGGCTCAAGTTTCGTGCCCCGGGCACCCAGGGCCGCGTGCTCGCCAAGCTCGGCGTGACGCCGGTGACGCTGCCCGGCGGCGAGATCTTCCCGGCGCTGCAGTCGGGAGCGATCGATGCCGCCGAGTGGATCGGCCCGTACAACGACCTCGCCCTGGGGTTCTATCAGGTGTGCAGGTACTACTACGCGCCGGGCTACCACGAGCCCGGCCCCAACCTGCAGCTGATGATCAACGAGCGGGCGTGGCAATCGCTGGCGCCCGACCTGCAGGCAATCGTCCGCACGGCCGCGGATGCGGCGACACGCGACATGCTCGCCGAGTACAACGCGCGCTCCGGTCCGGCGCTGCGCACGCTGGTGAGGGACCACGGCGTGATCGTGCGGCCGTTCCCGGAGGACGCGCTGGTCGCCTGCGGCGAGAAGTCCAACGAGGTGCTGAACGAGATCTACGCGACGGACCGTTCGCCCAACCGCATCGTGCAGCGGATCATCGAGGACTTCCTTGCGTTCCGGAAGGAAATCCTCCCGTGGACGCGCATCGGCGAGCAGGCCTACCTGAATGCGCGGCGGCTGCCGTTCGAATTCAAGCTGAAATAGGAAAATCGAAAAATAGGGGACATTCTCCTTTTCCGGTGTCGGAAAAGGAGAATGTCCCCTATTTTTCCGGCAGCAGGTCCTCGAACTCGTCGCGATAGGGCGGATTGCGGTCGGGCGTCGGCTCCTCGAGCAGGTCGCTGAAGTCGTCCGCGACTGGTGAGCCGGCCGGCGACGCGGCGACGCCTTCCTGCTCGGCAACTGACACCGGTTGCATCCCCGTTTCCGCGCCGTAAAGCTTCGCCGGCAGGCTGGTCGCCAGGTTCGGGAACAGCGCCACCAGCGTGATGCCGACCAGCTGCAGCCCCACGAAGGGCACGACTCCCTTGTAGATGTCGACCGTCCGCACCAACGCGCTCGCCACGCCGCGCAGGTAGAACAGCGCGAAGCCGAACGGCGGCGTCAGGAAGCTGGCCTGCAGGTTGACGCCGATCATGACGCCGAGCCAGATCGGGTCGACCCCCAGCTTGATCAGCGCCGGAGCCGTGATCGGCACGACGATGAAGATGATCTCGAACGTGTCGAGGAAGAAGCCGAGCACGAAGATCACGATCATCACGGCGAGCACGGCCATGAAGATGCCCCCGGGCAGGGAACCGAGCGCATCGTGCACCAGGTTCTCGCCGCCCAGCCCGCGGAAGACCAGGCTGAACACGCTGGCGCCGAGCAGGATCACGAAGATCATCGACGTGATGCCGAGCGTCGTGCGCATGACCTCGCGCAGCAGTTGCAGGTTGAAGCGTCCCTTGCCCGCCGTCAGCAGCATCGCGCCGACCGCACCAACCGATGCGGACTCGGTCGCCGTCGCGATGCCGCCGAGGATCGACCCGAGGACCGCCAGCATCAGCAGCAGCGGCGGCACCAGCGCGCCGAGCACCCGGCCTGCGAGGCCGGCGCGCTGCGCGTCGCTCATCTCGAGCGGCGGGCACGAGCGAGGATCGAAGATCGACTTGAAGAGGATCCAGCCGAGGTAAAGGCCCACCAGCACCAGTCCCGGGAGCAGCGCGCCCGCGAACAACTGGCCGACCGAGATCGGTTGCGGTGCCAGGTTGCCGAGTTCGAGCTGCGCCTGCTGGTTCGCGCCCTGCAGGATGTCGCCGACGAAGATCAGCACGGTGGACGGCGGGATGATCTGCCCCAGCGTGCCCGCCGCGCAGATCGTGCCGGTTGCGAGCTTCGGATCGTAGCCAGCACGCATCATCGCCGGCAGTGACAGCAGGCCCATCGTCACGACGGTGGCGCCGACGATGCCAGTCGAGGCCGCCAGCAGCGCGCCGACGATCACGACCGAGTAGCCGAGCCCGCCGCGCAGCGTGCCGAACAGCTCGCCCATGGTCGTCAGCAACGCCTCGGCGATCTTCGAGCGCTCGAGCATCACGCCCATGAAGACGAACAGCGGCACCGCAACCAGTGTCTCGTTCGTCATCGTCCCGAGGTACCGTCCAACCAACGCCGACAGGATGTCCGGGTCGAACACGCCGAGCGCCATCCCGAGCCCGGCGAAGATCAGCGCGATGCCGGCGAGCGTGAAGGCCACGGGATAGCCCGCGAGCACGACGGCGATCGTGGCCACGAACATGGTCACCGACAGGATCTCGCCGATCAGCACGCTGCTCATCGGTCTTCGTCGTCCTGACCAACGAGGAACAGCCCGCGCCGCACGATCAGCGCGAGGCCCTGCACGAACAGCACCAGGCAGAACACCCAGAGCAGCGACTTGAGCAAGTACACCGCCGGCAGGCCGCCCGCGGTGCTGGACGCCTCGCGGATGCTCCAGGACGAAAGCACGAACGGTGCGGAGGTGATCGCCACGACCGCGAGCCACGGGAACAGGAAGACGAGCGTGCCCAGGATGTCGACCCACGCCTTGCCACGCGGATTCAGTCGCCCGTAGAGCACGTCGACATTGACGTGTCCGCGATGCAGCATCGTGTAACCGGCCCCGGCCATGAACACTGCGGCGTGCTGCCAGACGTAGAGTTCCTGCAGCCAGGGGAAGCCGATGCCGAACGCGTAACGCAGCACGACCACGGCGAAGCAGGTGAGCACGCAACCGAGCGTCAGCCACGCCGCCGCGCGGCCGATCAAGTCATTGATCGCGTCGGTCCCGCGGACGAAGCCCCTGAGCGCATTCATCGATCAAACCTTGCGGCAGACAGGAAGCCGATCGGCAACTCCGTCCGGCCCTGCAGCGCGAGATCGACGAGTGCGTCACCCAGCGCGGGCGCGAGCTTGAAGCCGTGTCCCGACAGGCCCGCCGCGAAATGCGTGCGTCGGAGGTCGCGGCGCGTCCCGACGAGGAAATGCTCGTCCGGTGACATCGTGTAGATGCAGGTTGCGGCCGTGACCGGCGCGCCGGCCAGCCTCGGTGCGATGGAGCGATAGCTTTCGAGCAGTCGATCGACGTCGATGCCGGTGACCGGTGCCGCGCCCAGGTCCGGATCGACGACGACGTTCGAGCCGTGGAATGCGACCTTCGGGTAGCGTGACGGCGACGTGCTGCCATCGACGCCTGCGAATGCCGCGGGATCCGGCGCGAGGCCGTAGATCGCAGGTTGCCCAGGACCGCGGTCGAACAGCCAGCACGGCATCGGCGACACATCGATGCCCTCAGTCGGCGCGATCCAGGCCTGCACCTGGCGCGTCACCTCGAGCAGCGGTGCAAGCTCCGGAATCAGCTGTGACGTCCACGCGCCGGCCGCGATGATCACCGCATTGGCGCGCTCGCGGCCCAGGTCCGTTTCGACTGAGACTCCAGTCGCGTCCTCGACGACGCTTCGCACGCGGCTCGTCGTTCGCAACTCGGCACCCCGGGTGAGCGCGATCCGGATCGACGCGTGCACGGTAGCCTCCGGACGCACGATGCCCGCGTCCGACTCGAACGCGCCGATCGCATTCTCCGCAAACGAGAACAACGGGAACCGGGCCTGCAACGCCCGGGCGTCCAGCGATTCGAGCGGCAGGCCCCACTGCTGCGCGGATGCCAGCGTCCCGCGCACGGTTGCGGAATCGTCCCGCCCGGCGACCAGCATGCCGCAGCGGTGCAACAGGGCCGCGCCCGACTCGCGCTCAAGGCATTCGAAACGCGCCGTCGAATGCCGGAGCAGCGGCACGTAGTCCGGATGCTCGAAATATGCATGGCGGAAAATGCGGGAATGGCCATGGCTCGAGCCTCGCGTGTGCGCAGGCTCGAACTGCTCGATGCCAAGCACGCGCGCGCCACCCTCGCTGGCCGCCCGCAGCGCGGCACTGCCCACGGCACCCGCACCGACGACGATGATGTCCCACTTGCCCCCGGCCTCGGGCATTACTGCGCGGCGATGCTGTAGACGAACGACGCCTTCGGTGCGCGCAACCACCGCTGCTGGATCTCGGCGCGCCGCGCCGCCCAGGCCGTGCCATCGGAGATCCAATGGTCCCGCGTCTTCTCGGCCAGCGCCCGGTCACCGCGCGCCTTGATGCCCAGCACGATCCGCGCGAGTTCGTCCTGCGCCGGCTTCCACTTCGCGATGTCCACGTCGAAGCAACCGGGATCCGTGCCGTTGGCGGCTTTCTGGTCGGGCTTCCAGGGTAGTACGCCGTTCGCGTTGAAGAATCCCATCTGGATCGCGGCAAGCTGCGAGTAGGGTTTCGGCTTGCCGTCGGCCGTGAGCATGCCCTGCGCGATGTGGCCGAACGCCCAGATCACGTCGCGGATGTGCGTCCGCTCGGCATCCGCGGCGTCGAGCAGCCCGCGCTCGACGAGCCAGTCCGCGAAATAGAGTCCCGCGGTCTGCGACTTCAGTTCCTCGAGCGTCGAGGCAAGCGGTCCGCCGAACACCTGGCCGTCCGTCTTGCCGTCGACGCGATACTCGTGCGCGGGCCCCAGGTTGTGCGACGCCTCGTGCAGCACGGTGGACAGCGTCAGGTGCCGCGGCGCCGGGTCGAACCGATCCATCGTGGCCTTGCAGAGCAGCGCAGCCGCTTGTTCGCGCAGCGTCGCTTCGCTGTCGGGATCCGTGTACAGGTTGGTCATCGCCACGGTGCGCCCGCCCGACTCCGCGACCGGGCCCCAGTTCGGCAGCGATTGCCCGACCGTCGCACCGAGCGCGGAGCGGCTGTCACCAGCATTGATCACGATGTCGATGAAGTCCGGCAGCTCGAACCCGACGGTGCGCGCCCGGTACGGCGGTCCGGCCAGCCGGGCGAGCGCCGCTTCCATGTCGGCCTTTACCGGGTCGAGCTTCTTCTGCCAAACCAGCGATTCCTGGTTGATGCGCGCGAAGGTCATGTGGAACCCGGCTTTGCGCGAGCATGGCTCGAAATAAACCTCGTCGGGCCCGACGCGCAGATACCAACTGGAGTTCGTGGCCGTCATCGCCTTCCAGGCGGCGTCTGCCTTGAACCAGCTGCCGTCGAGGAAAGCCTTTGCAGCCGCCTCGAGGTAGGTCTTGAAGGCCGACTCGGACGGGTCGCCGTCGAGCACGCGAGCGGCGGCGAGCAACTCCTTGCTGGTCGCCTGCATGTCGTCAGCGAAGGCTACCTCGTAGGGGACGGCAACGAGTGCGTCGGTTGCCGCCTTGCCGTCCGCACGGCCGTCGTCCTTGTGGCGCACGACGACGAACGGATTCATCAGCACCTCCGCATCCGGACGCGTTTCGAGCACTTCGCAGAACTTGGGATCGGCCTGGATCGAAGCGGGGTAGATGCCCGAGATCCTCTGCGGCTTGTCGGCGAGCGCACTGCACGCCGGGTTCGTCTCGGTGCGCGGCGCCTCGCAGAACGGACCCTGGTTGCGGAAGAACAGCGCCCGCGACGCGGTGTCGTCGGCGGGGATCCGCTCGTCGAGACCAAGCGCGCCGGTCTGCCGCGCATAGAGCCGCTCGATCAGGCGCGCGACTTTTCCAAGGTGTGCCGCGAGCCGCTGGTCGCGCGGGTCTGGCAGCGTCGTCTGCACGAGCGTCGGCCGGCCCTGCGCCAGTTCGTCGAGCACGACCTCGCGTCGCAATCGTTCGTCGGCGCCGAGTCCGGCCAGCGAGGGGCGCTGGCGCAACTTGTCGTAGACCGCGTCGAAGTGAGGCGTGAACGCGCCGTCCTTGACGAATCGCGTGCGGTCCCGGTCGCCGAGGCCCCAGAGGATCGCGAGTTCCGTCGGCTCGAGCGCCCCGTTGCGATTGGCATCGCTGATCCAGAAGAGCGGTTCCGCCCACTCCACGGCGCGGCGGTTGAATTCGAGGCGCTCGATCGCGGCGTAGCGGTCTGGCGCTGGCGTCTGCGCATGCGCGGTCGGGAGGGCCAGCAGGCCCAAGACGATACTGGGGGTCAGATGACGCACGCGTGTCTCCAGGATCAAGAGTTCGGATGCCAGACAGGTTGCGCGCAGTATAGTGCGGCTCTGTCGCCAAGCGACCGAACGGAACCAGGAGCCGGCGGATGGGGGCTGAGACCGGAATGATGGGGCACGCAACGCAGGCGGGCGTCCGGATCGTCGCGACGGTCGTCGTCGCCTACGCGATCGCCACGGCCGTCCGCTTTGGTCTCGTCGAGCGCGACGATCTCGGCTCGATCTGCCAGTCCGCGGCGTCGCCGTGGTGGTGCGAGCTGCGCATGCTGGTCATCCGCGGCTTCCTCGACGACGTCTATGGGCGCGCGAGCCTGATCCTCGCGGCGCTGGCGATCTGGCGGCGGTCAGCGGTCGCGGCCACGCTCGCCATCGCGACCGGCACCTTCGGCATGGTGCTCTACAGCTTCATGTGGTCCGGCATCGGGATGCTCGGCGGCGCCCTGGTGCTGGCGCGACTGCAGGGCCAGTGGCAGCAGCACGCCCAGTCCGAGCAGCGCGCTGGTTAGGCCCCAACCGATCGACCGGCCGTTCTGGAGGCGCTCGAGCAACGGAATGAGCACGCCAGCCATGACGAGCCAGGCCGCGAGCACGACCTCGTCGGTGGCCCGCCGTGAGCGCAGGTCCGCGGCGCGACCTTGCGGGCCGAGGATCGCGGTGATCGCGACGCCGAGCGCGGCCGGCAGGAACACCCAGACCGGGAAGTCCCGGTGTCGCCCGGCGAAGACCAGGCCGAGGCACACGTAGGCGCCGCACAGCAGCAACAGCAGGACCAGCCAGTGCGGCAGCGGGTCGCGGGTCGCACTTGCCGAGGCCAGTGCGCGGACTGAGTGCCCGAAAGCCAGCCAGCCGGCTGCCGTGATTCCCAGCGTGGCGAGCCAGTCGATCGGCGCGACGTTGCCGGCTTGGAGATACAGCCACTGCCGCGCGCCAATCGCGACCAGCAACGCTGCTGCGCTGGCCAAGGCGAGGCTGCGGCGCAGGCGCAAGGTCCCGCCACTGCCAAGCCATCCGGCGAAGAATCCCAACGCCGAGCCAGCAATCGCGACCACCAGGACGGCCCGGCCTTGCGGGGCCTCGGCGACCGGCCCGAGCCACGGAAATTTCTCGCGCCGCTGGCTGTCGTAGAGCCCCCAGTACCCGCCCACGGTGCCCTCCGGCGCGCGCTTCCAGGGCTGGTCGAACGCTTCGATCAGGTTGTAGTCGATGCCGCGACGTTCGGCGAGCGCGGTGAATCCACGCAGGTAACGTGCCTGGTTGACGCGACCGGGCTCGATGGCGCCGCGCGGCCGTCCGGCGCTCGGCCAGCCCGTCTCGCCAATCAGCACGTCCTTGCCGGGAAAGGTGCGCTGCATTTCGGCGTACAAGGCGTCCACGTAAGGGATCACTGCATCGATGCCCACCGGTTCGTCGTCCCAGTACGGGATGATGTGCACCGTGACGAACGAGACCGCCTGCGCAAGTGAACGATGCTTGACCCAGAAGCCCCAGACGTCGGCGTAGGTCACGGGCATTCCGGTCGCGTCCCCGACGCGGCGAATCAGCACCGCCAGTTGCTCCGGGGTCAATTCGTGGCGCAGCAGCACTTCGTTGCCGACCACGATGGCGCGGACGCTGTCGCGGTGGCGCTGCGCCGTGTCGATCACGAGCGCGACCTCGCGTTCATTGTGCTGCGCATCGCCGCCGATCCAGGCCCCGAGCAGCACCTCGAGCCCGAGTTCGCGCGCGATCGCCGGCACCTGGTCGAACCCGTCGGCCACCGTGTACGTGCGCACGCAGTCCGTCCGCTGCGCGAGCAACGCGAGATCGCGCTGCAACTGCTCGCGGGTCACGCCGCCTGGGTTGCGGGCGCCCGCATCGGAGGGCGCATACGAGATGCATTGCAGGCGACCGCTCGTGCCGTCGGCTATCGGCACGGGCTGCGCGTCGAGCCACCAGCCGCCGAGCAAGGCCAGTGCGGTCGCGACGACGGCTACGACGAGCCAGTCCGCCGACGACGCTGACAGGCGGGGCCGCGGCACTAGCGGCCCTTGACGGTCGCGAGCGCCTCCTCGGTGGCTGCAAGCAGCGCGGCGGGACCGACCGGCGCGCCCGTCGCGCGCTCCATCCACAGGTCCGGCGTGAGGCGTCCCTGCCGGGTCATCCGCTCGAACTCGCCGCCGAGGTCGCCTTTGCGTCGCACCTGCTGCTTGATCTGCAGCGCGATCATGACGCCGATCGGGTAATCGGGCAGGTAGAGGCCCGACGAGATCATGTGCGAATAGACCGCGAGCAGCACGACGTCGCGCCGGCCGAACACCTTGGCGAAGTACTCGTTCCAGACGTCGCGGGCGATCTGCAGCGTCGCTTCGCGCAGTTCGGCCGGCGTCGCCTCGGGATGCGCATACATCCAGCGCCACACGCGCATGTCCACGAGCGCCACGCCGGCGATCTCGAGCGCGCCCCAGAAATCGTCCAGCACGCCATACGCGTCGGTGGTCGCGTCGGGCTTCGACAGGCCGAGCAGCTCGAGGTCGCGATCCTGGAACACGAACGCGAGCGCCTCGGTGAACGCCGTGTTCGGCACGCCGCTCACGCCGTGGAACGGCACATCGTTGAGCGAGAACGTCTGCTCGACGTTGTGGCCCAGCTCGTGCACCGCGATGTTGTAACCCTTGTAGTCCATGCCGTCCTTGCCGACGCGGGTTCGCAGGCGCGCCTTGTCGCCGCGCCGCGCCGCTCCCCAGGCGTGCCCTGCGCCGCGCGCCGGGTCGACCTCGATGTGCTCCGACAGGTACTTCGCGCGCTCCGGCGCGAAGCCGAGCCCGGTCAGGATGTTCGGCAGGTCCGTGGCGAACGCGGCCGCCGTCGGGTACTTGCGCCGCGTGATCTCGTCGAGCTGGGCCTCAGTGTAGGCGCCTCGCGGCTTGAAGCCGTTGTACCAGATGTCGAACGGCTCGAGCGGCCGTCCCAGCCGCGCCTCGATCAGCGCGGCGACGCGAGGCATCAGCGGCGAAGACAGCAGCTCGACGAACATCTTCTCGACCCGCGCCTCGGGCAGTTCGCGGTCTTCCTCGAAGCGGCGCGCGATGTGGCTCGGTGCCGCGGGCGAATATGGGTCGGCGAGGCGGGTGGCGCGGTAGATGTCGAGCAGCTTCGCATAACGGGTGTCGGGCTCCCGATCCGCCGAGACCGGATCCTGCGTCTTCGGCCGGTCGCTGTCCTGGACCGCGGCCGGCGCCACCGTGTTCGCGCGCGGCGCCCAATCGACGTGCGGATTGTCGACGACGTCAGCGGGGATGGTCTGCGTGACGATCCGCTCCATCACGTCCGCGATCATGCGCTGGCGGGGCAGGCCGGCCGGATCCGAGTACTGGGCCTTCAGTTCGTCGCGCAGGTTCCAGTGCGTGATCAGTCGCTGGCCGGCGGGGAACAGCCGCTCGCCGCGCTCGTCGAGCAGGTGGTGCATCCAGATGTTGTACGAGGCGATGTAGCTGCCGGCGGCGGAATAGGCCGTCGCGATCTGCTGCGACACGGCAGCCGGGATGCGCTTCGCGTAGCGGTCGGCGAGACGGGCCTCGGCCCACTGCTGCGGGCTCCAGTTCGACCCATCGCGCAACTTCTCGTCGAGCGTCGCGAGCGGGAAATTGAGCAGCACGACGAACGCGATCTTGTTGGCGAAGAAATCGTCGTTGACGTGCGCACCCGGGTCGTAAGCCGCGAACAACTCGTCGTAGGGTTCGACGGGCCCGAGGTCGAGGTCGGTCTGCCAGCGGAACGCGAGCAGCATGCCGAGCAGCGAACCGTCCATCTGCTCGTGCAGTCCGTCCAGGCGGCGGAACATTTCGTCGCGTCGTGTGTCGTCCGCAGCGAAATACTGCTGCACGAACGACTCGAACGCGGCGGCATCGCCGTCTTCCTCGCGCCACAGGTTCGCAACCTGACGGACCCCGCGCTCGGCGCGCGGTCGAACGGCCTCGCCGTGGGCTGTCACGAGCGCGGCGGTGGCCCGCTTTGCAGCCCCGTCGAGCCAGGCGGCGGGCTGTGCGGCGGTCGTTTGCGCGACGAGTGCGAGAAACAAGCTCAGGACGGCGGCCAGCGGTGATCGCATGGGGATGACCCGCAGAGTGGGAGTTGGCCGCGAAGGATACGCGTTCCGCTCAACTCATGTGCAGGCCGCCGTTCAGCGAGAAATCCGCGCCCGTGGCGAAACCCGATTCGTCGGAGGCGAGCCAGGCGACGATCGACGCGATCTCCTCGGGGGTGCCCAGCCGCTTCACCGGAATCGTCGCGATGATCTTCTCCAGCGCCTCCGGCTTGACGGCCCGGACCATGTCGGTGCCGATGTAACCCGGCGAGACGGTGTTGACCGTGACGCCCTTCGACGCGAGTTCCTGCGCCAGCGCCATCGTGAACCCGTGGATGCCGGCCTTGGCGGTCGAGTAGTTGGTCTGCCCGAACTGGCCCTTCTGGCCGTTCACCGAGGAGATGTTGATGATGCGGCCCCAGCCCTTCTCGAGCATGTCGTCGATGACCTGCTTGGTGACGTGGAACAGGCTGTTGAGATTCGTCTCGATGACCTCGTGCCACTGCTCGTTGGTCATCTTGCGGAACAAGCAGTCGCGCGTGATGCCGGCGTTGTTGATCAGCACGTCCGCGGGACCGTGCTCGGCCCGGACTCTCTCGAAGGCCGCCTTGGTCGAGTCCCAGTTCGAGACGTTGCCCTCCGACGCGTACACCTCGTAGCCCTGCGCGTGCATTTCGGCGAGCCAGCGGTCCTTGCGGGGCGATCCCGGGCCGCAACCGGCGATGACTTTGAAGCCGGACTTGCAGAGACGTTGCGAGATGGCCGTGCCGATGCCGCCCATGCCGCCGGTCACGTAGGCGATTTTTCTCGTGTCGGTCATGTTGCGTGCTCCTGATTCAACGCTCGACCGCGAGCGCGATGCCCATGCCGCCGCCGATGCAGAGCGAGGCGAGGCCGCGCTGGGCGCCGCGCCGCCGCAGTTCGTGCATCAAGGTCACGAGAATGCGGCAACCCGACGCGCCGATCGGGTGCCCGATCGCGATGGCGCCGCCGTTGACGTTGATGCGGTCCGGATCCCAGCCCATCTCCTGGTTGACCGCGCAGGCCTGTGCCGC
>Ga0209262_10001047_pt1 | contig 11638 bp, 11 predicted proteins | sample Lowcelwee11metaG_FD_187171 | JGI IMG/M metagenome (GOLD analysis project Ga0209262, IMG submission 187171) | Freshwater pond sediment microbial communities from the University of Edinburgh, under environmental carbon perturbations - Low... | ecosystem: Environmental > Aquatic > Freshwater >...
CACCAGCGGGTCGCCCTTGCGCTGGGGGATGGTCACCGGGACGATCTCCTCGTCGAATCGCCCAGCCTTTTGGGCGGCCTCCGCCTTCTGCTGAGAGCCGGCGGCGAAGGCGTCCTGGGCGGCACGGGTGAAGCCGTACTTCTTGGCGATGTTCTCCGCCGTATTACCCATGTGGCACTGGTTGAAGGCATCCCAGAGCCCATCGATGATCATGGTGTCCACCAGCTTCCAGTCGCCCATGCGCTGGCCCTCGCGGGAGCGGGGCAGGGCGTGGCAGGACTGGCTCATGCTCTCCTGACCGCCGGCAACGACGATCTCGGCATCGCCGCAGGCGACCGCCTGCATTGCCAGGTGCACCGCCTTGAGCCCGCTGCCGCAGACCTTGTTGATGGTCATGGCCGGGACCTTGTCCGGCAGGCCGGCCTTGATGGTGGTCTGGCGGGCCGGGTTCTGGCCGGTCCCGGCGGTGAGCACCTGGCCGAGGATGACCTCGTCCACCTGGTCGCCCGCGATCCCGGTACGCTCCAGCAGCGCCTTGACGACCATGGCGCCCAACTCGGTGGCGGGCAGGGCGGCCAGGCTGCCGCCGAAGGTGCCGACGGCGGTGCGACCGGCGGCGACGATGACGATGTTCTCGCTCATGCTCTGGTGTCCTCTAGGTATGCGGTGGTCATGTTTGGGTCGAGGCACCGCCGGGGGCGCGCGGCGGGGCTCGGCGCCCTTTGGGGTCTCGACGCGGCGCAGTGTACGCACTTTTGTTGCAGTGCACAATAATCCGTGCTAGCGTTCTGCCCCGACCACCACACGAGGAGTCGCAGCATGACCGACACAGGCACATTTCCTAACGATTGGCTGGAGTTACAGCGCAAGTACTGGGAGAACTGGACGGACCTGAGCCGCAAGGCCACGGGTGCCGCAGCGCCCACCACCAACCCCTGGGAGGCCGCCCTCGACCACTGGTGGAAAGCCGTCTCCCCTGCCGCTCCGGACCTGGGGCGCGACTTCATGACCAAGATCATGGACCAGGGCAAGGCCTTCTTCGCCCTGGCCGACGGCTACACCAAGAACCTCGGCGCCATGCCCGGTGCCGGTCTGGGCACCGGGGCCGGCGACGGCTGGTCCGCCCTCAGCCGCACCCTGGAAGACATGCAGAAGGCCTTCACCAGCGGGCTGCAAGGGGGCGACGAGGGCAGCCGCCGTCTCATGGCCTTCTGGGAGCTGCCCTACGACAACTGGCAGCGCCTGGTCTCGTCCACGTCCCTGGTGCCAGGAGATGCGCTGCGCAACATGCCGCACAAGCATCTCAACCAGGCCCTCTCGGCCCCGGGCCTCGGTTACACCCGCGAGGAGCAGGCGCAGTACCAGGACCTGATGCGCCGCGGCATGGAGTACCAGCAGGCGTTTCAGGAGTACATGCAGTTCTTCTCCGGTCTGGGGACCAAAGCCGTCGGGCGCATGCGCGATTTCATGGAGGCCCAGGACAAGCCCATCGAGTCCGCCCGCGCCCTCTACGACTCCTGGGTCGGCTGCTGCGAGCAGGTCTATGCCGAAGAGGTAAAAACCGCTGACTATGCCCGCATCAGCGGCCGGCTGATCAATGCCCAGATGGCCGTCAAACAGCGCATGGCCATCATGGTCGATGAGGCCCTGGGGGCCATGAACATGCCCACCCGCAGCGAGCTGCGCACCCTCCAGGACCGCCTCCAGGAGACGCGGCGGGAGTACAAAGCCCTGCGCCACGAGGTCGAGGCCCTCAAGCGCCAGCTTGGCAACGGCGGAGGACCCCGCCCAGCCCTGGTCCGCACCACGGCGACCCCGCCAGCGGCGCCCAAGAAGGCCCCGCCTGCCCGCAAGGTCACTCCCAAGCCCGCCCCGTCGAAGTGAGCGGCGCCCCTTGCCCCAACTGGCCCAGAATTCCTAGGAGAAAGACACCGTGTTCACCATCGATATCCGGCCCGACAAACTGAGCGAAGAGATGCTCGACTACAGCCGCAAGCTGGGCCAGGGCATGGAAAACCTGATGAATGCCGGCAACATCGACACCGGCGTCACCCCCCGTGAGGCGGTCTACCGCGAGGACAAATTGGTCCTGTACCGCTATCAGACCCCGGCGGGCGTCACCCCCAAGCCCGTCCCGCTGCTCATCGTTTACGCCCTGGTCAACCGCCCGTACATGACGGACATCCAGGAGAACCGCTCCACCATCAAGGGGCTGCTGGCCACCGGACAGGACGTCTACCTGATCGACTGGGGCTACCCCGACCAGGCCGACCGGGCGCTGACCCTGGACGACTACATCAACGGCTACATCGACCGCTGTGTGGACCACATCTGCGAGGCCCACGGGGTCGACCAGATCAACCTCCTCGGAATCTGCCAGGGCGGGGCCTTCAGCCTGTGCTACAGCTCCCTGCACCCGGACAAAGTCAAGAACCTGGTGACCATGGTCACCCCGGTGGACTTCAAGACCCCGGACAACCTGCTCTCCGCCTGGGTCCAGCACGTCGATATCGACCTGGCGGTGGACACCATGGGCAACATCCCCGGCGAGCTACTCAACTGGACCTTCCTGTCGCTGAAGCCCTTCAGCCTCACCGGGCAGAAGTACGTCAACATGGTCGACGTGCTGGGCGACCCGGAACAGGTCAAGAACTTCCTGCGCATGGAGAAGTGGATCTTCGACAGCCCGGACCAGGCCGGCGAGACCTTCCGCCAGTTCATCAAGGACTTCTACCAGCGTAACGGCTTCATCGAAGGCGGTGTGGAGATCGGCGGACAGGAGGTCGCGCTGAAGAACGTCACCTGCCCCATCCTCAACATCTATGCGCTCCAGGACCATCTGGTCCCGCCGGACGCCTCCCGCGCGCTGAAGGGCCGCACCGGAAGCAAGGACTACACCGAACTGGCCTTCCCCGGCGGCCACATCGGCATCTACGTCAGCGGCAAGGCCCAGAAGGAGGTCACCCCCGCCATCGGCAACTGGCTCAACGAGCGGAGCTGAAGTAGACGGAACGGGTCTCGGCGGGCGGCATCGGCTGGCACTCGCCGAAGGCGACAATGGCGCCGAATCGGCGGAAAATTGGCCTTTCCGGATTGCGCCGCCCGCCGAGGGGCCTGTCGTGGCAAAGATCACCGCTTGTTTGCGCCTCGCCGCGGCGGCCACCATAAGCACCATTGTTGCCGCCTGCACGCCCGCCAGCGTGACGGAGAGCCCCCGCTCGATGCAGATGCCGCTGCCTGCGAAGCTGATCATGGCCCGCGGACCAATGGCGGGCGGTATGCGGGGTCCGTGGTGGGCTCAGGGGACGGGTGCCGGGCCGCCCTGGCGCCCGGTGGGGCAGGATGCGGCACGGGATGATGCAGCGCCGCGACACGCCTCTGTTGGCGCCGGCGCCGCAGACGCCTGCCGCCCAGTCAGAGGGCGAACGGGTCTTCGCGCGCTACTGCACTCAGTGTCATAGGCTTCCAGATCCGCGACGGCACCGGCCGGACGAGTGGCCGGCGGTTGTGGAGCGCATGCGTAACCACATGCGGGCGTCCGGCCCCCAGGTCGCCAGCCCCAGCCCGAGCGATCTCAGGGTCATCCTGGGCTATCTCTCGCGGGGGGAAGCTGGCTAGCCCGGCTCTGCGCTCAGGCGGCAGTGTGGCTCCAGCGTCCAGCACCGGCCCAGCGATCGGTGTACAGCCTCGCCCCGCTTCACCGACCGGCGCGCGGCTCCCCGGGGGCCTGCCAGCCCAGGCTGGCCAAGAACTCGGCCAGCCCGCGCCGGTAGGCGGGCTCGCTCGCCAGAAACCCATCGTTGTGTCCGCCTTGCAGCTCCAAGAATTGCTTGGGCTCCCGCGCCGCAGAGAACAGTGCTTGCCCCTGGCGGAAGGGGATGATCTCGTCGCCGCGGCTGTGCACCGCCAGCAGGGGGACCCCCACCGAGGCGATGCGGTCCAGGTTGTCGTACCGGTAGCGGGAGAGCAGACGCACCGGGAGGAAGGGATAGAGCTCGGCCCCCAGGTCCGGGACTGAGGTAAAGGCAGACTCGACGATCAGCCCGGCGGGATCGGTCCGAGTGGCCAGCTCCACGGCCACGGCGGCCCCAAGGGAACGCCCGAACAGGACGACCTGCCGCGGGTCCAGCCCACGCTCGCGAGTCAGCCAATGCCAGGCGGCGGTGGCATCCCGGTAGGTGCCCTCTTCGGAGGGACTGCCGCCGCTCCGGCCATAGCCCCGGTAGTCGAAGATGAAGACGTCCAACCCCAGCTCCGCAAAGATGCGAAGGGAGTCGAGGCGGTGACTGATATTGCCTGCGTTGCCGTGGAAGAAGAGAAGGGTGCGGCGCGGAGCCTGGCGCGTCGTCTCCGGGGCCGAGATCAACCAGCCGTGCAACGGCACCCCATCTTCGGTGCGGAGTTGTACCTCTTCATAGCGAAGCCCAATGGCCGCGGGGGTAGCGACGAGGCCCCGCCCTGCCGCGTCCGGCAAATAGAGCAAACCGGACTGCCCGAGGTAGACCAGGGTGAGGAAGGCCAGGTAAATGCCAAGCGTAGCGATCACGGCGGTCAGCATGGTCCTCGGCATGTCCGGTCCCGGTTGCACCTGCACCCAACCGAGGATACCACCGCCTTGCCGAGGGCAGGTGCGCCCGTTCGGGTAGACTGGGGCGGCACGGGCGCGCCGCGGTCTGCCCTCCCGTTGCACCCTGCGCCAACCGCCGAGGCCAACCCGTGCACCCCGACTTCCAAGCCAACCTCTTCACGGCCGCGGCCCTTTGCCTCGGAACCCGCGACCCGGGAACCAAGGCGGATCTGAGCCGAGCGGCTGCGGCAGCCTGGCGCGCTGGTGCCCTGGTGTTGGAGGACACCACCCCGGTCGCCCCCATCGGCGACCCCGGGCGCCCTGAGCGCCCGTTGCTGGTCCCACCTCGGGAGCTGCCGCGGCGCCGCCCGCAGAGCCCCAAGGGCCGCGCGGCCCTGGTCCACGCCGTGGCCCACATCGAATTCAACGCCGTGAACCTGGCCTGGGACGCGGTGTACCGCTTCCGCGGACTGCCGCGGGGCTGGTACGACGATTGGGTGCAGGTGGCGGCGGAGGAGGCGGAGCACTTCGTCATGATGCGCGGACGCCTGCACGCACTGGGGTTCGACTACGGGGACTTCCCTGCCCACGACGGGCTCTGGGAGATGGCCAGGGCCACCGCCGGTGACCCCTTGCTGCGCATGGCCCTGGTCCCTCGGGTGATGGAGGCTCGGGGGCTCGACGTGACCCCGGCCATGATCGAGCGCCTGCGCGCCGCCGGGGACGGCGAAACCGCGGACTGCCTGGCGGTGATCCTGCGCGAGGAGGTCGGGCACGTGGCCGCGGGCAACCATTGGTTCCGCCACCTGTGCGCCGAGCGCGGCCTGGACCCGGAGGCAACGTGGTTCGACCTGCTCGCCCGCCACCTGCGCGGGGAGGTCCGCTGCCCCCTCAACCTGGCGGACCGCCGCCGGGCGGGGTTCAGGGAGGCGGAGCTGGAGCGCCTCCAGGCCCTGTGCGACGCCGGGGCGGGGTCGGGTCGGACAAAGGGGCCCTGACGGAGCACCGGAGCGACATGTAACCGGCCGGCGGTCGTCGGCGCCGGAAGGCTCGCCGGGCTGTATACTTCACGACTTTTACGCCAGGCCCATCGCGGGATCCGCCACCATGCACTGTTGGGCACGTTACCTTTTCCTCGCCGTGGTCGCGGCGCTCGGCACGGGCCAGATGCTCGCCGCCTGCGGTCAGAAGGGCGACCTCTTCCTCCCGCGCCCCGACGCGAGGGCCGCCGCTGCCAAACCCGCCGCAGCGCCAAAGCCGGAGGCGCAGCCCCAGGGCGCCGGGGAGGGGCTCGATGTTTTGGACGAGGTGCAGTCCGACGCACCGGACCCGAGCGGAATGTAAAGGGGACGCCATGGATCACTTCAACTACCGCGGCGGGCGCCTGTGCGCCGAGGCTGTCCCCCTCGAGACCATCGCCGAGCGCTTCGGCACCCCCTGCTACGTCTATTCCAGGGCGACCCTGGAACGGCACTGGCACGCCTTCGACCAGGCCTTCGCCGGGCGACCGCATCTCATCTGCTTCGCGGTCAAGGCCAACTCCAACCTGGCCGTGCTGAATGTCCTGGCACGCCTGGGGTCGGGCTTCGACATCGTCTCGGTCGGGGAGCTGGAGCGCGTGGTCGCAGCCGGCGGGGACCCGGCCAAGGTGATCTTCTCCGGCGTCGGCAAGCGCCTGGACGAGCTGCGCCGGGCCCTGGAGGCCGGCATCCGCTGCTGTAACCTGGAGTCGGAGGCGGAGCTGGCGCGGGTCAACGAGGTCGCGGGCACCCTGGGCCTCATTGCCCCGATCTCGTTGCGGGTCAACCCGGACGTGGACGCCCGCACCCACCCCTATATCGCCACCGGGCTCAAGGAGAACAAGTTCGGCATCGACATCGGCGAGGCCCCACGGGTCTACGCCCACGCCGCAGGTCTTCCGCATGTCCGGGTCACCGGGATCGACTGCCATATCGGCTCCCAGTTGACCGAGGTTGCCCCCTTCCTGGACGCCCTGGACCGGGTCCTCGCGCTGGCCGACACCCTGGCTGCGACGGGTATCCCCATCGATCACCTGGACCTGGGCGGGGGCTTGGGCATCCGCTACCGGGACGAGACCCCACCCGAGCCGGCGGAGTACGCCGCGGCCTTGGTGGAACGGCTGGCCGGACGCTCCTATGAGATCCTGCTGGAGCCGGGGCGGGCCATCGCCGGCAACGCCGGGGTCCTGCTGACCCGGGTGGAATACCTCAAGCCGACGGCGCATCGGGACTTCGCCATCGTCGACGCAGCCATGAACGACCTGGTCCGCCCGGCCCTCTACCAGGCCCACCAGGAGATAGTCCCGGTGCGGACCGACGCCCCGGGCCGGTCGGGACGCTATGACCTGGTAGGACCAGTCTGCGAGACCGGGGACTTCATCGGCAAGGGACGCGACCTGACCCTGGCCCCAGGGGACCTGCTGGCGGTGCGCAGCAGCGGGGCCTACGGCTTCACCATGAGCTCGAACTACAACACCAGACCGCGGGCAGCGGAGGTCATGGTGGACGGGGACCAGGCCTACCTGGTGCGCCGTCGGGAGACCGTTGCCGAGCTGTTCGCCGGGGAGACGTCCCTGCCATGAAACGCCGCCCCGAACCCGAGCTGATGGACGAGGCCGAGCAGGCCCTCGCCTACGCCGAGGCCGATTTCTCAGAGCCGGACGCCCGCTTCATCGCGCTGCTGGAGGAGCAGGCACCCGGTCGTCTGGATGGGGTCCGCGCGCTGGACCTGGGCTGCGGCCCCGGCAATGTGCTGCTGCGCTTCTTGCAGGCGTATCCAAGGGCCACCTGCGACGGCCTCGACGGCTCCGCGGCCATGCTCGCCCACGCCCAGGCGGCTTTGGAGGCCCTACCGGGGCTGGCCCCCCGGGCCCGGCTGACTTGCGCCTGCCTGCCAACGGACCTGCTGGAGGATGCGGCCTACGACCTGATCCTCTCCAACAGCCTGCTGCACCACCTGCACGACCCCCAGGTCCTGTGGAGCGCCATCCGCCGGGTGGGCAAGCCCGGGGCCCTGGTGCAAGTGGTCGACCTGATGCGCCCAGCCTCGCCCGGCTGGGCCGAGGCGCTGGTGGCAACCTATGCCGACGGGGCCCCGGAGGTCCTGCGCAACGACTTCCGCAACTCCCTGTACGCGGCGTTCGAGCCCCAGGAGGTCGAGGCACAACTGCACCAGGCCGGTCTCACCGGGTTTGAGGTGGCGGTGGTGAGCGACCGCCACCTGGCGGTGTTCGGGCGCCTGCCCGGCGGGTAGACGCTCCGCGATACCGGCGTCTGGAGCTAACCGAATCCCAGGGCGCGCGCAAACCCGCGCCTACCCCACCGATCACGAAGCGGTATCCCCGCCATGAGACTCCGATTCACCAAGATGCACGGCCTCGGCAACGACTTCGTCGTGCTCGACGCCACCCGAGGCCCCCTCGACTTGACCCCCACCCTGGTCCGCGAGCTGGCGGACCGGCGCTTCGGGATCGGGTGCGACCAGCTCCTGGTCGTGGAGCCGCCGCGCGATCCGGCGACGGATTTCCACTACCGCATCTTCAACGCCGACGGCTCGGAGGTAGAGCTGTGCGGCAATGGGGCCCGCTGCTTTGCGCGCTTCGTGCGCGACCAGGGGCTGACGGACAAGGACGAGATCCCCGTGGGGACGGCCGCCGGTCCCATCCGCCTGTACTGCGAGCCCGACGGCCAGGTGCGGGTCAACATGGGGACCCCGATTCTCGAACCCGCGCGTATCCCCTTCCTGGTGCCAAGCCGGGCCCTGGACTACCCATTGGAGGTCACCGGCGAGCGCCTCACCATCGGCGCCGTGTCCATGGGCAACCCCCACGCGGTCCTGCGGGTCACGGACGTGGAGTCGGCCCCCGTGGCCATGCTAGGCCCGCAGATCGAGCACCACCCGCGATTCCCCGCCCGGGTGAACGTCGGCTTCATGCAGGTCCTTGACCCCTGCCACATCCGCCTGCGCGTCCACGAGCGCGGGGCCGGGGAGACCCTTGCCTGCGGGACCGGCGCCTGCGCGGCCGTGGTGGTGGGGCGCCTTTGGGAGATCCTTGGGGAACGGGTGCGGGTCTCACTGCCGGGCGGGGATCTTGTGATACAGTGGCTTGGCGGGTCCGAGCCGGTCTGGATGACGGGCCCGGCCACCACCGTCTACCAGGGGGAAATCGAACGATGACCAGCCAGTTCTCAGGGCCCGGAGAGGCACCCGAGCATGCCGCCCCGCCCCAGCTTGCGGCACCCTTCGCCCCAGCGGGCGTGCCGGCCCCGCCGGAGCAGCCGGAACCGGAGGAACTGGAACCCGATTGGGCGGAAGCGGCGGGGTCCGATGAGGCGGTTGCTGCCTTCCTGGTGGCCAACCCGAGTTTCTTCGAGCGCCACCCGGACCTGGTCGCCAACCTGCGCGTCCCCCATCCCAGGGGGCCGGCCATCTCGCTGATCGAGCACCAGGTCGGCATTCTGCGCGGCCAGCTCGAAGACGAGCGCCGCCGGCTTGCCCACATCATTTCCCGGGCGCGGGAGTACGAGGTGCTGTCCGCTCGGCTGCACGGGTTGACCCTGGCCCTGATCGCCGCCCCCGATCAGCACCGCATCGAAGAGGTCCTGCACGAGGCCATGTGCCGCGACCTCAACGCCCAGTGCGTGGCCCTGAAGCTCTTCAGCCTGCCGGCACCCGGCAACCAGGCCGATGCGCTGCTGGAGGCCTTCCACGACTTCCTGGATCGCCGGCACTGCCTGTGCGGACCGCTGGACCAGGGCAAGAGCCGGCTCCTGTTTGGCGACTTTGGGGTTTCGGTGCGGTCCGCAGCACTGATCCCGATTCGCGCCGGGGAGCGGTCGGGGGTCCTCGCCATCGGCAGCGATGACGAGACGCGCTTCGGGCCAGGCATGGCCACGGACATCCTGGACCGCATGGGAGAGATCGTCGGACACCACCTCCAGGCCATCGACCACGCCCATGCCTAAAGACCCGCAGGGACGTCCAAGTCCCCCGAGAGGCGACCCGCAGGGATGCGCTGGCGTCGCGGGAGGCAGGAGCCGGGAGCGACGAGGGGAGCCGGAGAGAGACGAGTCCAGACGGGCCAATCTGGAGGCCTACCTCCACCATCTCGCCCACGAGCGGCGCCTGTCTCCCCTGACCCTCATCAACTACCGCCGCGACCTGGATGGGATCGACGCGTGGCTGGACCGCGAAGGTCTTGGCCCCTGGGAAGGGCTCGACGCCCAGACCGTCCGCCGCTTCGTCGCCGCGCGCCACCGCGGCGGGGCCTCTGGCCGGACCCTGCAGCGTGAGTTGTCGACCCTGCGCGGACTCTACCGCTACCTGCTGCGCGAGGGCCGCATTGGGCACAACCCGGCCCAGGGGATTCGCGCACCCAAGGCCCAGCGCAAGCTCCCCGTCACCTTGGGTGCCGACCAGCTCTGCGCCCTGCTCGACCACGCCCCGTGCGCAGACGGCGGCGGCGAGCCGCTGGCGGTGCGCGATGCGGCCATGATCGAGCTGTTCTACTCGTCCGGGCTGCGTCTGGCGGAGCTGATCTCAGTGAACCTGGGAGACATCGACCCGGCGGAGGCCATGCTGACCGTGGTCGGCAAGGGGGCCAAGACCCGCCGCGTCCCAGTGGGCGGCAAGGCCCTGGACGCGATTCGCGGCTGGCAGGCGCTCCGCGGCCTGCTTGCCAACCCGGGGGAGACGGCGCTCTTCGTCAGCAGGCGGGGCACGCGCATCCACCCGCGTACCGTGGAGCGGCGCCTGCAGCGCTGGGCCCAGGAACAGGGCGCGCCGCGCGGGATCCATCCGCACCTGCTGAGACACTCCTTCGCCAGCCACCTGCTGGAGTCTTCGGGCGACCTGCGCGCCGTGCAGGAACTGCTCGGCCATTCCGACATCGCCACCACCCAGATCTACACCCACCTGGACTTCCAGCACCTGGCGGAGGTCTACGACCGCGCCCACCCCCGAGCCAGGCGCAGGGGCTGAGGCCCCGGCCATGCGTGTCCTCGGCATTGAGACCTCCTGCGACGAGACAGGGGTCGCCGTTTACTCGGGCGGCGAGGGGCTCTTGGCCCACGCCGTCTACAGCCAGATCGAGATCCATGCCCGCTACGGCGGCGTGGTCCCTGAGCTGGCCTCGCGGGACCATGTGCGCAAGACCCTGCCCCTGATCCACCAGGTCATGGACGAGGGCGGCTTGACCGCGGGGGACATCCAGGGGGTCGCCTACACTGCGGGCCCCGGGCTGATCGGCGCGCTTCTGGTAGGGGCCGCCCTGGGGCGCAGTCTGGCCTGGGCCTGGGGCGTCCCGGCCATCGGGGTGCACCACATGGAAGGGCACCTGCTGGCCCCACTGCTGGAGGAGCCGGCCCCCGAGTTCCCCTTCGTCGCCCTGCTCGTCTCCGGCGGGCACACCCAGCTCTTCGACGTGGCCGGTGTCGGGCGCTACCGGCTACTGGCGGAGTCTCTGGACGACGCCGCCGGCGAAGCCTTCGACAAGACCGCCAAGATTCTGGGCCTGCCCTACCCCGGCGGCCCCGAGTTGGCCCATCTCGCCGAGCGCGGCGACCCAGTGCGCTTCCGCTTCCCGCGGCCCATGACCGACCGCCCCGGCCTCGACTTCAGCTTCAGCGGGCTCAAGACCTTCACCCTCAACACCCTGCACGCCGAGCTGGCCGGCGGCGCGGATCCCGAGCGAACCCGGGCCGACGTGGCGCGTGCCTTCGAGGAGGCCGTGGTGGACACCTTGGTCATCAAGTGCCGCCGGGCCGTGCGGCAGACCGGGCACCCTCGCCTGGTGCTGGCTGGGGGAGTCAGCGCCAACCGGCGCTTGCGGGCGCGCATGGATGACATGATGGCGGCGGAGGGGGGACGCACCTACTACCCCCGCCCAGCCCTGTGCACCGACAACGGGGCGATGATCGCCTACGCCGGGTGGCAGAGGCTGCAGGCCGGGCAGGCTGAACCCCTGGCCTTCAACCCCAGGGCGCGCTGGGCCATGGAGACCCTGCCGCCGATTTAGGTGGTGGGTTTCGGCGCGGGCAGGCCCCCCCCCAC
>Ga0209262_10001048_pt1 | contig 11638 bp, 8 predicted proteins | sample Lowcelwee11metaG_FD_187171 | JGI IMG/M metagenome (GOLD analysis project Ga0209262, IMG submission 187171) | Freshwater pond sediment microbial communities from the University of Edinburgh, under environmental carbon perturbations - Low... | ecosystem: Environmental > Aquatic > Freshwater > Pond...
GAGGCCGGGTTCGAGTGGCTCGAGCCGGCCGCGCCACTCGATCTCGACGCGTCGCGCCGCTCGGTCGCTCCGCGCCAAATGCCACTGCCGGCGCCCGCCGCGTTGCGTAACCGCTGGCAGGGGCCGCCCGTCGACCTCCAGGCGCCGCACGTCGAATCGCTCGTCCAGCGAAATTGCCGGCGACTCACCAGCCGGAACCGTCCAGGTGCCCTTGCCGGTCAGTTCACGGGTCTCCGGGTCGATCCGGATCTGGATGTCGGCGCGCACCGGCACCGCGTCTCGCGCGGCATGCGCGCACGGCACGATCAACCAGTAGAGCAGCAACGCGAAGGTCAGCCCTCGCGTCATCACGGATCGCTTGCAGCCGGAAATTTTGCGACGAACTCGAGCGTGCGCGAGCCGCGCTGGACCTTGAGCGGCAACCAGGTGCCGGGCGCCTGGCGCATGACGGCGGCTGCGACTTCGATGGCTTGCTCCGGACGCACTCCAGCGATCTCGATGATCAGGTCACCCTTGCGCAGCCCCGTGCGCTCGGCGATCGATCCGGCCGTGACCGCTCCGATCCGCACGCCATTCTCCGCGGGCTCGAGCGTGATGCCGAGCCGCGGCCGGGCCACGGTGGCCGTCCGGGGCGGCTCGGCAACGCCGAACACGGCGTCAGCAAGACCGGGAACCAGCGTCGCACAGTCCCCGTCGTGGTCCCAGGGCAGCAGCGACAACGGTGCCTCGAGGCCCATCTGCTGCAGCTGGTGGGACACGCCCCAGCCGTGGATCACGTGGCCGCTGCCCATCAGCCCGACGACGACGGCTGCCGGATTCTGGCGCGCGGCGTCCGCGATGCCCTGCGCCATGGCGCGGTCCCAGACGAGCTGCGACTCGACGAAGCGCCGGAACTCGGCATCCTGCCGCGCGAGTGCAGCGTCCTGTTGCTTGTCTGGCGGCAGGTGATCCCGCCAGCTCTCGAGGAGCATGTCCTCGTACGCCAAGATCGCCGATGCCGGCTCGCTGACGCCTTCACGCTCGCTCGCCGGGATTGCAGCGTAGCCCTTCGCGGACACGGCCTGGATCAGCGATCGCTCCACGTTGACCGCGAGCAACGGGATCCGGTTCATCCGCGCGAAGTGGAAGATCGGCAGGTACAGCGCCGGGTCGAATCTCCAGACCTCGCGCCACTCCGAGGCGCGCAGGAACTCGGCCTCGTCGACCTCTCCCGCGACCCAGCGATCGAGGGCGGGCTGCACTCTCCGCGGGAACATCTCGAGCGCGATCACCAGGTCGGGGTGACGCGCATGCAGCGCAGTGATGACCTGCAACTGCCAGCGGTGGTGTTCGTGACTGTCGTGGGTTTCGCCGAGCAGTACGACCCCCGCCTGGACGGCGCGCTCGAGCAGCGCCTCGATCGTCGTGGCCTGACCGCCGTTCGCGCCTGGAATCACCCAGCTCGCCACCGGCACGCACGCCGGGCCGCCAGTTGACTGAGGCACGTGATGGATGTCGCTGGAGCTGGGAACCGTGGCGGCGGCCACGGCACCAGCGATCAGCACCATCATCAGGGCTGCGGCTCGCCGCGGTCGAATCGGATCGTTGCTGGGCACGGATCGGCTCCTGTTACCGCGCTCGTTCGTTGCGCTCGATTGTTCGGCTTCAATACGGAGGATCGAAATCATTCGCATCCGACGCGCCGGACCTCTTGCCGGCTCACAAACAAAGCGCTTCTTAAGCTTCGGGTGTCAACCTGCCCACTCGGTGCAGCGTTGATGTCTGTGGAATACCCAGACAGAGGATGCCTCATGAAGACTCGAACAGCACTTTCGACGCTGGTGGCCGCGACCCTGGTTGCAACCTCGTTCGCCGCCGTTGCCCAGGGCCAGCAGCAAGGCGGCCGTGGACAGCAGGGCGGTCAGCAGGGCGGCCAGCAGTATCAGCAGCAGCGCCAGGCCGAACGCGCGGCGACCCAGGAGCGGGCCCAGGATCGTGAGCGCGTGCAGACGCGCGAGCAGGACCGCGCACAGGTCCACCAGCAGGACGGCACCGGCACCCCGGCCGGCCAGGCCAAGGGCGCAGGCAACGGCATCTACGGCGGCAACCTGATGACCGTCGAGGAGCGCAACCAGTACCGCGAGCAGCTCGGCGGGCTGAAGACCGAGCAGGAACGCACCCAGTTCCAGGCGCAGCACAGCGAGCAGATGCAGCTGCGCGCCAAGGAAAAAGGCGTTCCCGCCGAGGTGACGGCCGACTGAGCGGCAGGGAGATACCAGCATGAAACGCCTTCCCAGCAGCCGGATCGCGGTGAGTTGCCTCGCCGCGCTGTCGGGACTCGCAGCGCCCGCCGCGGTGCTCGCGGCGGAGCCGGCCTTCAGCCTCGGCGTGGGGGCCGAGTACACGACCGGTGATTATGGGGGCGACGCGTCGGTCGACGAGGTCTACGTGCCGGTGACCGCGACCTACGATGCAAATCGAGTATCGCTCCGGCTGACCGTGCCGTTCCTGAGCGTGCGCGCGCCGGAAGGCACGATCATCGAGGGACCCGATGGCCAGCCGATCGTCGGCGAGGGGCCGCGCACGACGGAAAGCGGTCTCGGCGACATCGTCGCTGCGGCCACGGTCTTCGACGTGCTCCGGTCCTCGACCGGCGACGTCGCGCTCGACGTGACGGGCAAGGTCAAGTTCGGCACGGCCGACGAAGACAAGGGTCTCGGCACCGGCGAGCAGGACTACACGCTGCAGGCCGACCTGTTCCGGTTCTACGATCGCTTCACGGCGATCGGCACGGCGGGTTACACGTTCCGTGGCGATCCAGAAGGCGTCAACCTCAATGACGCATTCTTTGCGTCGCTGGGCGGCACCTACGCCGTTTCGAGCACGGTCCGCGCCGGCGCCTTCTACGATTTCCGAGAAGCATCGTATCCAGGCAACGACGACATGCACGAGGTGTCGGTCTTTGCCGCCATCCGCTTGGCGGACGCGTGGCGACTGCAGAGCTACCTGTTGGCCGGTTTCACCGACAGTTCGCCGGAATGGGGTCTCGGCATGACGGCGACTCGCAGGTTCTGAGTTACGGCGGCACGCACTGATCGCGTTGCCGTGCCTGTCGCACGCCAGGATTCAATCCCTGGCGTGCAGCACGACCTTGCGGACTCTGCGCAAACCGAGTGCAACGATCACGACGACGACCGGGATGCTGATGCCCATCGCGAGATCCGGGTTCACATCGAGCCCGGCGCCGCGCAGGCCTTTGGCTGCGTAACCGACCAGGCCGACGATGTAGTAGGTGATCGCGGCGACCGACAGGCCTTCGACGGTTTGCTGCAGCCGCAACTGCGCCTCCGCGCGCCGGTTCATCGACTCGAGCACGCCCTGGTTCTGGCGCTCGCGCGACACGTCGACGCGCGTGGACAGCAACTGGGTGGCCCGCGCGACGCGCTGCGAGAGTGAATCCAGGCGCGAGGAAACGGCCTGGCAGGTATTCATCGCCGGCGCGAGCCGTCGCTCGGTGAACTCCTGGAAGTTCTGCATGCCCTGGATGCGCGTCTCGCGCAGTTCCTCGATGCGTCGTTGCACGAGCTCGTAGTAGGCCGCGGCGGCCGCGAAGCGATAGTGGTGCTGCGACTCGATGCTCTCGATCCCGGCCTCGAGCCGGGTCAGGCGGTCGAGCAGCGCGGGTTCGTCCGACTCGCCCGCGCCGGCGAGCGTGCTCGTGATCTGCGCCAGCTCGCGCTCCGAAGTCGTCAGCGCCGGTGTCAGCGATCGTGCGACCGGCAGAGCAAGCAGCGCCATCATGCGGTAAGTGTCGATCTCGAGCAGGCGCTGCATCATCCGGCCGGCCTGCCGCGGGGTCATGCCGCGATCGAACACCAGCATGCGACCGAATCCATCGTGGATCCGGCAGTCGGTGAGCGCAATGCCTGCGCCGCCCGCGATGCCGGCGCCCACGAGCGCGTTGCCGGCGAAGTGTCGCGCCGCGAGCGACTCGGAGTCCGGTGTGTCGGGTCCGGCGGAAATCAATGCTGCGTGCGCAGCGACCATGGTCTCGCCGGGCATAGCAGCAAGCCAGTCCGCGGGCACGACCTTGATCGCCGGCTGTCCGAACGGATCATCGCAGGGTCCGTCCACGATGAATTTGTAGCGCGCAAACTCGGTGTGGCGTTCCCACTTGATCCGGAATGGCCCGAGGTCTGCGCTGTAGTGCGTCGCGCCTGGCGCCGGCTCGGGCGCGCCGTAGCGCCGCGCCAGTGAGCAGACGTGCTCGTGCTCGCGATCGCGCTGGCTGGCGTCGGAAAAAAGCGCGAGAAAGGTCAGGCGCAGCGGCGGCGCGAGCGCCTCCGGCGGCCGGGCGTGCACCTCATGGTTCAGTTCGAGGCGCAGCGGATGATCCGCTGGGATTTTCACGAGGCAGAGTTCCTTGCGATGCAGCGTATCCCCTGCCGCCTCAGGCTGTCCACCTCCTGCCCTCGGCGAGTTACAAAGCGATACAAAACTCCCCGTCGTGGAAATCACCGCGATACGCAGGTCCCCCACACTGTCTCCATGCGCTCACAATGAGCGATCGCGTGGGCGCGCAGGGGGCATCACGATGCGTTACCAGGGAATCCTCGACACGATCGGGCGGACGCCCGTCACGCGCTTGAACCGGCTCGCGCCGGCGCATGTGAATCTCTACGTGAAGCTCGAGGCCTTCAACCCGATGGGCTCGGTCAAGGATCGCCTCGCGCTCGGCGTCATCGAGCACGCCGAGCGCGAGGGATTGCTGCAGCCGGGGCAGACGGTCTGCGAGGCGACCAGCGGCAACACCGGCATCGGTCTCGCGATGGTCTGCGCGGCGAAGGGCTATCCGCTCGTGGTGACGATGGCGGAGAACTTCAGCGTCGAGCGCCGCCGCCTGATGCGGTTCCTGGGCGCACGGGTCGTGCTGACGCCGGCGGCTCAGAAGGGCAGCGGCATGCTGGCCAAGGCGTGCGAGCTGGCGAAACAGCACGGCTGGTTCCTCGTCCGCCAGTTCGAGAACGAGGCGAACGCGGACGTGCACTCGCGCACCACCGCGGCCGAGATTCTCGAGGACTTCCGGGGCGACCGTCTCGATGCCTGGGTCACGGGTTACGGCAGCGGTGGCACGCTGAAGGGCGTTGGCCGGGTGCTGCGTGCGCAGCGTCCCGAAACGAAGATTTTCGTCTGCGAGCCAGACAACTCGCAGGTGCTCGGCAGCGGCATCGCCCAGGCGCGGGCCGCGGACGGCTCCCCAGCGGCGAGTCACCCGGTGTTCCGGCCGCACGCCGTGCAGGGCTGGGCGCCCGATTTCATTCCGAAGCTGGCCGAAGACGCGATCGCGCAGAAGCTGATCGATCGGGTCGTGCCGGTCAGTGGGGCGCGTGCACTCGAGCTCGCACGCCGACTCGCTACCGAGGAGGGTATTCTCGCGGGCATCTCCGGCGGCGCGACGCTGGCGGGTGCGATCGAGGTCTGCAAGGACCTTCCGGATGGTGCCAACGTGCTCTGCATGCTGCCAGACACGGGCGAGCGCTACCTGAGCACGCCGCTGTTCGCCGACGTGCCTGCGGAGATGACGGCGGAAGAGATCGAGCTGTCGAAATCGACGCCGGGCTTCCGGTTCGACACACCGGCTCGACCGTCGGCTCCGGCCGCGCCGCCCGCCGTGCCCGCGTCGCCGATCCTGGCCGAGGAGCGTGACTTCGTCGAGCAGGCGCTGGCCGATCGCGAGCAGCCCGTCGTGTTGTTCGCGCTGGAGTGGTGCGAGTTCTGCTGGTCCGTGCGGCGGCTCTTCGACCGGCTGCAGATCCGCTATCGCGCCGTCGATCTCGACTCGGTCGAGTACCAGCAGGACGATCGCGGCGGGCGCATCCGCGCGGCGCTCGCCGCGCGCACCTCCGTGGTCACGATTCCCCAGATCTTCATCGGCGGCGAGTTCATCGGCGGCTGCACCGACCTGTTCGAGGCCTGGCGTGGCGGGCGCGCGCAAGATCTGCTCGAGCGCAGCGGCGTGGACTACGATCGCACTGCTAAGATCGATCCGTACACGTTCCTGCCGGGGTGGTTGCACCCGCGCTGAGGTGTCGCGATGAACGACGACGCACCGCGCGCGACGAGTGTCGCGCTGCCCGCGCTGCTGGAGGATGCAGCGCGGCGTTCCGCCGCGTACCTCCGCTCGCTCGAGCGGCGGCCGGTCCGACCCGATCCGGATGCCGTGCAGCGGCTGGCCCGACTCGACGAGCCGTTGCCACCGGGTCCAACCGATCCGGCAGGCGTTCTCGCGCTGCTCGACGAACTCGTTTCGCCGGCCACGATGGCGACGGCCGGACCGCGCTTCTTCGGCTTTGTGATCGGTGGCTCGCTTCCCGCAGCACTGGCCGCGAACTGGCTGGCGACCGCGTGGGACCAGAACGCGTGCCTGGCGAAAATCACTCCCGGTGTCGCGCAGGTCGAGGCGGTGGCGCTGCGCTGGCTGGTAGAGGTGCTCGGCCTGCCACCCCAGACTGAAGGCGCGTTCGTCACGGGCGCGACGATGGCCAATTTCACTGCGTTGGCCGCGGCGCGCCACGTCGTTCTCGCGCGCACCGGCTGGAACGTCGAGGCGGACGGCCTGTACGGCGCGCCGCCGATCACGGTCGTCGTCGGCGCCGAGGCGCACCCGACGCTGCTCAAGTCGCTGGGACTGCTCGGGCTCGGTCGCAACCGGGTCGTCCGCGTGCCGACGGACCGCCGCGGGCGCATGCGCGCCGATCGGCTGCCGCCCATGGCGGGCCCGACGATCGTTTGCGTGCAGGCCGGCAACATCAACACCGGCGAGTTCGATCCGTTCGATGAAATCTGCCCAATCGCGCGAACCGCCGGCGCCTGGGTGCACGTGGACGGTGCGTTCGGCCTGTGGGCCCGGGCTGCGCCCCAATTGGCTCCACTGGCGGACGGCGTGGAGCTCGCCGATTCCTGGGCGACCGACGCCCACAAGTGGCTCAACGTGCCCTACGACAGCGGCCTCGCGTTCGTGCGGGAACCCGGTGCGCTACCGTCGGCCATGGCGATCACGGCCGACTACCTTCCCGTGCACGACGCCGAGCGCAGCCCCGCCGATTTCACGCCTGAACTCTCGCGGCGGGCGCGTGGCGTGGAGGTGTGGGCTGCGCTGCGCTCGCTCGGCCGCTCGGGTCTCGCCGAGCTCTTCGAGCGCAACTGCCGACAGGCGCGGCGGTTCGCCACACTGCTCGGCGCAGCCGGTTGCGAGATCCTCAACGACGTCGTGCTGAACCAGGTGCTGGTCTCGTTCGGGTCGGCGGACACCACGCAACGGGTCATCGACGCGATCCAGGCCGATGGCACGTGCTGGTGCGGCGGGACGGTCTGGCAAGGCCGCGCGGCGATGCGGATCAGCGTCTGCTCCTGGGCTACGACCGATGAGGATGTCGAACTCAGTGTCGCGGCGATGCTGCGGGTGGCCGCGCGGGTTTGATGTCCGCGGAGTGTCCGGGTGTCCGCGATGGAAATCGCGTAACCTCTGCTGCAAACCCGGTGCAGCCCCCGCCGCGCCGGGTTGCAGCGAGGATTGCCGCTTGAACGACGAGACCGACAAGGACCTGCCGCTCAAGGAAGACATCCGCCTGCTCGGGCGACTGCTCGGCGACACCGTCCGCGACCAGGAGGGCGAGGCTGCGTTCGAGTTGATCGAGCGGATTCGCCGCAGCTCGATCGCGTTCCACCGCGACAACGACGCGACTGCGCGAGCCGAGCTCGAAGCGCTGCTCGATCGCCTGAGCGCCGCGGAGACGATGATCGTCGTGCGCGCGTTCAGCTATTTCTCGCATCTCGCGAACCTCGCCGAGGACCTGCACCACATCCGCCGCTCGCGGGCGCACCAGATCTCGGGCTCGGTGGCGCGCGAGGGCAGTCTCGCGCACGCACTCGCTCGCGCCGATGCAGCGGGCCTCGGCCACGACGTCATTGCCGGCTTCTTCGCGACGGCGCTGATTGCGCCGGTGCTGACCGCCCATCCGACCGAGGTGCAGCGCAAGAGCGTGCTCGACACCGAGCGAAAGATCGCCGCGCTGCTCGAGACGCGGGATCGAACGCGGCTGACGCCCGAGGAGCAGGCTGCGAACGACGAGGAGGTGCGCCGCTCGGTGCTCGCGCTCTGGCAGACGCGGATGCTGCGCCGGCAACGCCTCGCCGTCATCGACGAGGTGGTGAACGGCATTGCGTTCTACGACCACACGTTCCTGGGCGAATTGCCGCGCCTGTACGCGATGCTCGAGGACGAGCTCGCCCGCACTGATCCGTCGGTGGCCGAGGCCGGGCTGGAGCCTTTCCTGCGCATGGGGTCGTGGATCGGCGGCGACCGCGACGGCAACCCGTACGTGACCGCCGACGTGCTGCGTCGCACGCTGCGCATGCAGTCGGCCCGCATCTTCACCTGGTACCTCGAGCAGCTGCACGAGCTCGGCGCCGACATCCCGGGTGCGACGACCGTGATCGAGGCGTCCCCCGAGCTGCTCGCGCTGGCCGAGCGCTCTCCGGACCCGAATCCGCAACGCTCGGACGAGCCGTACCGCCGCGCGCTCACCGGGCTGTACGCCCGCATGGCCGCGACGGCACGCAAGATCGATGACCTCGTGGCCATGCGCCATGCCGTGGGCGACGCCCCGCCGTATGCGAGCGCCGCGGAATTCGCCGCCGACCTCGACGTGATCCACCGCTCGCTCATCGAGCACAATTCGGCGCTGCTCGCGCGCGGCCGGCTGCGCCACCTGCGCCGCGCGGCGAGCGTGTTCGGCTTTCACCTGGCGGCCGTGGACCTGCGGCAGAACTCCGAGGTGCACGAGCGCGTGGTCGCGGAGCTGTTCGCGGCCACGCAGCCTGACGTGGACTACCTGCGCCTCGGCGAGGAGGCGCGCGTCGAGCTGCTGGCGCAGGAACTCGTGACGTCGCGACCGCTGCTGTCGCCGTTCGTCGACTACTCGGACGAGACGCGCGGCGAGCTCGAGATCTGCCGCGCGGCGGCCGAGATGCGCGCCCGCTACGGTTCCGGGTGCATCGAGAACTACGTGATCTCGAAGACCAACGACGTCTCCGACATCCTCGAGGTCGCGCTGCTCGCCCGCGAGGCCGGATTGCTGCGGCCGCGCGAGGGCCGGCTCGACGTCAACATCGTCCCGTTGTTCGAGACCATCGCCGACCTGCGCAACGCCGGGCGGGTCATGGACCGGCTGCTGCAGCTGCCCGTGTACGCGCAGCTGATCCAGTCGCGCGGCGCGGTGCAGGAAGTGATGCTCGGCTACTCGGACAGCAACAAGGACGGCGGCTTCCTGACCTCGGGCTGGGAGCTCTACCAGGCGGAGCGCGCGCTGGTCGAGGTCTTCGCGCGGCACGGCATTCGCCTGCGGCTGTTCCACGGCCGGGGCGGCTCGGTCGGTCGCGGCGGCGGACCCACTTACCAGGCCGTGCTCGCACAGCCGGCCGGCGCCGTGCAGGGCCAGATCCGCGTCACCGAGCAGGGCGAGGTGATCGCCGCCAAGTACGGCAACCCGGACATCGGGCGCCGCAACCTCGAAACCCTGGTGGCCGCGACGTTCGAGGCGACGTTGCTACCCGAGCGCCACGCTGCGCCGCGGCCGGCGTTCTTCCGGGCCATGGACGAGTTGTCCGCGCACGCGTTCAAGGCGTACCGGCGCCTGGTCTACGAAACAACGGGCTTCGAGCGCTATTTCTGGGAATCGACGGTGATCAGCGAGATCGCCGAGCTCAACATCGGCAGCCGTCCGGCCTCGCGCGGGAAATCCACGGCGATCGAGGACCTGCGCGCGATCCCCTGGGTCTTCTCGTGGGCGCAGTGCCGCCTGATGCTGCCCGGCTGGTACGGCTTCGGCACCGCGGTGGACAACTGGCTCGCCGAGAATCCAGGCGGCCTCGACCTGCTGCGGGAGATGTGGCGCGAGTGGCCGTTCTTCGCGACACTGCTGTCGAACATGGACATGGTGCTGTCGAAGACCGACCTCGCGATCGCCTCGCGTTACGCCGGCCTCGTCAGCGATCCGGAGCTGCGCGAAGCGATCTTCCCGCGACTGCGCGCTGAGCACCACGCGACCGTGCAGAACCTGCTGTCGATCACCGGGAGCCGGCACCTGCTGCAGGCCAACCCGCTGCTGGCGCGCTCGATCCGCAACCGCTTCCCGTACCTCGACCCGCTCAACCACATCCAGGTCGAGCTGCTGAGCCGCTACCGGGCCGGCGATCGCGAGGAACGCACCCAGCGCAGCATCCACCTGACGATCAACGGCATCGCGGCGGGCCTGCGCAACAGCGGGTGACTGCGTCCGGGCTTTACTGGCCGGCCGGTGCGCCGGGCGCCACGCTGATCAGCTCGACGTCGAACACCAGCACCTGGCCCGCGAGCGGGCCGCGGTCGCCATAGGCGAGGTTCGGCGGGATCGCGAGCTGCCACTGGGCGCCTTCCTTCATCATCTGCAGCGCCTCGGTCCAGCCGGGGATCACGCCGCTCACCGGGAACGTGGCCGGCTGCCCGCGCTTGTGCGAGCTGTCGAACTCGGTGCCGTCGACCAGCGTGCCGCGATAGTGGACCGTGACCGTGTCGGTGGCCGTCGGCGCGCGCCCAGTGCCTTCCTTGACCACGCGGTACTGCAGCCCGCTGGCCGTCGTCTTGACGCCGGCCGCAAGCGCGTTCTCGGCGAGGTAGGCCGATCCGGCGGCCGCGGCCCGCTGGGCCACCGCGGCCTGTTCCTTGGCGCGCTGCTCGGTGATGCGCTGCTCGAGACCCTTCAGCGCGGCTTCCATCTCCTGCGGGCTCAGCTTCGGCTGGGTGCCTTTCTGGCCGTCGGCGATGCCCGAGAGCAGCGCGTCGGACTGGAAATCCGTTCCGGCGAGGTCGCGCCCGAGCTGGTAGCCGAGTGCGTAGTTCATCCGCGCCGTCTCGCTCATGGCGGCAGGCTCGGCGGCCTGGGTCGCCGGGCCGGCGAGCAGTGTCAAGACGAGGGCGGCAGTGGTCACGAACGGGCGATTCATCGACGGAACTCCTGGCAGGCAATCGGGGGAGGGCGGCCGCGGGCCGCAAGGAGCGCGCATCCTACTTTGCTTCGACGGCGCGCGTCATCCCCGCTGCAGGCTCGGGACCGGGGAATCCGTAGTTGCAAACCTGCGCCGCGTGGCCGCACCTTTGCCACTTCGACGATGAGCGGATGACAGCACGAATGAGCGGCAACGGCTGGGAAGACGAAATCGCGGAGCTGCGGCGCCGGCAGGCCTTCGCGGCGGAAATGGGCGGCGCGGACCGTGTCGCACGGCAGCGCTCCCGGGGCAAGCTGACGGTACGCGAGCGCATCGACGCCTTGCTCGACCCGGGTTCGTTCCGGGAATGGGGCAGTCTCGCCGGCGAGGGCCAGTACGATGCGGACGGCCGATTGACCGGCTTTCGTGCGTCGAGCTGCCTGGTCGGGCGCGGCGCGGTCGAGGGACGGCCGGTCGCGGTGAGCGCCGACGACTTCACGAATCGCGGCGGCTCGTCCGAGAGCTACCTGCACGAGAAGAACGTGCAGGCGGAGCTGATGGCGGCGGAGTATGGCTTGCCACTGCTGCGCCTGCTCGACGGCACGGGCGGCGGCGGCTCGGTCGCAGAGATCGA
>Ga0209262_10001049_pt1 | contig 11637 bp, 9 predicted proteins | sample Lowcelwee11metaG_FD_187171 | JGI IMG/M metagenome (GOLD analysis project Ga0209262, IMG submission 187171) | Freshwater pond sediment microbial communities from the University of Edinburgh, under environmental carbon perturbations - Low... | ecosystem: Environmental > Aquatic > Freshwater > Pond...
CGGGCACTCAACTCTGATGGCCAGCAGGGCCGTTCGCCGGAACCGCGAGGACGATGCCAACTACCAATGTCGGCATGTCTGCATCGAGCCGTACGAAATGCCGTGGCTCGAAAGAACCGGCGTGGAGGTGGTACGACAGAAGGTCGAAGAACTGCCGGCTGCGTTCTTTTCGGAACTTGCAGGCAACGACATCTTGTTCATTGACTCATCGCATGTAATACGGCCGCAGGGAGACGTGCTCTTTGAATTCCTGGAACTGTTGCCGACCCTGAGTCAGGGCGTAATCGTTCACGTGCACGACATATTCTCACCGCGGAATTACCCAAGTCAGTGGCTGGAAGGACAAGTCAGATTCTGGAATGAACAATATCTGCTCGAAGCGTTTCTGTCGCACAACAGGACTTGGAAGATCATCGGGGCCCTGAATTACCTGCATCACAATTACTACGACGAACTGAAATCAGTCGCACCATTCCTGTCACCTGAGCGAGAGCCGGGTTCGTTTTATATGCAGAAGATTGCCTGACGGTTCGCGACGGTGCAGGACTGACCCGCCAGGCCGTCGACTACGACCGGCCTGCGCGCCCTTGACCTGGCAGCGGGCGCAAAGTGATCTATCAGAGCTTCGTGTTGGAACTGCCGGACGGCGACTAGTGATCGCTCCGTTGTAGCACCGGTGCGAACATGGGCATCTACGGCGCGACGTACGGTGTAGAACCGCGTTTCAACGGCAACGAAAGCCGCCGGCCGGTAGTCGGAGACCCCGTGCCGTGTCACCGTGGCGGCGCCCGTCCAATGCTGCGCTGACCGCGCTGCGACCAACGGTGCCGATACTGGACCTGCACGGCACATGGTTCCTCTGCCGGACCCGTACCCACGCGCCGTGCTGGAGGCAGGCGGTCAGTCCCGACGCATGCATGGCGCACCGTATCCTTCGCACGCAGCGTCGGTTGGCACCGGGCGAAGACGCCGAGGACTTCATAGTCGAACGGGTGCCGGATCGTCCGAAGGGTATGCGCCAGCGCACCGACGGCAAGTTGGTGGACCGGCGCTCGCGATCTCGGAGGACGTCAGACGTCAACTCAGTCCGCTTCTGAACCGTCCGGAAATCTGGGACAAGGTCAGATTCCCCAAGAACTCTCGGCCCAAGTGTTCGCGTGATGGCGCTGCAGAACTAGCCGCCGTCGCGGTGGTGAAGCAGCCGTTGGTCCTGGTTCACTGACTCCAGGATCAGCTTGGCAACCTCAGAACTTCCATGTTTGGACAGGTGATGGGAGTCGCGATAGACAGGTTGTGACGCGGGGCCCGGGCCACATCCGCTCTGGTCGCAGATTGCGGGAAGTGGATCGACAACCTTAACGTCCGGATATTTCGCGGCAAGCCTGGACACAATATCGCGCATGGATGCTTGTCTCGCGATTACGTCGGCGGTCGGAACTTTACACCGGAGCTGGGCAAGCGGAATTCGGGGGGGCACGAAACAATCGACCGGCAGAAAGGGCAATTCCGGTACATCGATCACAATAGTCACCGACTTGCCGGACGCGACCAGACGGCTCACCGCTCGATCGAGACCGGACTCAAATAGCGATGTCTTGGCGACTTGTCCGTACTGACCGTTGATACTTGTCTCTGATGGTCCGACGGGCCCGTCTCGATGCTGTTTGGCTACGTCTGTGTCGTCAGCATAATGACCGAAAAAGCCGATGACTACGGTCTGGATGTCCTTCTGGTCTTCAATCCAGGCCAGAGTTTTCGTCATGCGCGCTCGACAATCGGGCTGATCTGCGGCGACGTCTATACCAATTGTGGGAGGGCAGGACATGTGGCCGATCAGAAGCCAATCACGGGTCGGGTCCCCGGCGCTCAAGCCAGGGTAAAGATGATCGGCGTGGCTATCGCCCCACACGACGGCGTTCGGTCGGTCTGGTCCGGCGCCTCTGCAGTAGCCTAACCCTGGAGAATCGTTTCGCAGGGCTTCCGGACACCAGTTTCTCCCAGCATCCGCGCCCGGCCAATCCAATTCACTCATGATACGGCCCCGTACCGTGGATGCGGCGGGTTGTCTCTCGTTCCAGTAAACGGCGATCGAAAGCATCGCAACGGCAGCGAGGGCGATGCAGGCCACAAGCGTTGCCCGCATTGGATCGCTCGAACGTCGAGCAGGCGTCTCGAGCCATCGATAGGTCGCGGCGGAAAGAACAAATGCGAGCACGACCAGCAGCGCGCGCGCGGGGTCACCCAAGCGAATGCCAGCTGTTAACGGTACCGAGAGCAGAGGCCAATGCCAAAGATACAGTGGGTAGCTGATAAGGCCGATGTAGACAAGCGGTCCGCTCGACAGCGTCCGGCTGATCATGCCATTGGATGAGTTGCTTCCGGCCCAAATGACCAGAGCGGAACCAAGAACAGCCGGGACCGCACTCAAGCCGGGAAAAGGCACTCTTGAGTTCAAGAAAAGTGCGCTCAACAGGATGAGCAGAACCCCGATTTCCGTGGCCCTTCTACAAAGCGTGCGGGACAACATGTGAGCGCTGAGCCAGTTCTTTCTCTCAAGAATGGCCAGCAACGCTCCGACTCCGAGCTCCCATGCTCGGAACGTCGGAAGATAAAAGACAGCCGCGCTGCTCCGATGGTTGAGAATCTCGGCTCCGGCAAGCGACAGCAGGCAGCCCGAAACGACAATGGCAACGAGATGGCGCGATCTCAGGAGCGCCGCCAGTAGAAGTGGCCAGACCAGGTAGAACTGTTCTTCTACGCCAAGTGACCAGAGATTGAGCAATGGCTTCAAATGCGAGCCAGCATCAAAGTATCCCGACTCAGCCCATAGGGCGACATTGGCCGCCGAAAAGGAGCTTGCCACAGCAAGTTTCGCGGTCTGTCGCACCGCCGCCGGGTAAGCAAACAGGAATGTCGCGGCGATTGTTGCTGCCATAACCAGCGCTAGCGCCGGGAATAGTCGGCGGGCGCGGCGTTCGTAGAAGCGCCGTAGCGAGAACTGACCGGATTGGTGTTCTTTGATGAGAATTCCAGTAATCAAGTAACCGGAAATTACAAAGAACACATCGACGCCAACGAACCCGCCTGGCAGGACTGATGGCAGCGCGTGATAAGCAACGACAGAAAGAACGGCGATGGCCCTTAGGCCATCAATATCGGCTCTCCAATCGACTTGACTAGCTGTGCGCATGGTTTTCATGCGAAATGGATGACGGGGTCAAAATGCTATGAGGTTTGATTCAATGGTGCTGCCGGAAGAAGCGATTCATCGCTGATAGTTAGTCGCTGCAAACGTCCTGTGCTGTGGTTAACGCGAGCCTTCTTTCGGGGTCATCGAAAGCCGCAACAATACCGGGCAGGCGCGCACTCGACCCAAAGCCGCATTTCGTGTGAAGGAAAGGATCTGTTCACCTGCAGCCAAAGTCCTGTGTCGCCAGTGGGGCGACGACGGCCGATTGAAGGCCGTCCGCCTATGTCAACCTGGAGTCCAATTGGCTGGGATTTCGGGGCCGACTCTTGGCGCTACACAGCGCTGCGGCAGGTCCAACGGCGGAACGAGCGCTGCCGCCCTAGGCAAAAAAGACCCTTCTAAACAATATGTTAGGATTTACTCAACGTTCTGCACCTGCTCGCGCATCTGCTCGATCAGCACCTTCATGTCGACGGCGGTGCGCGTGGTGTCCGCATCCTGCGACTTCGACGACAGCGTGTTGGCCTCGCGGTTGAATTCCTGCATCAGGAAATCGAGGCGGCGTCCCGCGGGTTCCCTGGCGTCGAGGATCTGCAGCGTCTCGGTGACGTGGCTGCCGAGCCGGTCGAGTTCCTCGGCGAAATCCATCTTGTAGGCGAGCAGCACGAGTTCCTGCTCCAGTCGTGCGGGATCCACGGTGCCGCCAAGCTGCGTCACGCGGTCGCCGACGCGGTCGCGGATGCGGGCCGCGATCTCCGGCAGGCGCGCGCGCATGTCGGCGACACTCTGCTGCAGGGCCTCGCAGCGCGAGCGCAGCATGTCGCGAATGCGGGCGCCTTCGCGCGCCCGCGAGGCGTTGAGTTCGTCGACCGTCTCGCGGAGGAGGTCGAGCGCTGCCGCCTGGACGGGCAGCAGGTCCTTCTCCGGCTCGCGAATGACGCCGGGCCAGCGCAACAGGTCGAGCGGGTTCAGCGCAGCGAGCGGGACGCCGGCGAGGCCTGACACCTCGGTCGCGGTGCGCGCCACCTGCTCGACCAGTGCCCGGTTGATCTCGAGCGTGCCGGACTGCGCCGGCTGGCCGCGCAGGTACAGGCCCACGTCGATCTTGCCCCGGCGCAGTGCCGCCGACACCGCCTGCCGTGCATCCCCCTCGAGACCGCGCAGGTCGTCAGGGAGGCGCAATGACAACTCCAGGTAACGGTGGTTGACCGAGCGGATTTCGCACGCAAGCGTGCCCCAGGGGCCTTGGCGTTCGCGCCGCGCGAAGCCGGTCATGCTGCGGATCATGGGGCCTCGACCGTGGCTGCAAAGAAAGCCGACACGCTGCGGCGCTGTAAGTACGCGGCGCAAAGTGCTATAAATCGCCGGCAATTCTACATGACAACGGGCGTGCCGGAGCGACCCTTGCAGATCGAGCACGCGGACCTGAGCCTGATCGGGCATCGGGAAGAAAACCAGGATCGTGTCGCCATCGCGGATGCGGACGGCACCGTACTGCTCGCCGTCGTCGACGGCATGGGCGGTCACGCCGACGGCGCGCGTGCCGCCGAGGTCGCCATCCGCGCGATGCTGAGCGAGTTCTGGGAAGTCAGTCGCCCGCTGTTCGATCCCGAGGGCTTCCTGCACCTGACGATTGGCCGCGCACATGAAGCCGTCGTCGCCCTGGGCCAGAGCCTGCCGCCCGAGATCCGGCCGCGCGCCACCTGCGCGGTCTGCCTGGTGCAGGGTTCAAGCGCCTACTGGGCACACGTCGGCGACAGCCGCGTCTACCAGCTGCGCCACGGCAAGGTGTTCGAACGCACGCGCGACCACAGCCACGTCGAACTCCTGCTGCGCGCCGGCCGCATCACCGAGCGCCAGGCGCAGGGACATCCCATGCGCAACTACGTCGAATGCTGCATCGGCGGCGATCCGGTGTTGCCCGAGATGACGCTGAGCGGGCGCCGTGCGCTGCAGCCCGCCGACGTCCTGGTGCTCTGTTCCGACGGCTTGTGGTCGGGTCTCGGCGACGAGCCGCTGGCCTCGCTCAGCAAGGACCCGAAGAGCGACCTGCGCGCGGCCCTCGTCGCGCTCGGCGAGCAGGCCGTATCCAATTCAGCGCCCTACGCCGACAATACGTCCGCCGCCGCCATCCGCTGGCTCGGCCCCTGATGTGACGCCGCGTCCGCGGCCCGCGCCCTGCCTACCGGAGAACCGAACTTGAGACCGAGCGGCCGTGAGCCAGATCAACTGCGTCCCGTCCGCATCACGCGCGGGTTCACCAGGCATGCCGAGGGCTCGGTGCTGGTCGAATTCGGCGACACGCGCGTGCTCGTCACGGCCACGGTCGAGGACGGCGTACCGTCGTTCCTGCGCGGCAAGGGCGAGGGCTGGATCACCGCTGAATACGGCATGCTGCCGCGCGCGACTCACACGCGCAGCGCGCGCGAAGCCGCGCGTGGCAAGCAGGGCGGCCGCACGCTCGAGATCCAGCGCCTGATCGGGCGTTCACTGCGCGCGGTCGTCGACATGCGCGGGCTCGGCGAGCGCACCGTGACGCTCGACTGCGACGTGCTGCAGGCCGACGGCGGCACGCGCACCGCATCGATCACCGGCGCCTACGTCGCGCTGGCCGATGCGATGACGACGCTCGTGCGACGTCGCTCGCTAGCCGCAAGCCCGCTGCACGGCCAGATCGCGGCAGTCTCGGTCGGCATCGTGCGCGGTGTGCCGGTCGTGGACCTCGATTACGCCGAAGACTCTTCGGCCGAGACCGACATGAACGTCGTGATGAACAACGGTGGCGCTTTCGTCGAGGTGCAGGGCACCGCCGAGGGCCACGCCTTCCGCCGCCACGAACTCGACCAGCTGCTCGATCTCGCGGCGAATTCCTGCCAGGAGCTCTTCGCCGTGCAGCTCGAGGCGCTGCAGGCTCCGCTCGCGGTCGCAGAGGGAGCGCCGCGAAGCAAGGCGCGCTGAGCCGGCCGTGGGCGTTCCCGCGCGGCTCGTCCTTGCGACCGGCAATGCAGGCAAGTTGCGCGAGATGCGCGAAATCCTCGCGCGGTGGCAGGTCGACGTGCGTTCGCTCGCCGAGTTCACGGCAGGCGCAGCCGAGGAGACCGGGCTGACGTTCGTTGAAAACGCGCTGCTCAAGGCACGCTTCGCTGCGCGCGTCGCGGGACTCCCGGCGATTGCTGACGATTCGGGGCTCGAGGTGGATGCGCTGCACGGCGCTCCTGGAATCTACTCGGCGCGCTACGCAGGCGCGGCTGCCGACGACGCTGCAAACAACGCCAGGTTGCTCCGCGAACTGGAGTCGGTGCCGGATTCCGGCAGGGGCGCACGCTATCGCTGCGCGATGGTCTACCTGCGCTGGCCGGAAGATCCGGCACCGGTCATTGCCCAGGCCGCGTGGGAAGGCCGCATCGGCCGCGATCTGCGCGGCAGCGGCGGCTTCGGCTATGACCCATTGTTCCTCGTCGACGACGGCGCACGCACCGCGGCGGAACTCGCGCCCGGCGACAAAAACCAGCGCAGCCATCGCGGCCAGGCGCTGCGCGGCCTGGTCGCTGCGCTCGCGTCCGGCGCGCCATGATCGACGCCCGGGCGATCCCGCTCGCGCTGTACGTGCACCTGCCCTGGTGCGTGCGCAAGTGCCCCTACTGCGACTTCAATTCGCACGCGGTGCCCGCGGGCGGTTTCGCCGAACACGCGTATGTCGAGGCGCTGCTCGGGGACCTCGCGCACGCCGCGCAGCGCACGGCGGGGCGGGAAATCGTCGCCGTGTTCTTCGGCGGCGGCACGCCGAGCCTGTTCGCGCCGGCGTCGGTCGAGCGCGTGCTGGCCGGCGCGCACGCCCTGCTGCCGTTCGCAACGGACGCGGAGGTCACGCTCGAAGCAAATCCCGGCACCGTCGAACACGGTCGTTTCAGCGAGTACGCGGCGGCGGGCGTGAATCGCGTGTCGCTCGGCGCGCAGAGCTTCGACGACGCACGGCTCGCCGTGCTCGGACGCATCCACACGGCAGGCGACGTCGACCGCGCCGTGGCGGAACTGCGCTCCGCTGGCATCACCAACTTCAACCTCGACCTGATGTACGCGCTGCCGGGACAGGACCTGGCGGGGGCGCTGCGCGACGTCGAGCGCGCACTCGAACTCGGGCCGACGCACGTCTCGCATTACCAGCTCACGCTGGAACCCGACACGCCCTTCGCAAAGCGTCCGCCACCGCAGTTGCCAGACGAGGACGCCGCGTGGGACATGCAACTCGGCTGCCAGTCCCGGCTGGCCGCGGCAGGCTACGAACAATACGAGGTCTCGGCGTACGCACGGCCCGGCCTTCGTTGCCGGCACAACCTCAATTACTGGGAATACGGTGACTACCTCGGCATCGGCGCGGGCGCGCACGGCAAGGTCACGCTGGCGGCGACTGGGGACATCGAACGCACGGTCTGTGCGAGGCATCCAGCCGCGTACCTCGCGGCGCGCGCACCTCAGGAACGGCTGGCCGAGGTCCGGCGGGTGGTTGCTGCAGACCTGCCGTTTGAATTCGGCCTGAATGCGTTGCGGTTGGTCGACGGGTTCACCGGGCAGCGCTTCGAGGAACGAACCGGGTTGCCACGCTCGGCCCTGGCGACGGCGCTGGATCGGGCGACGGGGCGTGGCTTGCTTGCCAGGCACGGCGACCTGTGGCGACCGACGGCCTTGGGGCGTCGGTTCCTCAATGACTTACAGGCGCTGTTTCTGCCCGATTGACAGACTTATGGATTCATCCGCGGTGGCGGGCGGTCTACGCGGTGCCCTTGCGCGTGCCGAACGGGCTTGCAAGCGGGGGCCGTTTGGAGTAGCCAAAGTGCAGTTATGCACAACGCTCACGGCAGGACCGACTTTCTTCGGGTTACGGCCTGTAGCGGAAGTGAAACGTTAGGCGAATCCTGTAATTAATTGATTTTAAAAGAAAAAGTGGCCTGTTCATTTTTTGATCAATGCAGAAACTACCGTGTTCTGTCCCGCGGGGGAGCGACTGCCCGTCCATTCATCCACAAAGTTATCCACAGCTTTTGTGGATAACCTTCTGTCAAATCGGGGCAATGGCGTTCGGAGCGGCTGATCTGAGCCGGGAATGCCTGCAACCGCGGCACGGCTTGTGGATACCGCGCCCCCTCCCTATAATTCGCGCCCCCTCTTTTGACCTTGCCTGGAAGCTGCGGCCATGAAAGACGCCATCCACCCGAAGTACACGGCGATCAACGTCACCTGCAGCTGCGGCAACACGTTCGAGACCCGCTCCACGCTGGGCCAGGACCTGCAGATCGAAGTCTGCTCAAACTGCCACCCGTTCTACACCGGCAAGCAGAAGATGGTGGACACCGGTGGCCGCGTCGACCGCTTCCGCAAGAAGTACGCGACGGGTGCTGCCAAGGCCTGATCCGCCCGTCGGCCTCGTGCCGGTTCTGCGATTGCGGGGCGCCTCAGGGCGCCCTGTTCATTTTGGGCTCCGGGATTCTCCCGGAACTTTCTGCTGCGTTTGACAGACTCTAGACTCAAGCGTCCTGTGTTCCGGAGCGAACCATGCCGAGCCTGCGCCTGAAGCTTGCCGCACTCGTCCTTGCCGCCGGGTTCGCCGCCGCAATCGGCGGTTGCGCCACCAATCCCGTCACCGGCGGGACCGACATCGTCACGATGAGCGAGGCGCAGGAAATCGAGCTCGGCCGCAAGATGCACCCGCAGATCCTGCAGCAGTACGGCCGCTTCGACGACGAGGAGCTGCAGCAGTACGTCAACGAAGTCGGTCAGCGCATCGCCGTCAAGAGCCACCGCCCGAACCTGCAGTACACGTTCACCGTGCTCGACAGTGAAGACGTCAACGCGTTCGCGCTGCCCGGCGGCTACGTCTACATCACTCGCGGCATCATGGCCTATCTCAATTCGGAGGCCGAGCTGGCCGCCGTGCTGGGCCACGAGATCGGCCACGTGACGGCGCGGCACTCGGTGCGCCAGCAGACGGGTGCGACCGCGGCCGGCGTGGGCGCAATGGTCGTCGGCATCCTGACCGGCAGCGGCGACCTCGCGAACGTGGCCAACATGGCCGGCAGCGCGCTCGTCAGCGGCTACGGTCGCGACATGGAACTCGAGGCAGACGAGCTCGGCGCCGAATACCTCAACCGCATCGGCTACGAGCCGGAGGCCATGATCGACGTCGTGCGCCTGCTCAAGAACCAGGAGATGCTGGAAATCCAGATGGCGCGGCAGGAAAACCGCAAGCCGCGCGTGTACCACGGCGTTTTCGCCTCGCATCCGGACAACGACACGCGCCTGCGCGAAGTGGTGCAGGCGGCGAACAAGGTGCAGAACACGGAGGACCGGCCGCCGAACCGGGACTTGTACCTCTCCCACGTGAGCGGCTTGCCGGTGGGCGACAGCCGGGCGCAGGGCGTGGTTCGCGGCTCGCGCTTCTACCATGCCGACCTCGGGATCACGCTCGCGTTCCCGACTGGATGGATCGTCGACAACCAGCGCACGAAGGTCATGGCGTACCCGGCGACCAAGGACGCGATGATCGACGTGTCGGCACAGGCACCGCCTCCGGGCATGGCACCCAAGGAGTTCCTGGGCCGGCTGCTGCAGGGCGTCCCGACGACGGTCGCCGAGCCGCTTAAGGTAAATGGCCTGGACGGCTACCGTGCCGAGGTGCGCAGCACCGGCCTGCCCTGGGGCACGCAAGGGCCGGCCGAGGTGGCGGTCGTGTACTACAACAACCTGGCCTACATCTTCAAAGGCGCCACGCGCCAGGCCGCGGGCATGTCGAGCTTCGAGCCCGTGTTCTTGTCCAGCGTCAAGACCTTCAGGCGCCTGCGGGACAACGAGTTCACGGCTGCGGAACCGGACCGGATCCAGATCGTGACGGCCGGCGAGAAGACGACGATCGAGCAGCTGGCCCGGAAATCGCCGATCAAGAAGTACCCGACCGAGCGGCTGCGGCTCTTGAATGACCTGTACCCGGACAAAGAGCCGACACCGGGGCAGAAGCTCAAAGTCGTGGATTAGTCCGATCTTGAACAAACTTTGCTGCCGTGCAAACCTGACTGGCCAACCCCGGGTTGCCGGGGTGCAAGTGTCATGGGGTTTGCACGATGAGCAGCAAGAAATACGAACTGGTCAACACGGAGACCGGCAAGAAGTCGGTCCTGGAAGCCCGTAGCGGGTCCGTCGGCCCGGACTGCCTCAACGTCGCAAACCTGCCCAAGGACCACGGCGTCTTCACGTTCGACCCGGGTTTCATGGCCACTGCGGCCTGCGAAAGCAAGATCACCTACATCGACGGCGACAACGGCATCCTGCTCTACCGCGGCTACCCCATCGAGCAGATCGCGACCAAGTCTAATTTCCTCGAAACCGCGTACCTGCTGATCCACGGCGAGCTGCCGGTCAGCGGCCAGCTCGAGCAGTTCGACCGCTCGATCCGTCATCACACGATGATCAACGAAGCGCTGCTGCGTTTCTTCAACGGCTTCCACTACGACGCGCATCCCATGGCGATGGTGTCCGCGGTCGTGTCCTCGATGGCGGCGTTCTACCACGACTCCATGGACAACGATAACCCGCGGCACCGCGAGATCTTCGCGCACCGCATCCTCGCCAAGATCCCGACCGTCTCGGCCGCGGCCTTCAAGCACCTGCTCGGCCAGCCGTTCGTCTATCCGCGCAACGACCTCGACTACTGCGCGAACATCATGCACATGTTCTTCGCGGTGCCGGCCGAGGATTACGTGGCCGACCCGGTGGCCGCCCAGGCGCTCGACCTGTTGCTGATCCTGCACGCGGACCATGAGCAGAACGCCAGCACGTCCACGGTGCGCCTCGCGGGCAGCACCGGCACGAACCCGTATGCCGCGATTTCTGCGGGCGTCTCCGCCCTCTGGGGCCCCGCGCACGGCGGCGCGAACGAGGCCGTGCTCGAGATGCTCGAGGACATCGGCACGGTCGACAACATTGAGAAGTTCCTGGCGCGCGTGAAGGACAAGGACGGCAACACGCGACTGATGGGGTTCGGCCACCGTGTCTACAAGAACTTCGACCCGCGTGCGAAGATCATCCGCGAGATGTGCCACAAGGTGCTGTCGCGCCTCGGCCAGAACGACAATCCGCTGTTCGAGCTGGCGCTGCGCCTCGAGGAAATCGCGCTCAAGGACGAGTACTTCATCGCCCGCAAGCTCTACCCGAACGTCGACTTCTACTCCGGCGTCATTTACAGCGCGCTCGGCATCCCGCGTTCCATGTTCACGGTCATGTTCGCCATCGCCCGCACGGCCGGCTGGGTCGCGCACTGGCAGGAGATGATCGGCGACCCGGCGATGAAGATCGGTCGTCCGCGCCAGCTCTACACGGGGCCGGTGCAGCGGGATTACGTCGAGGTCGACAAGCGCGGCTGAGGTTACCGGACGCCCGGAAAGAAATCGTGGTCGTCG
>Ga0209262_10001052_pt1 | contig 11629 bp, 7 predicted proteins | sample Lowcelwee11metaG_FD_187171 | JGI IMG/M metagenome (GOLD analysis project Ga0209262, IMG submission 187171) | Freshwater pond sediment microbial communities from the University of Edinburgh, under environmental carbon perturbations - Low... | ecosystem: Environmental > Aquatic > Freshwater > Pond...
AGCGTCCGCTGCCGGTGGGTGTGCCCGGCGAGTTATATGTGGGCGGCATAGGCTTGGCGCATGGCTATTGGCAACGCCCGGAATTGACCGCAGAAAAATTCGTGCCCAACCCCTTCGGCGAAGGCCGCCTGTATCGTACCGGTGATTGGGTACGCTGGCGCGTGGACGGGGCTATCGAATTCATTGGCCGCGCCGATCACCAGATTAAGCTGCGCGGCTTTCGCATCGAACTGGGCGAAATCGAAGCCGTGCTGGAGCAACATCCGGCCATCGCCAAAGCCGTGGTCTTGTTACAACCGGATCACTTGGGCGACAACCGCCTGACCGGTTTTTTACAACCCGCCGCCGTAGCATCCTCCGGCGAGGCGGAAGAATACATCAGCCTGTGGCACGATTTGTACGAGCAAACCTATCGCGATCAGGCGGACAATGAGGAAACCCTGAACACAGTCGGCTGGATCAGTAGCTACACCGGCCAGCCGATCCCGGCGGCGGAAATGCGCGAATGGGCGAATCAGGCGGTAGAGCGGATTTTGGCGCTCAAACCGAGAAAAGTTCTGGAAATCGGTTGCGGCACCGGCATGTTGCTGGGCAAGCTTGCGCCGCACTGCGAAGAATATGTGGGCACGGATTTCTCCGCCAAGGCGCTGGATTATGTGCGTGAAATGCAAGGAAAAATCAGCGGATTGGACAATGTGCGCCTGTTCGAGCGCTGGGCCGATGATTTCAGCGGCCTGCCGGAGCGGTATTTTGATTTGATTGTCATCAACTCCGTAACGCAGCATTTTCCAAACATGGAGTACATGATCAAAGTGTTGCGCGGCATGTTGGGCGCGCTGGCCCCTGGCGGCAGGATTTATTTCGGCGACATCAGCAATTTCGCCAGTTTGGAGACCTTCCATACTTCTATCCAGAGCTTTCGCGCCGCCCCGGCGATAACCGTCGCACAGCTCCGCCGCACGATCCGCCAAGCCATCGAAGGTGAGCGCGACTTACTCATCGCGCCGGAATTCTTCAACGCGGTACGGCGCGAGTTTCCGCGCATTGTCCACGTCCAGGCCGAACCCAAGCACGGCCAATATCATAACCAGTTGACCCGTTTTCGCTTCGAGGCGCTGCTGCATACCGATCCAACGCTGGCTGTGCAACGCCCATTGGATTGGCAAGAATGGCGCGAAGGCATGGATTTGGCCGAGTTGCGCCGCCATTTGCGCGATGCCAAACCCACGGTGTGGGCGCTGCGTAACCTGCCCAATGCCCGCTTCCATGCCGAAATGGCGGCCTTGCGCTGGCTGCAAGACGCCGCGCACGATGCCAGCGTGGCCCGGTTGCGCGAATTCACCGCAGCGCAGGCGCATATTGGCCTGGAACCGGACGCGGTGTGGAATCTGGCGCAAGAGTTCCCCTACCGGGTTGAACTGAGCTGGCTCAACACCGGGCCGGACGGGCGTTTTGATGCCGTATTCACTCGCCACGATCAACCCTGGCAATACGCTGAATTCCAAGCGCCGCCCGTTGCCGGCGCGTGGTCGTCATACGCCAACAGCCGCGCCCAGCAAACCACTGTGCGCCTGAAGCAAGACGTGCGCAGCTATTTGCAAGAAATCCTGCCAGAGTACATGGTACCGGCAGTGTTCACGATAGTAGAACGCTTCCCGCTCAACCCCAATGGCAAGATTGACCGCCGCGCGCTGGCGCGTCTGGAAGTGGACGAAGCGGACGCAGCGGTCAGCAGCGGCGACCCGTACACGCCACCGCGTGACGCGCTGGAAAGCCTGCTGGCGGATATGTGGGCGGAAACTCTGGATATGCCGCGTGCGGGCATTTACGACAGTTTCTTTAAATGCGGAGGCAATTCGTTGAAAGGCATGGAATTATTGAATAAATGCCAAAAGCGTTTCCACCAATCATTGCCCATTACCGTCTTGTTTGATTATCCGGCGGTAGCAGATTTTGCGGGCTATTTACAGGAACACTATCCAGGACTTGCCAGCGCGGCAGGAGGACAGTCAAGAGACTGCGGGGAAATTTAAGGAACACCCTCCCATTCGCCACAACGTTAGAACAAGTCAGCGAGGTTTACAGAGATGTTAGCCATTGTCAGAACTCAGAATTTTACTGCGCAAGTAGAAACGGTTCCCACTCCGCAAACCGCCCCTGCCGGGCATGTTCTGGTCAAAGTCCACGCCTGCGCCATTAACCACGGCGATAAGGTCTGGTTGAGCGGCGCTATTCCGCCTGGCCTTGCGCCGGAAAGCCGTTACGACATCGCTGGCGGCAGCGGCGCGGGCGAGGTGATTGCCCTCGGCAAGGGCGTACCGGAGCGCTATCGCGGCAAAAAAGTGGCGTTTTACCGCTCGCTGCAATTTAGCGGCGAGATCGTCGGCGTGTGGTCTGAAATCGCTTGCCTGCCTTATCTGCATTGCGTGGCCTTGCCGGACGACGCGGACTACCTGGAGTATTCCGGCTCGCTGGTCAATGTCATCACGCCTTATGCGTTTTACCAGCAAGTGAAGGCCGAAGGCGCGCGGGCAATCCTTTGCACCGCCGGGACTTCCGCCACGGGCAGCGCCATGATTGGCGTGTGCCGGCTCATGGAAATGCCGTGCCTAGCCTTGTTGCGCAAGAGTGCCGACAAACCGCATCTGGAGGCATTGGGGGCCGCTCATCCGCTGGCGCAGGACGCGCCGGACTTTGACCGGGAATTGGCGGAGAGCGCCGCGCAGTTGGGCAAGGTAGCGGTGTTCGACGGCGTGGGCGGCGAAACCCTGAGCCGGGTAGCCCGCGCCCTGCCACACGGTGCGAGTATTTACACCTATGGTTTTCTCGGCGGTTCGCAACCGTTTTGCATCCACACCAGCGAAATTTTGATGAAAAGCTTGCGCATCAGCGGCTTTGGCAATTTTCTCAGCGATACCGTGACTAACCCGCAACGCCTGGATCAGGCGCTTGAATACTTGGGCGGGGTGATGGATATGCCGCATTTCAAGACGGACACCGGCCCGTGTTTTCGCCTGGACGAGATTGATGCCGCGCTGGCCTTCGAGCCGCACGACAGCAAGCGGGCGGTGTTGCTACCGGGTGGGCAATGATGGGGGAACTTGAGGAGTTCCTGGCCCGGTTGCGCGGATTGGATATTCATCTGCGCGTGGAAGACGATAAACTCAAATTCGACGCGCCACAGGGCGCGATGACGCCTGAGTTGATTTCTCAACTCAAAAAACATAAAAGTGCGCTGATTGCACATTTATCCAGGCCAACCAGCACCGCGCCAGTGATTCCCAAAATACCGCGAAGCGGGGTGCTACCGCTGTCTTTTGCGCAGGAGTGGTTTTGGCTGAATCAGGCGGCCAATCCCGCCAGTTGCGTTTTCAACGTGCCCAAGTGTTTCGCCATCGAGGGTGAAATAGACGCGGCCCGCTTGCAAGAAAGCGTCAACCGGATTATCGAACGCCATGAACTCTTGCGCACAACCTACGCGCAAACTCCGTCCGGGCCGATGCAAATCATTCACCCGCACACCCCGTCCAGGTTCGCGCTGGCGCTGGCCGATTTGTCCGGCGCGCCAGACAATGAGGCCACGGCGCGGCGGATGATGCTTGAGTGCATACAGCGCCCCATTGATTTGCAACGGGAAATTCCCTTTAGGTTGACGTTATTCAAACTGGGGACACGGCACTATTGCTTGTACCTCTGTATGCACCATATTGTTCTGGACATCGGCTCTTTACAGCTTTTTCTCAGCGAATTAGGCGAGATTTATAACGCCCTGACAGAACAGCGCGAGCCGATCCTGCCGATATTGGACATTCAATACGCCGACTACGCGGCCTGGGAAAAAAATATGCGCACGCCGCAACAGCTTGCGCAATCGCTGGAATATTGGCGCGCTTATTTTGCGCGCCAGGAAGTGCCGCCGCTCCACCTGCCATTCCGACGCAACGCGCCAACTCCGGCGGCAAATACCCATCTTGAACACTATGCCTTGTCCGGCACCTGCATGGCGGCGTTTCACAAGTTACAGCAAGACAGCGGCGCGACCTTGTTCGCGATTGCCTTAAGCGTACTGTTTCTGGCGTTGTATCGCTACACCGGACAAACCACCCTGGTGATTGGCGCACCGTTTATTCACCGCCAGCATCCCGCTTTAATTGGGCCGATGGGCAAAGTGTTATTGTTACGCCTGGAACTTGATCCCGCCGGCAGCGGCCTGGATGTATTGCGCGCAACCAGCCGGATCATTTTCCAGGCAATTTCCAACCAATCGCTGCAAGTGGGCGAAGCTATTCAGCTTTTGAACATTGATCGGCGCGGCAAGCCGCCGCTGTTTCAGGTAATGTTGAGTTATGGCGACCAAAGTCCACAGGGGTCTCTGACTTTTTCTGGAATTCGGATCGAAGCCCAAGCTGTCGAGGAGGTGATGATGTTTGCCGAGTTAGGGCTGATTATGTGGGAAGAACAAGAGAGCTTGCGCGGTTGGTGGCAATATCACAAGCAGCTTTACAGCCGCGAGGCGATTCAACGGTTTCACCGCGATTATGAAATCATACTGGACGCACTGGCCGCCACGCCGCATGGTTGTATCAAAGACTTGCCCTGGTGCGCCTGATGCCCACTCGCTCCGCACCGGCGTCCGCTGTCTTGCAGCAGATTCATCCCGGCGATCCCGCCCATCCCCCCCTGTTCTTAATTCATCCGATCTTCGGGCAAACAGGACTTTACCGGGAACTTGCCCGCGCCTTACCCGCCGCGCCGCCGGTTTACGCGCTACGCGCGCCGGGGCTGGCTGATCCGGCGCGGTGTTTGGATAAAATCGAGTCCATCGCCGCGCACTATGTACAACTGTTACCCGCTTCACCGGGGGGATACCGGCTGGGGGGGGCTTCGTTCGGCGGCGCGGTCGCTTTTGAAATGGCGCAACAGCTCCGGCACTCAGGCCAAACCGTGGAACTGGTATTTTTAGTGGACACCCCGGCATGTCACACCGCACGCTTTGTCATGCGCGGCGATACCGAGGTATTGTGGTTCATCGGCGAATATTTGCTCGGCGTGGAACCCGGTAAACTGGATAAAACGAGTTTCGCGCAACTGGAATTGACTGCGCAACTGGCGTTGCTGCTACAAAATACCAATAAAATCCAGCGGATTTCGCATGGATATACCACGGAGAAGTTATACAATGTGCTACAGGTGGTGAAAGCGCATCGCCACGCAATTCAAACATACCGCCCAAGTCCCTATCCCGGCAAACTGATTTACTTTCGCGCGGCGGATTTATTGCGCGAAGACAGCGTTCGTGTGCATTCCGAATATTTCTGGCTGGAGCTGGCGCAGGCCGGCATAGAGATTTACACCGTGCCAGGCAACCATTTCACCATGAATCACGCGCCGCATGTGGCCTGTATCGGAACATGCCTAGCGCAAATCCTAGCGCGGGGTTCTAGCGCGGAACAGCCTCAATCAGGCTCGCCACAGTGCGCGTGGGAATAATCCGCTCCAGGCAAAATCCCGCCCGCTCGAATAAATCGCTAAATTGCGCCGGGGTACGCACCGCGCTGGAAAACAGCATCAGCATATTGAGATCAGCGAATTTTGGCATCCAGGACGTATCTTCCGTAATCACCCGTTCGATGACCAGCAAGCGGCTGTGCTGTCCCATTACCGCACGGCAAGCGCGCAACAGCGCGATCACTTGATCATCGGGCCAGGTATGCACGACGTATTTCATCATGTAAATATCCGCGCCCGCTGGCAGGTCTCCGGAGAAGAAATCCCCGCCTCGCGCAACGCAGCGGGCCGCCAGTCCGCACTGCGCAAACAGCGCGTTGGCCGGTTCGGCCATGCGCGGCACATCAAATAAAATGCCCTGCAAATGTGGATACTCCCGCAAAAGCGCGGCGAGCAGATAGCCCTTGCCACCACCGACATCCACCACCTGCCGGGCATTGGCAAAATCATAGGCGGCGATAATCGCCGGGTCTTGCATCAGGGTTACTTCAATCATGGCGCGGTCGTAATTTTCAGCAACGTCGGGGTGCTGCGCTAGGTAGTCGAAATAATGCATCCCGTATTTGCGTTCGCATTGCCCCTTACCGGTGCGCAAGGTATCTTGCAATCCGGCAAAGCATTGGATGGTGGGTTCCAAAAAAAACAGAAAATGGCGGATGGAGTGCTGCTCTTTTTCCTGAAGGCAGCGCGCCAATTCGGTTAAAGCAAAAGTTTCCGGCTGAATTTCGGCAAATACCTCGACACTCGCCAGCGCGCGCAGCATCCGGTATAAGGTGGGCGCGTGGGTTCCGGTCAATTCGGCCAGCTCGTTGCAATGCTTGGAACCGTCTTCGAGCCAATCGGCAATTCTCAAGTGCGCGGCTGCTATCAGGCAATGGGCGATGCCGAAAGACATGGTCATTTGAAATAAGGTCTCTTCCGGGGTAAGCGACTGAATTTTCGATTTTTCTTTCAAGTCTGATAAGGTCATTTATGATTCCACAGATTGGTTCTCGTTGTTCTGGTTCCCATGCTCCAGAGGGTGTGAAAGTATTACTGTCTGAATCAGGATTTACCGGATTTCAGAATTTTCAGGACGACTCACATTATGTAAATCCTGTAAATTCTTTAATTCTGAAAATCCTGATTCAGACGTTTTTACAATTCTTTCACAGTCTTTCCAGCATGGAGCCAGAAAAAAATCGCCTAATAATAAAGACAACTCCAACATCAGCCAGTACGAGCGTTCCGGTTAGCCCCTCGTTCCTGCCCGCTCTCGCGGGCAGGAATGCGTATCATGGCGCTCCTGCGCCATTTCTTACTTTTGTCGCGGGCTTAAGGCGATTACCCGCCTGCTGGTCTTTATTGCCTGCCGGCTTTGTTGCGAAAGGCTTACATAGCCGGGCTATGCGCGCCTTTCGCGCCACGCCGACAGGCAAAAATCCGGCGCATCTGGGTATTTTCTTTTCCGGCAATCGCTTAAGCTCCACAGGTTTTGAGTACCGCAGGAGCGGTACAACCGGCATTCCCATACCGGAGCAGGCAGGAACGATGAACGCACTCGGCCATGTACAGCCCTTAAAAATCCGGCAAGAGGTTAAGATGCTCCAAATCCACTTCGCCACTGGTTTCGTTGAAATTTAACAACGTGCCAGTGGTGAAGCGCGCCTTGGCAATGGCGACGGCTAGGTCAACCAGAGCCTTTGCGCCTTCGTTTTGCGCATCGAGAAAACGGTTCTCCACTTCCATGGCCCCGATCAACTGCGGCTGGGTCTGGGTTTGGGTTTTATCGGCCAACAGGCTTTGCAGGGTTTGTTTATAGGAAAGCACGGTTTTCCGAGCCTGCACGTTTTTTTGAAGGCGGCCTAGCATGTTGTTGATCTCATTTTGCACCTCCAGGTGGATGGTGCGCATTTTTTCGTTGGCGGTCAGGGATTTTTGCCGGTAATCGGCTTTGGCCAGGGCCAGATTTCCTTCTGCCAGATTATTGCCCAGCGGGTAGTTGAAGGTCAGGCCCACCGCGTAATCGGTGCCGGTCACGTTATCGTAGTAAGAGTCAAAAAAACCGCTGCCGTATTGGGAAAAACCGTTATAGCCCACGCCCGCGCTCAGGTCAAGGCGCGGCAGCACGTCCTGGTCGGCCTTGTCCAACAGGGTCTTGGAGCCATCCTGGGTCAGGCGCACGGCCTTCAAATCCAAGCGTTTCTCCTCGGCCTCGCGCACCCAGGTTTCCAGCAGTCCGGCTTTTTCGCGCTCGAAACGCGCCAGCACTTCGTCCCACTCCAGCGGAAGATTTTCCACCGGCATCCCCAGCGCGTCCACTTTATTGGCGGGAATGCCCATCGCCTTGGCCAAGCCGATTTTGGCATCCAGCACTGCCTGTTGCGCGTCAATCAGCTTGCCTTTCTTGTCTTCCAGATAGCCTTGCAGGCTGACATCGCTACGGCCTTCCAGCCAGCCTTGAACGCGCTGCTCGGATTGCTTGACTTGATCCATGTACCAAAGCATCCCGGAATATTTCCAATAGGCGCCAATGGCTTCCAGCACAATCGCCGAAGTCTCGTGCTGAAATCCCGACAGGCTGGCCTCATAAGCCAGCCGCGCTGCGTTTTCCGCCGCCGCCGCCGAGGTCTCCCCGCGCCCCTTGAGCAAAGGCAAGGTGACGGTAAACTTGACGCTGGTTTTGTTGGTTGGCAGTCCCAGAGGATGAAAAATATCGGGATCGGTCTGGCGGGTGTTGAGCGAAAGATCAGCGAGGATACCCGTGCGGAACAACTTGACCGCGCCCATGGTTGCCACCACGGATTTGACATCGGTGGTCACGTCTTTGGCGTTGGGGGGCAGAAGTGGCCGGTCGCTGCCGCGCAGGCCATCCACGTCCAGCACCATGTTGTTGATCTCGTTGGCGCTGACACCCGCCAGCAGATTCACATCGAACGCGCCGGAAGCGATGCGCGCACCAGCCTCGGCCTTGTCCACGCCAAGCCTTTGCATCGCGATGGTGGGCGAATTTTGCAAGGTGATTTCCACTGCCTGGCGCAGACTAATTTCTCTTTTACTCTCGTCGGGTGCCGCTTCATCGGCGAGCACTTGGCCCGCGCACAAAAATAGGCAAACAAGCGATAAAATCTGGTAACGCATAATGTCTCCTGGGTCGTGTGTATCTGAATTGCTGTCCACTATACTGGCCTCTTTCCACACAGCAAAAATAAAAAGCTCTACTCACCGGAATATCTGAAGATATATAATGCCAATAGCTTTATAAACTGGCAAATTTTATTATCCCTGACAAATCTGTCCCGGCGTTTCCCAGAGAGTAAGCCGAGTGAACGCTTTGTCCCAGCAAAAAGCTAAAGCGACCTTGTATCCTCAAAATGGAGAGTATCACCCGTGCTTAGAAAACATGCCCTTATTTCCATGTGCGCGGCTTCCGCGTTGTTTGCCGCCAATCCGCTGACCGAGGCGATAGCCGCCGCCACACAAAAGCCCAATATCGTGACTATCGTCCTGGACGACATGGGTTTTTCCGATTTAAGCTACTTCGGCGGCGAAGTGCCCACACCGAATATAGATAACCTGGCCAGTGGCGGGATCGCGCTGACTAATTTCTACGCCGCGCCCACCTCGACACCTTCACGCGCTCAATTTTTTACCGGCAAAGACCACCATCAGGTCGGGGTGGGCAATATGGCCGGTATCATGGCCCAGCGCGGCAACCAAGAATTGATGCAACAGCCCGGCTACGAAGGCGTGCTGTCCAAGGACGTGCCGGCCTTCGCCGAAGTCCTGCGGCAAGGCGGTTATCAAACCATGATAACCGGTAAATGGGATATGGGCGAGGATAAGGAACTGGGGCAATATCCCGATGATCGGGGCTTCGAGGTGACCAAGGCGGTGTTGCTACCGGGTGGGGATATGCCGTATCTGAGCGATGCCAACGGCAATTTGCTCAGTCAGCTTGACGACTGGTATGACACGCCTTACTCCCCCTACGAAAGCAACGGCGTAAAAATGTTCAACTTTCCGCCGAATGCCTATGCCACCGACTATTACACCGACAGCGCGATTGACATGCTGAAGAATCGCGACCCCAACCGTCCGTTCTATCTGAATATCGCCCACATCGCGCCTCACGCACCCTGGCAGGCCCCCGTCGATGTCACGGCCAAATACCTCGCCACCTATGCCAAAGGCTGGGACGTGCTACGCCAGGAACGCTTCGAGCGCCAGAAAGCCAGCGGTATGTGGCCGCAAGATGCCCAATTACCGGCCCGCCCGGCGGGCCTGCGCGCCTGGGACAGCCTCACGCCCACCGAGCAGAAAGTGACCGCCAACGAAATGGCGGTATATGCCGCGATGATCGAGATATTGGATAACAACGTAGCTAAACTGGTGCAATACCTCAAAGTCACCGGCCAGTACGATAACACGGTGATCATTCTGTTTTCCGACAACGGCGCGGAAGCCTCCAGCGCGGATTTAAGCTACGAGCCGTTCCGCACTCATACTATCGAGACGTTCAATACCACCATCGAGCCGAGTTTCGATCCCAATAATTACCAGAACATGGGCGATGCCACTTGGTCTATCGGCCCGAACAAGGAATGGGCGATGTTGAGTAACACGCCCTTCAACAAAAATAAAGTCACCCTGTTCGATGGCGGCTTCCATGATCCGGCGATTCTGTATTACCCGAAAGCCAAGGTCAGCGGCGTGAAATACGACTGTATGCAGTCGGTGATGGATATTGCGCCCACCATTTTAGACCTAGCCGGGGCGACATATCCCATCAGTTGGAACGGCAAGTCCCTATCGCCCATGCAGGGTGCTTCCATGCGCGGCTTGTTCGATGGAAACTTCTCTTGCGACACGGATCGCCGGCTGGCCATCGAATTCAACGGCATGAAAGCCGTTCGTCATGCGGGCTGGGCCTTGTCGCAGAATCGTTACGACGACACCTGGTATTTGTATAACCTGGAACAAGACCCCTACGAATCCAAAAATCTTGCCACCCAGTATCCAGATAAGCTGGCGGAGCTGATCGGGTATTACGAGGAATATGTGAAGGAAAACCACGTCTACGAGGTCAGCGCCAAGAATCTGCCGGTAGTGGCGGATAACTCTTCCTCGGCGCAAATCACCGGCGGTGTCTCGGTCAACGGCGCCCCCAAGTGGACACAGAACGCGAGCGTCAAAACCACGGATAACCTGGATGTGGCCACGTTCATCCGGGTCGCGCCGGAGGATGTCGGCAAGACGGGCGAGGTGTTTGCCTATGGCCGGTTCACCCCGGCGGGAGGTGGCGCGCCCTTCTACTTCGACATGAGCGAAGACCGCATCAGCTTCCGGCCCGACCTTGCCGGCCTACGCCCCTTCGCGTCCAAGCCACTGCCCACCAGCAAACCCCTGCCCATTTATCAGGGATGGATTAACATCCCCGGTACTGTGGAAATCATGGCCGGCTACCGGGTAGGCAACAATATGGTGTACAACAACGAGTTGGCTACGCTTACCGTGACCGCCAACTAAAACCGGAGTAAAGAGGGATTATAGTAAATTAAGCCCCCCATCCCCCTTTTCCCAAGGGGATGGGGGATTTGCGGAGCGCAAGCCCTGGCTTGCGCGAATTACCCCTTCGGCTCGTCCTCCCAGCCCACTCCAGGCAACCGCAGCCAGCTTTTAACCCGGCCTCCTTCCTGAATTTCCAGCACCTTGTCGGCCAGCGGCAGCCATCGCTTGTCCCGCGCCACCGCGACCACGGTTTTACCCTTGCCGCGCAATTCTTCCAACATCTCCTCGTAAAACCACTGTTCAAATTCCGCATCCGGCGCGTCGTCGAACAAATAGATGGGGCGTTCCTGCGCCAGGGTAGCCACTAGGCTCAAGCGCCAGCGCTGGTGATACGACAGGGGCGCATGGATAAACTGCCCGTTGCGGTATTCCACCTGCTTGTGCAAACACATCCGCTCCAGCAAGGCCGGCACCCGCTCGTCGTGCACCGGCAGCACCGGATGCAGGGCGGCGGGCGGCGGCATATCGCGGAAGGCGCAGGCGAACAAGGCGCGGTAGGGCGGATAATCCACTTCCCTGACCCGGCGCTTGCCGGCATAGAGCGTCCCACTGGCCGGCGCGTACAGGCCGC
>Ga0209262_10001053_pt1 | contig 11627 bp, 2 predicted proteins | sample Lowcelwee11metaG_FD_187171 | JGI IMG/M metagenome (GOLD analysis project Ga0209262, IMG submission 187171) | Freshwater pond sediment microbial communities from the University of Edinburgh, under environmental carbon perturbations - Low... | ecosystem: Environmental > Aquatic > Freshwater > Pond...
GTATAACCCCAAATTTCTAAATAAGATTCTACTAAATTAAGATAACAAGCGATATAATAATCACCTTTTAACTGATGACTTTCTACCCATTCAGCTTGTACCATAAATTCACTATTATCTACCATTTCACTAGGAATTAAAATTAGTTTAGTTTCCCCTAATTTAATTGTTGTACCATTGAGAAATTCCCAAATTGTTTTAATACTATCTTGATCTGGATAAATTTCTGGTTTTTCAGGAAAAATAGATTCATTTTCTAACCAATTAATTACTTTATTTAAACATAATTGATTGAGGTAAGCATTATGATGTGCTACTTCATTGGTATAACGATATTTAGGAAGATAAGCTATTTTTTTATCTTCTTCTGTCAATTCTAAGAAAATATGATTAGGTTGTAAAAGTTTAATGGTTTGGGTGTAAAGATTGGTGTTCATAGTTTTGCTCCTTTTGTTAGTAAATTGTGGCTTAATTATCAATAGTGACTGGTTAATAATTCTTGAATTTTAAGACTAATTTTTTCAATAGTAATTTGATGTAATTGATCAAATTTTAGTCTAGTTTTGATTTTATTTTGTAGCTCAGTTTCTAATTGATTTTGAGCTAAATTATTCTTACTTTCTAAAAACCAAGATTTAACTAAGGAAGAATAATAATCATTAATTTTTGTGTCAATTAATTTTTTAATTTCACTAATAACTTCAGAAAAAAGCTGATTCTTATATTCATTTTCCATCAATTCAATTAACTGATTTGTCAATCTATTTAATAGTTCTCTATTAGGACGACTAATATTAGATTGATGAACATTTAATTGTTGACTAATTTCTTTTTGAGTCATGTCTAACCCGTGTGTTAATAAAAGTATTCTTTCTTGTTTATAAGTAATATTATCAATTAATTTATCAATAAATTGATAAACTTTTTGTTGTGTTTCATTATAAGCAATAGTTTCAAGATTTAAAGAATTATCATAAGGAATTAGATCAAGAATTTCTTGACTATCTTCACTATCAATATTAGCTGAATTATTTAAACTATAAACAATCCGATTTTCTTGATAATTACGATAATCATTAACTATTGTCTTTAAAATGGTTTTAAAAGTTTCAATTTCTGTAATTGGAGTTAACTCAAATTCAGCAGATCTTGAATTATATAAATTAACCATTGCTTGATACTGTTGTAAAGTTGGTTTTGGTAAAGTTTGATGATTGTTAGTTGGTACAACATAAACATTTTGAAAACAAGATAAAACCAGTTGAGCTTGAGTTAAAATTTTACCTGAATATTTAAGATATTTTTGCAAGTAGTGTCCCTTAATTCTATTTTTTAATAAAGACCAAGGACTATCTCCTAAAGTTCGCCATTGTTCTTGTTGTTTTAACTCATCATAAAGATAACTTTTAATTCGATATTTGACTAAACTATGTACAGATTTAAACGGTGAATTTTGATTTAATTTAGTAAAATTAATGGCATTAATAACTTTTTCAAATTTCTGACAAATTACTAATAAAGTATTTTGAAATAAATCCCTTTGATAATCAGAAGATAATTGATAACCACAACTAATTAAAGTATACATAGTTTGTTTAGCAATATTAAGACCAATCCTCCGAAAAAAGAAATAAATTAAGCACTCTTTTTTCAATTCTTTTATCAAAGGTTTTTGCTCCTGATTTTGCCAAGAATAAATAAAATCTAAAACAAGAGTTTCTAAACTGATATTAGGTGATTTTTCAAGATTAGAAATAAATCTTTTTAATCTTAGCACTGTCACCCATTTTACTTGAATATGACCATTAATTATGTCAATATTCGGATATTGATATAAATGCTCAAACATAATATTTATCTAATGATGATATTGTGATCAGAAGTATCATAGTGACTCAATTATCCTTTATTTTGAATCTTTACTTATCTATCAGGGAGAGATTGGGAAAATATGCACAGAGCGATTTTTTTTTTGTGATGAGGGTCAAAATGCTTATAAATCAAGACTTTATGGCTTTTTAGCCCCTTTTTTTTCTTAACTTATGTAACATTTTGTTAAGCTAAGTCGGCATTATTGTGCATAAATTTTTTCCTTCATCCTGATAGGTAAATAAGATTTAACTTTTCATTATTTTGAATCATTATGCCCTATCAACAACGATTAGCTATTGCCAATGATGTCAGTGAGATCGCACCGCTATGGGAAAAATTTGCCCATGATCGTGCGCAAATTAATCCTTCGATGAAGATTAAGCCTAACTTTGATTTTAGGCGATATGTGGAATATCAACTTAAGAAAAAAGATAGATATTGTTTTATTTTAGAACATTATCCGCAAGAAAATTCAGAAAATAAAACAATTGTAGGCTTTCTTTATACCTATATTTATGATGAATCTCCTCCGCCTAATTTATCATCTGAATTATTAGCAGAAATTGAATTACAAACACCTTTTTTACCTCGTAAAGTTGGTTCAGTTTTAGGTTTATATGTAGTTGAAAAACATCGAGGAATTGGGATAAAAATTTTAATTGAATCTGCGTTAAAAAAGGCAGAAGAATTAGGAATTACTGATTTAGATTTACTAATTAGTGAAGATCAAATATCTTTACAACATATTTTAGAGAAAAAATATGATTTTACTAAATCAGGAGTTCAATTTGTTAAACATTATGTGTAACACAGGCATCTTGCCTGTGACGGGAAACCAGAAGCCCATTTTACCTTAAAATTCATCAATCTATCAAAATTTCGGAGACAAAACTATGGCTACTTTATCTACTCAATTAACCTTAAATTTATTAACTCAATTAGAAGGTAATTTATTGTCTTATCTTGTGGGGTTAGATTTATTAAAAGAAGGAGAAACTTTAATTAATATTGAAGATATTTTAGGTAAGTTATCTTCTCAATCTCAAAAACAATTTTTAGATGTGTTAGATGAATTTGAAAAATTGACCAGTGATGTTAATATTACTAATACTCAAGTTGAGCAACTTTTCCAAGAAAATCAATTAGTTTTAGCTAATTATTCTATGGATTTAAGCCGTTATCAAAGTTTGACTAAGCAACAGGAAAATTTAACTCAAGAAATTGATCAATTAAGTCAATATAAAATTGATTTAACTGCTTATTTTCAGAAACTTGAAACTCAAATAGATGGCAATATAAACTCCACTGAAGATAATATTTTAAATACTGAAAATGAAATTACTAATTTTCAGTTTGTTGATCCAAAAACCTTAATTAAAGATACTAATTTAATTACTAAACAGATCACACAACAAGAAACATTATTAGCTAATTATCAAACACAGTTCAATAATTTTAGTAAGTTACAAACTGACGCTCAAAATTTAGCTAATCATTATGCTAATATCGGTTGGAAACGGTCTTACAGTTGGTTGAAAGGAGGATATCTTTATCAAGATCCAGAAATAGCTAAATTGAGCAATTTGAATCAAAATTTAGCTATTCTTTACGGTCAAAATGCTAATCAAGCCAATAAAATGATTGGCGAAATTAATCAACAAATTACAGCATTAAGTAGCTATAAAACAGCGATTGAAGAAGGTAACAATGTATTTAATAATAGTACAGGTAAATTTAACGATGCTAGTCAAATATTAGCAGTAATTCAAAAGCAAAATAGTTTAGCTCAAGCTATTGAAAAAAATGCGTTTGATCAAGTAGCATTAGTTGAATTACAACGAGTACAAAATCAAGATTTAGCTAACTGGTATAATTCCCAAATTAATCAACTTGTAAAAGTTAATGGATTTGGGAATAAAATAAAGGAGCAAAATCATCCTGAATATCGTCAATTAAGAGATATTGCTCAAAATTTAGCTAATCAAACTAATCAATCTTTTATTAATTTAAAATTTCAATCTACTGCTCAAAAAGCTCAATTAGAAAGCAATAATTTATCTAAATTAACTAATGATTTAGAAACTCGTTTATATCAACATTTTCCTGCTTATAAAGACGGAATAAAAGCAGAAATTGCGGCTTATTTAATGCAATGGCAAAATCAACAAAATCTTCAATTTATAGAAAAATTAACCCATCAACAACAGTTAGATTTATTAGATTTACGCATTGATCAAGCCAAAGAAGATTTAACTAAGTTAACCACTGATTTTACTGCTCAAAAGGTAACTTTAGATACTTCTCAAAAGCATTTATTAGATATTCAGGCACAATGGGAAACTTTATTAAAAGATAAAGCAAATATTGACGATAATTTACGCAATTTTGTTGATACTAATGGTTTCTTTTTATCTGAATCAGAAAAATTAGAAATTACCCAAACTATTCTGGACAAAAATCAAGATTATCTTGATCAGAGTAAGCAAATAATTGATCAATTAGAAAAGCAATTACAAGGTAATTCTAATACAGTTTTAGAGCAACAATTACAAGATTATCTTAGTTTTGTTGACAATTTGGAAAATAACTCAAATTGGGCGACTGTGCAACAGGCTAATTTTAATTATTTAACTCCTGATCCTGAAGAAAAAACGCAAATTACAGATTTAATTAATAACTTAATCTCTCTTGAGCAAAAAGGCACAGAAATTACTGGTTTTTCCATAGATAATGCTGTTAATTTTCTGCAAAATATTCAGGGAAATCGTAGTAATTTATTAACTTCTTTTGATGATCTTCAAGAGGGAGTTACTGTAATTGAAAATGAGAAAAATTCTGTTACTGATCTTCTCAAAAATTCACAAAAACAATATGGTGATTTAAGTCAGTTAGAAACAGAAAAAACAACAGAAAAGTCTGATTTGTTACAGGATATTACTGCTAAAACTGAAGCAATCAAAGCTATTGAAAATAATATTGAAGAAAATCAATCTTTTATTACTCAAAGTCAGACTGAGTTAAATAGCCTCAAAGCTATTAAGATTGAAAAAGAAACTGTGATTAAAGGTCTGCAACAGGAAATTTGTACTACTCAAAATAAACTTGATTCTATTCCAGACTTAATCAAAGTTACACAAACTGAAATTCAACGACAAAAAGATTTATTGGCTCTTTTAGACAAAAATAATTCCTTATTAAATCAAGCCACATTATCTGAGCAACAAGCTGCATATTACTGGAATCTTAGTCGGAAAAGCGGTCTTTATTCACCAGTAACAGAACAGACTAAAGTTAAAAGTCGTATTATTACTCAAACAATTACTCGCCTTGATCCTAATTGGCAACAATGGGATACACTGACTAAACAAGCAACTGCATTGCGTCAACAAGCAACTAATAATCAGATAGTTATTGATAAATTAATGAAATCTGGTGCTGCTAGTCAAGCTCAGGTTTCAAATATTGAACAAGAAATTGTTTCCCTTCAAAAACAACAACAATCTTTACAAAATGAGTTAATTGAAGATCAAAAACAGTTAACTAATGTTAATAAAGAGATTGAAGACATTAATCAAAAACTGATTGAGTTACCTAATAAAATTGATAATTTGGAAAAAGGTTTAGAAGAATCTCAGCAGATTTTATTAAATCAAGAGAAAACATTAAAACAACTAGAAATTAGCTTAAATATAACTAATCAATTGTTAGGTGAAATTCCAGAACAATTAAGTGATAAATCTGCGGAAATTAGTCTTACTCAAAAATATGTAGCTATTTTAGAGAGTGAATTTAATCGCTTATCTATTCCTAATAATTTATTTAAGGATTTTTCCGCATCTCAAACAGAATTTACAGAAGATTATAGTGAGTTAAAATCTGTTACTAAAATAGCTAATAATGCTGTACAAAAATTAGCTGATCTTCGTCAAGAAGGGGAAATTTACCGTTCTCAATTAGCTGATCTTAATTCTCAATTAAAAACCAAAACTACCGACTTAGAAACTAAATTAACCGCCTCTACGGAAGATGAACAAACTGCTAATTCTCTGCAAAAAGATTTAGCTTTAATTGAGTTACAATTAGGGAATCAACAGTTACATTTAAACAGTTTAAATCAACAGAAAACACCTTTACTTAGTGCTGAAGCTTATTTTAACCGATTAGCTGACTATTATCGAGGAAAAATATACCAAGGTAATTTTGATGCTTATAAAAGTGCATTAGAGAAGGCTTCTTTAATACATCAACAATATAATAATGTGTTAGCTGAAATTACCACAACTGAGGATAAAATTAAGGCTTTAACTACTCAGAAAAATGCAAAAACTGCTCTCTTAACTGAAGCAAAATCTGATTTAATTAGTTCTGATCCTGAGATTACTCAATTTAAAACTGATATTAATAATATATCTGTACAAATTGAGCAAGTTAATACTAATTTAAAACCTTTACAAGAGTTAGAAGATACGGAAATTAAAGCTTTCTTTACTGCTATGGAAAAAGGGGAATTATTGAGTAATAATTTAGAGCAACTTACTCAAGATCAGGTGGATTTATCTAAGCAATTAATTGAATTAGGTTTAATTGCGTCTGAGTCTGATATTAATTTCTTTGAGGAGGAAATTCAATCCAGAATTAATCAGTTTAAATTACAATTAGAAGCTCGGAATCAAGATTTTTCTAGTCAATTACAGGCTTTTAATACTTTAATTACTAACTGGCAAGAGGTATTAACAAATAATCCTGATTCTGTTATTTCTAATGTGATTAATTCTTTGATCAGTAGTATTCAAAAACAAGAGGAAACTTTAACTGATTTACAATCAGAAAATACGGTTAATCTTACTACTTTAGAAACTAATTTTGAGACAGCTTTAGCTTCTTTAAAACTTTTGCGTGAGCAACAAAAAATAGATTTATTGGATGACTTAGAAAATAACCAAAAAGTACAAGAAGCATTGTCAGCACAATTAGGGATTGAAAAAGCGCTAAATACTGCCATTAATACTAATACGATTGAAGGTCTAACTGAATTGAATAAAACTTTGAGTGAGTTGCTTAAAGATAAGGTTAATCAATGGACAACTGATTTAAAATCAGGTAATTTAGAAAATCAAGATTTATGGGATATTAAGCAAAATTTCTCTACATCTTTTGATGATTTAATTACAGAAATTAAGACTAAATTAGCTGATGTGCAAGGGGAATATGAGTTAAATACAACTCAGTTAGAGGAAGCTTTACGCATTGTTGATGTTTTGATTGGTCGTCAAGATACTTTAGCAGAAAGTGTGGATTCTACTGAAGATGCGATCGCTCTTATTACTAAGCAATTAGCACAGGCTCAAGAATTACAAGAAAAAATTGGTCATTTCGCTAATTTGTATGAGTTAGAAAATGATTATCGGCTATCAAAAGCGGAAAAAACTAATCCTTTATTAATTGCAGAATTAATTACAGAAATTAATGAACTTCCTAAGCGTTATGGTTTAGAATCTGAAGAATTAAAAGATTATCTTGATCATCGGATCAGTGAGATTCAAACTCAACAAAATCAAGATGAAAAAATCAAACAACTCCAAACTTTACGCCTAGAACTTGCTTATTTTGATGTAAAATTTGACCAAGGTTCTGAGATTTTACAGCAATATTTACAGGGCTACGAAAAAATACAACTTGCAGAAACTCAAAAATTAAGTGAACTTGCTCAAGATACCCCAATTATTAATAGCAATATCACAGCTATTAATTATGCAATTAATAGTCATATTAATTACAATCCTAATCAAGTCAGATTAACCAATATTGATGGAGATCAAAATCTTGAAGCCTTAGTTTTCCGTCCCGGTTCTGGTATCATTTTTGCCTCAGAAGCCGACGGAAATGGACAAATGACCACATTATTTAATAGTAATAGTGGACTAGCAGGTTATAATTTATTATCTCCAAGTGATGGAGTGGTTACATTTGACTATGATGGAGATAATAAAACTGATGTCTTCCTTTACCGTCCCGGACGAGGAGCCGCTTGGGTAGCTCATTCTAACGGCAATGGTACATTTACTGCCACTTATGCAGTAGGAGACGATGGTGCCGCCGGACTTAACGGGATTGCTGGTTATAATTTTCTTGCACCTAATGGTTTAGAGTTTGCTTTAGCCTTTGATTACAACGGAGATAATAAAGACGATCTATTTTTCTATCGTCCCGGAACAGGAGCGGCGTGGGTAGCCCGTTCTGAAGGTAATGGCAGTTTTACAGGCGTTTATACTATGGGAGCTCCGGGTTATGGTATTGCGGGTTATGACATGAGATCACCCGCAGATCGAGTAATTTCCCTTGACTACAATGGTGATGGCAAAGATGATCTATTCTTATATCGTCCGGGACGAGGATGTGCATGGGTGGCACGTTCTGAAGGTAATGGACAGTTTACCCCCGTTTATGCCGTAGGAGATGATGGAGCCGCCGGACTTAATGGTATTGGTGGTTTTGATTTGCTATCACCTAGTGATATTGCTTTATCTTTTGATTATAACGGTGATGGAAAAGATGATTTATTCTTATATCGCCCTGGAGCGGGAGCGGCTTATATAGCACGTTCTAATGGTAATGGCACTTTTACCCATGTCTATGGATCAGGAAATGGTATTGCAGGTTTTGATTTCTTAGGTGCTTCAGATCGGGCTTTTGCTTATGACTATGACGCTGATGGGGATGATGATTTATTTTTCTATCGTTTAGGGGTAAACAATGTGTGGATCGCCCGTTCTAATGGAGATGGCACTTTTACTAATTTAGGACGTGCTAATGCTAACGGTATTATTCAATATCAAAAAAATGAATTTACAAACAAAACTAATGCTGATATTAAAACCCTTCGTGATCAATATTTACCCGGATTTGATCAAGATATTGCCTCTAAAGTTGTTAATGGAGAAATACCAGATCAACTTAATAATTATTTAGGTGATCTCGAAGAACTTAAAAATAGTATTACCAAAAAAGGTGCATCCGCCACTTCTGCCTTAATTCAAGCTGATTGGTATGAAAAAGAAGCCGCTCAACATTGGCAATTAAGTCAAAAACAAGGTCCTATTTGGACAGAATATCGTCGCACCTATACCCGTCGTTTTTTTTGGGGTAAAAAATGGAAAACTGTTGAAATTAAGCACGTGGATCATCATTGGATTATTTGGGATAATTATACCCAATTAGCCGCTATGTTACGCAATCAAGCTATTAGTAATATTACTGATATTCCTACCCTTGAAACAGAAAAACAAAACCTTGAAGAATTGATTGCACAATGGAAAGAGGCTTATAAACAAGCGGGTATTGCTGATGAAACTTGGCAAGAAGTTTATAACACCCTCCATCAATTATTTGCTAATCAAGATTTAGGTGATGATCAACAGGCACAACTTGATTTATTAAAACAATTATTACCCACTCTTGAAGATCAATTTGCTTTAGCACAAACAGAAGTGGATCAGGCAAATGCTCAACTATCAAATGAATGGACAGAATATGAATCAAGCTCCGCTCAATACATCGAAATTACCAAAGAAATTGCTCCTTTAATTGCTAATTTAGATCGTAAAGCCGAGGAAGTTTATCAACAAATAGATGAGGTACAAAAGTCCTTAGAACAGCAAAATCTGGGCTTAGATCTGGAGTTAAAACAAACCTTAAATCTTCAACAAACTTTAGCAGAACAATTAGCATTGATCGCTGAACAATTAAAAATTCCTTTACTTAGTACAGAGGAAATCGCCGATCTGAAAACAAAACAAGCTCTTTTTGAACAGGCATCGGAATTAATTGGTTATAAAGCTACCATTTTAGAGGCACAACAAACTTACCTAAAACAACAACAAGAATTACTGAATACTCAGAAAAATGTTTTAGCAACAGAGGAAAACTTAGTCAATGCTTATTTAGAAAGTCCTGATAATGATTGGTCAAACTTAGAACAACAGTTAGAAAATGCCCGTAATACCCTAGCGGAGATGCAAAAATTAGCTGAACAGGCTAAAGCCAGTAGTGAACTTCTTACTACTCCTTTAACTCAGTTAACTTCTGCTTTATTCCTGCAAAATGATGAGCATTTAACTGCAGTTCAAACTCAACAAACTCTCCTTAAAGACTTAATTACTGCCACTGAACTTAATAAAAATTTAACCTTAGAAGCGGCTGTGAAAAAGGAAGAACTCAATAATTTAGAAATTGAGGCTTTACAACGGTTACAGGATATTGCTGAGGCAGGTTCTCAAGAAGCTCAATATTTACGAGATGTGGCTCACTATAATGATTTTGGCACAGCTTTTGAGATTTATTATCGTGATTATCGAGACTTAACTACGGATCAAAAAAGTAGCTCGGCGGGGGGCTTGGCAACGGCTCAAGATTGGGTTTTAGCTGATCATTATTATGAGAAAATGATTGAATATCAACAATTAGAAAGAGAGGCTCAACAACAGGCTAATTCTTTTATGAAAGCTCGTGAAACTGCTGAAGATCAATTAACATTAATTAATGAAAATAAAGTCGAAGCTCAAAAAGAATTAGAACTATTAAATGAGCGTATTGCTACGACTCAAGAAGAAATTGATGCTAAAAACCAAGAATTAAGTATTACTCAAAATCGGATTAATATCTTAGAGGAATTACAAAGCCGTACTCAAGAAACTCTGTCTGAATTAATCAAAAATGAGCAATTAAATCTAAAACAAGCTCAATTAGAACAGCAATTAGCTCAGTTATATTACAATAATATTGATGAGGCTTTAGCTGATCAATTAGAGCGAGATTACTTAACCGTGCAATTGCAACGTCAACAAGCAACAGAGAAAATTCAATATTTAGCTCAATTGCAATCCCTTGATGACTTAGAATCAGCCTTAAATAATTTACGCTCAGAATTAGGAGTAGAATCATTCGATGGTTTAGTAACAGAAGCTCAAAAACAAGTAATTTTAGCAGGGTTATTACCTGAATTAAATAATGCCCAACAACAAGCTAATTTACCCGATGAAATCAAAACCCTTTTAACCTCAACTGAAACCGCTATTCATGACGCATTACAGGTATCTGAAGCCTCTGATATTCAAGAAAAACTCCTGAATACAACTCAGAGTTTATTCGAGGAAGTTAACACATACAATACTCAGATAGCTCAATTAGAAACAGAAAATCAACAAGATTATCTGTTATTGCAAAAAGCAGAAACAGATCTCCAAAATGCCACTCGTCAACTTTATGAACAGATTGCCCTTTCTGATACTTTCAAAGCTGAAAAAGAGCTATTAACAGAAGAACAATTAAACGTTTTATATCAAGTAGGTTATGCTCAACAAGGGGTAACAATTTCTAACAGTTTAGCTGAAAAGTCTAAACAAATTATTGAGCAAATTGTTGAGGCAAGAATTGTTGAACGGGAAATACGGAAAAAAGCCTTTTTCAACGAATTAATAACCGTGATTGGTATTAGCTTAAGTGTCTTAGGAACGGCATTTTCCTTAGCCGCCGCCGCACCTTTCTTCGCCGCTTCTGCCGCTATTCTGAAAACAATTAGTTTAACTATTAATCTGGTTAATGGTGTGTTTAAAGCGGCTCAATCTGCCTATAATGGAGACTGGTTAGGAGCGGTTTATGGTATTACCATGACAGTAGCTAATTTTGTTTCAGGAAGCATTAATTTAGGTGGTACTTCAATTTTAGGAATGAGCCCCGATGTAGCGAAAGATGTACTC
>Ga0209262_10001054_pt1 | contig 11624 bp, 9 predicted proteins | sample Lowcelwee11metaG_FD_187171 | JGI IMG/M metagenome (GOLD analysis project Ga0209262, IMG submission 187171) | Freshwater pond sediment microbial communities from the University of Edinburgh, under environmental carbon perturbations - Low... | ecosystem: Environmental > Aquatic > Freshwater > Pond...
TTCGATCGGCGGCGCGTTCGGGTCGTAGTGCTCTCGCGGCGGACGGCCATGGTGGCGAGGGCGTCGGCCTCTTCGTTGCCGCCCTGACCGGCGTGGCCCTTGACCTTGAGCAGCTCGACGTCCGGGAGGTTCGTCATGCGCTCCTTGATCGCGGTGATGAGCTCGAGGTTGGCCTTGGCCTTCCAGCCGCCGACGAGCACACCGAGGCTCCAGCCACTGTCGGTATAGAGGAGGACGTGGGCCTCCTGCTCGTCGGGGCGCAGCATCTCGAGGGCGCGCAGGATCGCGGTCAGCTCGGCGATGTTGTTGGTGCCCTCGCCGATGAACTCCGAGTGCTCGATGATCTCGCCGTCGGGGCGCTCGATGAACACGCCGATGCCGGCGGGTCCGGGATTTCCGGAGCAGGCGCCGTCGGTGTGGATGACGACCGTCGCCGGCCCGGAGGCCTTGACGGGGTCCTCGCGAACGGCCTGACTCGCCACCGCGGGGACGGGGGCTCCGCCGAAGGCCTCATCCGGGATGATCTCCCCGCCCTCGACCTCGATCAGGTTGTCCGGAGCGGCGCGGTACGACTTGGTTGCGCCGAGGCGGTATCGCATCTCGACGCGGCCGCGGTGCACGATCGGCTTGCCGGTCGCCAGGACGCGGACGAACACTGTTTGATCCTTGAACTGGAAAGCTTTCCACGCCATCGTCGGACCTCGGTCGGGGGGCGCACGCCCCGCTGCTGGGCATGCGTGCGTCGCTTGGAGTATCATGGATCGCGGTTTGGGACCGGCGAAAAGGCACGCCTAAGGCGCATTGCTGCCCCGGTTTTTTTGTTGCGGGCCGAAATTCCGGGTCGTATAAGGACCCGGCTATGAAGCAGACGATTTTCGTGACCCTCGCCGCTACGGCACTCATTGGGCTCTCCGCGTGCAAGGGCGGGCCGAGTGCAGCCGGCGCCAAGCTGATCCCCGAGCAGGCCACCATCATGGGCGGCATCGACGTTGCTGGTCTGATGAAGACCAAGCACTACACCGACAACAAGGCCATGCTCGAGAGCCAGCGCGAGTGGACCGAGATGTCGGCTGCCGCCAAGGCCTGTAACCTCGACCCGGAGAAGGCGCTCAGCTCGGTCCTCTTCGGCACCGACGGCAAGGCGAACTTCGCTGCGGTGATCACGGGCGAGGGTCTCGGCGACGAGAAGAACCTGACCTGCATCGCCGACAAGGCCAAGGAGAAGAACGGTGGCAAGACCCCGTTCACCGTCGCCGACGACGCCGGCAAGAAGGTCCTGCGCATGGAAGGTGGCGAGGGCACTGGCTTCATCGTCGACGGCAAGACCCTGGTGTTCGCCAGCAAGGGCTGGGAGGCCGCCGTCAAGGACCTGATCGACAGCAAGGGCAAGGCTGCGGTCGACGGTCCGAACAAGGACCTCTTCGCGCGCGCCGACCAGAGCAAGCACATCTGGGCTGCGGGTCTGATCCCCGCCGAGGCCGCCGGCATGGCCAAGAGCGTCGGCGCCGAGCCCAAGGACTTCTCGGTCGCCCTCGACCTCGCGGACGGTCTGGCCTTCCAGGCTGCCGTCGGTCTCGCCTCGGCCGACCAGGCCCAGGCCCTGAAGAAGAAGGCCGACGAGGGTCTGGCCGCGGTCAAGGGCCTCGCCCCGATGCTCGGCATCCCGGCCAAGGCGCTCGAGACCCTGAAGATCGACACCAAGGACAACCAGATCTCCGTCCAGGCCTCGATGAGCCATGAGGATGTCAAGCAGCTCCAGGAGAAGGCCGGCGCTGCGATGATGGGCATGGGCGGCGGCATGGGCGGCGGCATGGCTGCGCCCCCGGCGATGGAGCCCCCGGCCGACGCCGTTCCCCCGCCGGCCGAGCCGGCCGCTGCTCCGGCCGAGCCGGCTGCTGCTCCGGCTGGTGACGCTGCGGGCACCCCGCCCCCGGCTGCTCCCGCGGAGTGAGCCCGAACTCGAGCTCGCAAGGCACTTGCGAGCTTGAGCAGGATCCCGTAAAGGTGGGCGGCTCGGTCTTCGGACCGGGCCGCTCGCTTTTTGTCCATTCCTTCGCGGCGCATGCCGCAGCACCCGGCCAGGTCGGCCACTACCCCCTTGTAGCTGCCTCTGGCGGCCACTATCGAGGAGGACTCCATGTCCAAGCTCTCTCCCCTGCAAACCGTCAAGAAGCTCCACGGCACCAAGGACCAGCTCATCAGCAAGGTCCTCGAGATGTTCACCCCCGCCGAGGGTGAGTCCCGCGAGGACTACGCCAAGCGCCTCAAGTACGTGGCCAACACCAAGCTCCTGCGCCTCGCCGACATCGGTGCCAACATCGCCAAGCTCGGTGGTGCTGCCACACTCGTCACCAAGATCGCCGAGATCAAGGGCCAGGCCAAGGACAAGGACTTCGTCGCCAAGCTCGGCACCCTGCCGCTGCCGCGCCTGCTCGAGACCTACCAGACCCTCAGCCGCAAGGCCGCGAAGGCTGGCAAGGCCGCTGCCACGGCTGTGAAGGCCGTCAAGGCTGCGCCGGCCAAGGCCGCTGCTCCGGCTGCCAAGGCCGCTCCGGCCGCGAAGAAGCCCGCGAAGAAGGCCTGAGCCTTCGCCGGGTCCGAGGACCCGGGCATCAGCGCCGCTGCCTGTCCCTCGGGACAGGTCGCGGCGCTCGCTGTTTAAGCCGCCGCGCCCGCGCCTGGGCGGCGCTCACTTGGCGACGCCGAGCAGGTCGAGCAGGCCGTTGACGAAGGTCAGCGGGTGCGGCGGGCAGCCGGGGACGTAGAGCTGGGGCGTGAACTCGCCGAGGAAGCTGCGGTCGAGCACCGGCGAGTCCTGGTAGGGGGCACCGCTGATGGCGCAGGCGCCGACGGCGATGACGAGCTTGGGGGCCGGAATGCCGTCCCAGGCGAGGCGTAGGGCCCTGGCCATGTTGACGGTGACAGGGCCGCTGAGGACGAGGCCGTCGGCGTGGCGCGGGGAGGCGACCCAGTCGATGCCCCAGCGGCCCATGTCGAAGTTGACGTTGGCGGCGGCGTTGAGCTCGAGCTCGCAGCCGTTGCAGCCGCCGGCGGAGACCTGGCGCAGCTTGAGTGAGCGGCCGAACAGTTTTTTAAAGGTCGCGCTGGCGGTGACCGGGGTCATCGCGGCGCTGCCGTCGCGACGGATGAGGTCGGCCGGGTCGGTGGCGGCCATCTTGTAGTCGCTGGTGAGCGTGATCTTCTGCTGGGGGCAGACATCGGCGCACTCGCCACAAAAGATGCAGAGGCCGAGGTCGAGGCGGAACGGCTCGAGGGCGATGGCGCCGGTCGGGCAGACGTCGCGGCACGCCGCGCAGCCCTCGGCGCAGGGGGCCGCGGAGACGTGCGGCAGGCCGCGAAAGCCCTTCGGGTCGGCCTTGCGGACGTCAGGGATGAACTGCCAGCCCTGGGAGCGGCGGACGCGGATGGAGTGCAGCATGGTCGTGGCTCCTGCGTTCAGAGGTCGTTACCGGCGTACGACAGGTCGAAGCTCTTGTTGCAGATCGGGAAGTCGGAGATCTCGTTGTTGCGGACCGCGAGCGCGAGGCCGAACCAGTTGAGCAGCGAGGGGTCCTGGACCTTGTAGTGGCGCAGCTTGCCGGCGGCGTCGGTCTCGATCGCGTGCACGATCGGGCCGCGCCAGCCCTCGGTCACGGCGATCGCCAGTGAGTCGGGCGCCAGCCCCCCGACCGCGGCGCGGCTCCTCGGCAGCTCGGCGTGGCGCGCCAGCACGGCGAAGATCCACCGCAACGACTCGTCGATCTCGCGGATGCGCAGCATCATCCGCGCCCAGCAGTCGCCGGTCGACTCGACGACGCTGGTGATCCGATGCTCGACGAAGGCGCGACCCGGCAGGATCGTGCGCATGTCCATGTCGATGCCGGAGGTGCGCGCGTGCATGCCGACCAGGCCGATCTCCCGCGCCGCGGCGGTGGTGACGATGCCGGCGCCCTTGAAGCGGTGCTGGACCGTCCTCGACTCGATCGTCAGGGCGTTGCACTCGCCGACGTCGGCGGCGAGCTGGCGCAGGGTCTTCTGCAGGTCGGCGACCAGCGCCGGGGTGATGCCCGCCCGCACGCCGCCGGGCCGCAGCCAGTCGCGGCCGAAGCGGCTGCCGCAGGCCCGCATCGAGGCGTTGATCGCGGCGGTGCGGATCCTTCCGTAGGTGGCCGAGCCCTGCAAGAAGCCGATGTCGTTGAGCAGGCCCGAGAGGCTCGCCAGGTGCACGGCGATTCGCTCGAGCTCGAGGGCGACGCCGCGGATCAGCTCGACGTCGTCCGGGACCTCCACGCCGGCCAGCGCCTCGATCGCGCGGGCGTGACTCCATGCGTAGGCGATCGAGGAGTCGCCGGCGATGCGCTCGACCAGCGCGGGCAGGTGCCCCAGCGGGCGCTGCAGCAGCAGCTGCTCGACCCCGCGGTGCTGGTAGCCGTTGTGGATCTCCAGGTGATAGACGACCTCGCCGTGGCAGCTGAAGCGGAAGCAGCCGGGCTCGATCACGCCGGCGTGGATCGGGCCGACGTTGACCTCGTGCACCTCCTTGCCGTCGATCTGATAGAAGCCGTAGTCGTCCATGCGGCCGAGGTTCTTGCCCTCGAAGCGCAGCGGCTTGAGCCAGGGGTGGCCCGGAAATCCGAGGCCGTGCTGCTCGTGGATCTCGCGCTCGTAGGCCTGGAACTGCGGCAGGTCCTTGGTGATGGCGTACACCGAGTGGTCGCGCACGGCCACGCCGCGCAGCAGATGCAGGCCGCCGGCCTCGATCAGCGCGGCGGTCAGCGTGACCTCGTCCTCGGCGTCGCCAGGGCGGCCGTAGTAGGTCAGCAGCCGCGCGCCCGCGCCGACCCGCTGGGCCAGGGTGCGGGTGAACTCGGCCGCGGACAGCCGCGGGAGGTCGGCGCAGCGGGCGAGGACCACGGGGGGAGCGGAGGCCTGAGACTGGACGGTGGTCATCGCGCGCCTCCGAAGCCGAGGGTGATCTGGGCGAACAGCTCGCCCAGGGGCCCGGGCACGTAGATGCCGAGGGTGAGCAGGACGAACAGGAAGAAGAACTTGGGGACGAGGTCGATCAGCGGCTCGGCGTGGCGCCCGGCCTCGTGCTTGCCGGCGTTCCAGATCATCGGGAACATGGTCCGGCCGGTGGCGACGAAGACGATCAGGAGGATCACGCAGATGCCGGAGAACAGGACGGTCTGGCCGGAGGCGATCATGCCGCCCATCATCACCAGCTCGCCGATGAAGCTGCCGAAGGGGGCGAAGCCCAGCAGCGCGAAGGTGCCGAACATCAGGAACAGGCCGCTGAACGGCATCTCCTGCAGCAGGCCCTTGATCTCGTCGGTCTGCTTGGTGCCGAAGTTCTCCTCGATCTGGCCGGCCGTCAGGAACAGCACCGCCTTGATCAGGGCGTTGCTGACGGCGTAGAGCAGCACGCCGTAGATCGCGCTGCCGCCGACGCCGAGGCCGATGGCGATCGCGCCGGCGTGGTTGATCGAGGCGAAGGCGATGATGCGCTTGTAGTTGCGGGTGGCGACGATGTTGATCGCCGAGACGACCATCGAGGCGACGCCCATCGCCGTCAACACCGAGCGGATCAGCTCCTGGTCGCTGGCTCCGAACGCCTGCAACACCCGAAACAGCGCGACGAAGGCGACGTTGAACTGCACCGCGGCCAGCAGGGTCGTCACCGGCGAGCGCGCGGTGTCGTAGGTCTCGGGCAGCCAGCTGTACATCGGCGCCAGGCCGAGCTTGGTCCCGTAGCCGAACAGCACCAGCAAGATGCCGAGCTTGTGCGCGAAGCTCTGGGAGGTCCGGTTCGCGAGGTCCAGCTGGTCGAGGAAGAACGACAGCCCCTCGTGCGGGACCGCGACCTCGACGCTGCGCTCGAGGCAGACGAAGCCGAGGAAGGTCAGCGACAGGCCGACGGTCGAGAGCAGCAGGTAGCGCCAGGCGGCGGCCCAGGCCACGCGGGTGCGGTCGTGGCCGATGAGGGGGACGGCGGCGAGGGTGGTGGCCTCGACGAAGGCCCAGCCCATGAGGAGGTGGTTGGAGAGGACGGCGAGGTTGCTCGCCGCCATGAAGGCGAGGGTGAAGGCGGTGAAGCGGTGGCCGAAGGGCAGGGTGCTGATGTCGGGTCGCGGGTGGGTGGCGACGAAGGCGGCGACGCCGAGGAAGACGGCGTTGATCAGCGTCATGAACAGCTGGGTCGTCGCGTCGAAGACGAAGTAGTTCTCGCCGAGGTACACGACGGCGTCGGCGGGGGTGTCGGCGGTGAGGCCGAGGCTGACGCCGAAGTTGACGACGCCGACCAGCAGCAGCAGCTTGAGGGCCGACCCGCGCAGCGACGGGATCAGCATCAGGAGCGCGCCGAGGGCGGGGATCAGGGCCGTGAGCAGGATCGCGTTCATGTGCCCTCCAGGGGGGTCTCGAGGCGACGTAGCAGGATGCCGAAGGCGAGGACGGAGCCGATGAACACGCCGGTCAGCGCGAGCTCGACGGGCAAGGCGACGTGATGGGTGAGCAGCAGCTCGAGGCAGACGACGCCGTTCTCGATGATGAGGGCGCCGATGACCTGGCCAAGCGGCCGGGTCTGCAAGGTCAGGACGTAGAGGCCGAGCAGCACCATCGTCAGGGCGACGCCGAGGTGCAGCGAGGGCAGGGGGTCGACCGGGGGGATCTTGGCGCCGAACCACAGGGCGGTGACGACGATGACCACGGCGATGCCCCAGAACACCAGGTTGCTGGGCACGAGCTCGAGCTCCGGCGAGCGGGCCCGGCCCTGGACCATCCGGTGCAGGAAGACCGGGGCGAAGATGCCGCGCAGGAGGGCGAGGTCGGCGATGAGCACCCAGATGGCGACGTCGTCGGAGTGGCTGCCGAGCGTGCTGAGGGCGATGATCGCCATCAGCAGGCCCTGGAGGCCGAGCGCGATGAACATGGTCCGCCAGGTCCGCGCGAACAGCGGGACCATGACCGCGAAGAGCATGGCGACGAGCAGGACCATCATGGCGAGCCTTTGCTGCGAAGGACGACGAGGAGCAGGGCGAGGGCGCCCGCGACCGTGGCGATGGCGGTGTAGCGGGGGATCGCCCGCATCCGGATGCGGGCGATCAGGGACTCGATGGTGCCGACCAGGACGGCGACCGCGAGGGTGAGGGCGAGCGCGACGCCGGCCGCCAGCCACGGCTGGCTGACCCAGGAGACCGGGTTCAGCAGGCCGGCGATCAGGGCGGCGCAGACGGTGAGCTTGAGGCCCGCGGCGTATTGCAGGATCGCCAGGTCGGGGCCGCTGTGGTCGAGGATCATGACCTCGTGGATCATGGTCAGCTCGAGGTGGGTGTTCGGGTCGTCGACGGGGATCCGCGCGGCCTCGACCTGCAACAAGATCAGGAGCACCACGAAGCACAGCGCCTTCACGCCGAGGGCGAAGGGGCCGAGGTCGGACCAGGAGAGCAGGCCGGCGAAGGTCGGGTCGCCGGTGGCCAGCACCAGCGTCCCGAGCGCGAGCAGCAGGGCCGGCTCGATCAGCGCGCCGTAGGTGGCCTCGCGCGCGGCGCCCATGCCCTCGAAGGCGCTGCCGGTGTCGAGCGCGGCGAGCATCAGGAACACGCGGCCGAGCCCGAGCACGTAGGCGAAGGCGATGAAGTCGTAGGCGAAGGCGAGCGGGCTCAGCGGGCCGAGCAGCGGGGTCAACATGCCGGCGACGAGGCCGGTGGCGAGCGCGACGACTGGACCGAGGCGGAAGATCTCGGTGGTCACCTTGCTGTAGACCGGCTCCTTGCGCAGCAGGCGGCGCATGTCGGCGAGGGGCTGGAGCACCCGGGGGCCGCGGCGCCCGGCCCAGATCGACTTGACGCGGTTGATGAGGCCGAGCATCACGACCGGCAGGACCAACAGCGCGACCAGCTGCGCGCCCAGCAGGGCGAATTGGATCGGGCTCACAGCGAACCTCCGGCGATCAGGAAGGCGACCATCACGACGAGGGTCACGAAGCCGGCGGCGAAGGACATCGGCGTGTCCTCCGGCAGCCGCTCGGCGGCGTGGCTCACCGTGTCCGTCGCGGTGCCCAGGACCTGGAACATCCGGTGCTCGACGCCGTCGACGCAGTGAGTGCTGATGTGACCGCGCTCCGGGAAGGGGCCGCGCGGCAGCTTGAACCGGCGCAGGAACACCAGCACGCCCTCGAAGGTGTTGCCGAACTGCGAGGCGAAGGAGGAGCCGGTGTACTGCATGCGCGGGGTGGCGGCCGTGTAGCCGCAGCCCCAGGTGACATGGTCGGCGTGCCGGCGGGTGAGGGCCCGACGCAGCAGCGCGACCAGGACGACGGTGACGAGCAGGGCGGCGAAGACCCAGGCGAGCGGGGCGAAGGACTGGACCGGGCCGGCGAGCAGCTCGGCGGTGGCGGCGAAGCCGTGGGCGCGCAGCATGTCGGCGACGGGGGCCTGGGTGAGGGCGATGGCGCCGAGCGGGAGGGCGGAGACGAGGAGGACGCCGACGAGGTGGATGCCCATGGTGATGCGCATCGGCAGGGCGGCCTCGCCGTGGGCCTCGCACTTCGGGTCGCGGGGGACGCCGAGGAAGACGACGCCGAAGGAGCGGGTGATGGCGAGCGCGGACACGGCCCCGACGAAGGCGAGCAGAGCGACGACGAGGATCAGGACGCCGCGGTCGAGGGCGGTCGGCGGCAGGGCGCTCAGCAGGCCGCTGTAGATGATGAACTCGCTGATGAAGCCGTTGAGGGGCGGCAGGGCGGAGATTGCGAGGCTACCGACCAGGAAGAACAGGGTGGTCTGGGGCATCGCGCGGCGCAGGCCGCCGAGGCGCTCGAGGTCGATCGTGTGGGTGGCGCGGTAGACGGCGCCGGCGGCGTAGAACAGCAGGCACTTGAAGAGGGCGTGGTTGAGGACGTGGAGGATGGCGCCGGTGAAGCCGATGACGACGAGGGCGGGCTGATGCCAGGTGAGGCCGAGGTAGCCGAGGCCGATGCCGAGGCCGGCGATGCCGACGTTCTCGGTCGAGGAGTAGCCGAGCATGCGCTTGAGGTCGCGCTGGGAGACCGTGTAGAGCACGCCCATCACCGCGGAGGTGATGGAGAAGGCGATCACGTACCAGCCCATCCACGCGGGGGGCTCGCCGATCATGGCGGCGAACTTGAGCATGCCGAAGATGCCGGCCTTGTGGATGACGCCGGACATCAGGGCCGAGACGTGCGCGGGCGCGGCCGAGTGGGCGCGCGGCAGCCAGGTGTGGAACGGGAAGAAGGCCGACTTGAGGCCGAAGGAGGTGATCAGCACGACGAAGGTGACGTCGCGCAGGAAGCTGTCCTCGCGCAGGAAGGCGCCGATCGCCGAGAGGTCGGTGCTGTGCATCTGGTTGCCGCTGATGATGAAGGCGGCGACCAGCAGCAAGAAGCCCATGTGGGTCGAGACCAGGTAGTTGAAGCCGGCGAAGCGGATCTTCTGGTTCTCGTGGTCCCAGATGACCAGCAGCCAGGCGGCCAGGGCCGCCAGCTCCCAGCCGAGCAAGAAGGCGAACGAGTTCTCGACCGTGTAGATGATGATGAAGGCCAGCGAGGTCAGGTTCAGCAGCGCGAAGTGGGTGCCGAGGTGCCGCTTGGTCTTCATGAACGGCTCGAGGTAGCCGAGCGCGTAGATCGAGCCGAGCAGGGTCATCGGCAGCGAGAAGCAGAGGAAGAAGGCGTCGAGGGCCTCGACCTGCAGGCGCACGTCGCCGAGCGGCGGCGGCCACGGCAGCAGCGTCTCCAGCGGCGCGGCGCCGAACAGCACCGGCAAGGTCGCGACCAGGATCAGCGTCGAGGCGACCCCCTGCGAGGCGATCGCCAGCCACGCCCGTAAAGGGTTGCCGCGCGCGACGAGGGCGAGGAAGGCACCGACCAGCAAAGTGATGGTTGCAATGAACAGCAGCACGGCGGTTCTCCACGGCGCCCGGCGCTCTTCCTGAAGAACGGGCCGAGATAAGTTGTGCGCCGCGGCCAGGCGGCGTTGCGCCGAGTAGTACAGCGGCGGATCTGCGGGCGCAAAGACAAAAATATGACGGTGGCGACGCCGGGGCGCACAAAGCGGCCTCATCCACGGCGCAGCAGCTCATCCGGCCTCGCATCCGCGGCCCCTCGCGCGCTGCGAGGCGTGGATGCCGACCTGGTCAAAGAGACATGTTCAAGTCGAGCCGAAGTTGAAGCGCCGCGACGGCGGGCCGCGGATGCACCCGCCGCCGGTCATGGGCGTGGCTTTCGAGGGCGCGAGCCGCCATGCGGAGCGCAGGGGCCAGGCACCGAGCCGATCGGTGGAGATCTCTGTTCTGGCCAGGTCGGCGTGCAGCCCGCGGCCGGATTCCGACTCCGACTCTCGCTCGTCCTCGGCGACCTCGACCTCGCCCTCGCCGCGCTCGCCCACGAGCGGACGCTCCGGGCCGTGATCGGGGGCTTCACCAGGGAGGGCGTGCGCCTCGCCGTCGCTGCAAACGGGCGCGCGACCGGGCGCCGCGAACGCGGGGACCGCGGTCCACAGCACGACGCCGAGCAGCGCCAAAGTGAGCAGCAACCAGTGCCGCAAATGGGCCAGGGAGGGGTGGGTGAGGGAGGGGTGGGTGAGGGCGTGGGACCCGCGCAAAACACCGGTCCCCGATGCCTCGGGCGCGGGCGCGCGAGGCTCGGCGAACACGGCGCTGCCAGCGATCCGGCGACTCATGTGCGAGAGCCATGATACGCCTAAACTAAATCGCGTTAGAGTTTTCTATTCTTCTTCGTCGGGAGACCGGTCATGAAGGAGAGTCGATCCCGTCGCGGCGGGCGCAGGCGGGGTGCTGGCGCAGGAGCCCGGGGCGGCGGCGGCGAGGAGTCGCGCGAGCAGGCGCGAGGAGTGCATGGGCCGGGTACGAAGCCGGGGGCCGCGGCGAGCGGGTCGGGTGAAAGTGGTCTTTGGGACAGGTCCGAGCGGGCGCGAGATCGGCGGGATCATTCGCCGGGCGGCGGCGCGACGGGCACGCTCTCGCCGGGCGGCGGCGCGACGGGCACGCTCTCGCCGGGCGGCGGCGCGGCCGGGGCCGGTGCGGGCGGCTCGGTGGCCACCGGCTCCTCGGTGGGGACCGGCGCGACCGGGGTCGTGGGGGCCGCGCTGGCCGGGGGCTCGCTCGGGGCGGGTTCGGGGTAGGGCGCGGGTTCGGGGTAGGGCGCGGGCGCGTAGGTCGGCCCGGGCGGCGGCTGGGGGTTGTGCTTGCGGCCGACGCCGAAGCCGAACACGAGGCCGGCCTGGATGCCCCAGCGGATGCCGCAGCTGTTGAAGTCGATCGCTGAGCCGCCGCTGTCATAACGGTAGGCGTCCTCGCAGCGTTCGGAGGGGAAGCGCATCGAGAAGTTGACGCCGAGGTTGAGCGCGAGCATGCGGCCGAGGCCGATCAGCACGCCGGGTCCCGCGTTCCACTCGCCGACGACGCCGCGCTTGTGGTTGAGGAAGACCGGACCGACGCCGCCGCCGATGTACGGGGAGAAGCGGTAGCCGCGGTAGAGGACGACGGTCAGGCCGGGGATCAGGCTGAACTCGTTGGTGGGGATCTGCTTCTCGATGCCGGGGAAGTCGCGCTTCAGGCTCGGGGGCAGGAAGGTGGTGAAATTG
>Ga0209262_10001056_pt1 | contig 11623 bp, 12 predicted proteins | sample Lowcelwee11metaG_FD_187171 | JGI IMG/M metagenome (GOLD analysis project Ga0209262, IMG submission 187171) | Freshwater pond sediment microbial communities from the University of Edinburgh, under environmental carbon perturbations - Low... | ecosystem: Environmental > Aquatic > Freshwater >...
CAGGTTCATCAGGCTGCCGTAGTCCACCACGGCCTTGGGATCCATAAGCTCCTCGCGTCCGCCGAAAGTGGTTTCGCCGACGGCCACCTGGAACTCGTTCATCAAGCCGACCACGGCGTACGTGCGGCGCACCTGGCGGATCTTGCCCAGGTATTTCCCGGAATCGCCGTCACAGATATCGATCCAGGTGCCCTCGATGTGCTCGCCGGCGGGAATGAAATTCAGGTAGCCGTAGAGTTCATGCGAGTCGGCCGAATAGGTGATCATGGTCGAGCCGTCGGCCGAAGCGCCCTTGCTGACCAGGTAATTGGTGCAGGCATTGGCGGCAGGCGCGAAAGCCAGTACCAGCCCGATCACGGTTATCCAGGTGATGGTCTTCATTGTTCTTCGATCCTCCTGTTTTTGGATTCCACGAGCCAGGGAACTTGTTGGTTCTACCCCGTCATTATAAATCAAGGGGCTAGCATAATGGAATCCGCTGGTAAAAGCAAGCGTATTAATGATAATGATCTTGGGTTGCGGCGTACGGCAGACGGCAATAGCAAAATAATAATTTAGTTCGGCCCTTTGCCTTCACCGTAAGCCGTCTACCGTCTGCCCAATGCCAAGCGCTTGCTATTTCAGCAATTCTTCGACCGCTTGGGCAATCGCCGCGTGGTCAATTTTCATCAGCGCCAGCAATTCGGCGCTTCTGCCCGATCTGGGGATCTCCCGAACGCACAGGCTGGTAACTTTGCCGACGGCCAGGGAGACGATGGAGGCGATGGCACTCCCATAGTGGTCCTCGGCGACGATCACTTTGCCGGTACACTCGCCGGCATGGCGGACCAGGTCCGCTTCGGGGAGCGGTCGCAGCGAATAGAGGTCGATGACGCGTGCGGAAATGCCCTTGTTTTTTAGGATCTGGTGAGCTTTCAGCGCTTCGTGCACGGTGATGCCGGCGGCGATGACCAGAACCCGGTCCCCGGGGGTTTGCCTCAGCACCTTGAGGCCGCCGAGGGGGAATCCCTCGTCGTTTCTGTACAGTACCGGGGTTTTGTCTCGGGTGCAGCGCAGGTAGGCGATCCCCGTCTGCTGGGCCATTTCCTTGACCAATTTTTCACAGGCGACGGCATCGCTGGGGTAGAGGACCATCGCCTGGGGCATGGCCAGGAACATGGAGAGGTCTTCCAACCCCATTTGCGACGGGCCGTCGGCGCCGATGCTGACGCCGGCGTGCGAGCCGACGAACTTGATGTTCGCCGCCGAGTATTGCGCCATGCGGATGAAATCGTGGGCGCGGGTCAGGAACGCGGCGAAGGTCGCCACGAAGGGAACAAAGCCTTGAGCCGAAAAGCCCATGGCCATGCCCGCCATGTTCTGTTCCGCGATATAGGCTTCGAATGAGCGCTCCGGGAACGCCCGGAAAAAATCCTCGCTCATGGTCGAATTCTTCACGTCGCCGTCGATGGCGACCACGCGGTCATTGTGCAGGCCCAGGCCGTGCAGGGCCTTGCCGTAGGCGGCGCGGGTGGCGACCATATCCCCATGGGCATATTCATTGCAGGGATAATCATGGAAGGTGCAAGACAGCCGGGAGGGGTTATATTTCGATTTCAGATCGATTTCGGCCCTGCCGATTTCTTCAAGTGCCGCCGGCAGTTCTTTTTCGTTCAAGGGCTTGCCATGCCAGCCATCCCTATCCTCGATGAAGGACACTCCCTTGCCCTTGAAGGTTTTGGCGATGACGGCCAGCGGCTTGCCGCCGAAGCCGGCTTTGTCAAAAGCAGCAAGGAGCGCCTTGATGTCGTGGCCGTCGACGACCGCCGTTTCCCAGCCGAAGGCCTGGAATTTCCTCTCGTAGGCGGCCAGGTCATGGCCGTGGCGGGTGGGCGCAGACTGCCCCAAGCGGTTGGTGTCGATAACGGCGACCAGGTTGGCGAGCCTGTATTGAGCGGCGCTGTCGGCCGCCTCCCAGATGCTGCCTTCGGCCGTTTCGCCGTCGCCGAGCAGGACGAAAACCCGGCCGGAATCGTTCGCCAGTCTCTTTGCCAGGGCCATGCCCACGCCGGCGTTCAATCCCTGGCCCAGGCTGCCTGTGGCCACCTGGATCAAGGGCATGCGCGCGGTCGGGTGCCCTTCCAGTACGCTGTCGATTTTGCGCAAATTCGTCAGTTCTTCTCTCGCTGCCAGGCCGGCTTCCGCAAATGCCGCCCACAGGATCGGAGCGGCATGCCCTTTGGAAAGGATGAATTCGTCGTCCTTGCCGATAACTGAAAAAAACAGAACGCTCATGATCTCGGCCGCCGACAGGCAGGTGCTGGGGTGGCCCGAGCCGGCCGCCGTGGTCATCCGCAAGGAGTGGATCCTGAGCTTATTCGCCATCAATCCCAGTTGCTCTTTGGCAGTCATAGTCCCTCCAGAAACCATTGTAGGGGAAAAATCGCGATTTTTCCAGCCCCGGCTTGAGTGAGGTGAAAGAAAACGCCTCAGCCTCGATTGCAAATGAAGCGGCTCCAGAACTTTTTTTGATTATGAACGGCGGTTCTGATAGCATGATTCGAGCGGGAGGGAGTAATGCAAGTACTTGTACGGTCGGTGCTGGTCATGTTTTTTTTCTCAACTTTGGCACTTTGTGCCAAGGACAAGGTCGAGGCAGTGAAGATCGGACCGTTTTTTGCCATCGGCAATTACAAGGAATTTTCCGGGACCTGGATGAATGGCGCCGCCTCCCCGGGTTTGGACCTGGCGATCCGCTGTAATCGGAAGGTTGAAATTTGGGGCTCATACAGTTTCTATAAAAAAGAAGATCCCCGGGCCCACGGCACCTATGACATTTTCCGCTTGGACGCTTTTGCGGCGGGCCTGCGCTACAAACTCCTGAAATCGGGAACCTTCGAACCTTTCGCGGGCATTGGCCTTGTCCTTTACCATTTTACCGACGACGGCGGGAGCAAGGACGGCTATACCTATTTCATACTGCCCGTGAATTCGGCAATGGGATTCTATTTTCAAGGCGGTTTTTATCTTGATTTCATCCGCAACGTGAAGTTGCAGTTTTTTACAAAATACAACCGGGTCAAGCATGGCGAAGAACATTCTTCGCGCTGGGCGACCTACCATTACCGGACTGACTTCAGCGGTTTAGCGGCCTGTTTAGGAATCATGTACTGCATCTTGGGAAAATAGCCGAGGAGCTCATGAACAAACTTACGGAAAAGCTGGTCGTGATGGTTCTCCTGGCGACGCTCGGCGGGCTGGCGAGCTGCAAAAAGAATGACAGCCTGGACCCGGCCGATGTGATCGGGACCTGGGCGATCAAGTCGTGGAGCTGGAACGCTTCAGAATATGGTGAGTACGATATGCTGGGCACTTTGGCTTTTTCCTATTCAGATCGGGGTGTTAATTTCACTCTGGCCTACAGGTACAATGGCATCCCCTGCATCGCTAAGGGGTCGGCGGACCTGAATCGCCTGCCCAGGATAGATTTTTCTTGCATGGTCAAACCGCCCGGTCACTATGTTTTTGCAATGACTTTCCGGGGTTTCGTGGACGGAGACAAGATGATGGGTCAGGGTGGCCTGGACATGTACGGGCCGGGCCCTAACTATGATGGCTGGGAGTGGGAAGCGTTCAAGCAATGACCAGGCGGTGTGGTTTGCGGCTGCGACCGTAGCCTGGCCGCAGCGGCATGTACCGTTTCCATTCAACGGCTTTCCCGGTTGACAAAGCGGAAGATCGTGGGCAGAATGCGGACTGGAAACCATCGACCAACCCTAGGAGTTGAATATGAAATCACGAAAGAGAGCTTTTGCCGCGGCCCTGGCCATCCTGGTCATTTTCTGGGGAGCGCCGGCCTTCGCTGCCGACTATTACGTGGCCCGAGAGCGGGGAGACAATCAGAATCCCGGCACGAGGGAGGCCCCCTTCAAGAACATCGAAGCCGCCCTGAAAGTGGCCCGGTCGGGCGACACGATTTACGTGGCCCAAGGGAACTATTTCGGCCTGCGCGACAAGGGCTACCTGGAAGTGAAGGAAGCCATTGAACTGGTCGGTGGCTATGCGGCCGATTTTTCAGTCCGGGATATTTTGAAGTTCCCGACTACCATCATTCCGGACAGGAGCTCGGGGGAAAGCGGACGCAAGCCGCTGCTCAGCGCCCTGAATGTCCCCGCCGGAGCCACATTCACCCTGGATGGCTTCATCCTCGATCGCGGATCGCAGAACGCCTATTCCCTGAGTGAGGGGGTCATCCCCGGCCTGGGAGGCAGACTGCTGCGCGACACGGAAAAGCCTGCCGAGGGGCCCAGCACAGTTCACGAGCCATTGCTGTGCTTCACCAACAAGGTCAATGCGCGTATCGAGGGTGATATCGTCATCCGCAACTGCGTTTTCCTGAACGGCCATTTCGCCATCCAGGGCGGGTTCAAGAAAGGCAGCGTCAAGATCCTCAACAACGTGTTCGTGGCCAACAAGATGGCCGCCATCGAAGTATTCGGGATTGGCGGCAAAAAGGGGCCGAAGGGGCCTCTGGAAAAAAGCGGGCATGTGGAGATCGCCGGCAACACGATCCTGTTCACCTGGAGCCGGCTGAAGGATTTCGCCGACATGGGCTACGGTATCCGCGTCATGACCATGGTCGAGTACGATATCCATGACAACCTCATCGGCTGCAATGTGCTGACCGGCATCGATCATACCCGCAACAATCCCAACGCCTGGGTGAAGATCGACAACAACATCCTTTTCCTGAACAAGCAGGCGCCCCTGCTGTATGTCGAACCTGGGACTTCCGCCGCCGGCATGATGGAGCGGGTCAAGATCGGGGACATGAACGCCGATCTGGGCCTGGCCAGCTGCCGGGGCAATTCCGACAAAATGAACTTCAAGCTGCCGCTGCACAAGGTCTACCTGCAGAGTTTTCTCGACGCGCGCTACAGCGAAACAACCGATTTCAACCCCGACTCCCCGGCCAACGTGCTGCGCGAGGTGATGGGACTGCCCAAACAGGGAAAACTCGCCTCCCAGGTGTCGATGTTCGCCAACCGCTATCCGCTCAAGGACGCCCTGGCCCTTTTCGGCGCCAACGCACAGGCAGGGGCACAAAAACCGAAGTAGTCTTTCATGTTCATTTTTTGGACCGACCTATTTCTCCTTTTGGCCGGCACTGGAGCCCTGGTTTTTTTCGCCGTCACCTGCTGGCGCGAAGGCGAGAAAAGGGCCCTTTGGATCGTGGTCCTGCTGTTGCCGGCCAATGGCCTGTTCTGGACCCTGCTCATCGTCTTTCGGCACCACGCTGCCTTGAGAATGTTCAATGTGGCCATCCTGGGGCTGGCGGCAGTTATTGCTCTGCTTTCCCTCTTAAAATTCTTTCCTGCCGAGGAGGCCGCGACCGATCTGGGCCCGGTCGAACGTTTTGATGAGCGCGACCACATGTTTTCGCGCAACCAGCTCAAATTCAACTCCGATCTGGCCGAACGCTACTACGCGGCCCATCCCCGAATGCGCTCCATCGACGGAAAGGTCCATGCGCGCTCCGAACTGGGGCAGCCGGGCCATGTGTATGACGATCCCTATCATTCTCCGGCCTTTCAAGCCGCGTTCGCTTATCTGGAAAAGATCAAGCCCGCCACAGCAGGAGAGATGAATCAAGCAAAAGCGCCCGTGGACCCAGTCCGACTGGCTGCGGTACTTACTCGCCTGGCCCGTTTCTACGGCGCCGTCGATGTGGGCATCGCTCCGTTGCGGGCGTATCATTTTTACAGCCATGCCGGCCGTACCCGGGACCATTGGGGGGATCCGATCCCGGCCGAACGGGGATCGGCTATCGTCGTGGTCGTGGCCATGGATTGGAGGATGATCGCCGCTGCTCCGACCCTGCCCGCCATCCTGGAGTCGTCACGCCAGTATGTCGAGGCCGCCAAGACCGCCTCGATCATCGCCGAGTATATTCGGGGGCTGGGTTATCGGGCCCGGGCCCACACCGACGGCAACTACCAAGTCCTTTGTGTGCCGCTGGGCGTCGATGCCGGCCTGGGTGAACTGGGACGGCTGGGCGTGTTGATCCATCCGGTTTACGGCCCCTGTATCCGCCTGGCTGCGGTCACCACCGAACTCGAGCTTCCGCCCACGCCCAGGCGCGACTTTCACATGGCTCACTTCTGCCGCATCTGCAGAAAATGCGCGGACAATTGCCCGACCCGGGCCATCGCTGCCGGAGAAGAGCCGATCTCGCGCAGTTTAAGGCACTGGTCCGTCATCCAGGAGAACTGCTATGCCTTCTGGAAGCAGATCGGCACCGATTGCGCCGTCTGCATCCGCTCCTGTCCTTATACGAAGCCCGATACCCTGCTGCATCGCCTGGTCCGGTTTTATGTGTCGCGCAACCCCCTGAACCAGCGCCTGGCCTTGCAAATGGATGACTTCTTTTATGGCCGGAAAAAGAAGATCGTGGCGGTGAATCCCGGCGAGATCTTTCCCAATTGAAGGAATGCGGCTATTTCAGCACCTGATAGAATTCCTCATAAGGCATCCTGACCAGGTTCCCTGGCAGTTCGGAAAAAAGGGCCGCGAAAACCGGGTCGAGGTGGTAACGCTCATGGGCCGCCTCGGATTCCCAGTAGGTCAGCAGCAGGAAGGCGGGGGGCTCGATGTCCAGGCGGCTGGTGTCGCCGGTCATATGGGAGCCCGCGGCCGACACGCCCGACATCTTCAAGATCTTGGAGCCCAGAAAACCGGGAACCGTCTCCGTAGCGCGGCAGAGCTCGCCGGTCTTGACCATGAATTCCTCTTCGCAATCCGGTTTTAAACAAACCCGGTTGATGGCCAGGACCAAGGTCTTTCCCTCTTTTTCAGAGCGCCCCGCCTGTTCATTGGCAAGGATCTCCGCCGTTATCCCCATGGCTGCGAGTTTCTTCTGGGCAATGGCCGAGCGATGGCCGGTGTTGCAGGTGACGACGACTTCCCGGCCATTCAGCAACTCCCGGTAGTATTCCAGATCGTAATGGGGGATGTTGACCGCGCCCTTGATGTGTTCCATGACGAATTCCTCGCGGGTCCTTACGTCGACAAGAATCTTTTTCACCTGTTCACCTCCGGGAACGTCGGCATGCCGGACCGGCAGGCATGATGCGTTCCGTCTATTGTGTAGCGCAATCCAATCAAAAATTCAATGGCAAATGACCGTTTGCCCGGTATATGGATTCAAGTTTTAATCGCATCGAGTGTTTGTCGACTACAGCATTGCCTGATTGACGATTCTTTCTTCCGGGATTTTTGGATTAAAGAAATCGCTCGAGTTCGAGTTCATCGTGAATGGGAATTCCGAAATCTCCGACCTCCGGAATGGAAGGCTTTATCAGGCGGGCGCGGGCGGCTCCGGCAGCGGCCTCCACCAGGGCCGTACCGATGCCTGCCCGGGGTTGCAGGGCGTCGAGGCTGACAATCTCGCAGGCGTTGGTCTCGATGCGGTAGGTGAGAAGGCCCAGGATGTGCGCTCCGGCCTTTGCCAGGAATCCGGGCAGCTCCGCGGGTCGGTACAGGGTGTCATGCACCGCCACCACCGGTGCACCCCAGCGTTCAGTGATGATCTGTTCCGCTTGCTCACGGTCTGCGTCTGCCACCGGGCAGATGGTGAATCGCGCCGCCGGTTTTGCGCTCATGGTTCGCTCTTCTTCTCGGCCCCGCTCGGGGCGGTTTTATTTTTGCACTTTGCTCCAAAGCTGCCGGCTTCAGGAAACCTGGTCCAGGTTGGCCTCCTCCCGGTAATCAACGATGACGTGCTGGTACTTTCTTTTCGGCCTGAGCAGGGAGAGGACGGTCAGGTAGGTGCGGTTGACCTTCAGCCAGTGGCGGTTCAATTTGCGGGCGTAATGGGCAATGGCGATGTCGAGCCACTTGAAGTTGATCAGTTTCCGCAGCGATGTGGCCAGGGAATAGAATTTTTTGTGGCTGTAGATCTGGGCCCGCTGCAGGTCCAGGGGCGCCAGCTTGGTCGGCTCGAAAACCACATGGTGGGCGTCGTAGAGGTTCCAGTCGCGGAAGCGGATGCGCTGCTCGGCGCTGATCTTGCCATAGAAATCGGAACCGGGGAAAGGGGTCAGAATCATGAACTGGCTGGAGGCCAGCCGGGCCTTTTTGGCGAAGTGAACGGTGCGGCGGACCGTGCGCCAATCGTCCTCGTCAAAACCGTAGACGAACATGCCGTGGATGCGGATGCGCTTGCGGCGAAGGACCTTCACGGCCCGGGTGATCTCTGCCACGGTCTGCCCTTTTTTCATGGCCTTGAGGCTCTGTGGATTGACCGATTCGAAGCCGATGAAAACGATATGGCAGCCGGCTTTTTTCATCAGCTTGACCAGCTCGGCGTCCCGGGCCACATCGGCGCGCACTTGGGCCGACCACTGGAACTTGAACCTGGCCGCGATCATGGCCCGCAGCAGCTCCTTGGTGTGCTCGGCCCTGGCGGCGAAATTGTCGTCATAAAAAAAGATGAAATGGCGGCGGGGGTCGTAGCGGCTCAGTTCGGTCATGACGCTGGCCGTGGAGCGGAAGCGGTACTTGTGGCCGAACATCCCCGTCACCGAGCAGAAAGAGCAGGCGTAGGGGCAGCCCCGGGACGTCTGCACCGGGATGACGACCTTGCCGTCGATCTTGCGGCTGAAGGCCTTGGACAGATTCAGGTCGGGAAGGGGGATGGCGTCGAGATCCTCGGCTTGCGCCTGCATGGGATTGTGCCGGATCACTTCGTCCCGCCAATAAGAAAGGTTGGGGACATTTTCCAGGCCGGCGCCTTTCTTCCAGGCGTCGGCGAAGGCCAGCATGGCTTTTTCCCCTTCGCCGCGGATGACAAAATCAGCATGGGCCAGGGCTTCTTCAGTCAGGAAGGTCACGTGCGGGCCGCCCATCATGACCTTCACTCCCAGGGAGCGCAGCCGGTCGGCGATGGCATAGGCCCGCGGCGCGGTCGAGGTGATGGTCGAGATGCCGACCAGGTCGGCGGTGCGCATCGTCTCAAAATCGATATTTTCCATTTCTTCGATGAGCACCTCCGCCTCCCAGCCGCAACCGCGCATCAGGGCGCCCAGGATGAAGCAGCCCAGGCGCGGGGTGTAGAACTGCGAGAAAATATGCAAATTGGGCGGACGCGGTTCAATCAGAATGATTTTAGGCATGGGGTTCTCCTTTTTGCGAGGAATCCGCTTTTTTTTGGATCTCCAGCCGCAGGGCCGCGATCTCTTTTTTCTTCCTTTTTAACAGATCCTCCCAGCGGCCGATCCCCGCTTTGAGCAAGGTTATTTTTTTAAAAAGGCGTTCGATCTCCAGGAGCATGGTTTCCAGCTTGGCCGTCTTTTCAGCCGCGGGGGCGGAATCGGTTTCTTGCTGGATGGCGAGGTAATGGCGAAAAAGGTCCGAGATCATTTTAATGTCCACCAGGGAGTAGCCGAAAAGCTGCAGATCCTTGATCAGGTTGCAGAAATAAATGTATATGTCTCCATAATAGCGGAAGCCGCCTTCGCTGCGCATGTTGGGCTCGATAATGCCCATGTCCTCCCAGTGCTTGATGGTGCGCGGGCTGACGCCCACTTTTTCTGCCAAGGCGCCCACGGTCAGGAAATTCCGTTTTTTCTCGTTCGCGTTTTCCCTGAGGGCATCCTGGGGGAGGCCGATCTTGCGGATGATCTTCCGGATCTCCTTGAGACCATAGCCCAGTTCGCCAAGCCTTTTGATGTGCTCCCCGTCCGCCACGGCCGATTCGGTGTACAGGGGAGTGTGATCATCGCTGAAACCGAAAGGACCGAAAATCTTGCAATCCTGCCATTCATCGAGCGTTTTTCCGTCGATGCCCAGGCGGCGGCACAGTTCCTGCCGTTCAAAAACCGCTTTTTTCATTTTACTTTCCTGTATCCGTTGAGGTATGATTAAGATGAACGTATACGTATATGTTATAATTTTAATCCTTTGTCAAGGGGAAAGTTTATTTTTGGGGACCTTTTACTAAAGGGACAAACATTCGTGATTCGTGATGAGAAACAGCAAAGGTTCTAGTAAAGTTCCAGGATCGCCGGTGTAACGTCGCTGAGGCATCTGATCTTTTTTCGCAAATGGGCGCCGTGTCTGCCCCAGGCCAGGAGGGGTACCGGGTTGCGGCTGTGGCCGTGCAGGTGAAAATCCTCCAGGTTGCCGTGGTCGCTGGTCAGGACCAGGGTATCGCTCCTCTTGTCCAGGCGCGACAGCAACGTCCCCAGCAGGTCATCGAGGTCGCGGATCAGGCCGACACAATCGGCAAACGGGCGGCGGTGGGCATAGAGGTCGGTCTGGAAAAATTCGTAGAGGATGAACTCGTAGCGCCGCGAAGCTCCATGGATCACTTGCGCCGCTTTTTTCGGCGAGAACTCGGGTAAAGGCAGCCCTTTTTCGATAAGCTGGCGGTTGGAGTAGTCTTGGTAGAGAGCGTTGCCTGAAAGAATGTCATCGGCGCCGAATGGCTTTTGTCCGCTGGCCAGCAGCATGCAGGAAGTGACCGAGATCATCCTTTTGAACCGTTCCGGAAAAAATGGCGAGAACCAGAGACGACCGTCAGGCTCGATGCGAACGTGTGGATCGGAAAAAAGCTCTTCGTGGGCCGGGTAGGCGTTCAGGTAACAGGCCGAGGTCCCCCCGGCCGCCAGCAGCGACAGCAGGTTTTTTTTCAGGATGATGCGGCGCAGCTTACGGTCCGGATAACCGTTGCGGTGGCGGTTGCCGATCGCGGTGGCCCCGGCCCCGCAAAAAAGCGCCGTCTGGCTGCTGGCGCTTTGCGGCGCTCCTGGAATGCCCAGGGTGGCGTCAATGGGCTTTATCGGCGTGCCGTCGGGGAGGGCCATGCCGTTTTTCCAGAAGGGGAGATGGCGGCTCGCGGCCTGGCAGAAGGGGTTCCCGGCGTCATCCCGGCCCACGCCGCAGCCGTCTAAAAAAATGAAAATCACCCTGCTCATTCCGCTTATTATAACCCGGCGGCTGAAAAAATAAAAAAATTTGGCAAACATCTTGCTTTCCGTCCGCGAAAGAGCTATAATCCGATTCCCTGCGAAGGACGTCGGAGCCAAAATGATTGACAAAACAGGCATAGTTGTGCTATACTCATTTTTTTTTCGTGCTGGCGTAGCTCAGCTGGTAGAGCAGCTGATTTGTAATCAGCCGGTCGGGGGTTCAAATCCCTTCGCCAGCTTGTGCTAAGTAGATAAAGGATGATACGTGAGGGCAGGTTCCAGAGTGGTCAAATGGGACGGGCTGTAAACCCGTTGGCGCAAGCCTTCGAAGGTTCGAATCCTCCCCTGCCCAGTTGGGATGCGGGAGTAGCTCAGTTGGCTAGAGCTAAAGCCTTCCAAGCTTTAGGCCGCGGGTTCGAATCCCGTCTCCCGCTTTTGAGCGCCCTCGTAGCTCAGTTGGCAGAGCGCATCCTTGGTAAGGATGAGGTCATCAGTTCGACCCTGATCGAGGGCTTTGGCTTGGTTACTGCTTAAAATGAAATATTTTTTAGGAGGCAAACATGGGAAAAGAGAAATTTGATCGCAACAAGCCGCATTTGAATATCGGGACGATCGGGCACGTGGATCACGGCAAGACGACGTTGACGTCGGCGATCACCAAGGTACTGAGCAAG
>Ga0209262_10001057_pt1 | contig 11622 bp, 11 predicted proteins | sample Lowcelwee11metaG_FD_187171 | JGI IMG/M metagenome (GOLD analysis project Ga0209262, IMG submission 187171) | Freshwater pond sediment microbial communities from the University of Edinburgh, under environmental carbon perturbations - Low... | ecosystem: Environmental > Aquatic > Freshwater >...
GAGCATCTCCGCCGCCGGGCCGGCACGGGACAAAAAGCCGTTGCGCGAAACGGATGCCTGCCGGCCGGTGTCTTTGTACGGCCAGAGCAAATACCTGGCCGAGCGCGAGGCGGCGGCCTTTTCCGGTAAATTGCCGATCGTCATCATCCGTCCGGCGAACGTGCTGGGCGTCGGACAGAAGGAACTGCTCGCCGTCATGAAGCTGCTGCGGCGCCGCATCATGCCCCTGATCGGACGCCGGGAAAAGCAGACCAGCATCTGCTTTGTGCAGGACCTAGTCCGGGCGCTGCTCCTGGCGGCGGAACAGGAGCAAGCCGTCGGCAGGACCTATTTCGTTGCCGCGGCCGAAGCCTATTCCTGGCGCGAGATCATGGACCGGCTTCTCCTGGAGATGGGCAGGGGCCTGGTCGTGAAAATCCCCCATCCGCTCCTGATCGGCCTGGCCTTCGTTTCCGAGACCCTGGCGGCGATGACGGGAACCAAGCCCCTGGTCACGCGCGGCGACCTGCGCAGCGCCCGAGACAATTACTGGCTCTGCGACGCCGGCCTGATCCGCGAGGAACTCGGCTTCCGGACCGGGGTGGAGTTCAGCGCCGGGATCAGGGACATCGTGCGCGTTTTCCGCGCCGGCGCCTAAAGCAAACCCGTAATTTCCAGGATCTTGCGCAGCCGCTTGAAGTCGACCCCGGTCTTGGGATCGCGCGGCGGCGTGCAGCCCTCGCAGGCGGCGATGGACAGATCGTAGGTGCCGATCTGCCTGGCCAGCGCCATCGTCTCGGTCTTCTCGTAGGCGATCAGCGGGCTGTAGACCGGGAATTGCGCGGCGGCACGGGAGGCGTAGAGGTTTTTGAGCGTCTGCGATGCCACCTGGGCCAGGTTGTCGCCGGTGATGACTCCCAAGGCTCCCTCCTGCCCGGCCACTTCCGACGCCTTTTTATGCATCAGGTACTTGCAGATGACGCAGATGTACGGTTCGAGGCGCGAGTCGTACAGGCCGGCGAATTTCCCGAGAAAAAGCTCCTGCCTGGGAATGACGATCAGCTGGATCTTCTGGCCGGCGGCGAATTCCTCGAGCCGGTCGCGCAGGCGCCGCACCTTGGACGTTTCGGCGGCTGAGTTGGCGAAATGCAGCAGCACCGGCAGCACGCCGCGCTTCATCATCAGGAACGTGGCCACCGGCGAATCGATGCCGCCCGAGATCAGCGAGACCAGCTTGCCGGCGCTCGCCACCGGGAAGCCGCCGAACCCCCTTGTCTTTTCGCTGAAGATGTAGATGTGGCGGTGGCCGATCTCGATGTGCAGCTCGTAGGCCGGGTTCTTCAGCTTGACCGGAGTGCCGGTGCCCGCCTCGATCAGGGTGCCGATCTCGCGTTCGACCCCCATGGAATCCGGGGAAAAGTCCTTGGCGATGCGCTGGCAGCTTACGCGGAAATCCGTGCTGCGCCGGATCTCGGGGAAAAAAACCGCCACTTCTTTTTTCAGCAAGTCGTAGTCGCGGGGAATTTCAAGCGCCGGGCTGAAGGAATAGACGCCCAGGACCATTTTCAGGTCGGGGACCTCCCGGGTGCCGCGGATATAGATGCGGCCGCGCATGACGGTGATCTCCTCGTAGGCGTGGCCGTGTTTTTCCATGAACCAAACCAGGTCGTTTTTGAGTTTCTGCTCGAAGCGGCTGCGGTTCCTGCCCTTGAGGCTGATCTCGCCGTAGCGGACGATGACGGCCCCGCCTGCCGGGCGGGGGTCGGCGCGTCCGTTCATGGCAGCAGCCGGCGCAGGTTGTCGAGCAGGATCTTGCCGGTGCGCGGCCGCAGGTATTTCTCCAGCGCCTTTTCCTGGCCGGCCAGGACCGCGGCTTTCAGTTCGGGGCGGGAGAGGATCTCGTGGCAAACGCCGGCGACCCCCAGCAGGTCCTTGCGCACGACCAGCACGCCCCCGTGGTTCATGGTCTCGCCGACGGCGCCGGCGTCAAAGGCCACCACCGGGATGCCCAGGTGGAAACTCTCCAGCACCGGGGCGCAAAAGCCTTCGTGCTCGCTCAGGTGCAGGTAAAGGTGCGACAGCTTGGCGTAGGATACCATCTCGGCCAGCGGCACGTGGCCGCTGAAATGGATGTCGCGCACCCCCAGCCCGGCGATCAACTCCCGCAGTGCCGAAACGTAACGCTCGAAGCCGCGGTACTCGCCGACGATGAACAGCCGCGACTCCGGGTTGAAATGCGCCTGGTACAGATGGAACGTCTTGATCACGTCTTCGACCTTCTTGTTGGGGATGATGCGCCCGACGAAGAGGATGTTGGTCTTGCCGTCGGCGAACATCTCCCGGAAAACCGGCAGCACGGGCAGGTCGAACTTGGCGAAATCCATGACCAGGGGCAGGACGCCCGTTTCCTTGAAACCGGCGGCCACCAGTTCCCGGCGGTTGTATTCGGAATCGCCCAGGGCCAGGTCGACCTGGCCGGCCAGGCTCTTCAGCTCCAGCCTCCCCTTGAAGCAGTCCTTGGCCAGGATGCGGTGGTAGTCCAGGAAAAACTGGTAGGGCGTGATGTTGTGGTAGATGATGACCTTGCGGTCGCGCAGGCGCAGGAAGCGTTTGGTCACCGGCGAGCCGATGGAAAAATGGTAGATGACCGTGTTGGCGGGCGCGGAAAAACGGTCGTATTCCAGGTAATTGCGCACCTGGTTGGCGTAGCGCGGATGGAAGTGCAGGGTGAAGATCTCGGAGCCGATGCCCTGCGAGCGCAGGAAGTCGCGGATCTCCAGGGCCTCGTTGCCGATGGCGTCGCCGTAGGAGTATGAGGTTAAAAACTGGTGAACGTTCATTTAGCCGGGCAGCTTTTTCTCCAGGGCCCGTTCGCGGTTCTCCAGGAACTCGATCTTGTCCTCGAGGAACCTGATCTTGGTCTTCAGGATCTCCTCCTCGGTCTTCAGCTTCGAGGCCTCCACGATCATGTTGTGCATGGCGTTGTGCAGCAGGCGGACGTACTCGCTGCTCTGCAGGATGATCGGAACTTTTTTCTGCAGGTCGAGGATGCCGGTTTTCAGCTCCACGTAGAGCGGGCGGGTCATGAAGCGGATCAGGGGATAGAGCAGGCCCCTGAATTTCTTCATAACGCCCTTGGCCAGCCCGGTCTCCTGGATGGCTTCCTCCAGCGCCGCCGGCGGGGCCATGTTCTCGGTGAAGCCGGGGTAGAGCACGGGTTCGTATATATGGGGGATCTCCAAAAAGTCGGGCAGCGGCTGCAGCTCCATCTCGGAGATCTCGTCGATCTCGCTCTGCTTCAGCAGGCCGGCGTCTTTTTTATCCTGGATCTTTTTTTGGATCGCCGCCATGATCTCCTCGACGTTGATCTCGGCTGCGGCTCGAATGAAGGGTTCCATGGCCTACCTCCTGGCGCGGAGATTATACAGGAAGCGGCGGCGCACGACAAGCATGTGTACGCGTCCATAACATATTGGACTTTTGCCCATTAGGCTGGCCGGGGATCTTCACGAGTCGATCCGAGAATACCCTGTCGTATCAATGGTTTTAATTAAAATATTTTAAATAATCCTGTCTGTGACTTGACTTTTGAGTTTCCATCTTCTAAAATCCCGTGCAGGAGGACATGATGAACAAAACCGAACTGGTCAAAGCCATTGCAGAAAATGCAAACTTGAAGGTTTCCGAAACTGAAAAAATGGTCAACGCTTTCCTGGACTCCGTCGCCGCCTGCCTCAAGAAGAAAAGCAAAGTGACGCTGGTCGGCTTCGGCACCTTCGCCGTAGCCCACAGAAAAGCCAAGATCGGCATCAATCCCAAGACCGGCCAGAAAATTTCCATCAAAGCCAAGAACGTCCCCGTCTTCAGGGCCGGCAAGGCGCTGAAAGACAGAGTCAAATAATCCGGTTACTTATCGGAATGGACAGGGCGGGCGGAGTGGATTCCCTGCCGGGATCCCAGCTCCGCGAGCCGCCGACATGATTTTCTGATCGAACCCCGATCCAATTCGACGATCGGGGAGAGGTCTATGCGAAATTATCAGTAGACGTCGATGGGGCAGGAAGTCCCGGTGATCTCTATTTTGTTCCTTTTGCTGTCGTAGGCGTTGATGCTGCCGATATCCAGGCTGTACTTGCCCTTGGCCGTGAATTTCACCTTGACCTGCACGAAGGCGGAGGCCAGGGCCTGGACGCTGTCGCGGTTGAAGGACAATCCCATGTCGAAGCTGTTTCCCGAGATGTTCTTCAGCACTTTCACGTCGTTTTCATTCAATGTCTCGGTCTTGACCTCGAGGATCTCGCCGTTGCCGCCGCTTATGCTGCCGTTGAGCGCCAGGCTGGTGATCGGCGTCGCCGTGTGGATGCGCAGGGAGAAAAAAGCGTCGGAATTGACCGGGATGCTGGCCTGGGTGGGGGCGATGGTCACGCGGTCGCCTTCGTCCGGCGTCGGCTCCTCCCCGGTCGGGTCTCCGCCCTCAGGATCAGCCTCCCCGATGTCCTCCGATTCCAGAGCCGGGGCGCCGGCGCCGCCGGCCGACTGCTCGCCGCCGTTCCAGATGGCCTGGTTGTCCTCGGCGCTGATGGGGGTGCGGCGGATGATCTTGGGGGTGATGGAGAAGATCAGGTCGGTCTGGCTGATGTTCTTCTCCGAGTTGCCGAACAGTTTTCCCAGCAGGGGGATGCGGCTCAAGGCCGGGATGCCGTTCAGCGAGCCGCGCACGTCGTCGCGGATCAGGCCGCCGATGATATTGGTCTCTCCTTCCTTCAGGCGGATCTTGTTTTCTATCTCGCGCTTGCCGAAGGTGGGGAAGGATGAGGTGGCGCCCGAGGAGATGAAATTGATCGTCAGCTTGGTTTTGAGCGTGACCTCGTTGTTCTGGTGGATGAAGGGCGTGATCTTGATCTCCACGCCGACGTTGCGGTAGCGGTAGGTGGTCACGGGCGAGGAATTGATGCCGCCGGCGGCGATGGCCTGGAACTGGGTTTCCGGGATCGGCACTTCGTCGCCGACCATGAAGGATATCTCCTCGCCGTCGATGCCGCGCAGGTTGGGCTTGGCCAGGATCTTGTTGTTGCTGTTCATTTCCAGGAAATTCATGGCCACGCTGGGGATGGTCAGGAAAAAGTTTGTCTTGTCCAGGTCCTTGAAATTCATGGACGAGGAGATCTTGCCTTCGCTGTCCAGGCCGCCGGCGGCCATGGCGATGACCCCGGTGCCGAAATCCGCGCCCAGCTTGTTGATCAGGCTGCGGTTGATCTCCAGGATCTCGATGTGCACCTCGACCTCGCTTTTTTCCTTGTCGATCCGGGTCAGGAAGCGCTCGACGTCGGCCAGCGAGTTGTAATCGGCGCGGATGACCAGGGCGTTGAGGTTGGTGTCCTCCTGGATGAGGAGCTGCTCGTCGCGGAACACCGTTTGCACCATCTTGCGGGCGTCCTCGGCCTTGATATTGGAAAGGTAGAAGGTTTTGATGCCGCGCAGGTCGAATGTTTTTTTCTTGGCGAAGATGTCGGGATAGACGATCACGCTGGTGGGGTCCAGCACCCGGTATTGCGAGTTCGATACCATGCACAGGACCTTGAGTATCTCGATAAAGGTCGTGTTCTCGATCTCCACGCTGTGCAGGAAATCACGGAAGTCCTTGTCGAAGATGAAGCTGATGCCGTAGCTCTTGCCCAGGCTCTTGAAGATGTTGGTGATCGGCGTGTTCTTCAGGCTCAGGCTGACCTTCTCGTCCTTCTTGATGTTCAACTGCACCGGCGGCACCACGTTCGGCTTCATTTTTTCCGGTTTGGCCTCTTTCTGCGGGTTGACCACCGCGTCGAACTCCGCCTGGAGCTCGCTATTGCCGGGGAAGACGGCCAGCGCCTCCTGGTATTCGAGAACGGCCCCCGAACGGTCGCCTTTCTTGTGGCTGGACCGGGCCAGGAACAGGTGGCGCTGGTAGCTGCTCAACTGGGCGCGGAACAGCAGGGTCTTGATCTCGGAGTTCTTCGGGTTTTCGGCCGCCGCCCGCACCAGGAGCTCCCTGGCCTGGTCGTATTCTCCGGCATTGAACAGCGCCCGCGCCTGGCGCATGCTGGAGGTGGTGGTCAGGCAGGCCTGGCTGGCGAACAGGACGACCAGCAATAATGCCAGGCGGCGCATATTTTCTTTCTTGGCCATTTTAGTCTCCTTTGATGCGGATGTCGAAAGGCTGTTTGTCATACTCGATGGTCACCGTGTCCTTGCTGATCTTCAGGATCTTGATCTTCTCGAGGATGACCTCGCCTTCGCCCACGGTGAAAAACTCGCCGCTGACGTTGAGCAGCGCCGATTTCCTGGCGTTCCTGACGATGAACCCTTCATAGCTGATCGACTGCTGGATCTCCTCGGCGATGGTTTTCTGCAGGATCTCCGCCTGGACCGGGTTGATGGCGCCGGCCGGGCCGGGACCGAGGTTTTCCGAGCGGACGGCGCCGCGGCCCTGGAAGATGTCCAGCTTCAGCGTGAACTCCGGCGCGGGTTTGGCCAGGAGGCCCAGTTTGAGCAGTCCGGCGCGCAACGGCGCGCTCAGCGCCAGCAGCAGAGCCAGGACGCAAATTCTATTCGCCAAGGTAAGCCTCCATGCTGAAGGCGCCCGTGACCGTTTCGGCGCCGTTGCTGAAGACGATGCGCTCGAAAAAGTGCATCTTGGGCGCTTTTTCCATGTCGAAAATGAATTTTTTCAGTTCGCGGTAGCCGCCGTTCAGGGTGAAACCGATGGTCACTTTCTGCATGCGGTTCTGGCTGGCGCCGAACTGCAAGCTGATGTTCGTGCCGCGAAAACCGTTGTTGTCCAGGCGGGAGTTCAGGTCGCGGCGGAAGACGGCGAGATCGTCCATGCTGATGATGCGGTTTTTCCGGAATTCCTTCAGTTCCCCGGGGAGCTTCCGCCAATCGGCGTGTTCGGCGCTCACTTTTTGAAATGCGCTTTCCTGCTGCCGGAAAGCGTCCAGGCGGGCCAGGCGGTGCTGCAGCGAAAGCGCCTGGAAGTGAGAGTAGACCGCGGAAAATAGGAAGCCGGCGGCGCTGATGGCGAACAGGGCCAGCAGGGCGATGACCGCGATTTTAAAGTTTTTCATTGCTGATCACGAATGACAGATTGACCTGGTAGTCGCCCGGGGTTTGCGTTTCGCTGGAAATGACCAGGTCGTAGGGGGCGAGTTTCTTGTACAGGGCGAACAATTCCTGCAGCGACTGGGCGCTGATGGTCATGGCGACCTGGCCGCGAACATCATTGACCAGGGAAAGCTGGCGGATGCGGATGCCCGGGCTGAATGTTCGCTCGAGGAAATCCAGGCGCGCGATGAATGAAAAGCTCTTGCGTTCGATCAGGCGGTTGACCGCGGTGAGCTCGCTCAGCCAGATGTTCTTCCAGGCGGCGATCTCCTGCTGGCGCAGTCCGCCCAGTCGGTCCATCTCCTTCTGGCGCGACGCGCGCTGGCCGGTCTCGCTTTTTTCGACGCGATCTTTTTGCTGCAGGCGCAGCAGGTTGGCGACGGTCAGGCCGCCGAGCAGCAGCGAGGCCAGCAGCAGGAGCCCGGCCCGCAAGGCGAAGGCGCCGGGGCGGATCTTGCGGCCGACGGCCAGGTTGTAGTTGTTCTTTTTCATGGTCAGGCGGGCAGGTGCGGCGCCGCTCCCAGGCCGGTTTGCAGGCGGGAAAAATCCGCCCCGGCCAGCTGTTCTTCCATGGCCGCGGCCGCGGCGGCGTCCTGGTGCTCGATAAGCCAATAACGGCGGGGATCGATGTTGTAGTTGTTGCGGACGAAGTTCACGGTCTTGGTGATCTCGTCGCCCGTGTCCGCCGCCGAGGCGCTCTTGAACTTGCGGATATAGATGGGCGAGCGCCGGTTCAGGAAAAGCAGGGTGCAGCCGGCCTGGTCGCTTTCGAGGAAAAAATCGGGAGCGGTTTTCGCCCGCCGCGCGCGGGCCATGATCTCCATGGTGGAGTTGCCGATATAGGTCAGGGGCACGCGCTGTTCCGCGAACAGCCTTTCCGTCTTTTCCAGGAGCGCTTTTTTGACCAGTATGGAGAGCACTCTTTTTCCGTCCAACCTGAAAAAGCGGTGGTCATAAGCCTCGATGTTCTCCGGGAATATTTTTTGCAGCCGCCAGGCGACCAGGTCGCTCAGGGTTTTTTTCTGCCAGGGCAGCTTGTCGAATTCGAAAAAATTGTAGATGAAGGGGGCGGCGTTGAAAACGATCCCCGCGTCCTCGCGCAGCAGCCCGGGCGCGATCCCGGCCCAGGCGGCGTCGGCGTTCTCGACCAGCGCCGCGCCGGCCACGCGCGTGCGCTCGACGATCTTCTGCTTGCGCAGCCTGACGATCTCGGCATGGCGGTCGCCGGCGTAGATGAACTGCCGCGGCAGGCGTTCGGGCAGGAAAAATGCGCTCAGGCCCATTCTTTGACGGTCACCCGGTTCAGCTCTTCGATGGAGGTGACGCCGGCCTTGACGCAGCTCAGTCCGTTCTGGCGGATGGGGATCATGCCTTGCTCCATGGCCACTTTCTTGATCTCCGAGGTCGGTTTCCTGGCCAGTATCATTTCCTTGGTCTCGTCGGTCATTTCGAGGATCTCGCCGATGGCCGTGCGCCCGGCATAGCCCAGGCCGGAGCATTCCTCGCAGCCCACGGCCTGGAAGACTGGCTGGGCGAAGTAGCCCTTTTCGACGCGGTTGTAGGCCAGGGCCTCCTTGTCCAGGGTGACGGGCTTGCGGCAGCGCGGGCAGAGGACGCGGACCAGGCGCTGGGCGGCGATGCAGTTCAGGGCCGAGATGAAGCTGTAGGTGTCGGTGCCCATGTGAATGAAGCGTCCCAGGACGTCGAAAACGTTGTTGGCGTGCACGGTGGTGAACACCAGATGCCCGGTCAGGGCCGACTGGATGGCGATCTGGGCTGTCTCCGGGTCGCGGATCTCGCCGACCATGATCTTGTCCGGGTCGTGGCGCAGGATCGAGCGCAGCCCCCTGGCGAAGGTCAGCCCCTTCTTCTCGTTGACCGGGATCTGCATGATGCCTGCGACCTGGTATTCCACCGGGTCCTCGATGGTGATGATCTTGTCGGCCGGGTCCTTGATCTCGTTCAGGGCGGCGTAGAGGGTGGTGGTCTTGCCGCTGCCCGTGGGCCCGGTGACCAGGAACATGCCGTAGGGCTGGCGGATGTAGTAGTTGATCTTTTCCAGGATATAAGGGGAGAAACCCAGCTGCTTCAGCTTGAGTTCGCCGATGCTCTCGGTGATCATCTCGCGGTCGAGGATGCGGATGACGGCGTTCTCGCCGTAGATGCCGGGCATGATCGAAACGCGGAAGTCGATGGTCTTCTGCTTGAATTTCATGCGGAAGCGCCCGTCCTGGGGAACGCGCTTCTCGGCGATGTCCAGCTCGGAGATGACCTTGAGGCGGGTCAGCAGGAACGAATGGAAGGAAGCGTCCAGCGGCTCCATGATCTGGTGCAGGATGCCGTCGATGCGGTACTTGATGTTCAGCGCTTCGTTGCTGATCTCGATATGGATGTCCGATGCCTTCTTGCTGACCGCGGTCAGGATGATGTTGTTCAGCAGCTTGATGACCGAATCGTCCTCTTCGGTGATGCTCTCGATGGTCACGACCTCTTCGTCGGCGATCTCCGAGGTTTTTTTCACCGTGAAGGTTTCGGTCTTGTCGCGCAGGACCTTGGTGTAGGTGTCGCTTTTCTTGAGGAATTTTTCCAGTTCGTCGCGGTTGGCCAGGAAAGGGACGACCTTTTTCTGGGTGAAATTCTCGATCATGCCGATCTTGTCGAGGTTTTCCGGGTCGGGCATGGCCACGGAAATGGCGCCGTCGTTCTCTTCCAGCGGGAAAAAGAGGTTCTTGATAAGAAATTCGGCGGGAAATTTCGCCAACAGCGGGTAATCGATCTTCACTTCGGCGATATGGACGCTTTTTTTCACTGGATGATCCTTATGGAACTGAATATCGGCAAGTAGACTGAAACAAGCATCACGGCGATCACCATGCCCAATGCGATGATTATAACAGGTTCGATCAGCGAAATCAACGCGTTGATCTTGTTGTCGATGGAGCGTTCATAGTAATCGGCGCTCTCGTCGAGCACGGTGGTCAGGTTGCCCGACGTCTCGCCGACGCGGATCATTTCGACCAGGATGCGCGGGATGATGGCGATGTCGCCCAGCACGTCCGACAGCAGATTGCCCTGGCGGATCTTTTCCGGCACCTCGCGCACCTGGCTGTAGTAGTAGCGGTTGGCGAAGGTCTCGACCGCGATCTCGGCTGACTCGGGGACCGGGATGCCGCCCGATATCAGGATGGCCAGGGTGCGGGCGAAGACGGCGATGGCGTTCTCGTGAACGATGCGCCCGAGCATGGGCACCTTCAGCTTGAGCTGGTCGATGACGATCACGCGCGGGTTGAAGCGCTCGATCAGGCGCACGACGATATAGCCGCCGACGGCCACCCCGGCGAAGGCCACGATGTTCTCTTTCAGGTACTGGGTGATGCCGATGAAGAACAGGGTCATGGCCGGCAGCTGGGCCTCCATGTTGTCGAAAAAGGCGGTGAACTTGGGAATGACGAAGATCGAGATCACCAGCACCATGGAGAACATGAACAGCAGCAGGATGATGGGGTAGGTGAGGGCGCTGACCGTCTTGCGGCGCAGGTTGGTGATCTTGCTTAAGTAGATGTTGAATTTTTCCAGCACCTGCTCCAGGTGGCCGCTCTTCTCGCCGGCCAGCAGCGATGCCTTGAATATTTTATGGAAGGGGATCTGGGCCGAGCTGAAGGCCTCCGAGATCTGCATGCCGTTGCGGATGTTGCCGGCGGCCTTGCCGACGATCTCGCGCAGGACTCCCAGGCGGGTGTTCTGGATGATGATCTCCAGGGCGCGGATCATGGGGATGCCGGCCTTGAGCAGGGTGATCATCTCCTGGTTGAAAAGGAGGAATTCGGTGTAGCCGATCTTTCGGATAAAGACCTTCTTCAGCGAGAGATCCTTGAACCACTGGCGCTGTACGCGGACCAGTTTCTCGTCCAGGTTGGCCAGCGCCGCCAGGACCTCGTTGCGGTTCTCCGCGTAGTATTCGTGGTCCTGGTAGTGGCCCTGTTCGTCGACCAGCGTGCATTTATAGTAGGGCATTACAGTAGGTCGCGGCCGGGGAACCAGGGGCGCAGGGCGGCGGGGACGCGGATGCGCCCGTCGGCGGTCTGGTAGTTTTCCATGATGGCGGCCACGGTGCGGCCGACGGCCAGCCCCGAGCCGTTCAGGGTATGGACGAAATCCTTGCGGCCGTCCCTGCCCTTGAACCTGACGTGCGCCCGCCGCGCCTGAAAATTCTCGAAATTCGAGCAGGACGATATTTCCAGGTAGCCGGCGCGGGCCGGCATCCAGACCTCGATGTCGTAGGTCTTGGCCGAGGAGAACGAGAGGTCGCCGCAGCACAGGGCCATGGTGCGGAAGGGCAGCTCCAGCTTGCGCAGGATGGCCTCGGCGTTGGCCGTCAGTTCCTCCAGCTCGGCGTAGGATCGGCCGGGATGGGTGAACTTCAGCAGCTCGACCTTGTTGAACTGGTGCTGGCGCACCAGGCCGCGGATGTCCTTGCCGTGCGATCCGGCCTCGCTGCGGAAG
>Ga0209262_10001058_pt1 | contig 11620 bp, 7 predicted proteins | sample Lowcelwee11metaG_FD_187171 | JGI IMG/M metagenome (GOLD analysis project Ga0209262, IMG submission 187171) | Freshwater pond sediment microbial communities from the University of Edinburgh, under environmental carbon perturbations - Low... | ecosystem: Environmental > Aquatic > Freshwater > Pond...
CGACTGCGTACCTTTTGTATCATGAGCCAACGAGTTGTGGTCCGTGGCAAGGTTAAGCCGTAAGGCGAAGCCGAAGCGAAAGCGAGTCTGATAAGGGCGCACTCCTTCGGGGGTAAAGTCACGGGTTACAGACCCGAAACCTTGCGATCTATCCATGTGCAGGCTGAAGCGCGGGTAAGACTGCGTGGAGGGCCGAACTCACCATAGTTGAAAATATGGGAGATGACGTGTGGATAGGAGTGAAAGGCTAATCAAGCTGGGAGATAGCTGGTTCTCGCCGAAACATATTGAGGTATGGGGTCAGTCGATTTGCGCGGGGGGTAGAGCACTGAATGGGCTAGGGGGACCACAATCTTACCGAACCCAATCAAACTCCGAATACCCGCGACAACAGGCTGGCACTCAGGCGCTGAGAGCTAAGTTTCAGCGCCGAGAGGGTAAGAACCCAGACCGGCAGCTAAGGTCCCCAATTCATCACTAAGTGGTAAAGGATGTGGGAGCACTTAAACAGCCAGGAGGTTGGCTTAGAAGCAGCCATCCTTTAAAGAAAGCGTAACAGCTCACTGGTCGAGTGAACCTGCGCCGAAAATTCAACGGGTCTAAGTGATGAACCGAAGCTCCGGGTCAGCGCAAGCTGGCGGTAGGCGAGTATTGTCTACGCGGTGAAGGCGTACGGAAACGAGCGTTGGAGTGTAGACAAGAGCTGATGTTGGCATGAGTAGCGATAAACCGGGTGAAAAACCCGGTCGCCGTAAACCCAAGGGTTCCTGGGTAAAGATAATCTTCTCAGGGTTAGTCGGTCCCTAAGGCGAGGCAGAAATGCGTAGTCGATGGGAAGCAGGCGAATATTCCTGCACCAGCACGGAAAGTTTCACGAGGAGGGACGGAGGAGGATAGTCAAGCGACCTGATGGATGGTCGTTCAAGCCGGTAGGCAGCTCGCGTAGGAGGCGTAGGCCGCAAACGCGTGGGCAATGCCGAGAGGTGATGAGGGTCGCCACGACTTGTCATGGCGGACAACTTGATGATTCCCGGCTTCCAAGAAAAGCTTCGCGTGAGTGTACTTCTGTGCTGACCGTACCGTAAACCGACACAGGTGGGTGGGGAGAACATCCCAAGGCGCTTGAGAGAACTCGGGTTAAGGAACTCGGCAAATTGACACCGTAACTTCGGGAGAAGGTGTGCCCTTGAGGGTGAACGGCTTCGCGCCGCGAGCCTTTGGGGGTTGCAGAGAATCGGGGGTAGCGACTGTTTATCAAAAACACAGGACTCTGCGAAGTCGCAAGACGACGTATAGGGTCTGACGCCTGCCCGGTGCTGGAAGGTTAACAGGAGATGTCAGGGCAACCGAAGCATCGAATCGAAGCCCCAGTAAACGGCGGCCGTAACTATAACGGTCCTAAGGTAGCGAAATTCCTTGGCGGGTAAGTTCCGTCCTGCACGAATGGCGTAACGACTTCCCCACTGTCTCGACCCGGGACTCAGCGAAATTGAAATCGGGGTGAAGATGCCCCGTACCCGCGGCAAGACGGAAAGACCCCGTGAACCTTTACTGCAGCTTGGCACTGGTTTTCGGATTTGTCTGTGTAGGATAGGTGGGAGGCTGTGAAGTGGGGCCGCTAGGTTCCACGGAGCCAACGTTGAAATACCACCCTGACAAATCTGAAAGCCTAACCGTGACCCGTAAGCCGGGTCCGGAACACTGCCTGGTGGGTAGTTTGACTGGGGCGGTCACCTCCGAAAAAGTAACGGAGGCGCGCAAAGGTTCCCTCAGGCTGATTGGAAACCAGCCGTAGAGTGTAAAAGCACAAGGGAGCTTGACTGCAACTCATACAAGAGGAGCAGGTACGAAAGTAGGCTTTAGTGATCCGGTGGTTCTGAATGGAAGGGCCATCGCTCAACGGATAAAAGGTACTCCGGGGATAACAGGCTTATCACGCCCAAGAGTTCACATCGACGGCGTGGTTTGGCACCTCGATGTCGGCTCATCGCATCCTGGGGCTGTAGTAGGTCCCAAGGGTTTGGCTGTTCGCCAATTAAAGCGGTACGCGAGCTGGGTTCAAAACGTCGTGAGACAGTTTGGTCCCTATCTGCCGTGGGCGCAGGAGTCTTGAAGTGGATCTGTCCCTAGTACGAGAGGACCGGGATGGACGAACCCCTGGTGTTCCGGTTGTTTTGCCAGAGGCATTGCCGGGTAGCTATGTTCGGAACGGATAACCGCTGAAAGCATCTAAGCGGGAAGCCAACCACAAGATGAGGACTCCCTGAAGGCCCGTTGTAGACTACGACGTTGATAGGCTGGGTGTGGAAGTGCGGCAACGCATGGAGCTAACCAGTACTAATCGGCCGTTTGGCTTGACCTTGGGTGCCGTCCATGGATGTGCATTCGACCCCGAGGTTCCGAGCGACAATCGATGATCGAGGCTGCAGACGCAGCGCACAAAGTTTCTACTCGTCGTCCACGTTTTTTCTGGTGGCTATTGCGGAAGGGCCACACCCGATCCCATCCCGAACTCGGTCGTTAAGCCTTCCAGCGTCGATGGTACTGCAGGGGAGACCCTGTGGGAGAGTAGAACGCCGCCAGATCTATGGCCCCCTCGGCAACGAGGGGGCCGTTTTTATTGGTTCTGTTCGCGGATTTGGCCGCGGAGCGGGCCGATCCGCCGCTGTGCGTTCCTCGCGCACTGGACGCGGTGCGAGGCAGGTGGTCCCATCCTCGCCATGCGATCGCCCGCGTCACGGCTCACCAGCTTCACCTGTGCAGCGCTCACCTGCTTCGCGCTCGCCTGCGGCGATACCAGTGGCCGCGACGAGGCCTCGGCGGGCGCGACCGACGGCCCGACGGCGGTCACGATCACGAACCCGAGCACCGGCGAGGACACCACACCGACCACCAGCGCGGGCTCCACGAGCACGTCCGCGGACACGGGTACGGACACGGGCGACGTCTGCACCGCGGAGCTGTGCCCGGAGGGGGAGTGCATCAATGATGCCTGCTGCCCGATCGAGCTGGCGTGTACGACCCAGTGCTGCGGCGAGGGGCAGGTGTGCTCGTTCCAGGAGTGCGTCGTGCCGGGAGTCCCGTGCATCGACGCCACCGAGTGCCCGGAGGGCAACTACTGCGAATATTCGCTGGGCGAGCCGGGCACGATGGGCGGCGACCTGTGCCAGGGCGGGGCGCAGCCGGCGACCGGCAAGTGCCTGCCGAGCCCGCCGCAGTGCGCTCCCGGGGTCGAGCCCGAGGGTGAGGCGATCGACTGCCTGCCGCTATGTGAGGTGATCCCGCAGAAGAGCTTCGAGCCGGTGCTCAAGTACGCGTGGACCGGCGGCGACGTGATGATGCCGCCGATCGTCATCCAGCTCGACGACGACAACTGCGACCAGGTCATCGACGAGCGCGACATCCCGGAGATCGTGTTCAGCTCGTTCGAGGGCGGCGACTACAACAAGAACGGCACGCTGCGGGCCGTCTCGGTCAAGGACGGCGCCTTCGTCGAGAAGTGGGCCGCCAAGCCGGTGGTCGACGACATCTGGGGCGGTCGCGGGATCGCCGGCGGCAACATCGACGGCGTGGCCGGCAACGAGGTCGTGGTCTGCACCTCCACGCACAAGGCCCGCGCGTACACGGCCACCGGCGCCGAGCTGTGGACCTCCGAGGCCGTCGGCTGCGACCAGCCGGCGCTCACCGACCTCGACGGCGACGGCCAGGTCGAGGTCCTGCTCGAGGGCGCGGTGCTCGACGGCAAGACCGGCGCGGTCGAGCTCAGCTTCGACGCCGCGGGCACCAGTTGGTGGCACAAGAAGGCGATCGCGGCCGACGCCGACGGCGACGGCGCGCTGGAGATCGTCACGCCCAGCCGGATCCTCGAGGCCGACGGCACCGTGCTGGCCGACACCGCCCTCGGCGGCACCTTCCCGGCGATCGCCGACTTCGACCTCGACGGCCTGCCCGAGGTCGTCGTCGTCGACAACGTCCATGGCACCGGCACCCACTTCCTGCACCTGTGGCGCCACAGCGCGGTCCTGCCCGGTAAATTCGAGGTCCTCCGCCAGGGCCTCGACCTCAACAACGGCAACCTGACCACCCAGTTCTGCGGCGCCGCATTCGAGTACGGCGGCGGACCGCCCACGGTCGCCGACTTCGACGGCGACGGCACCCCCGACGTCGGGGTCGCCGGCGCCGTCGGCTACGTCGTCTTCAGCGGCAAGAAGCTGATGGACCCCAACGTCGCCCCCGCCGACACCGTGCTGTGGTTCAAGCAGACCCAGGACTGCTCGTCGGCGTTCACCGGCTCGTCGGTCTTCGATTTCGACGGCAACGGCAAGGCCGAGGTCGTATACGCCGACGAGCTGTATATGCGCATCTACGACGGCACCACCGGCGAGGTGCTCACCCAGGCATGCAACACCTCCGGCACCCTGCACGAGTATCCGCTCGTCGCCGACGTCGACGGCGACGGTCAGGCCGACATCGTCGTCACCTCCAACAGCTACTCGGACCTGACCTGCCCGGTCGAGATGATGAAGACCCAGGGCGTCCGCGTCTTCGGCGACACCAAGGGCCAGTGGGTGCGCACGCGGCGGGTGTGGAACCAGCACTCGTATCACGTCACAAACATCGGCGAGGACGGCACGGTGCCCGCGGCGGAGGTCAGCAACTGGAGCGTGCCGCGGCTCAACAACTTCCGCCAGAACGTCCAGCCCGAGGGCGAGTTCGCGGCGCCCGACCTGGTGGTGACGGGCCGCGCGGAGTGCCTCGACGGTTTGCAGGCGTACGCGCGCGTGCGCAACATCGGCCAGGCCTCGGTGCCGGCCGGGGTGGTCGTCGGCTTCTACGAGGGCGACCCGGCCGAGGGCGGCACGCTGCTCGGCACCGGCACGACGAGCAAGGTGCTGTACCCGGCCGAGGCGCAGGACGTGGTGCTCGAGCTGCCCGTGTTGCCCCCGGCGCTGATGGACGGTAGCAAGGCGCTGGTGCTCATCGTCGACGATAGCGGCGAGCCCCACGCGTGGACCGAGTGCCGCACGGATAATAATAAGACGAGCCTCGATCCAGCCTGCAAGCTGGTCGGGTGAGAGGCCGTGCGCGCAGGACTGCGCCCGCGCCAAAGCGCTGGCGGCTCCGGGGTCGGGTGACGAGCAAAGCGCTGAAGCGCCGACGCGGCATGACCTCGGCCGCCCGGCCTTGCAGTAAGCTCGTGTCATGGCCCTCTGGCTGATGGGCCTCGTCGCCACCACGCTCGAGGGCGAATGGACGATCCTGCTGCGGCTCCTGCTCGCCGCGCTCGCCGTGTTCACCGCGCTGTTCTCCCTCGACCTGCTCCGCGGCGCACGGCGGGGCCTGGAGCGCGCCCGGGAGGACCCTACGTGACGAGAGGGCCTCCGGTCGGGGCCATCGCCCTCCGGCCCGGGTCCGGCGGGATCCTGTACGACAGCGCGAGCATCGGCGGGTACGCGTTCTCCGAGCTCGACGTCGTAGCCATGCCCACGCCCCCGAGCCGCGTGTCCCTCAAGCGGGTCTGCCTCGGCAAGAAGTACCTCTTCCGCTGCTTGACCAAACTCAAGGTTCTGGACGGCGAGCTGGTCGGCAGCGACAGCCAGGGCACCTGCACCGGCGTCGAGCTCGTCGGCTCGCGCTGGGACCTCGAGTTCGACACGCCCGACCCCGTGACCGGCGAGCGGAATGGCGTCCTCGACTCGATCCCGCAATAATGCCGAGCCGGCGGCCCGCTCAAGGCGGCGCCCGTCGACGATCCGTCCGGCCGTCCGGCCCGGGTGCGCGCGGGCGCCTCGACCTGTTATTGTCGGGGTTATGCGTGGCTCGACCCTGGCGACCCTGCTCGCGGCGCTCCCGGCCTGCTCGATCGACAACCCGGCGTTCGGCGTCGCCTCCGACGTGGCGGGCCCCGGGGGCAGCTCCGGGGCGGGCAGCACGGGCGACCCCGTCACCACCGGGCTCGCCACCTCCGGGGCGAGCCAGACGACCGGGGCGAGCCCCACCACCGTGAGCACCGACGCGAGCGAGTCCGGCACCACCGCCGCCAGTTCGACCTCGCCGGTCGACACGACCGGGCAGACCGGCGGCAGCAGCAGCAGCGGCGGGCCGTCGCCCATGTGCGCGCCGATCGTCGGCGACGCCCTCGAGCCCCACGTGGAGGTCGATGGCGTCCTCGTCACCGACTGTATGGACGAGGCCAGCAGGACGATCCACGGCAAGGTCGACATGTCCAACGGGGTGATGGTGCTGGAGACCAACGTCGCCTGCGGCGGTTCCGAAGAGGGCACCACGGTGACCTTCGGCGCGGGTTATCCGCTCCCGGACAAGTTCAGCGGCTGCGCCAAGGCGACCGTCACGTGGAACAAGGTGAACGGCGATTGTGCGATCGGTCTCCTCGACATTCGTCATGCCATGGGCACCCCGATCTACTACGTCGGCGCCTTCCAGTTTCCGACCCCGCCCGACTTCCCGATCCAGGCGGCGGCGATGCAGAGCACGCAGTGCGGCTGCCCCGACGACATCCCTGGTTGCTGCGCGCCGCTCGACGCCGGCGAGCTCACACTCACGCCGGAGGGCGGCGGCCCGATCGCCGCGCAGCAGCATGGCCCTGTCACGCTCGCCGACGACACGTCCTTCGAGTTCTACAACCTCCAGTCCCACGTCGACGCCATGTGCGGCTGGCACATCGAGTGGATCGCCGAGCGTATCCTGTGATGATGTCGATAGATTAGCCCTGCATCTTGCTCGGACGATGCACGCGTGCCTCTCGGCGGTGCGCTCGGTCCGGGATGACACCGAGGCCGGCGAGCTCTTTGCCAAGAACCTCGACGAGATCGTCGAAGGTCACGATCCCGAGCAGGGCGCCGCCGGGGTCGACGACAGGCAGGCGGCGCACGCCGTGGCGACGCATCATCTCCACCGCGGCCAGGATGTCCTCGTTGCCGCCGACAGTGACGAGGTTGGTGGCGGCGACATCGCCGACCTTGAGCGTGGCGAGGGACTCCGGGGCGTTCGCCACCGGGCCGATCACGATGTCGCGGTCGGTCAGGATGCCGAGCGGGACATTGCGGCCCTCGAGCAGCTCGACGACGATGACATCGCCGACGCTGAAGTCACGCATGAGCCGGGCCGCCGTCACCAGCGGTTCATCGGCGCGGACGATCACGACCTCCCGGATACAGATTTCGCCGACGTTCATGATCCTCGGAGGCTAGCACCGCGGCGCGGCCGGCCCATTCCTTCGCGGTCGCCGCGCGGCGAAATCCGGGGTAACGCCCCGTTTCGCGGGTGCCGGCCGGCGAGAGGACGAGCCCGCTCGCTCGCTCGGCGCTGCGCTCGCCGAGGGCGCCCGGAACGTCGGCGCCACTCACGGCGTTCGGATCGCGGCCGGGCGGTGCGGCAGCAGCGAGGGCACGCGGCGCATGTAGATCCGATACGCCGGGTAGCGCGCGGCCATTCGCCTGTCGAGGGCGGGGGCGCTGTAGAGCATGAGCATCGCGGAGATCACCAGCGGCCCGAGGGCGGCCCATTCGGCCTCGGGCTCGGCGGCGGCCGAGAATAGATAGAGGCCCCACCAGAAGCCGAGCTCGCCGAGGTAGTTGGGGTGACGCAGCCAGCCCCAGGGGCCGGTCTCGCAGATCTGGCCGGGCGCGCGCGGGCCGGCGCGGAATGCTCGCATGATCCGGTCGGCGCGGGCCTCGAGCACGATCGCCGCGAGGGTGAACAATGCAGCGATGATGTCGAGCGCGCCGAGCGGGCGGACGCCGGTGACGAGCGCGGGATAGGCGGCGGCGCAGGCCAGCAGCAGCATCAGCGTCGGCAGCAAGTGGATGACGACGAGGTTGACCAGCGGGAACACGCGGCCGCTGCTGCGCCGCATGTCGGTGTAGCGCCAGTCCTCGTGATCGAGGCCGTTGAAGGTGCGCCACCAGTGGTAGGTGAGGCGCAGGCCCCAGGCGCCGACCAGGCACAGCACGAGGAACTGCCGCGGCTCACAGGCGGCGGCGCTGGCAGGATCGCCGGCCCAGGCGGTGAGCACGGCGATCGGCGCGATGCTCCAGTAGGGGTCGAAGACGCTGGGGTTGCCGCGCAGCACGCCGAGCAGCCACAGCAGGCCGGTCGCGCCGAGGCCGGCATACAGGCTGCGGGCCCACGGGGCGGTCTCGGGGAGCTGGCGCCACAGCAGGGCAGCGAGCAGCGCCGCGGCGAGGTAGGCGAGGAGCATGAGCGTGCGGTCGCGGAGGTGCATCGCGCCCCGAGTTCTCGCACGCCGGGGCCCGGCGGACAAGCGCGATGGATCACGCCGAGGTCGCCGGCCGGCCCATGATGTCCGGCGAATGATCAATTAATCTCGGGGGTGAGCATTCGCGCGCGTCGATATCGGTGCGGTCAATGCAGGCCGGAATCGTCGCAGCGCCAGGCCAGATCGAGGTCGGCGAAGATCTGCGGGGCGTGCTCCTGGCACAGCGCGAGGGGCGTGGCCTCGGGCAGGGTCAGCCGCGGCGCGTCTGTCCAGGGCGGCGGGGGCAGGCCGGCGAGCGTGAACTGCGGGGACATCAGCAGCGCGCCGGCGAGGCGGCGCAGCGCGGCCTCGAGGGTCGCGGGCTGCTGTTCGGCGGCGGGGCTGGTGAGCGGGAGCCCGAGCAGCGCCTCGACCTCGGCGCGATGCGCCGCGTCGGTCCACGCGGTCTCCTGGATCACGCGGTCTTGCACGGCGAGCGCGGCGTCCTCGACGGTGAGCGAAGGATCGGCGAGCGCTGCCGCGGTGAGCCGCGTGATCACGTCGGCGCTGGCGTCGTGGTGCAGGGGCGCGGCGCCGGCCCAGCCGGGGTCCGTGCCGGCGCCGACGCTGCGCTCCCAGGCCAGCGCGCCGACCAGGTCGAGGCCGCGGTGGCCCGGCTCGCTGTCGTCGAGGTACGCGCCCAGCGAGCGCATCAGCACCTCGTCCTCCCAGCCGAAGGGCAGCGGGAAGCGCTTCGGGGTCCGCCATCCGAGCGCGTGGGCGGCGGTGTCGAGCAGGGTCCACGGGTCCTCGCGGCCCAGGCCGTCGCCGGCGTGGTTGGCGGCGGCGAAGGGCTCGAGCACCGGCGGCAGCCGGCCCTCGCACTGCGCCGGCTCGTCGAGGTCGAGGTAGGGGTGCACCGCGACCTCGACGACCAGCGCGCGCAGCGAGAAGCCGCCGTCGACCAGCGCGCGCGCCAGGCCGCCGAGCAGCGCGCGCTGGGCCGGGTTGCGCGGTTGCCCGTGTGGCAGCGTCAGCGGCCGTCCGCTGGCCTCGCGCCACACGGCGTCGGCGAGGTTCAGCGCGACCAGCCCGGCGAGCGCGGCCTCCGGGGTCGCGCTCGCGGCGTCGAGTCCGGTCGCTGTCAATTGCTCGAGGCCGCGGCGCAGGCGGGCCTCGAGGTCGAGCGCGTGCGCAGCCGCGGGCAAGGGTCCGGCGAGGTGACCCGCGACCGCGAGCAGATCGCCGTCGCGCCCTGGATCGAGGGTGCCGCAGGCGTGGCCGCCCCAGGGGGATAGTGGGCCGTCGACGAAGCCGTGCACGCGAAAGCCGGCGTACGCGACGTCCTCGGTGACGGTCGCGGGCGGCCCGTAGACGCCCGCCTCGAGGCCCGTCACGACCGGCCAGCTGCGGTCCTGCGCGGGCTCGGCGTGGTCGGTGACGCTGAAGTCGCTGTTGTGACAGGGCAGGCACTCGAGGCGACGACCGAGGTACGCGGCCTCGAAGCCGCGGCCGAGGAACACCCGCCGGGCCCGCTCGAGCGCCGCCGGCTCGACGTTGTTGCCGCCGATCACCCGGGCCTGGCGCGCCAGCAGCTGCGCGCGCAGCAGCGGGCGCAGGTCGTCGAGCGCGACGGCGCTGGCGAACAGGTCGGCCATCGACCATTCGGACATGTCCGCAGGGACAGGTTCATCCGGGCCGTGGTCGCGGATGAATCCGGCGAGCGCGGGGCCTGCCGCGGCGAGGCCCGGGTGGCCGTGACAGTCGGGGGCGCTGGTCGAGCCGAGCCGCGGCACCCGCAGGTGGTCGAGCAGGAAGTTCTGCCAGCGCTGCTCGTAGCGTGGGCCGCGGGCGAGGCTCCCGGCGACGATCCGTCGTCCGGGCAGGTCGGCCGCGTCGAGCTTGCGGATCGCCGCGGCCAGCAGCTCGAGCTCGCGCACGCCGGCCGGTCGTCGGCCCGCGATCAGGCGCAGCGCCCGAAATACGAAGGCCTCGTCGCTGCCGGGGCAGGGCGATCGCATCGCCGTCGGGGCCGGCAGCAGCGCCTCCGGCCCGGCGAAGGGCGCCCGCGCATCCTCGCCGCAGGCCGCGAGCGCGAGCAGCAGCATGAGGCCGCGTCGCCGCATCACGCCACCCCCAGGAGCTCGCCGCGCAGGCGCAGCAGCGCCGCGCGTGTATCACCGCCGCCGAGCACGTCGCCCGTGCCAAAGCCGCCGAGGTCGAAGGGGTAGATGCCGAGCGCGAGCAGCAGCGCCATGCGCAGCTCGGCGGGCGTGGCGAAGCGGGTGGCGACGCCGCTGGTCGGGTCGATCGCGCCGGCGACCGCGGGGTTGGTGATCGGTCCGCCGATCAGGACCGCGACATAAGCGGCGGGCCAGTGGCCGAGGCCCTCGCGGTGGTCCTCGCGGTGCGGCGTGCGTCCGAACTCGCTGGTGATGGCGATCAGCGTGTCGCCGAGGTCGAGCTTGGCGGGGTCGGCCTCGTCGGGGCGATTGATGCGATCCGCGAGCACGCGCAAAGTATGGGTATAGTTGACCGCGGCGGAGGCGAGGTGTTTGCTGTGGCTGTCGTGGCCGCCGTCGACGGTCGGTCGCAGGCCGGCGTCGACCCACAGCGCATAGCGGGCGGCGTCGAGGTCCTCGGCGCTCTTGTGGGTGAGCAGGTGGGTGGCGACGCGGGCCGCCAGCGTGGGGAGCGACGCCGACATCTCGCCGCAGACCTCGGCGCCCGGCAGGCCGAGCAGGCCGGGCGGCAAGAGGTCCACGAGTGCGGCGGCGTCGCGGCGGGCGGCGTCGATCGCCGCGAACACCCCGAACTCGGGCGCACGCAGCGGGGCGCCGTCGGGCCCGCGCAGGCGCGCGTCGAGCCGTCGGGTGTAACCGGCGACCACCGCGTCGTGGGCGGCCTGCTGCGGGGCGGTGGCCGGTCGCTCGAGCAGATCCATCAGGTCCGAGAGCCGCGCGATCGGCAGCTCGAGCGGACGCGCCGCGCCCGGGTGCAGGCCGACCGCCAGCGCCGACTGCACGTTGTCGAAGCGCGACAGGTCGCCCGGATGCACGACCGCCGCGCGCGGCAGCAGACCGCCGTCGCGCTCGCGAAAGTAGCGCTCGACCGCGGCACCGGTGCCCGCGAGCGCCGGCTGCCCGAGCCGCGTGCCGGTCAGCGAAAGCGGCACCGCCGTCGAGTGCGGGAACTGGTCGTGGCGCAGCACGACCACCCGCATGCGCGCGAGCAGGTCGGGCCGGTCCCACAGCGGCGCCGCCCAGGGCCCGAGGTGCACGAGCTGGCCCGCGGCGTCGGCGGCGAAGGGCCGGGCGAGCGCGCCGGCCAGCCCGCACGCGCCCATTCGGGCGGAGAGGGCGGCCTCGCCGAACGCATACAGATATCGTTGTTCGGCGAGGC
>Ga0209262_10001059_pt1 | contig 11612 bp, 10 predicted proteins | sample Lowcelwee11metaG_FD_187171 | JGI IMG/M metagenome (GOLD analysis project Ga0209262, IMG submission 187171) | Freshwater pond sediment microbial communities from the University of Edinburgh, under environmental carbon perturbations - Low... | ecosystem: Environmental > Aquatic > Freshwater >...
TCCGAAACCGCCTGCCGGGCGACCGGCGCCGATGCGCGTCCGGCTCCCAAGGCGCCACGGGACGGGAACAACGGCAACGGCAGCCACGGCCGCCGCAGCAGTCCGCGGCCATCCGCCGGCCCCCAGCGCCACTCCCATTTCAGGCAGGGACGGGGAATGTATCGCTGATCGTATTATATTTAAATTTTCACTGTTGGCATAACTTTATCAATTTGAATTCATTCTGCCAGCCGAAATGCAGCGTAGCGCCCCCAACGTTTTGGCAATAGGACAAAAACGGTTCAAACCAATCAGGATGCGGACTTTTGGAATTGCCAGAAGAAATCAACAGCACTGCGGTCGGGCTTGAAGCCCATCTCGTAAACCGGGACCTTGGCGACCAAATGCTTGGCAAAAGTGATGATGCGGGACATGGTGTCGGGATCGTACCAGGGGATGGATATCAAGGGCAGGAATTTGTCCAAAGCGTCAGCGGCCGCCAGCTTTTTTATTTGATTGCCTGCGCCGTGCTTCAGAAAATAAATGCCGGCCAGCGGCGCCTGGCCGTTGCGGGCGATGCCGGCCGTACCGGCCCAGGGGGTGCCGAAGGCCTGCATGACTCCCTCGATCTCGCGCACGATCATCCGTTCGTCGCTCAACAGTTTGCCGACCCGGGCCTCGGCCAGCAATTGCGAAAAGGTGCTCTTGCCGGCACCGGATGAGCCGGGGAAGATCATGGCCCGGCCTCCCTTGACAATGCCGGCCGCATGCGCCAGGACGCCCCGGCGCCTGGCCAGGAAATGCATGAGCAGAAGCTGGTCAAGCGGAAGGCAAACCGGGTGGGAGAGAGCGATCTTTCTTTTGCCTCCGGCCGGCGGCGGTTCAGAAAAAATGGTTGCGCCGCGCAACCGGGGATTGAAGCGCGCGATCAGCAGCGGCTCGGCCTGCTGCTGCGGAGCCAGCCTGATCCAAAAATCGTTGGCATCGCGATACATGGACCAGGAACGCTCGGTATCGAAGATCTTTTCCTGCGGCTTCAATCGGGGCAGACTGCCCAGCCGCCAACGAATGGCGATACGGGGATTTTTATCAATTCCGGCAGGCCCGGCAACGAAGGGGAAGTACAAGGGATTGGTAATCCGCAATCGTTCGGCGGCGGCTCCGGAAACCGCGAACCGAATTCCGCCGATCCGCAGATCCTGCCCCCGGCGGAGAAGCTTGCTTCGGCTCAGCTTGTTCCGGCCGTCGCGAAGCATACTCTGGCGAGACAAAGATTGTGCCCCTGCCCATTGGGGTCCGCACCGCTCAATTTGCATCCGGTATCGAGCGTTTGCGTGCCGGCCGCAATACTGACGGCGCGCAGCACCGGCTTCTGGTATGCCCTTTTCGTAACTTGTTCCTTTTTTATTTTTTCCATTTATACTCCCATTGTTTCAGAATTGATTCGCTCGTACCGGATCTTGCCCATGGCGCAAAGGTAATCGGAATGAACCCGCTCATCGCTGTTTTCCATTTCGAAAAATCCAGGACAATAGCCGCAGACCAGCTTTTGTTCGCAGTTCCCGCACGGCAAATCGGCATCAGGGACCTGGTTGCGGAAAGTGGAGAACGCCTGGTCCCATCCTTCCTGGAAACTTCCCGAGAGCAGTGAAAATTTGACTTTCCGGACCATCAGGCAGGGAAAAACAAAGCCCTGGGGATCAATATAGAAGGAATTGATCCCGGCGCCGCAGACATACAGGTTTTCTGGGCTGCGAATTCCGCGAAACTGATCCAGGAACTTGCGCCATTCGCCGGCCCGGCCGGGATCCGAAAACTCATTGGCGACCGCCAGCTCCGGGGAAACCCGCAAATCCAAAGGGGAACGGTCTCCGGCCAGGGTCGGGAAAATCGCGGGGTCCACCCTGAATTTGGCGCCGTAACTGTGCGCGAGCCGATTGAGCGCGGGGAATTCGTCGGCATTCCACTTCATCAGCACGCTCTTGAGGCCCACATTGACCCCCAGGCCGATCAGGGTTTCGATTCCCCGGCGGGCGCGGTCAAAGGAGCCGGGCACGCCGGTGATACGGTCATGCGCCTCAGCACTTGCGCCATAAAGGCTGATCTCGACCAGCTTCGGCGGAAATTCCCGGAAAAGCCCGGCGATCTTGTCCGTCACCAGGGTGCCATTGGTGAAGACCGTAACCAAAAACCCGTTTTGCTTGGCAAATCGATAAATTTCAGAGAAATCCCCGCGCAGCATGGGCTCCCCGCCGGTCAGCAGCAAAAACAAACAGCCCGCGTCCTTGGCTTCAGTGATGATTTTTTTCCATTGAGCGGTATTCAATTCGAACTCGGCAAGGTCCGGATGATCCTCCCGGGCATAGCAGTGGATGCAGCTGAGGTTGCAGCGGTGGGTCAGCGCCAGGCCGCCCAGAAAAGGGATGCGCTGGCTGTGGATTTTCATGGAGAGCTGCTTCCAGAATTCGCCGTCATTCGGTCCGATTTGCTGCCCGCACGGAAGGCTCATGCCACCTCTTCGACCAGTTCCTTTTTCAGCAATTCGCCGAGGAAATCGCCCGCGTCCATGCGGGCTTGTTCATACTCGACATCAAAGTTCTCGATGACGTCAGCCAGGATGGCATCCACGGTATGGTCTCCGTCCAGGCGCTGCCAGATGAAATCGGCCAACGGGTTCAAAATAAAAATGCTATCCATGTCGACAGGCCGGCCGCAGACCGGGATCAGAAAAGACTCGCCGGCGATGTGCCGGCCGGCGATCTTGTCCTTTTTCCTGTACTTGGCGGTCAATTTCATTTGCATAGCAAGGCGGGGTCGCCGAGCCAGTTGTATATGTTCAGCATGTAGGGCTTTCCGCCCAGCTGCAGGAAATTCTTCATGGCCGCCAGCCAGGCCTCTCCAGCGGTCGCCGCCTTGCCGCGGAAAATCGCCTTGTAAAACTCCTCTCCGAGCCGCTTGGATTGGGAAAACAACGCCGCGCCCGAGGGAACCAGGCCGGCCGAGATGCCGCCGTTTTCCTTAAGCAGAAGTGCCTCGGACAGGCAAACGACTCCCGGAATCTCAAAGCGCCCGCTGACGCAGGTGAGCATGACCATGACCGGCAGCTGGCTGCCGTTTTTCAGCGACGGCACGTCAGCGGTGCGAAATATTTTCTCCTTGGCCAATTGGTCGAGGCCGGCATGGCCGCAATAATTGACCAAGGCCGCGCCGGAATTGAATCTGGCGATGACCCTGGCGCGGATTTCCGCGGCCTGGGCCGCGTTATTAAGGTAGATCCGTTCCACTTGATAACCTGTGGCCAAGCTGGCCAGTTCGTCGCTGCCGGCGGCGAAATCGCCGCCGTCGTCGGTGTTGTCGGCGATCATCAGCATCTTGTCGGTCCAGGGGCCCGTGCCGCTGTCGTAGGCCTTGATCTTATCGATCATGATCTGCAGTTCATTGTTGGTAACCGCCGGCAGCCGGCCGATGGCGATCTCCGGGATCCCGTCATTGCCCTTGACGTCTCCAAACGCTTTGTCAGCGGCGCAAAGCCCTTCGGGCGTCTTGGCCAGTATGACCGGAAGCAGGTTGTCGCCAAGGCCGAGATAGTCCTTGTAGTCGTATGTCCCCTTGCCCATCAGGACCGCGTACTTCACCTTCTTGCCGCCCCACTTGGAATAGGCATAAGCCAGGAAATCGCGGACGGCCAGGGGGCTGGCCAGGCCGTAGTTGAACGATTCGTAGATGTCTTCCAGGGTGGCGACCAGGGTCGTCAATCCTTTGCTTTTCCGATAATCGGCCAGCTTCTGCGCCGAGGCCTTGAACTCCTCCGGAGCAATGACCACGTATTCGGCCGAATAAGCGGGCGTGTTCAGGCGCGCGGGCATATCGCCTTTGACCGACAGGGGGCGGAGGGCGGCATTCAGGGCGATCACCAGGTAGCGGCTGTTGGCGTTGCTGGCGTCCCGGGGGACAAAGGTGATGCGGCCGCTGACGTCGGGAGAGGCGCCGGTCACCTGTTTGGGCCGCTCGGGCTTGCTGATGTCCAAGATGATGACCTGGGGCTGGGTGAAGCCGGAAACGGAAACCACGGGATGGCCGTCACTGCGGCAAAGCAGGGTATTGTTGTCGGCTTTGTATTGCCGCTGGTAGCTCAAGTCAAAGGATTCCACGTAAAAGACGCTGTAAGCCGCCCCCATGTCCAGAAGGCCGGAAACCGAGATGGTATTGGCTCCCTCCTTGAGCATGGAAGAATTAAAAGAGATCTTGAACGTATGCGCCTTGGTGCCGTTCCACCAGGCCCCGCCGATCTCCTTGCCGTTGAGCGCCACCACGGCATGGTGGTCGTTGCTTGCCGCGGTATCGGTGGCGCCCTGCAGCGTGACCGTCAAAGCAGCCGAACCCGAAGCCGTGACGCCGGGAACATGGACCGGAAAGGACTTGCCGGCGCTTCCCCCCGCCACATAATCCCAGTACCAGATATCGCCCAGGGGATTGCTGCCGGCAACCATCAGGGCGTAGCGGTTTTCCTCAAAATGCAAGGTTTCCTTGTAAGACTGGCCCGAAGCAGCCGGACTGCTGCTGCCGGCGCCGATGCTTTCCATGGCCAGGCCGCTGCCCTGCTCCAGCCAGAAAACACTCTGGTCGGTGAAGGTGGTCGACGTGCCTTCATTGTAAAAAAAGGCCCCGGCTCCGCCGGCATCGGCCAGCCAGGCAATGTCCTTGCCCATACTGGTCATATTTAGTTTTTGCTGCGCAATGTACAGTTTGGCCTGGGCAACGGAGATTCCCATGCTGCTGGCGATCTGGGCGGCGCTGACATAGAACAATCCACGCCCCTTGACCGTGATCCTGGCGCGTTCTTTACCTTGGGAGGCAGCGGTTGCTGCACCCGCTTGCCGGGTCAACTGGCGCGCCTGCAGCCGTTCCAGTTCATAAGCCGATCGTTCGCGGTGGAAGCGCTGGAAGCCGTAAATGTCGCTCGGCATCTCCTTGCCTGTCTTTTCCGACGGATTCTCCGTTTCCAGGGACAGGGCCGCGGCCCCGAAGGTGATCGTGAACGGCCCGTAGCTCATGGTCCGGCCCAGGGAGTCGACCTCTTCCAGCCGGTAGACCACGGGCTCGCCGAAAGGGGCGCCCGGGTCGGCCAGGCGGTAGACGCCGCCCTCGGGCGCGTTGGGCAGCGAGGGCAGGAACTGCGGATTCACCAGCTGGAATTCCCTGCTGTCGCGGTCCTGGCGCCAGAGGTTGAAGCCGACCGTGCCGATTTCGGAGGCGGTATGCCACTCGACCGTGGGCTGGCTTTCCTCGGCGCAGGCCTCGAAGCAGGAGACGGCCACCCAGGTGGGGATAGGAGGATTGCCGCCTTCGGTTACGGCCAGGCCGCAGAGCGGGCCGTAAAGGTATTGCGCCCTGGCGGCAATGACGTTGGTTTCGTCCCTATAGGTAGTCCTTGTTCCATTCGCTGCCGTGCCGGTCACATCCAGGCGCTGACCTGCCGAAGTAGGGGTTACATTCACTTCGTAACGCATGGTAACATCTGTGTTGGCGGCGACGATTCCCGGGTTCCCGATGACGTCGCCGGTGCCGCCGATGGCTGGCTGGGAAGCGATCGATCCTTGCGATATAGACGCGTTCCCGGCGTAAACCACGCCGCCGCCAGGCACATTGGCGATAACCCTGCGAGAGGTGGCATTGATTCTGACCGCAAAAGGCGTCGGATTGGAGAAGATGACTTCGATTCTCGCCCGGGTGGTGTTGCCGTTGCTTGGCGGATTGGGCCCGGAGACATGACTGACTTTCTGCAACAGGAATGGCTTGGCCGGCTTGCCGCCGCTGTCATTGGGCAGATAGACACGGAAGGAATTGGCCTGGGGCTGGGCCGTTGGCGGAGGATTGGCGGCACTGGAGTTCCCGGCGTAAAAAACCCCGAAATTGGCGGTGGAACCGCCCAAGGTCGTATAAGTGCCGGTCGCGGTCCAGAGACCGGTCTCACTGTTGTCCATGTCGGTATTGTTGACCACATCGGTCTCAAAATTGGTTATCGGCCTATTCAACCAGACATCATTTGCTGCGCCGGCATAACTGCCCGTGACCGAGCCGGTGCGGCTGAGATAGGAGAACACGCTAAAGTTGGTACCGTTGTCGCCGTCAAAATCGTTCCAGTCCACGGTACAACCCGACGTGACATAGGGGTAAAAAGTGGTGGTCATGGTCGTGGGATTGAGGCCGATCACCCCGAGCGGGATAAAGGAGTCGGCATATACATTGTACTCGGTGCCGCCTGCTCCCGCTGTGCCGTCATGGGCGCGGATGCCGTAGCCGTTGACGTCGTCGCCGGCAGTGATGGCGGAATTCATCTGCACCCGGAGTTCCCAATGGCCATCGGCCGGGGCGGCGACAGTATAAATTTGGGTCCAAGTGCTGTCCGCAGCAGCCTGGGTATTGTTGTAAGTAACATCGGCGACATTGCCGCCAGCGGGGTTGTTGAGATAGTAATTGCACGATGTGTTATAGCCGGTCCCGATCTGCCAGTCTGTATAGTTGGCCACGGCGCCGATGTCGGCATCGTAGATTTCCACGGTCAAGCGTGCTGTTCCCGGGGGAACTTCGATAAAATAGCGGTAATAGGCGTCCAAGCCGGCGCCCTGGTTGGAACCAATGTAATCGCCGGACGCGGTCTGGGCGCCGGAACCGATCTGGCGCAGCAACGTGGTCGTCGATGCGGCGAAGCCGGTATCAGTAATGCAAAAAATAAAAAGCGGGATCAAAAAAAACCAAAAAATATAGTTTTTCATAATGTTTTTTTTTGTTTTCATTCTTTTCCTCAATATCTATATAAAAAGATAATAGTCACTGAAGTAAGTATATATGTAACTTCAGTGGTTGTCAATTAAAAAATCGCTAATAAATATTTTCTTTATATTTTAAATTACTACGGTTGTTTATCACGATTCCATGGGACAAACCACCTGTTGCCGTGCCTGAAAACAATTCCTCAAAATTGGTTGAAATTGCCCGCAATACTTGCTATAAATTGCCCATGGCCAAAAAACTTGCCTATGAACGCTACCTGTGGTTCCACGGCCGCCTGCGGGGGGGGAAATACCCGAAGCTCATCGACCTGGCCGGACGTTTTGAGATCTCGCGCCGCCAGGCCGCCCGCGAGATTGAATTCATGCGCCTCTTCCTCGAAGCGCCGATCGAGTATTCAAGCGAACACAGCGGCTATTTCTACACCAGCGACAACTTCCAATTCCCCGGCCTGTGGGCTTCGGAAGAGGAGATCGTCTCGCTGATCGTTTCCCGGCGCCTGGCCGCGGCCATGCCCGACAGGAACCTGAAGAAAAAACTCGACTCCTTTCTGGAAAAAATCGGCCGGAACATCGACCTGGACCTGTCCCGGCTGGAAAGCAGGATCTCCCTGAAAAATGTCCGCTATTACCGGGTCGAAGCCGCCATATTTTCCGCTGTATTGCTGGCTTTGAGCCATGACCGTCAGCTGGCCATCGTCTATTCGCCCGGCTATGCCGAGGGAACGGCGCAAAGAACGGTCCCCCAAGGGGACGCCGGTCTTACGACACGGACAGTCGATCCCCTGCACCTGCTTCTTTACATGGGCAACTGGCACCTGATCGCCTACTGCCACCGGCGGCGGGGCATCCGCGATTTCCTGCTGTCCAGGATGCGCGGGGCCGAAGTGCTCGCCGAAAAAACGGAAAACCGCGTGGCCGCTGGGGAGATAAAAGAAAAGATCGAGAAGCGCTACGGCATTTTTTTCGACGGCCCGGCCACCCAGGTGGTTTTGCGTTTTCATCCCCGCAGCGCCCGCACGGTTTGCGACCAGGTCTGGTTTCCCGGCCAGGTGAGCGAGATCCAGGACGACGGCAGCCTGGTCTTGCAATTCCCGGTGGCCGATTTTCGCGAGATCATCCGCGATCTCCTCCCCTTTGCCAGCGACGTCGAGGTTCTGGAACCCCAGGAATTGCGGCGGTTGATCGCAGAAACCATCGGCCGCATGGCGGGAATCTACCAAAAAGAATAATTGCCCTTTTCAGCGCGGATCGCGTAAACTCCGGGCCGGGAGGGGCAGAGGACCGGCCTTGACCGCGATCCTGGGCAGCGCCGGCCCGGCTTGGGTCCGGGAAAACGGGGCGAAGATCTGGGAACAATATTTTTGAAATTCAACGATTTTCTCTTCGGGCAGCGGCGCCAGGCTCGGCGACTGCAGCCTGAGCGAATTGACGAAGCGGCCGTTATGGACCAATCCGTAATGCAGATGAGGCCCGGTGGAAAGGCCGGTGCTGCCGACGGTGCCGATGATCTGCCCCTGATCCACACGCAACCCGGCCCGCAGGCCGGAGGCGAACCGGCTCAGGTGATAGTAATGGCTGGCGAAGCCGTTGGCATGGCGGATGGACACGTAATTGCCCCGGCCGCCGTCGCGGCCGCGGCCGCTGATTACGCCCGAGGCAGTGGCCCGCACCGGCGTCCCGTAGGGGGCGCCGAAATCGGTGCCGTTGTGCCGCGCCGAATACCCCAGGACCGGGTGGCGGCGCATGCCGAAGCGCGACGTGACGCGGACGAACGGCAGCGGGCTGCGCAAAAACATACGCCGGGTGGAGCGGCCGTCGGGATGGAAGTAGCCCGTGCCGCCTCCGGGGGCAGCGTAGCGCACGACGCGGATCCCCTTGCCGTTGTTGAGCAGTTCGGCCGCCAGGATGTCGCCGTAGGCGGCCAGCTTGCCGTCGAGGTATTTTTTTTCCAGCACCGCGGACAAGATGTCTCCGGGCTGGATATCGCGGTTGAAGTCCACGTCGTATTCGAACATCCTGGAGAGCGGCTCGAACAGCTCCATCATTTCGCCGCTGGCCAGGGTCGCCTCGTACAGCGAGTTTTCGATCCGGATGCGCACGGTTTCCCGGCGCGTCTCGTAGGGCACGGCGGCGACGCGGCCGCGGAACCCGCCGCCGGCCTCGCGCCAGGCCTCAAGAAAGGAGTCGCGGTCGATGGGATAAATCAGGTTGCGCAGCAGTCCGTTGGCGAAAAACAGGGTCAGGACCTGGCCGCTGCGGATCCGGGCCAGGTCGTAGGCCGGGCGAACATCGGCGACCAGCCGCGCCGCTTCGCGCGCATCCATGCCGCCCCGCTCCAGCGCCACGGCGCAGCAGTCGCCCGCAGCGATATCCACCTGCACCTCCAGGGCTTCGGAAAGGGTCAGGTCGCGGAAAACGGGAGGAGCCGCGGCAGCGGTTTTGCGTTCGGGCAGAAACCGCCAGGCGAGCGCGACCCCAAGGCAAATCGTCAAAAAGAGCAGCAGAACCTTGGGCGCTCTCCGGCGCAGCAGGAAACCTTGGCGCGAAGTCATGGGGCCATTCTATCCCAATTCGCGTCCCAAAGCAACAAAACCTGTTGCCTGCCGCTGCGGCCGGGTATACAATTTCCATTTGTTGAATAGCTCTTTCCGATAACAGGAGGATGAACATGGCAAAAGGCAATCAGTTCGGCAGCGAATTCGAACGCATACTGGTCAGTTTGCTGGCCGTGGCCACGGGCTTGGCGCTGATCTATCTGGCCATTCAGGGCCCGCTGTTCCTGGGCCACATCCGCTACAAAACCGCGACCGTGATCAACAACCAGGTTGTGGGCCAGGATCTGGTCAACCTGTTTTTGCTGAGTATAATTTCGATCACTGGCGGCATAGCCCTCTGGTTCAGAAAAACCATCGCCAAGTACCTGCTGATCACCACGCCGCTCTACCTCATTTACTATGTTTTGAGCTACACCATCGGCTGGGAATGGAGCTCGCCCCTGTACGCGGGCAACAGCGAGAAATACTTTTTCCATTTCCTGTTCATCCTGATCGCCGCATTGATCATCATGCTTTATTCGCTCGCGGTCTTTCCCAGGGACCGCGAGGCGCGCTTCAACAAAAAGGGATTGGCCGTCTATTCCATGCTCTTTGTTTTCTTCCTGCTGGTCTTCGCCTCGATGTGGGTCAAGGAGGTCATGGAGGTCATGGCCAGCGGCACCACCCGCGGCTATGACATCGCCCCGGCCGCCTTCTGGCTGGTGCGCGTCTTCGACCTGGGCTTCACCATCCCGCTCGGCCTGATCAGCGTCTACCTGCTCTGGGCCAGGCCCGCCGCCTCCTACCCCATCCAGTTCATGTTCTACGGTTTTTTCTTGACCATGATCGTGGCCGTCGATACCATGGGCATCATCATGTTCCTGAAGCGCGATCCGACTTTTCTGATGCGTGACCTGGCCGTGTTCCTGATCCTGGGCGCGATCGTCTTTGCCGGATTCTTCTATATCCTGCGCGGCTACAAGGTCAAGGGCGACCCTTCCTGAAAACCGCCGGTCAAAAGAGCGCTCTTTGAGATAAAAAAGAAAAACTTCTATTTCTTAGGCAAGGAGACGGAAAATGAAAAAAAGCGCATGGCTTTTCGTCTTGTGCTGCCTGCTGGGTACGGCGCTGGCAGGAGCGCCGCCGAAGTTGACGCTGTTGTCCCCTCAGGACGGAGCGTACTGGAGGATCGGCTCCAGGCAAACCATCAGCTGGAGCGTCGTGCCGAACTTCGATGCCACGGTCTACATCACCCTGTGGGGCTACAATGCCTCCCAGCAGTTGATTACCTTCGGACCGATCGGCGAGCGGCCATATAAAGCTGGAAATTTCCTTTGGCAGGTCGGGAATTGCCCGTCCCGGAGGGTCACCCCCGGCAATTATTTCATCAAGATCTGGTTCTTCTATTCCGGCGTGAAAGTGGTCGCCGGAAACACGAACCCGATCCACATCACATCCAACTGGATAAAACCAATCCCAACAAACTGAACCGAAGGAATTCCTGCTGCATGGGCGCCAGCAAGCACGACCGTCACGCCCAAAAAAGTCACGCTAACGGTGGGGCTGGAATGAGCCCGCCTCGTTCGCAGAAACTTTCCCTTTGTGAGTCGGTCACCTGTGCAAAAAAGCATGGATCAATCGATGACATAGACCCTGGCGATAAAAGGAAGCAGCATGCCCAGCCCGTGTGCGATCAGGCAGAGCAGCAGCCAGTTGGCGTGCAACACGGCCGCGTATAAATGACCGCGGCCGTCGGCATTTTTTTTCTCGCCGTGCAGCGCCCAGAGAAAATTGAAGAGCAATGAAGCGAAGGCCAGGATCTGCCAGGGGAGCTGGTGCAGGCTGAGCCAGTGGGTCGGCACCGGCAGGGCTGTGAACTTGTTCAGCGAAAGGAACAGGCGATACGCGCTGAAACCGAGATCGATCAGCCAGGAGTAGCCGATCGTCAAGAGCAGCGAAACGACGTAAAGCAGGATTTTTCTTGTCCGCGTCATTTATCCCTCCCGAAGATCAAAACTTTTTGTTCGGCGCGCTGCGCATGGCCGTTCATCTGGCTCCAGCGCACCGGCCGGCAGTCCGCTCCTTCGATCTGGCGGTTCAAAGCTTCCGCCGTCCGCACGGCCTTGCCCGGAAGCACTCCCCTCTCCTTGCCCGAGGCTCACGATAGCAGAATCGCTTCATTTCCGCAACAGCCAGCAAATCCCATCAAAAAAATCTTGCATTTTATTTCCAGTACACAGATAATCCAGGCAGCAAGGGAGACGCACATGAAATTCTATCGGCAAAAAAAAACGACTGCTTTGAC
>Ga0209262_10001060_pt1 | contig 11598 bp, 16 predicted proteins | sample Lowcelwee11metaG_FD_187171 | JGI IMG/M metagenome (GOLD analysis project Ga0209262, IMG submission 187171) | Freshwater pond sediment microbial communities from the University of Edinburgh, under environmental carbon perturbations - Low... | ecosystem: Environmental > Aquatic > Freshwater >...
AGGCGAGCAGCCGCCGCAGCTGGGGATCGGGATCGGCTTGCGGGGCCGTCCGCGGCATGGACGCCGCGGCCGGAGGCTCCAGGGAAGGATTCACGCCGTCCCCGCAAGCCGATCCCGATCCCCGGCTGCGGCGACTGTGCGCGGTCAGCGTTGCAGCTCTTACGCGGTCAGTCTCTTGAGCGCTTCCGCGTACTTCTCGGAGGTCTTGCGGATCACGTCGGCCGGCAACCGCGGCGCGGGCGGCGTCTTGTCCCAGTCGAGCGTCTCGAGGTAATCGCGCACGAACTGCTTGTCGAACGATGGCGGGCTCGAGCCGGGCGCGTAGGTGTCCACGGGCCAGAACCGCGACGAGTCCGGAGTCAGCGCCTCGTCGATCAGCGTGAGCGTGCCGGATTCGTCGACGCCGAACTCGAACTTCGTGTCGGCGATGATGATGCCGCGCTCGAGCGCATGTGCGGCCGCGAACTGGTAGAGCGCGATCGCGGCATCGCGGACGCGAGCGGCGAGCGGCGCGCCGATCATGGCGGCGATCGCGTCGAACGCGACGTTCTCGTCGTGATGCCCGCGCTCGGCCTTGGTGGCCGGGGTGAAGATCGGTTGTGGCAGCCGGTCCGCGATCCGCAGACCGCGCGGCAGGTCGATGCCGCAGACCTGGCCCGTGGACTGGTAGTCCTTCCACCCCGAGCCGATCAGGTAGCCGCGCACCACGGCTTCGACCGGCAGCGCCTTGAGCCGCCGCACGACCATGCTGCGATCGGCGAGCAGCGCGCGTTCGGCTGCATCGGGCACCGCGCGCTCGAGCGGGTAGTCGGACAGGTGGTTCGGCACGATGTGCCGGGTGCGCGCGAACCAGTAGTTCGAAATGCTCGTCAGCACCTGGCCCTTGCCGGGAATCGGATCCGGCAGCACGACGTCGAACGCGCTGAGACGATCCGTGGTCACGATCAGCATGTGCTGCGGGTCCACGGCATAGATGTCGCGCACCTTGCCCTGGTGCAGCCGCTCGAGGCCCGCGAGATGCGATTCGTGCATCGGCGGTGAGGACGGGATCGTTGCGCTGGCCATGCTGGGATTCCGGGATTCGGGAGAAGGCCGCGGCCGGCTGCTACCATACGGGGCTGCCGCGGGACCGCAGTTTTGCAGGCGCATTCCCCGACGGTCAAGGAAACGATGGGCTGGTACGGAAAGCTGATCGGTGCAGTGCTGGGCGCCATCATCGGGCGCGGTTGGCTCGGCGCCATCGTGGGTTTCCTCATCGGGCACCAGTTCGACCGGCGCTCGGCGGGGCTGCGCGCGGGAGGCGGCGTGCCGCCGCGCGACCTGCAGGTCATGTTCTTCCGCGCCACGTTCCAGGTCATGGGCCACGTCGCGAAGGCCGACGGCCGCGTGACGGAACAGGAAATCGGCGCGGCTCGCGAGACGATGCGGCGTTTCGCGCTCGGCGAGGCCGACGTGCGCCGCGCGATCGACCTGTTCACCGAGGGCAAGTCCGCCGACTTTCCGCTCGACGACGTGATCGACGGGTTTCGGAACGCCTCGACCGGGCGCGTGGACCTGCGCCGGCTCTTCGTGCAGATCCAGCTGGAGGCGGCGCTGATCGGCGGCGGGCTGAGCGCGCCGTCCCGTGCGGTCCTCGCGCGCATCTGCAATGCGCTCGGCATCTCGGCCATCGAGTTCGCCGCGCTGGAGGCCATGCTGCGCATGCGCGGCCAGCAGGGCCCTGGCGCCGCCGCGCAGCCGGCCGCCGCCCGCCTGGCCGACGCCTACCAGGTGCTGGGCGTCACGCCGGATACGGCCGACGCCAAGGTGACGCTCGCCTACCGGCGCCTGATGAGCCAGAACCACCCGGACAAGCTGGTTGCCAACGGCCTGCCGCAGTCCATGGTCGAGGCCGCCCACGAGCGCACCCGACGCATCCTCGAAGCCTACGAAGTCATCCGGAATCACCGGGGGATGAAGTAGCCGGCGGGCCTGCTAGAGTTCAGCGATCGTCCACAGGAGTCGTGACATGCAGTCGCCCTGGATCGCGCCCTCGATTCTGTCCGCCGACTTCGCCCGCCTGGGCGAGGAAGTGCGCGCCGTGCTCGCGGCCGGCGCCGACATCGTGCACTTCGACGTCATGGACAATCACTACGTGCCGAACCTGACGATCGGCCCCCTGGTCTGCGAGGCGCTCCGCAAGGCCGGTATCGAGGCGCCGATCGACGTCCACCTGATGGTGAAGCCGGTAGACCGGATCGTGCCGGACTTCGCGAAGGCGGGCGCCAGCTGGATCACGTTCCATCCGGAGGCGAGCGAGCACGTCGACCGGACCGTCGGGCTGATCCGCGAGCAGGGTTGCCGTCCCGGCATCGTGCTGAACCCGGCCACGCCGGTGGACTGGCTCGACTACGTGCTCGACAAGATCGACATGGTGCTGCTGATGTCGGTCAACCCGGGATTCGGTGGGCAGTCGTTCATTCCGTCGGTGCTGCCCAAGATCACACGGGTCCGGGAGATGATCGATCGCAGCGGGCGCGAGATCCGGCTCGAGGTGGACGGCGGCGTCAAGGTGGATAACATCGAGGCCGTGGCGGCCGCGGGCGCGGATACGTTCGTGGCCGGGTCGGCGATTTTCGGCGCGAAGGATTACGCAGCGACGATCGCGGCGATGCGGGAGGAGATCAGGAAAGCGGGGAGGGGATAGGGGATAGGGGATAGGGGATAGTAGGAGGTGGCTGCCGAACGCGCGGTGGCTTTCTGACTATCCCCTACCCCCTATCCGCTGGGTCACTCCTCGTCGTCCTCGTCCTCGTCGTCTTCATCGACCGTCGTGGCCTTGCGGGCGTGCAGCGCGAGCGGCGCGGGCGCGCTGGGTTGGCCGGACATCAGCGCCGCCTTGCCCTTGAGGCGCGGACGCACCCCGTAGACCACCATGGTCTTGCCGCGAGCCGTCAGCAGCCCCTGCTCTTCGAGCACCTTGAGCACGCGTCCCGCCATCTCGCGTGAGCAGCCCACCAAGCGCGACAATTCCTGCCGGCTGACCTTGATCTGCGTGCCCTCCGGGTGGGACATCGCGTCCGGCTCGTTGCACAGGTCCATGATCGCGTGGGCGACCCGGCCGGTGACGTCGACGAATGCGAGGTCGCCGAGCTTGCGGTTGGTGCGGTCGAGGCGGCTGGCGAGCTGTGTCGCGAGCTCGAACAGCAGCGTCGGGCTCTCCGCGGCGATCTGGCGGAAACGCGGGTAGGTCATCTCCGCAAGTTCGCACTGCGAGCGCGTGCGCACCCACGCGCTGCGCTGCGGTTGCTCGTTGAAGAGGCCCATTTCGCCGAAGAACTGGCCCTTGTTCAGGTAGGCCAGCACCATCTCGTTGCCTTCCTCGTCCTCGATCAGGACTTCGACGGAGCCCTTGATGACGTAGTACAGCACGTCGGGCACATCGCCCGCGTGGATGAGCACGGTCTTCGAAGGCACCGTGCGAATGCGGCAATAACTCAGGAAACGGTTGATCGCCGGAATCTCGCTCAAGGGTCTACCGCCGGTCTCCATGCTCCCTATCCTTGTGATTTATGTAAAAAAACTTTCGCGGATTTAATAGCAATTGACGCCATTGCCGCAAGTTTTCAGACGCGATAGGCGGCCCGGGTCATCAAGCGGGCGGTCCGGCGCATCAAATTGCGCACCGGGCCGGGCAGGTCCCGGCCGCCCGCATCGCGAGCTTCCGCGCCGTGCCGCGCCTCGTCGGCCTGCATCTGCGCGACGATCCGGCGGGAACGCTCGTCGTCGGGCGGCAGCTCGTGCAGGTGCGATTCGAGGTGCTCGATCACCTGCTTTTCGGTCTCGGCAACGAAACCCAGGCTGTTGCGATCGCCGGCCAGGCCCGCGAGGGCGCCGATCGCGAACGAGCCGGCGTACCAGACGGGGGCCAGCAGGCTGGTGCGGCTGCCGAGCTCGCGCACGCGTTGCTCGCACCAGGCCAGGTGGTCGGTTTCGTCCCGCGCCGCCTCGAGCAGGGCCGCCCGGACCTTGGGATTGCGCGCGGTCAGGGCTTGCCCGTGATAAAGGGCCTGCGCGGCGATCTCGCCAGCGTGGTTGACGCGCATCAGGCCAGCGGCATGGCGGCGGGCTTCCGGGATGGTCACCGATTCGGGGCAGGCGGCCGCAGGGTTTGGCCGGGCCGCTACGTTGGCCGCGGCGACGGTCCGGAGGGCCCGGTCAAACTCCCGGATCAAGCCGTCGATCAGGTTCAGGCGGGGGGCGGGCGCTGGCATCACTCTATTCTATAAGGGTGCGCCGGGCGCCGTGTCCCCGCGGCACGGCGCCCCAAGACCACCTTTGCAAAGGTCGCCGGCCTGCAGTAAGATTCGCGGCTCTTTGCAGCCATGACAGGTTCCCTGGAGCCTCCGATGACCACCTTTTTTGCACGCTCCGAGCAGGTGCGGCGCGACTGGTACGTGGTGGACGCGAACGGCAAGACGCTCGGCCGCCTCGCCACGCAGCTCGCCATGCGCCTCCGCGGCAAGCACAAGCCCGAATACACTCCGCACGTCGACACGGGCGACCACATCGTCGTGTTGAATGCCGAGAAGATCCGCGTCACCGGCGACAAGCTCACGGACAAGACCTACTACTGGCACACCGGCGCCATCGGTGGCATCCGCAGCAAGACGCTCGAGAAGATGCTGGCCGAGCACCCGGAGCGCGCGATCGAGTTCGCGGTCAAGGGCATGCTGCCCAAGAATCCGCTCGGCCGCGCCATGTTCAAGAAGCTGCACGTGTTCGCGGGTGACAAGCACCCGCACGCCGCGCAGCAGCCCAAGCCCCTCGAACTCTGAGACGCAAGGTTCCGACGATGCCCGTGAACACGAACTACGGCACCGGCCGCCGCAAGACTTCCACGGCGCGGGTCCACCTGCGCTCCGGCACCGGCAAGATCCGCATCAACGACCGCACGATCGAAGAGTTCTTCGGTCGTGAGACCGCGCGCATGATCGTGCGCCAGCCGCTCGAGACCGTGCAGATGGCCGACCGGTTCGACGTCGAGGTCAACGTGGCCGGCGGCGGCAGCACCGGCCAGGCCGGCGCGATCCGCCACGGTCTCACGCGCGCGCTGATCGATTACGACGAGTCGCTGCGCAAGCCGCTGCGCGTCGCCGGGTTCGTGACGCGAGATGCGCGCGAAGTCGAGCGCAAGAAGGTCGGCCTCCGCAAGGCCCGTCGCGCCCCGCAGTTCTCGAAGCGCTGATCCGCTTTGGGGGATCGTCTAGCGGTAGGACTACGGACTCTGACTCCGTCAACCTAGGTTCGAATCCTAGTCCCCCAGCCACATACGTGAGGCCCGCCATCGGCGGGCCTCTTCGTTTGTGGCGCGGGGACCAGGACGCGAACCCAGGAGTCCCAGGTTCGACAACGTCGCAATCGCAACGCAGCCTCGCGCCGCAAGGAGCATTGTTCAGTCATCGCGAATAGATATGTTGGATTGAGACCATTTATCACTCCAGTTGGCAGGCGTAACTTGGCCCCCGCACGCAATGGAGGATCCAACAATGCTTACGCGCAACAACGCCGACCGATTCGCCACCCGCGTCCTGTCTGGTCTCGTCGTCACCGTGACCATCGTCATGGGTTCGCTCGCCTACGCCGTCAGCCACATCCAGGTCGTTGCCTGACATGCGGTCGCCGGGGGCTGGGGCGCGTGATTCGAACTGACGATCACGCGCCCCGGACGACGAGAGGGAATGCGGGGGGCGGTAACCCCGTTAGCAGGCGCTGTGCGGACTGCGGAAGCTCCTGATTAAAGTTTCGTCGTTTGGCGAAATACTCTGCGCCATGGCTAGGAAACCTCTTGGCGCATCTCCCGACGAGGTCTTCAAGGCACTCGGAAACCCCGGACGGTTGACACTCGTCCGCACCCTCATGGACGGCGAGCGGTGTGTCTGCGATCTCGTGCACGCAGTCGGGCTCGGTTGGTCCACGACCTCCAGGCACCTGGACGTCCTGCGCGAAGCCGGCGTCGTCTCCAGCGACAAGCGGGGTCAGAAGATCTTCTATCGCCTCGAACTGGACTGCGTACCGCATTTCATCGAGTGCCTGGACAAAGCACGCGTCGGACGCCCTTCGAAGCGGGTCGCTTGTGACTGCGCCTGAGCCGGCCCGACGGAGAATGCCATGACCACCCTGACTCTGGACCCGAGCGCGCGACATGAGCTGAAGATCTTTGGTCTTCTGGCCGCGGCCTTCGCCGCCGTCTACTTTCTCCCTGTTGGCCAGCCGCGCTTCGATAGCGCCGTGACCGAAGCGCTCGAACTCACCAAGTGGTACGCACGTGAGCACGTCGTGTTGTGCCTGCTGCCCGCCTTCTGGATCGCAGGTGCGATCGCAGCGTTCGTCTCACAGGCGTCCGTCATGCGCTTTCTGGGGCCTGCCGCACCCAAGCCACTCGCCTACGGTGTCGGATCGGTCTCGGGAACCATTCTCGCGGTGTGCTCGTGCACGGTGCTGCCGCTGTTCTCGGGCATCTACCGGATGGGTGCAGGGCTCGGTCCGGCCACGGCATTCCTCTACTCCGGCCCAGCCATCAACGTGCTCGCGATCGTGATGACCGCGAAGGTGCTCGGCGTCCAGCTCGGCCTCGCGCGAGCGGCGGGTGCGGTGGTGTTCAGCGTGGTCATCGGATTGCTCATGGCGCTGACTTTCCGCAACGAGGAACGGCAAAAGGCCGCCGCAGCGGTCGCGTTGCCTGAGCCTGAGGCCGGACGGCCCCTGTCGCAGACGGCCGCCTTTTTCGCCGTGCTGGTCGGCATCCTCGTATTCGCCAACTGGGGCGCGGCGTCACAAGAGACCGGATTCTTTGCAGCGGTGTACGCGGTCAAGTGGCTGGTCACCTCGACACTCGGCGTCGTGCTAGCGGTCATGTTGTGGCGCTGGTTCAAACTTGAGCCGAAGCGCATCGCCACGGTTGCGGCTGCGACGATCATCACTGCGATCGCCGTTCCCGACCATCCGACGTGGCCGTTTCTCGTCGCGATCTTGGGACTCGCGTGGCTCACGGCCGGTCGCGAGGGCGAGGCGGGCGAGTGGTTCAACCAGGCGTGGGACTACACCAAGCAGATCGTGCCGCTGTTGCTCGGCGGCGTGCTGGTCGCGGGTTTCCTGCTCGGGCGTCCCGGGCACGAGGGCATGATTCCGTCGGAGTGGATCAGCAGTCTCGTCGGCGGCAACTCGATCGCCTCGAACCTGTTCGCGGCAGTCTCCGGCGCGTTCATGTACTTCGCCACCTTGACCGAAGTCCCGATCGTGCAGGGCCTCGTCGGCAGCGGCATGGGGTCCGGTCCCGCCTTGGCGCTGCTGCTCGCGGGTCCAGCGCTGAGCCTGCCGGCCATGCTGGTACTCAATTCAATTCTCGGCCTGAAGAAGACCGTCACCTACATCTTGCTGGTCGTCGTCATGGCGACGATCACGGGCTGGGGTTACGGCCTTCTGGTGAACTGAAGCGGGGCAATTCGCAGGAGACAACTGATGAAGATCCAGATCCTCGGCTCTGGCTGCGCCAAGTGCCGCGCACTCACCGCGGTGGCCGAACAGGCTGCAAGCGACATGGGCCTGGCCTACGAGCTCGAGAAGGTCACCGACGTGAAGCGATTCGCCGACTTCGGCGTGATGTTCACGCCGGCGCTGGTCGTCGATGGTGCCGTGAAACTGAGCGGCAAGGTACCGTCGCTGGACGAAGCGAAGAAGCTGCTGAGCTGACACTGAAGGTGATCTAGGCATGGTGGCTGTCGTTGACTAGCCATAATTATTCGAAGATTATAGAAACATGAAAGAACGCGAGGCACTCAGCGCCCTTGCGGCGCTGGCCCAGGAATCGCGGCTTGCGGTATTCCGCCTGCTCGTGAAGCGTGGTCCGGAAGGCTATACACCGGGTGAAATCAGCGAGCGGCTCGACATCGCGGCCCCGACGCTGTCATTCCACCTCAAGGAACTCACGCAGGCCGGCCTCCTGACCGTCCGCAAGGAAAGCCGGTACATGCATTACAGCGCGAGCTTCGACCGCATGAACGCCGTGCTCGCCTACCTCACCGAGAACTGCTGCAGCCTCGGGGCCGCGTGCGACCCCGCGTGCGCGCCGACAGACACGATCGAACGCAAGATCGAACGCAAGAGGAAATCCGCGTGAGCGACCAGAATCGGACGTTCAATGTGCTGTTCCTGTGCACCGGCAATTCGTGCCGATCGATCCTGGCGGAAGCCACGTTCAATCACCTGGCGCCTCCCGGTTGGCGGGCGGTGAGCGCGGGCAGCAAGCCCACCGGCAAAGTCCATCCGCGTTCGCTCGCATTGCTCGCCCGCGAGGGCATTTCGACCGAGGGCTATCACAGCAAGTCCTGGGACGAGCTGCCCGAGGTGCCCGACATCGTCGTCACGGTCTGTGCCAGCGCTGCAGGGGAGACCTGCCCGGTCTATCTCGGGCCGGTGCTGCGGACGCACTGGGGTGTGGACGATCCGGCGCATGCCACGGGCACGGATGCGCAGATCGATGCCGCGTTCATGCGCGCCTATGGCACGCTCCGAGCGCGCATCGAGGCCTTTCTCTCGTTGCCACTCGCGGAGGCCCGTCTGGATCGCGCGCGCCTGAAGGCCGAGCTGGACCGGATCGGTGAGCTTGCGAGCTGATGAGGATGAGCGATGTCCGCACAATGTGAAGTGACCGGCAAGCGTGCTGCTGCGGCGCCGCTCAGCTTCTTCGAGCGGTATCTGACGCTCTGGGTCTTCATCTGCATCGTCGTCGGCATCGCGCTGGGCCAGTTCCTGCCCGGTGTCTTCCAGGCCGTCGGGGGGATGGAGATCGCCAAGGTCAACCTGCCGGTGGGCCTGCTGATCTGGGTGATGATCATCCCGATGCTGCTGAAGATCGACTTCGGCGCGCTCGGCCAGGTCAGGGCGCACGTGAAGGGCATCGGCGTGACCCTCGCCATCAACTGGCTCGTCAAGCCGTTCTCGATGGCGCTCCTCGCCTGGATCTTCATCCGGCACCTGTTCGCGCCGCTGCTGCCGCCGGAGCAGATCGACAGTTACATCGCCGGATTGATCCTGCTCGCAGCCGCACCATGCACCGCGATGGTGTTCGTGTGGAGCCGGCTGACCGGCGGCGATCCGTATTTCACGCTGTCGCAGGTCGCGCTGAACGACGTGATCATGATCTTCGCGTTCGCGCCGATCGTGGCGTTGCTGCTCGGTATCGCGTCGATCACGGTGCCGTGGGACACGCTGCTCACGTCGGTCGTTCTCTACATCGTCATCCCGGTCATCATCGCGCAGCTCTGGCGCCGTTCGTTGCTGCACAAAGGACAGGCCGCATTTGACGCGACCATGGCGAGAATCGGGCCGTGGTCGATCAGTGCCCTGTTGCTGACACTGGTGCTGCTCTTCGCCTTCCAGGGTGAGGCCATCCTCAAGCAGCCGCTGATCATCGCGCTGCTGGCGGTGCCGATCCTGATCCAGGTCTTTTTCAACTCGTCGCTCGCCTACCTGCTCAATCGCGCGGTGGGCGAGAAGCACAGCGTCGCCTGCCCCTCGGCGCTCATCGGCGCTTCGAACTTCTTCGAGCTGGCGGTGGCTGCGGCCATCAGTCTGTTTGGGTTTGAATCAGGCGCTGCGCTCGCCACCGTGGTCGGGGTGCTGATTGAGGTACCGGTCATGTTGCTGGTCGTCCGTGTCGTCAATTCGAGCAAGGGGTGGTACGAAGCAGGCATCCGGCAAGGAGCCCGATAGGGCGGCACGTCATTAGCAGAGCTTTGCCGAACCGTTCTCGTCCTCGGCGCGGAGGACGCCGGCCGCGACTAACTCGGCCTTCATCTCCGGCGAGAGCTCGAACCGGATGCCTTCTCCGGTAAGTTCCATCAGTACCGGCAGGCGGATACCACAGCAGTGACTTTCCACGCGGAAGGCCTCCGGATCGACCGCTGGACCTTTGATGTCGGTCATTCAGGCTCTCCACCGACTATATTTCACGCTCCGACCATCACTCGCGCCTCCATTGCGATTGTCCTGCGGCAGGTATGCCGGGCGCATCCGTGGAAGTAGATGGCACCGTCCATGCGAGGTTGGTTCTGTGTGTAAACCGGCGTGCAACTCTGACCAGGTCAAAGTTGGACGCCGGTTGACAGCATCAGCCACCGCTGGTGACGATGCAAACGCCCCGGCCAAGGCCAAGGCCCATACAGATCGCAGGAACACGCTGATACCTCCATCGACTGAACGAACGCGAACGTCTGCCGTGAGTACGGCGGACGAATTCAGCGGATGTCAGGCGATGGGAGGTCGGTGGGGCGCGTTGAAGGAGGGTGGTGGTGCGCGGGCCGCTGGATCGTCGGGCACCCAGGTCGCGGACAGTTTCGGCAGTTCAGGGCCATGCGCCGGGGGACCCAGGGCGACGTGTGAAGTTGCGCGCCGCTTAAGCGGCAGCGAGCTGCGGCGCCAAGACCCGCACGCTCACACCCACCCGAGCTGCTGCATCGCAAGGCCGGCGTGCCAGATCTTCTGCATGTGCTTGATCTTGTCGCCGTTGAAGAACATCACGTACACATAGTCCGACGCGACGCTCCGCCCGCTCGGTGCACACGGGCCACCCGTCCCGGTGTGCGTGCCAATGAAAACGGCATATGCGCAGACGTTGCGCCGCTCCTCGTCGACGGCGAACGACTTGAGTTCGTAACGCCCATCAGGAATGAACCCAAGCAGTGCGGCCATCCAGTCGGCGTACTGCTGCAGTGTCCGCACCTCTGCGAGCGGCTCGGCCTGCGCAGCAAAAGTGGCGTCGGCCGTACACCACTGCCTGCATACGGCCCAACCCTTCCCGCTCTCGCAGGCTTCAAAGAACTTTCTGGCAATCGTTGCGATCGGCAACATGGCTGTTCTCCCCTCGGCTGGATCACGATGCGAGTCCCGTGGCTCGCGATCGGCCCAGGTGCGGAATTTCGCGGGTCTGCCACATTGCACGGACACGTCACCGGGTTTTTCGCCGGGACGCGGCTTATGGCCGCGCCGCTGCGGTGCAGAAATGCCAAGTCGCGGCGAAAAAGCGATTCGCCTGTCCGTGAATAGACGACAGGTGATTCGACTACCGGATGTTAACTCGCAACCGGTCGCCGGACCGAAGTGATCGAACTCGAACGAACCGGGGGAGCCAAACATGAAGGTACTTCTCAGGGCTGTTGCACTATCCGTCACCCTCCTGGCCTCTGCCGCTGTGCTCGCCGGTGAGGCCGTTCCGGTCAACGCCACGTTCGGAATCCAGTGGACGCCTGAGAACTGGAATCCGTACGGCGAAGAAAATCCAATCGTGCGAGAGACCAGCAGCTTCGGAGCGGCTGGGCTGCCCAATGGCAAAGTGATCGCAATCCAGAGCTACGACTTCCTCAATACTCAGGCGGGAACCATCAACGGTGAAGCGGCGCTGTTCTTCAACTACGAGGATGGCGTCGTCGTTGAATACACGGGAACGGCGTCGTTCGATCCACAGACGTTCACGGCGTCCTTTTCCGGTCCCATGACGGTCACAGGCGGGTGGGGTCGTTTTGCCGGATCCAGCGGCGCGCTGAGGATTCGCTCCAGGAT
>Ga0209262_10001061_pt1 | contig 11589 bp, 14 predicted proteins | sample Lowcelwee11metaG_FD_187171 | JGI IMG/M metagenome (GOLD analysis project Ga0209262, IMG submission 187171) | Freshwater pond sediment microbial communities from the University of Edinburgh, under environmental carbon perturbations - Low... | ecosystem: Environmental > Aquatic > Freshwater >...
TGGTTCCGGGTTCGGGATATCGCCTGATTGCGCCGGATTGCAGCCACTGAAAATTTGCGGTTTGGACGAGCTTCGGCTTCCTGGCACAGGACCCTACTCACCCTATCGGCCACAACCGGACGGTCACCCGCTCGCAACAGCGGCCATTCGAGCGGCCGCTTCGTTCTAAAACCAGCCAGACGACCTAATTCAGGACATCGGCCACTGCGGTCATTGGGCCTGTGGCCAAACTTGGGCAGCAATGTGCCGGTCACCTGAAGTATGGCCGATCATACGTAATAAGTCGGTGCCGGCGGGACCGGCGGCTTGTCGCGTCCCGCCCCTGCTTTCAGTGCGCGATTGGCTGGAAACCTGAGTCGTCGAAATACTTGCTGTAGTTGTCGAGTGCGCCGATAACCTTGACCGCGCCGTCCATGCGCTTGACCTGCTTCACCTTGCCCGCCATTTGTTCAGCACCAGCGAGCAGATCGGCGATGATGAGGTGCAGTTGCTCATCAGCCTGGGTGCCGAGCTTGCAGTTGGCAACCATATTGCCAACGGCATCCTCCACTTTTTTCGCCAGCGCCCCGTAGCCCTTGGACGAGAGCTTGTTCTCATGAATCGCGTGCAGTGAGGATGCCATCGAATGGCGAATTTCGCCCATGGACTTGCGCAGCGGAGTGTCGGTTTCCCATTTCTTGCCAGCGTTAAGCTGAAGGGCACCGGAAGCCGAGCCGTGGCCATGATCGTGAGTTTCATTCGCCGCAAAAGATGGGCAGGCAGCAGCAAGGGTCAGCACAGTCAGGGCAGTGAGAAGGAAGGGTTTCATGGGTGTGATTCTCCAGAGCGGATGATGGTTGATGGGAGCATTCAATTGGCAATGATTCTGACGATATCGTTTCTTCAGCTTGGCCAATTATGCTCATCGAAGCTGAACGCCGGATGAACAAACAACCCAGTGTGTGCAACAACAAAATGCCGCTTCGCTTCTGCCGAAAATTACCGTGTTGCCTGGTGTGATAAGCCAGTCCCACGGGATGGTTTTCGACATGATCTTCCTTTTCTGCAGCGAACCCCACGAGAATATCTTCAGTCCAGCGAGTGCAATGAGAGTCAAACCGCCGGCAGTATCAACGAGACTTGTAGTCCGCCCAATGAGGATTTGGCTAACACCAAATCACCGCCATACATTCGCGCCAGGTCGGCTGTTATGGCAAGCCCCAGCCCCGTACCGGGAACCTGCTCGTCTGCGCGAACCCCTCGTTTGAGTACATGATCGCGTTCGGTCTCGGCAATACCCTTGCCGTCATCATCGATGCTCACCCGGAGTTTGCCAGACTCGTCCGAGACTTGAATCTCGATCCGTGATCTGGCCCACTTCGAGGCGTTGTCGATCAGATTCCCCAGCATTTCCTGTAAATCCTGTTCCTCACCACGGAATGCCAGATTAGATGGATCGGGAAGCAATACAATTTCGATCTGGCGGTCTGCATGCACCCGACGCATGACCCGCACCAGTCCCTGGATCACAGGCTCAACGGCGGTGCGCATGCCCGGAACTTGTACCGATGCGGCAGCTTGTGCCCGGCTCAGGTGGTAATCGACCTGCTTGCGCACGGTATCGACTTGCGATGCGACCAGACGTGCCAGGTCGTCATCCCGTTTCTCGGGAGCATGCGAGGCATTGGCGAGGACGCTCAGCGGTGTTTTAAGTGCATGGGCAAGGTTGCCAGCGTGCGTTCGAGCACGCTCGACCACATCGGCGTTTTGCGCCAGCACCGTGTTGAACTCATTCACCAGCGGCATGATCTCGCTCGGGAAGGTGCCTTCCATATTTCGGGCATCTCCGTGCCGGACACGCCCGAGGGCACCCTGCATGGTGCGAAGTGGGGCAAGACCGACAACTACTTGCATCAAAGCCGCGAACGACAACCCCACTCCCAGTATCCCCAGCGCCATCCAGAGATGGCCTTTGAATTCCGCGATTGGTTTTGTCATCAGGCTTTCATTGGCCGCAACCATCAACCTCAATGAAAGTGTGTCAATGGTGACGGTACGTTCCACCACTCTTAGCGCAACCCCCTGGGGGCCTTCAATCCGATGCTGATGAATTTCTCCGTCCGCCGGGGCATCGGCCGGCACGGCCAGCGTCTCATCCCACAGCGAGCGGGAGCGCAGCACAGCCTTGACGGGATGCTCACCCGCAGCGGCGATGCGATCGATCTGCCAATACAGACCGGAAAGGGGCTTATTGAGTCGCGGGTCGCTCGGATGCAATCGAACTTGAGCCTGATTCTGCTCATCCAGAATCAATTGGGCCGTTAGCTGATCCAGATTGTTTTTCAGTTCCGCATCGAACTGGGCCTCGACGTGCTGATGAAAGAGTTGCCCAAGCCCCCAGCCTGCAACCAGGATCGAAATAGCGATCCAGATGAGCGTCCCCACCAAGAGACGCATACGCAGGGAGTTACGCAAGAGGGCAAAGTTCATTGCGCTTTGTTGAGCCGGTAGCCCAGTCCGCGCACGGTTTCGATCAGGCCCGGCGGCAATTTCTTGCGCAAGCGGGCGATGAATACCTCGACCGTATTCGAGTCGCGATCGAAATCCTGCGCGTAAATATGTTCGGTCAGTTCTGCTCGGGAGACGATTTCACCCGGATGATGCATCAGGTAGGCGAGCACCCGGTATTCATGGCTCGTCAGCGTCAAGGCAGTTCCATCCACACTGGCACGGCTACTACGGGTATCCAGTGTCAGCGGACCGCAAACCAACTCGGTACTGGCATGACCACCGGCACGGCGGATCAGAGCCCGGAGCCTGGCGAGTAATTCTTCCATGTGAAAGGGTTTGGTCAGGTAGTCATCCGCACCGGCATCGATGCCGGCCACTTTCTCCCGCCATGTATCGCGTGCTGTCAGGATCAACACCGGCAAAGTACGACCTGCCGCACGCCATTTCTTGAGTACCGTGATGCCATCCATCTGCGGTAGGCCGATGTCGAGCACGATGGCGTCGTAAGGCTCGGTCTCCCCCATGAAGTGGCCATCAACCCCGTTGTGAGCCACATCCACGACATAGCCGACCGACTTGATGCCTTCGGCAAGTTGCGCAGCCAAAGTTGGCTCGTCTTCGACGACCAGAATACGCATCAGCGAGGCTCTCCCTCGCGATGCGGCTTGCCCTGCTTTTCCTTGAAACCAAGGATGGTGCCATCTCTAGCGTGAATCTTCAGCTTCATCAAAGCTCCTCCCTTGCGCAATAACTTGATTTCATAAACCCACTCACCCTTTTCGCGGTCGAGTTCAACCTCCATGACCTGGCCGGGATACTCGCGTTCGACCCGTTCAAGAATCGTCCGCAACGGCAGTACGTCCCCCGCCTCAACGGCTTGACGGGCACGGTCATGGTCGGCGTTATCTGCTGCGTAACTGACTCCCGTGCCCAGCATCGCCAGCGTCATCAATATGACAACGCTTGTCAGTGCAGGACGCCATTGGGTGGTGATTCTCGACGACATCTTCAACTCCACAGTTTTCCAGCCTGATCTTTTAGCGCTTTGAATCTGAACGCAGGATGAACAAGGGATTCAGCATTCATTCAGACAGGGGGGCGCAAAGTACGTCCCACAGTCCGATAACCGCCGGGAGAAACGCATGAAGAACATATTGGTCGTCACCTCAGGAATTGTCGCCATGATACTCAGCGCCGCGACATTTGCCGGTCCGCGCGAAGACCTGCTGGCCCAGTATGCGGCAGCCGCCAAGGCAAGCGGCTTTTCAGCGGCACGAGGCCAAGCTTTGCATACGCAGAGCTTTTCGGGCGGGAAGCCTGACACACCCTCCTGTACCACCTGTCACGGCAAGGACACCCGGGGTGCCGGACGGGCGCTGACCGGCAAGACCATCGAACCGGTTGCCGTGTCGGTGACGCCAACGCGTTATACCGATCCGGCCAAGGTCGAAAAGTGGTTCAAGCGCAATTGCACCGAAGTATTGGGGCGCGAATGTACCCCGCAAGAGAAAGGTGACTGGCTCACCTTCGTGATCGGTCAGTAATCCCATTCATAGGAGACTCCCGTGCGCATTCCCTATCGCCCGCTTGCTATCGGCCTCGTGACCTTAGCTTTTTCTGCCCTTGTATTAGCCCGTGCCCAGGCCGGTGACCGCCATTTCTTTGCCCCGGTGGCCGATCCGGTTGTCAAGGAGGAGTGTGGCAGTTGCCATCTGGCCTTTGCCCCCTCGATGCTTCCGGCGCGATCCTGGCAGCGCATGATGGGCGAGTTGGACAATCATTTCGGGGATAACGCCAGCCTCGATCCGGCCACCGCCGAGAAGATTACGAGCTATCTCGTTGCCAATGCAGGTGATGCGGGGGGCCAGCGCTACAGCAGCAAATTGCTCAAGGGCGTGGCCACCGGGGCTGCTCCACAGCGCATCACGGAATTGCCCAAATGGGTGAGCGAACATCGCAAAGTGCCCGACTGGGAGTGGCGCCACAAGGAGGTACGCACCAAAGCGAACTGTGTCGCCTGCCATACCGCAGCAGAGCAAGGTTATTACGAAGAATGACTAATTCAGACACTTTCCTGAGCAGGAGGATTTCACCATGCGACCATTAACCATCACTGCACTGATTGCCACTGTTTTCTTCTCAATTTCAAGCCATGCCCAGGATGTCCGCTCTGCCAATACCGACAAGGTGAAATGGCTATCGATTCCCGAAGTGCACGCCAGATTGGAATCTGCTGGCTATCGAAATATCGAGAAAATAGAACGTGAAAGGGGCAGCTATGAGGTCAAGGCCACCGACCAGGCGGGCCGGCGGATCAAGCTGTATGTGCATCCCCAAACAGGCGAGGTCATCGACCAGCGGCAGCGTGACGTTAAGCGTGACAAATACGACGGTGGCTATGCGAAAAGCAATCAGCGCAATTCTGCTGACTGTAACGAACGACGCTGCCGAGATGACTTGCCCCAAACGGGAACCATCCAACCCGCCGCTGGAAAATGATCCATCAGGAGTCCTGACATGAAAATCTTGCTCGGTTCACTTCTTGCCATCGTCTCTCTGGCCTGGGGAATGGATGTACTTGCCACGGGCGGTAGCAGTGGCGGCACTCTGCCATGGGTAATCCGGCAGGAAGCGCTCTATCTGAGTGGCCTGCTATCGATCGCCTTGATGTCGTTGGCGATGTTTTTGTCCACGCGTCCCGCCTGGCTTGAAACCCCGCTGGGCGGTATGGATCGAGTCTATCGGACCCATAAATGGGCCGGCATTCTCGGGGTGAGCTTCGCCGTAGTGCATTGGCTGGTCGAGGAAGTCGTCGGAGACATTCTCAAAGCGATGGTCGGCCGCGAAGGCCGCATACCCAAGGAGCAATTCACCGGCTTCCTGGAAGTGATGCGCGACCTTGCGAAGGACATGGGGGAGTGGGCATTCTATCTTGTGCTGGCGATGCTGGTCATCACCTTATGGAAGCGGTTTCCCTATAAAACCTGGCGGGTAGTGCATCAGGCAATGCCGGTGCTTTATCTGATGCTGGCGCTGCATGCAGCCATGCTCGCTCCGACTGATTACTGGACCCAGCCAGTCGGCATTCTCATCGCGTTGCTTGGCACTGCCGGAATTTATGGTGCCCTGTACTCGCTGGTCGGTCGCATCGGGAGAGCACGCCGCGCCAGCGGGACCGTGACGGCAATCGAGCAACCTGCCCCGGATGTGCTTACCGTCAGTTGCCAGCTTGACAACAACTGGCGTGGCCATCGCCCCGGTCAATTTGCGTTCATTACCTTCGATGAGAAAGAGGGGGCACATCCTTTCACGATCGCCAGTGCGGATCGGGGTAATCGGAGCGTCAGTTTCCAGATCAAGGCGCTGGGTGATTACACCCGCACCCTGGGCAAGCGACTGGAGGTCGGTCATGCCGTCAAGGTTGAAGGGCCTTATGGTCGCTTCGACATGGCACGGCAGGATTCGAGCGCCCAACAAATCTGGATTGCCGGCGGTATTGGAGTGACGCCTTTCCTGGCCTGGCTGGATTCATTGCAGCAGACGCCGAGCAAGGTTTCTGCGGATCTCCACTACTGCACCCGTGATCGAACCAATGATCCCTTTGTCGCCCGCCTCGAGGCAAACTGCGCCGCGTTACCTGGCATCCGTCTGCACATTCATGGCGCCCAACAGGGCGAAACATTAAGCGCTGCCGATGTGGCCGCTGCGCAGGCTGGCTCAAGCCGGTCCGAAATCTGGTTTTGCGGGCCGCAAGGCTTGGCAGAAAAGCTCAAGCATGAACTTGGGCGTATCGGGCAAGGCCGGTTCAGTTTTCATCAAGAAGCATTTGAAATGCGGTGACACCTTTTATCCATCGGACCCAAGGAGTAAAAGCATGAAAGCAATCCCGATCATCCTGCTTGCCTTGTCCATGACGACCGTACATGCCGCCACCACTGAGGTCCAAGCGGAATCCTGCGATCAGATCAGAGAAGAGATTCGGGCGCATACGGGCATTCCGGCCAAACCCAATACGATCCTGCTGGGCAAGGTGGGTGCAAACATGAAATGCCATTTCACTTCTGCCGAGGCGTATCGTGCGGCCTGGGGCGACAAGCCCCTGCCCAAGGACGATCGACGTGATCGTCGCTCGAAAGGGCGCGAGCACGATGATGATTGAAGCGGATGTCAAACGGATGTTGATTAAGGGTTCCTTAAGCCGAACGTGAAAGACTGCCAGAATCATGACGCCACCTGAAATGACCTCTGCCTCCTTGCTACTCTGGATCGTATTGGGGATTACGCTGCAAATCGCGCTGTGGCTGGGTATCAGCTTCTGGCGGCATTGGGGTGAGTATCAGGCGCTGCGCACAGGCCTGGGGTCTGATGGGGGAATGGTCGTTCCCGTTAAAGAGACTTTGCCTTCAGCATCCGAGCCGGCATCTGTAGCGGCGTGGAGTGGTTTCAGGAATTTTCGGGTTGATCGCAAGGAAATTGAAGACGGTGCCCAATCCATCTGCTCGTTTTACCTGGCACCAGAAGACAAGCAGCCACTTCCGGAGTTCAAGCCAGGTCAATTCCTGACATTCCGTCTCGACGTAGTCGCGCCCGACGGCAAGACAGAGCAGATCACTCGCTGCTACTCCTTGTCCGATGCACCACGCGCGGGGATTTACCGCGTCTCCATCAAGCGCGTACCTGCACCTGCCGGCGGTGCTTTTCCACCGGGCCGCTCGTCGAATTACTTTCATGACCACATCCAGGTCGGCGACCAACTGCAAGTCCGCGCCCCTGGCGGTCATTTCCATATTGACCGCAGTGACGCACCGGTCGTCTTGATCGGTGGCGGCATCGGGATTACCCCGGTGCTTTCCATGCTCAACTGGTGCGTGGCCGAGCAACCTGGCCGGGAAGTCTGGCTTTACTACGGCGTGCGTAACAGCAGCGAACCGATCAAGCGATCCCATCTCGAAGCGCTTGCCGCGAATTACCCTAACGTCCATCTGCGGCTGTGTTTTAGTGATCCCTTGCCGGGTGATCAACTTGGGCGTGACTTTCACCACCAAGGGCGAGTGGATGTCGCGCTATTCAGGACGGAACTCTCCCTCAAGCCTTACCACTTCTACATCTGCGGTCCGACGCCAATGATGGAAAGTCTCGTCTTGGGCCTGGAAGGCTGGGGCGTGCCGGCGAGCCGCGTCCACTACGAAGCCTTTGGCCCGGCATCGATCAAGCGTTCGGCAAATACAACAGCCGTTGAACCTGTGGCGGCAATACAAAGCGACATCGTCGTCACCTTTGCCAAATCCGGCAAACAGATCCCATGGCAAGCAAGCATGGTGAGCTTGCTGGATTTGGCCGAGGCCAATGGGGTAAAGGTTGAGTCCAGTTGCCGGGCGGGAAGTTGCGGATGTTGCCAAACCACGATCAAAACAGGCGAAGTGGCTTACGGCCATGCGCCAGACTTTGATCCCGAACCAGGTAGTTGCCTGCTCTGTAGTTGCACCCCGAAGACCAGCGTGACTTTGGAGGCCTAGATGACCAACAACCTCTGGCGCAATCATATCCTTCCCTTTACGCTGCTGGTTGGCCTGCTCGGTGTAGCGACCCTGGTTGGCGACTATCTGTTGCACCGCTTCAATCTGGTCTGGATCGGGCGCTACCTGGGCATTCCGGGAACATTGCTCATCATCGGTTCCCTGATCTATTCGTTGCGCAAGCGCAAGATGATCACGTCGGGCAACATGAAATCCTGGCTCAGCATGCACGAAGTCGGTACCTGGCTGGGTTCCCTGATGGTCTTGCTGCATGCTGGCATTCATTTCAACGCCATCCTGCCCTGGCTGGCCACGGTTGCAATGGGCGTGAATGTCATCAGCGGTATGGTGGGCAAATTACTTCTCGGCCGTTCGCGTGAGCATGTCCTGGGACAGCGTGACCACTACCAACTGCGGGGGATGTCCAAAGAGGACATTGAGCGCGCAGTGTTCTGGGATGCTGTCACCCTGGATGCCATGACCAAGTGGCGCAAAGTCCATATCCCGATCTTCATTGTCTTCGCCGTCCTGGCACTGGGTCACATCATCAGCATCTTTTTGTTCTGGGGCTGGGTATGAGCCGCACGCTGAAGTGGATCCTTGCCGCCAACCTGATAGTGTTGGCCATTCTGGCTTTCGTCTATCCCCACCTGATGGTTGGCCCCGGCAAGTTGATTCCCGGCCATGCAAAACTGGAATCGGACTGTTTTGCCTGTCATGCCGCCTTCACCGGTGCCGAATCACAACGCTGCGTCAGCTGTCACAAGCCTGAGGAGATAGGAAAACTCACCACTACAGGTCTGCCAGTCCAGAACCCCCTGACTTCGACACCGTTTCACCAAAAACTTATCAGTTCGGACTGTATTGCCTGCCATAGTGATCATGCCGGGGTGAAACGTTTCCGACCGACCGGACAGTTCAATCATAGGTTGTTGGAAAAGGCGACGCGCGACGAATGCCAGGGCTGCCACAAGTCACCCAAGGACAGCCTGCACCAGCAGATCACGGGCAATTGCAGTCAATGCCACAGCCAGGACAAATGGACTCCTGCCACCTTCGATCACGCGAAGTATTTCGAACTGGATCGCGACCACAACGTTAAATGCGCGACCTGCCATGTCCGCGACGATTACAGCCGCTATACGTGCTATGGCTGCCATGAGCACTCACAGCAGAAAATCCGTCGCGAGCATATCGAGGAAGGAATCCGTGATTTCGACAACTGTGTCGAGTGCCACAAGAATGCCGACGAACACGATATCCGAATGCCAGGAAGGGAGCGTGAGGGAAAAAGAAAGCATGGCAGGAAACAAGATGATGACTGACTCGGGCGTACCCAGCCTGCAACGCTATGCGTGGATTTCCATTGGCGCTGCAATTGCGACCATCCTGCTCAAGGGGGTGGCATGGCAGTTAACCGGATCGGTCGGCCTACTCTCGGATGCCATCGAGTCCTTTGTCAATCTCGCGGGCGCACTCATGGCGCTGTGGATGCTCTGGTTGGCGGAACAACCTGCCGACGAGGATCACCCGCACGGACACGGTAAGGCCGAGTATTTCTCCAGTGCCTTCGAGGGTTTCCTGATTGTCCTAGCAGCCGTCAGCATTGGTTATACGGCAATCGAACGATTCTTAAATCCCCAGCCGATCGAGGCTGTCGGTATTGGATTGATGGTTTCTGTGGTGGCCTCTGTCATAAACCTGCTTGTTGCACGCTTGTTATTGAGGGCCGGCCGGGAACATCAGTCCATCACGCTGGAAGCTGATGGACACCATCTGATGACCGATGTCTGGACTTCCGTTGGTGTCATCCTCGGGGTGGGACTGGTCGCAATGTCAGGCTGGAACTGGCTGGATCCAACGATAGCTTTGCTGGTCGCGGCGAACATTGTCTGGACGGGATGGCAGTTGATGCATCGCTCAGCTTCCGGGCTTATGGACACTGCTTTGCCGCCAGAGCAAAAGCGCCTCATTACCGAAGTCTTCGATCGCTACATCGAACAGGGCTTCGCCTACCACGCCTTGCGGACACGACAGGCTGGACGACGGTCGTTCATCAGTTTCCATGCGCTAGTGCCGGGAAAATGGTCAGTTCAGGAGGCCCATGACTGGGTTGAGCGAATCGAGCGTGACCTGAGGACAGCGATCCCCAACTGCCACATCACTTCCCATCTGGAGCCGATAGATGATCCATGTTCAATGGATGATCAGGCACTTGATCGGGCTAGGTAAGCCTGCTCTCGTTGGTGACCGCCCCAGCCTCCGAACTTCCCCAGGACAATCACATGACACTCAACGAACAACGTGCCATTCTCGCCCTATGCCTGCACGCCGCCTTTGCCGATGGCGTCAAGGACGACCGTGAACGCGAAGAGGTAAAGCGCATTTCGGAATCACTATCTGAAGGCACCCCTGGCCTCGATATGGCCCGCCTGTATCAAGACGTCCTGCTCAAACGCCTGCCGCTGGACACGGCGGCAGGGCCACTTTCCGATATCGGGCAGCGCCAGTTCGCTTACGAAATGGCAGTTTGCGTCTGCGAGGCTGACGGGCGCATGAGTCCGGCCGAGCGCGCCTTCCTCGACGAACTCAAGCGTTTCCTGAACCTCGACGCTGGCCAATCCAGTGCCATTGAACAGGCCATCGATCCGATCGTTTCCGCCGCCGATTTGCCTGTGAAGCCGTTGGAACAAGTCGGCCCCCTGGATGCTGAACTGGACAAGACAATTCTCAAAAGCGCCTTGCTTAACGGAGCACTCGAACTACTACCCCAGTCCTGGGCATCGATGGCGATTATTCCGCTCCAAATCCGCATGGTGTATGGCATCGGTAAGGCTCATGGACTCGAACTGGATCAAGGGCACATCAAGGAGTTCATCGCCGCCGCTGGAGTCGGACTGACCTCGCAGTATTTAGAGCAGTTCGGCCGAAAGCTGCTGGGCGGCTTGCTGGGCAAGGCGGCAGGCAAGACCTTCGGGAAGATCGGTCGTGCTGCCACTGGCATGGCCTTCTCGTTCGCCACCACCTATGCGCTCGGTCAGGTAGCGAAGCGGTACTACGCTGGTGGTCGGACCATGAGCACCGTGTTGTTGCAGGAAACTTTCCAGAGCCTGCTGACTCCTGCCAAGCAGTTGCAGCAGCAGTATCTACCGCAGATCGAACAGAAGGCGAAATCACTGGACTTGGGGCAGGTAATGAATTTGGTGCGCGGAGTGTGACCCACGGATCGTTAACTTCATCTCGAAATGTTTCAACGGTATCGGTGCCCCCCACAGAAACTTCAAGTGTGGGCAATTTGCTGATCTGAGCGACAGGTAACCGATGGATTGCTGCCCGAGTTTGGCCGCAGTCCCAACGGCCGGTCAGGCCGTGCAGTTCGCAGTCAGCTACGACGCTGCATGACCGCTCCTCTCAGTAACCTGCCGCTGAGCCACTGAAGGCTCGACCGTCCGTTCGGGGTCGCAACCAGCTATAGCCTGACAATCGAAGCGGTCATCCGGAACGTGTCTTGGCCAAAGACCGGCGGCCTATCCACTGCGATTCAGGTTGGCACTTCTGATCCAGAAGACGTGCATCGCCCTTG
>Ga0209262_10001062_pt1 | contig 11576 bp, 11 predicted proteins | sample Lowcelwee11metaG_FD_187171 | JGI IMG/M metagenome (GOLD analysis project Ga0209262, IMG submission 187171) | Freshwater pond sediment microbial communities from the University of Edinburgh, under environmental carbon perturbations - Low... | ecosystem: Environmental > Aquatic > Freshwater >...
AAATAATTGAAGGGCTGTCATCTCATTAATGATCATGCTAATGTGAATGCCGTCGAGATGAATGCTGTTTGGGTTCCAGAAAAAGGGGTTTTTTTGAAGGATGATTTCGTGATTTGGTATTAAGCTTTTGATAGAAAAAGGGCCGTTGCAAACTAGATGAGGCCCTGGATTTTGGTCCCAAGAGGGTGTTTTTTGATCGATGTGAGAGGGGGTTGGTAAATAAAGAGGAAAGGCGGTGAGAGAAAGAAAATATGGAGCGGGGTTTTCTAATTCCACTCGAAGCAATTTATCATGAATCGCATGAATCCCTACCTCATCCGAAGAACATAGTCCTTTTGCGCATTTTTCTGCATTTTTAATGGGGTAGAGAAGATAAGCGCATAGAGATGGGAATTCGGGCTGTATAATTTTTTTCCAAGACTTTTCAAAGTCATATGCTGTGACGGGATGACCATCGGACCAAACAGATGATTTAAGAAAAAAAAGATAAGTTTTCCCATCCGCAGAGATTTCTACTTTCTTTGCTAAAGCTAATTCTACGTCGATTCCTTTTGTGCATCGGGTCAATCCTTCATAGAGAAGACAGATCAAAGTCGATGAGATAAAATCTCCGCTTTTTCTAGGATCGATTGTGGTTGGGTAGTTAGCAAAAGAAATTCGTAGCGTATTTTTTTTTTCGGGAGTGGTTACTTGACATCCAGAAAGAAATAAAATGAAAAAAACAACTAATATTCGCATAAAATCTCTGAATTTTGAACTTGTTTTGCCCGTTTTGTCAAGTATGATTTTTTTATCTTTATATTTCTGATTTTAAATAAGTTATAATTTGTCGATATTTTTTAAGTACTTGGTTTTTAGTTATATAAAATTTTTTGTTGTTTTTAAATTTATTTTTTGGCAATATTAAATTTTTTTTGGTCTTTTTTTTTTGAAAAAATTGCCTTCAGAATATGTTTTGAGCGGTTTTTTAATTAACGTCATTTTGGTTTAACTGAAACAAAATAAGTTTAAGATGTTTGTAATTATTTATAGATATAAGTATATTTAAGAATGTAAGGCAGGTATGAAGTACGGGAGTTTTCCCGCCAAAGTAAAGGTCCAGCTTGCAGCTCAAATCGTCGACTGCGAATGATAGGATTTTACGAGTAGATCACTTTACTGACCTTGCACCATAAGGAGGAAAAAATGGTTAAGCGTAGAAAAAAAGCAACAAAGAAAACAGCAAGAAAAGCGACTAAAGGACATAAAAAAGCTCATAAGTCTAAAGCTCGCAAATCACATAAAAAAGCTCATAAGTCTAAAGCTCGCAAATCACATAAAAAAGCTCGTAAAACAAAAGCTAGAAAAGCAACCAAAAGACGTGCACATAAATCTTCTTCTTCAGCGTCATGTATGGTTCAAGAATAATTTTTTAGCATTTATTCAGTCTTCTTTAGAGAGGGCTGAAGAACATCGACAGATACTGAGATTGTGGATCGAGCAAGACCTCAAGGTTTGCTCGATTTTTTTTTATATAAAAGTGTATAGAATTATTTATGGCTATTGAAATTACCTGTCGAAACGTTCTTAATAATCTTATCCGATTTAAGGATAGGCTCTTAGAAGCTCATTCTCAAGATAAAAATCGAAATAAAGAACAGGCAAGGGTGTATACTCTTTTGTTAAATCGTAAAACGGGGGATATGCAGTTTGCTCAAAGAATCAGTAGTTTGTCACATCATTTTTCTTCTAAATCGAAGAGTTCTATTGAGGATTGGAAAGAAATTCGTTTGGTCGTTAATGGAAAATCTAATAAAGATCTTCATTTTGAGGTGCGTAATGAAAGAAATGATCGATTGCAGATAACGGATTTAGAACCTTTAGCTTGGCGCGTTACAGAGGAGACCTTGCAGGTCTTGCAGATAAAAGCTACGCAAACAAAACCCTCTTCATTAGAGATACTCCCTGAAGAAGCTGTACTGAAAGACCTGTCTTCAATACATGTTTCTCATCAAGAGCAAAATATCGAACAGCTTCCTATTTGGGTGGGTGCCGTTCATCGCAGCCAGGCAGAAGAGAGACTTGCTCTACAACCAATTGGTACATACATCATTCGTATGTGCGACCCGATCGCATCAGCTATGGTTTATCAGTTAGCACAATCGAATCGGATCCTTATTTCTGCTTATCTTGCGACTTTTGTGGAGAAGGAGGATAAAATTTCAGATTATCTCGTTTTGTATACCCGGAGAGGGTGGATTGTTTATCGAGATGAGCCACGTTTGGATCAATACCAAACATATCCAACCTTTCAAGCGTTAATAATCAATACGTTCTGACTTTTTGGAATTTTTTAGACTGATCTTGATATATAGCTCTTTAAGGTGTATTTCAGCTAGAATATATCCCATATGACGTGTCTTCCTAAAAATGAACATGGGTGTCCATACCTTCTTCTTGCTCCTATGGAAGGGGTGGGTGATCGATGTTTTCGTCGTGCGATGGCTTCAGTAGGAGGATTCGATGAAGCCGTCACTGATTTTTTACGTGTATCGGCTAATCCTCATATTCAGAGTTTAGCTCGTATGTATGACTTTCAAGAAACCCTGCCGATTCCTTTAGCTGCGCAACTTATGGGTTCTAATGAAGAACACATGGCAAATATGGCGCGCGAGATAGAAAAACGAGGAGCTCCACGAATTGATCTGAATTGCGGCTGTCCTTCGAATACGGTTACGGGCCATGGGGCGGGGTCGAGTCTTTTGAAGGATCCTAAGATGGTTTACCGGGTTGCTAAAGCAATGGTTCAAGCGGTATCTATTCCTGTTACAATTAAGATGCGTTCAGGTTATGCAGACACTTCCCTTTTTAAAGAAAATTTATTGGCAGCGCAAGAAAGTGGGGTTCAATACATTACTTTACATCCAAGGACAAAGATAGAGGGGTATGGTCCTGCGGCTCGATGGGAACTGATTGCAGAAGCAAAGTCAATTTTGCGCATACCCGTTGTGGGTAATGGTGATATTCTTTCCGTTCAAGATGCTCTCAATATGATTCAATTGACTGGGTGCGATGCCTTAATGATAGGAAGAGGCAGTGTGATCAATCCTTTCCTGTTTCAAGAGATTAAAGCCCATTTTGCAGGGAAGGTGTATCGATCAAGTTGGGATGTTTTATTAAAGTACTTGGAAACGTATATCTCCTATATGCCTGTGGATGTAGGTGAGCGCCAGAAAATCAATAAACTCAAGCAGTTAATGGGATTTTTATTTAAACGAAATATAGCTCTTTTGGAGCATCGTCAAATTATGTTGAGAGCTGCGCATACAGATATGAATTCATTTTTAGATTTTGCAATGCCGTTTCTCCGATCGTTCAGTTTGTCTGAGGAATAGAAGGGACGAGTTCTTGTAGATTCGGGAGTTTGAATCCTTTGGGAAGGTCTTTCTGTATAACAGCAAACCATTGTTGACTTCTTCCAAACATCAGAAGTTTCCCTCGAACAATTAAGGTGTCTCCTTCCGTCCAGAGTTCGGACTTGTAGACACTTCCATGTTCGGGATCAAGTATTTTTCCCTTAAATTTAGATCCGCTGTCTATAAGATCCCAGATGATATCGAGTCCACTATAAAAGGGGCTACCAACAACTCCGGGGGCTCGTTTTACAGGATGATAGATACTATCATCGATTGTTCCGTTATCGCCAAAAGTAGCAATGATACGGCCATAGCCAAGTCCTTGATATGCGTAGATAGCGATAATGCATTGTGCCTCTCCCTCTTCATTGACAGTTTTCCAAAAGCCTCGGATGTCATCCGCAGCAAAGAGAGAGAGATGAAGGTAAAATAAAGAAAATAAAATTGTGTACTTCATGTTTTTCCTAATAAAGAAATAATGAAATATCTAGCAAGTGGTAATTGTATTATTTCTTATAAATGGTATGACAAGGCTCGTTCAAGAGCTTCTTGATAGAGATCGTTGTCAGGGAGATTTGGGTTTCTTTCTCTTGATGACTGGACTTGAGTTTTATAGGTTGCTACAAGACGTTTACAGAGCTGAGAAATCGTATTAATGTCTGTATTGGTTTGAAGGATTTGATGAATTGCGGGAGTTTCAAAGTGATCTAATTGCATAAAGAGTCCCAAGATATCTCGCAGAGTTAAGTCATTTTGTACTCCAGCTTTGAGTAATTCAATAGCGATTTTGTGAGCTTTGATTCTGTCTGGATCAAAATTTTGAGCTTCCGAAGTATTGATTTTAAGAAGTTGGGTCTTTAGTGTATTTTCAGTTAAATGTTCCAAGATGAATTGACGCGATTTTTTCGTCAGAGGTTGTTTGATCTGGGGAAGATTTTTCCAGCAGGGGAACATCGGAGCAATTCCATTTCTAGGTAAGATACATGCATGATCGATAGGAATGATACAGGTTGTGTTCTTCTGGTTTTTTTGAAGTAGAAAATTTTCAGAGTTGCGATCAGCATTAATAAGGGCCATATCCATAATAGCGAGCATTTGGATCGCCTCAGTTAAATTCGAAGCGTACAGACTTTCTATATCTTTATTGAAAGAAGTGGATTGAGGGGCAAAAGCATGGAGGCAGCCTTCTTGGGCGATAAGACAGTGAGGCCCATCAATTTCAGCATGAGCGATTTCTCCCCAAACAACAGAAGGGATGAGGATTTGATCAGATTCGATATCTGTTTTTTCAAGCCATTCAGACATCACAAAAGCTGTCAAATATTCGGAAAAAGCGCCTTCGCCTGGCTCGATTCCTGGTTTTGATGCTAAGGCTATGGGTTCTTCAGAGCCATTAGTTCTTTCAGAAGCAAGAGGAGAAACTGCCGATCCGAGTTCATTTTGTTTGAGTTTGATAACAGCGAGAATCTTCCCATCGCAGCTCTCTAGGAAAAGAGCTCCGTTTTTCCCTTTTTTTGTTTTTACAACAGTTCCCTCTTTAAAAGCTTTTTGAATGCCTTCAAGTAAGCTGGGGGGCATGGTCATGGGTCCTGTAGTCTTAAGTATTGATTTTCTGTGAGATACAGAGTGGTAGGTGTTAGTTTGTTCGGGATGGATGCAAGATAGTATAGGTGAAATTCCGTTTGTTTTCATTTTTGTTTTCTTTTTTATTTATTATATAATGATTATAAGTCATTTTAGTTTATTTTGGAATTATTATAAATATTTTTATTGATCGTGGAAAATATTTGAGTCTTGTCCATTTTGTGGAGGGCTCTTACGGGCATGCCAAACCATCCAAATGATACCAGCTATGATGGCGATGAGAATGGGGAGAGCCACTGCATATAGGTATTCGCTCAGTAAAGCGACTCCGACAGCAAATAGGCCTAAAATAATCCCGACAAAAAGAAAAGTTGTCTCAATATAAATACCAGCCAAGAATACGGATTGGGCCAGAAGAGCCAGTATACAAAGAGAGGCCTCAAATCGTCCAATAATTCCAATTTTAACAAAAACTGATACCATTAATACGGTCACCATAAGACCGATCCAATGGAGCACTTCATGCCAAAGCTTAACTGGGCTAAGCGATTGCTGTTTTCTACGGAGATACCAGCTAAGCCAAAGAGCAAGAAGAGCAAAGATGAGAGTTGCTATTCTCCAATAATGCCAGCCAGCAGCAGCATGAATATCGGTTACGATAAGTCCTATACAAGCAATTGCGATCATAGCAATGCTTACGCTAATGCGTGCAACCCAGGGGTGTTTTGGTACTGAACGATCTTCATCCATAATTTTTCTAATACAATTTGTGATGTTTAATAACAATTAACAAAGTTATGTCGATTGAGAGATCTAATACCAATCGCAACAAATAAATTCATAATTGGCCGCGTCAAAGCGTCGAATTTCAACGATCGTAAGTGACCTTGTATTGACTAATACTAGGTCACTTACGATCGTTGAAATTCGGCAGCTTTCACGCTGCCCAATTATGAATTTATTTCTTGCGAATGGTATAATTTTTATTCCTTGGGTGTGAGTATCGGAAGTGACGGCATTTTGATCAATTTCTTGAGGTAAGGGACGAGGGAAAAACTCAAGATAGAGAGAAGGAAAGCAATGACTCCATATATGAAAAAGGCTCTATCATAAATATGTAGGGATTTGAGAATAGGTGTGTTTTTTGGGATGTCAGCGAGGGTTGAGAGTTCTCCTCCAATTGCAAAAGAAGCCGCTAGCGTTAAAAACCAAACACCCATCATGGTTCCTACAAGATGAGGAGGAGCAAGGCGAGTGATCATGGCTAATCCGATAGGAGACAAGAGAAGTTCCCCAATTGTTTGTATAAAATAGCTAAGGACGAGCCACCAGGGTGATGCAATTCCGTCTGTATTGTAGAAACGGGTGCCTATCCAAAGGATGAAAAAACCAATTGCAATACACAAAATTCCAATACTGAATTTCATGGGTGTGGAAGGATTGAGTCCTTTTCTTTCTAAGCGTGTCCATAATTTACTCAGGATCGGGCTTAATGCAATTATGAAAAATGGATTGAAAAATAGAGTGAATTCTGGGTTGATTGGAAATCCGAATATTTCTTTGTGCATATTGCGATCAGCGAAGAGCATTAATGAGGAAAATGTTTGCATGTAAATTGCCCAAAATCCGATTGAAATGGCAATGAGGATCAAACATGCCCAGAGTTTTCGTCTTTGTTCGGCTCGTTCTTTAAAAAGAAAAAAGAGAGTGGTCCCAAGAATGGCAAGAGGAAGAAAAATTAAGAAAAAATCAGCAATTTTTGGGTGGTGGAATAAAGTGTGAAATAAGGTAATGGCAAGAAGAATACCTAATCCAAGAAGGCTGTAAAAGAGAACTTGTTTTCCTTGGTGTAGAGGGCTTTTTTCTGGAATCGCCCCTCGAGATCCAAATCCCTTTCGTGTAGAAATAAAGGTAATTAGAGCAAAAACCATCCCCATGGAAGCGAGAGCAAATCCAGAACCCCATGAATAAGCGGCAACAAAGGCACCAATAAAAATAGGAGGGAGCATAGAGCCAATATTAATCCCCATGTAAAAAATGGTAAAACCTCCTTCGCGGCGAGGGTCATGTGTTTCATAGAGAGTTCCAACAAGACTCGATACGTTGGGTTTGAAAAAACCATTACCGACAATTACAATGCTAAGACCCAAAAAAAAGGAGCTTAAACTAGGAACTGCCATCATAAAATAGCCGATACAGAGAAGAAATCCTCCTAGAATAACAGATCTTTGAAATCCAATATATCGGTCTGCTAAATAACCTCCAATGAAAGGGGTTAGGTAAAGCATGGAATTAAAGGCCCCATAAATCAGATACGCTTTCTTGTCTGAATAGTGGAGTCCATTACTTAAATAGAGAATCAAAATTGTTTGAACAACATAAAATCCAAATCGCTCCCAAAGCTCTGTAAAAAAAAGGGGGTAGAGGTTTTTGGGTTGATAATTTGTATGATGCGTCATAAATTTTTCTCATGAGTTTTTAATTCATCTTGCGTACATAGGTAGCTTTCTGGACTGTGTGCGTAAGGTGAGTTTTTAAGTACCGTATCAAATAAATCTTTTTACGTCTAAGCTGTATCTAAATATGATTTTGGGTTGTATGAACAAATGGTTGTTATTTTTGATGTTCGTAATTCGATGTGTTGATGGGGCGGAAGGAAAATTAGGGGGGAGGACTCCGAAACTTCTTGTCTTGATTATTTGTTCAGATCAGTTTCCTATTTATGGTGAATTTCAGAAAGTCTGGCGTTCTTATATGCATTTAGATCCTGAGCATGTAGAGGCCTATTTTATTCGAGGGAATCCCGATTTAGAAGGTAATTATGAGGTTATTGATGATGTTATATGGTCAAAAACAGATGAAGGATGGCCTCCTGCGAGTGCAGGAATTTTGAATAAAACGATTTTTTCTTTAGAGGCAATGATGTCTCGGATAGAAAATGAATTTGACTATGTTTTAAGAACGAATTTGTCTTCTGTATACAATTTTCCAAAACTGCTGAAAGTTTTAGAAACGCTTCCAAGGGAACGTTGTTATTTTGGGTCTTGTCCATTTCCTGATTTTGTTTTTGGATCAGGAAGTGGATTTGTTCTTTCCTCTGATTTGGCTAAACTTTTGGTTGAACATAAAAAAGCGTTTTTGCACCAAAAAAATTATGATGATGTAATGATTGGTCTTTTTTTAGCCGGGCAAGGAGTTACTCTGATTCCACACGAAAGAATGGATATTCTTTCATTTAAACAATGGAATCGAATGACAAAGGTTTTCCCTGACCATATCTTTCATTTTAGAACAAAAATTCAAAGACAGAAGAAAGTCGCTGCTTCAAAATTTATTGAAGAAGCAGAAATCAATCAAATACTTGTGAAAATGATATATACCGGTTCCACTCCAATCGCACCCAAAGCAAACCGATTTCAAGCATCAAATTTCCAATAAAAATTCGGGGTTAATATTGAATTAATACAGCCCCTTTAAAAAGTAATTCAATCCTGAGAGCTTTGAATCAATCCCAATGGGTGCCCTTGAGGTGGAGCCGGTATATCAGAGCCTGAATTCCACATCTGAATGATGCGTTGTTTTCGTTCGAATCCTAGGATGCTAATTGATGCAACAGAGACTCCAAATAATCGAGCACATGAGACATCTAGTTCAATCCATCGAGCCGCAAAGACGCGTAAAAAATGACCGTGGGAAAATAAGAGGATGTTGCCTTTTTGTGTAAGAAATTGCTCGATGAGAAGATCTGTGCGTTGTCTAATTTCAGAGAGGCTTTCTCCATTAGGAGCGCCATTTTCGAATAAATTCCATGAGGGATTTTTTTTCGAAATTTCTAGACTTGTCAGTCCTTCATAATCCCCATAATTCCATTCGACAGCTTTGGGTTCTAAGATCATTTGTGAGGAAAATCCAGCGAGTGAACAGGTGTGTTTCGCCCTTTGGAGAGGGCTTGTATAAATGGCTGTCCAAGGGATGGTTTGTAGTTTGCTCTTTAGGCTTTTGGCTTGAGCTTCTCCTTTTTGAGTGAGGGAAATATCTGTGTAGCTTGTGTGCTGGCCAGAAAGAGACCAGGCCGTTTCTCCATGGCGGCAGAGGAATATTTTCATGGGAGACGACCTTTGGGTATGCTTAAGAAGGAAATGATTAGGGCGATGGCAACATGTAGAAAAATGTAGCTCGGAGAAAACCATGCGGCAACAAAGAGAATGATTGCCCCAAAAATATTGATCCATCGCGCTTTTCTTGAAATATCAGAAAAAGAAATTACGGAAACAACAACTATTAGAGCTCCTAATATGACATCTAGATCGAAGAGGATTCCTCTTAATTGAAGAAAAGAAGGAAGGATCATGAGGATGATTCCGCAAGGGATGCAGAGAATTAGATTCCAAGGAGCACTCACTCCCCAAAGAGATGCTTTTCCAATTTTTAAAAGGGATTGATCGAGTGATGGTGTTTTATGATCTGTTTTCGCACCCGGGCATAAGCCCCCCTGGAAAAGAAGCGTTAAAAAAGGTTTTTCTTTAGATGTTTTGAGATATTGGATCGTTGCTGCAACTTCGTCAATGGCCAAAGGAATGGGAATGAGCATGCAAATGGCAGTCAAGAGACATAAAGTACACCATGTGCCGACAATAAGAGGTTGAAGAATGATTAAAATCACGCTGACAAGGCTCACTGGGATTACGAGAATACCGAAGATAAGCACGCCCCAGGGAGATGTTCTCCAGCGGGCTTTGCCTCCTTGGCAAGTTGACAGGAATTCAATTGTATAAGCAAAGGCTCCAAGGCCTGCATCAGAAACGGGAAATAGTTTTGATACAGAGGATTCTAGAATAGCCTTTGTTCCAGGTGTAAAAAATGGATCCCAGATAGTATCTATGTACCCTAATTGATAAGCGGCTAAATACCTAGAAATCATCCAACAGACGAACGCAAAAAAAGCAATGGGTATGCGCTGAGGCCAAGAGGAGGGGTTAAAAGACCATCCGGGAGGGATCGTTGGCTCTTCATCGGGAATTTGAGTGGGCATTGGGAAAAATACGACCGACAATGCAATAACAAAGGTTCCGACGAGTGTGTTATTTAAATACCCTGCTGCAGTGGGAGCCCAAAAAACAAGAGGTGCAAATTGAAGCCAAATACCGATACAGGCGATCACCCAAAGCAAAAGAGAGCTCGGATGGGAACGGCCGCGCATAGATAAGACAATTAAGAGAATTCCACAGATTAAATCGCTGTAAATCAGAGGGTCGGATTCGAAGTGGAAGCTACCGGGAGCTGCAATAAGCCAAAGGCCTAGGAGAGTTAATGTAAAAAAACGCCACATATTTATTTAACCTTCTTTTTGATACGATTGGACATATAAAGCTGATTGGCTTTATACCAATGGACAGGATCTTTTTTTAATTCAGCAATCATGATAGGCAGTGTCTTCTCTAGACTATGAGAGGGAGTCCATCCTAAGAATTTTTTTGCGCGAGAAATATTGAGCTCATAATGATCATCAGCAAAATGAATCATCCAAGGGCGGATAAATGGTTTATGCTTCCATGCGATGACACATTTTAACCATGCTCCTATTTTTGCCATCCATTTAGGAATGCAATAAGTTGTCAATTCTTTATTGTATAAAAGACAAGAGATGGTTCTTTGACAGCAGTCGTAACTTAATGTGACAGGTTCTCCGATGAGCAAAACGGTTTCTGGAGGAAGTTTTTTTCTGTTTTCAACGGCCAAAGAGATGGCTTCTATTAAATCAGCCATATGGACAAATGAAGATCCATGGCAGATATTTCCAGCAAAGAGTCTTGCTTCTAATTTTTTTTCATAAATACGTTGAATCTGATGACTGATTGGAATCGAATGGCACATATCATCGTAGACGCCGGCGACGCGTAAAATAACGGCGGGAATCTTGCCTCTTAATTCATGGATGAGTTTTTCTGTATGAACCTTTGAAAGGGGATAATCCCAAGTAGGAACTAAAGGACAATCTTCTGTAATGGGTTGTCCCGGCTTGGTGGGGGCGTGGACAAGCATTGTGCTTGTAAAAAGAAATTGTTCCACTTCAAAGTTTTGTAATTCTTTGAGGAGGCGCTCAGTCCCTTTTACGGTAATGGTTTCATATTTGTCTGAGTGTTGCTCCGCAAAACTATAGTATGCGGCTAAATGAATAACGGATTTGATCTTTGTACCATAAAAATATTTGATATGCGTAAATGCTTGATGGACACTTTCATCAGAGGAAAGATCAACGGGGATGAGCTCTTCTTTTTCTGAGGCGTAAATTGCTTTAAGAAGTTCAAAACCAACGATCGAATATTTTTCACCCAGTTTTTTGACGACTTCTGTACCTATTCTCCCCGAGCTTCCTGTAACGATAATCACTTCTTTTTCCATACACACCTCTTATTTCTCGTTTAATTTTATATATGGAAAATTGCAAGAAGGAAAAAACTAATTCATTGCGATCATCTTGGATAATACCATTTATGAAAATTAAAGTTTGGTTCTCGTATCATCTAGTACGTCATCTTTGAACGATCCTTTCTTGTTGATATTCAAGAATATCAGCTTCGAAATGATCGTTCAAAC
>Ga0209262_10001063_pt1 | contig 11575 bp, 11 predicted proteins | sample Lowcelwee11metaG_FD_187171 | JGI IMG/M metagenome (GOLD analysis project Ga0209262, IMG submission 187171) | Freshwater pond sediment microbial communities from the University of Edinburgh, under environmental carbon perturbations - Low... | ecosystem: Environmental > Aquatic > Freshwater >...
AATTTAAGTCAACCATTGAATATAACAAACTTAAATTATTTCATCTTTTATGTGAGTTCTTTGAAACAACTGATAAACCTAATTTCTTAAGTTTTTATGGAACTACGAGAAAACAAACTTGGATTTACTTCAAACAATTACTTGAATCTGAAGGAAAAGATTTTAGGAATAAAATAAGAGGATTAGTATCTGATGTTTTCAGAGATAATTATGGAGGAACTAACGAACGTGTTTTATTTCTTCGAAGCTTTGATTTACATAAGTTAAATGAAGAATCAAAGTTTGAAGATTTAACTGAGGAACAAAAGAAATGTGAGATATTTACTATTAGTATTTCAGAACCATATAAGAAATTTTCTTTTTTTTACCTCTGCAACGAAGCTTTGTTCCAAGATACATAACTTATACAAAAGAACCTTTGAAAGAATTGATGGTTAAATATGGAATTAAAAATGAGTTTCAGAATATCTGGGATAACTTTAATTTCTCTTCGATAAAAAGATCAAAAAAATTAAAATTTGCTGGAACAATATCTTCTGATGGTATCTTTGTTTCTCTTTTATTTTCGAGAAATAAAGTAGTGAAAAGAACTAGGTTTACAAACAAATCTAAGAATGTTAAATCAATTATTAATTCTAATAATTCTAATTCTGATTCAAAACAACCAGATATAACCCCAATTCCATTTTTTGAATCAAAAGAACCAACTTCAAATATTAATTTTAATCCTAACTCAGTTCTAATAGGAATTGATCCAGGTAGAATTTCAATTATAACTTGGTCAAAAACTTCAATTTCTGAATTATCCAATCCACCTAACCCAAATGAAATATATGGTAATTCAATTCCAAACAAAGATTATCAGAGTGCAATAAGATCAGATAAAATTCAAGCTATTCAAAATAACCTTTATAATTCTAATACAAAATTAGAGATTGGATGACAAAGGCACCTGAAAAAACAGTGAATCCAAATCAATTATTATCTGATGTTTCTCATATGAGAGATAAAATCAAAGAATTAATTAATTTTCATTCGATTCATGGTTCTCAACAAAGAAAATTTAATTTGTATTCAAACAAACAACGAATTATTAATCAAATAATTACTGGAATTACTGAGAAAAAATCAGAGAACATAGTTGGATTCGGAGATTGGTCAAACAACGATGTTATAATTAAAGGACATGTTAAAGGACCTTGTAGTTTGATTAAGCATTATTTTCGAACAAGGAACTCAAAAGGAAGAAGAATTATAAGATTTCAAGAAATTGATGAGTACAAGACAAGTAAACTTTGTTATTGTTGTCATGAAATCTTAGATCACTCAGTTAAAAATGGATTTTGGAGTTACGATACACTTCTTTGTAGAAACAACAGATGTGCTTCTGTAAACCAAGAAATCAACAGAGACGTAAATGCTTCAGTTAATATATTAGAAAAACTCAAATATTCGATTTTAGGAAAGAAAAAAAATGGGGGTTTTTACTCGAAGTAAGAGATAAAATTTAATTATTTTACCTACAGAGTATTATGAATTAAAAATTTGTAATACTTTTTGTACATAAATCAAATAATTTAATTATTTGATTTAGCAATATTTGAATTGTTAAATAACGTGTACATCGATTAAAGATTAATATCATGAATCCAACTATATTGATTGAAATAAATCCTAATTATTCATTTGATTCGATTATTGAATCGATTCCACATGAACCAAATATGGTTTTATCTTTGTCTCGTGTGAAACCCGAAAAAATAGAATTCATAAGAGTTATAACTGATAAAGCTTCGGAATTCTATGATAGTTTGACAGTCGATGTTAATTATTCGAGTGATAAAATTCAGATAAAATCGGATATACCAAATGAGACATTGTTTTTCGTTGTTCAATTGTGTTCGAATATCGATAAAATGAATTATGATTCTGAACCTGAACTTGATTCTGACATTAATTTTGATTCGAGTGACAATCAAATATTAAAAGTATTTTCATTTTGTTACCTACCTGGAGTTTATGGTCATAAAACAACACGCATCCCAGTGGAATTCGAAGATATCGATTATACATCAGAATATTTCTGTGAATCTGATGATGGGGATCAATATGTTTTATCTTTGAGAAACAATGAAAAATTCAAATTTGAATCAAAAGAAAAAATAAATAACGTATTTGATATTTATAAATATAGTGAATCATATTATTTTGAATTTGATACAGATGAAAAAACTATTATTAAAAAATTTATCATAGATCATGATGAAAATAATGTAGCTTTGTTGAGAGAAACAAAAACTTTTTGTTTCTTAACTCCACCCGAGGGTTTTATAAAAATCATTAATGATGAACCTTTTTTCTTCACTTACGAATATCAAGGAGAGAATAGTTGTATTCTCGTCATTGAATCAAATGGAAAACTTTTTAAGGTGTTAATAAATAAAAATATATGTGCATTTAAAATATTTGTTTGGAATGATTATTATGGAAATAATCACATAGTCATTTGGGATTCATCTTTGTTTCTTGTAAATATCGAATTAACACAGAGAATCACCATATTTGATCAATGTAACCACAATTACATTTGTAATGATGGAATACTCATTGCGAATGGAACTTTGAATGGATTTGAAAGTAAAGGTTGTTATTATCTTCGATCACCAAAAGATGTTGTGAAGTTTTATCGACATCCATCGATTAAAAATATAAACCTTAATGAAATTGGAAATCCAGAGTGGTTAATATGGATACAAAAAAATTCAATCCAAGTAGGAAACGATTATGGAGAAACATTTTTAATTAAAAAGGAAGTTGGACACAGCAGACTTTGGTTCCTTTGTTTGTTGTTATTTATTTAAAAGAACAAACTTAGTTTTGATGTCTATTGTTAAAATCAGAAACTCAAATTTCAAATCAATCATTGATGAAACTCAAATCTCAAATCAATGATTGATTCACTCAAATCAGAAACTCAAATCACAAATCAATCATTGATTCACTCAAATTTCATTCATTGATCATTGATTTTCAAATATATTTCATCTTCAAATATATTTCATCTTCAAATATATTTCATCTTCAAATATATTTGAGAATACAAGTTAAATCAGAAATATTAACAACACAAACAAATTCAGTTGTATCATTGTTAAAATCAGAAACTCAAATCACAAATCAATCATTGATTCACTCAAATCAGAAACTCAAATCACAAATCAATCATTGATGAAACTCAAATCACAAATCAATCATTGATGAAACTCAAATTTCAAATCAATCATTGATGAAACTCAAATTTCAAATCAATCATTGATGAAACTCAAATTTCAAATCAATCATTGATGAAACTCAAATTTCAAATCAATCATTGATGAAACTCAAATTTCATTCATTGATCATTGATTTTCAAATTATTATTCCATACTTCAAATATATTTCATCTTCAAATATATTTGAGAATACAAGTTAAATCAGAAATATTAACAACACAAACAAATTCAGTTGTATCATTGTTAAAATCAGAAACTCAAATCTCAAATCAATCATTGATTCACTCAAATTTCATTCATTGATCATTGTTAAAATCAGAAACTCAAATCACAAATCAATCATTGATTCACTCAAATCAGAAACTCAAATCTCAAATCAATCATTGATGAAACTCAAATCTCAAATCAATCATTGATGAAACTCAAATCTCAAATCAATCATTGATGAAACTCAAATCTCAAATCAATCATTGATTCACTCAAATCTCAAATCAATCATTGATTCACTCAAATCTCAAATCAATCATTGATTCACTCAAATCTCAAATCAATCATTGATTCACTCAAATCTCAAATCAATCATTGATGAAACTCAAATCTCAAATCAATCATTGATTCACTCAAATCTCAAATCAATCATTGATTCACTCAAATCTCAAATCAATCATTGATGAAACTCAAATCTCAAATCAATCATTGATGAAACTCAAATCTCAAATCAATCACAAACAAATACAAACCAAGTTATACCACTATCAAACTCAAATAAAACTAATATTGATCAATATTAGTTTTATCAATCGTATCGATAGTTTTCATTATTAATAAGTAATCTTATTAAACATCATTCCCAATATTTATTCAATAACTTCAAAATAAATAAACATTATATTTATTTAAATTTTTCAAACATCTCTTTTTTCTCAAATGCATAGTTAGTGACTAATAAATGCCTCCTAAATTCATTCAGATCATAAATCAAATCATTTTCTTCATTATATTTAACAGGCATAACAATATAATCACTTGAATCTGATCCAACCATTTCTTTTCTTTGGTTTTTGCATTTCTCTCGATATGTTTCAAAGAACTTTCTTTCACCGACCAAAGCAAGAGGTATTCTTGCACTGGTTTCAATTTTACTCTTATTTTCAATTTTTCCAACATTAAATTCAAGATATTCACAATTGAGAAGCAAATCACATGAAAACAATCGATATAGTTGATCTTTTTTTGGATCATCATTTGGATATTCGAAAAGAACTATTGGATTCTTTACTCCAACAACATTTTCAATTTTACCCAATGTAAACCTCAATGGGAACACATTCACATTACTATTCTCAGGTTTAACCATTGCAGATAAAAATGATTTATTTTCATTTCCAATTCTAATCAAATCAAATCTAGTAAAAATACCTAATTCAGGTCCCAAACTACCTTCAATTTTAATTACTTCAACTTTAGCTTTCTCAATTGCAATAGTAACCAGTGTGATATTTTCTAATCGAAACACAGCCAATAAATATAATAATTTACTCATACTTTGATACAAACCAGGAGCAACAAAGATTTCATCGCTTAATCGAGAATAAAAACTATCAAGGCTACTACCTGAAGAAACAAAATCGTTCCAAATATTATCAATGTTAACTGGAGAAATTCTACATATTTTAAATCTACTTGTGTTATTATTCCTAAAATTGCGCAACGAACCAAAAATTGAAAAGATTGGTGAGTGATAATCAAAAAAAGATTCTTTCTTTTGTTCATCCACTTCACCATTTTTAGTATAAATCTTTAAAAACCAATCTTTCAATGATTTTTCGTCAGGATCAAGCATTGATATAATTTCAAGAAATGAATTTATATCATTAATCTCTGTTAATCTATTCTGTCGATAAAAAGACAAACTAGTAGTGTGTTCAAAAGTAATTGATGAATCACCAGTATTTTTAAATGTTCGCTTAATTGTTTGTTTTAATAAAGGACATTGTGTAAGAGCACCAGCAAGTGATTTGATTAAAATTGGAGATTTAGGATTTATTTGTAGTGATGAATCTGAAAATGAATTACGAAAATTAACTGATGAAATTATAAAATCACACTCTGACATTTTATTTCTTTGAACTAAAGAAATAAAATTAAAAATAATGAATAAATGATCATTGAAATATAACGATTGTTTTAGAAAACCATGGTTGATTTCATCGAAAAAATCTTTGATTTGGTTTCAAAACCTGATGAAGAAAAAAACTCATCTTTTTCTGATTATCAAATTTCAACAAATGGAACTAACTTAAAATTAGAGTTAAATAAAGATTGTGAGTTTTTCTGTAGCGAATGTATTTTTGAAGATAACATGCTATATGAAACATTTGTTTATTTGTCGAATCTTGCGGAAAAAGTTGATATTTATTTTACATTCGAAGAAGGAAAAGAATTTCAGATGTATGAATCAGATAATATTTGGACTACAAATCCTTATTGTCAATCAATTTATTTTGTAAAACAAGGTATCAAACCTTATCATTCGACAATTCCAATTGTATCATTCGAAGAATTCAAGAAACAATATATTGAACTTTTGAATTCAACTTTGTCTCAAACCAAAGTTTAATTTGATTTTATTGAATTACTATTAGATTTTCATTGATGTTATATTAATATAACATCAATAACACAATTAAAATCATATCACATAATCGAACAATAAGATCCATTTCCTTCGTTTTCATCATTCGAATTCAAGTTTTTTCCATCCAAAGAATATTTCGCATAACATTGTTCGACAAAATGATTGTTCCTACCACATCTCTCACATTTTCTTTTTTTCTTTTCAGGAATTCTGTTTCCATCAATGTCTGATGAATAATCACAACTTTTAATAAAATGATCTGATCTACCACATCGAATACACTTGTTGGTTGACATTCGAATCTCTCTTTTCAAAATCTTTTTTTGAAAATTGTCGAGTTCCATGTTTGGATAAGATCCACCTCTAACATTATCGATCCCATGAATCGCCATAAGTTCTTTGGTATATTTATCTTCATCAAAGTCACTTTGAGAAGCTATGATACGTTGAATTAAAATTGGTTTATGAAGTTTTGTCCAACATGAACCTTTACCTGCGAGATGTTGTTGGAATCTTTTAACTGGATCATTGGATTTACCAACATAATATTTATTGTTTTCCAATTCTAATATGTAAACGTTTGGATATGACATTTGATTTGATAAATCAAAACTATGTTTCTTCATTTTTGCTACTTTATTTTCTTTGTTTTTGGGAGATGTTAAATGAAAAAATCTCATAAATTTGAATAACCATTCAAATTTGAATGGTTATTTATCAAAACAAATGAAAGCAAATTACGCAAAAAATAATTCATAGATACATCGACTTATGAATAGAACTAGAATAATCATTGTTGTTCAAACAAAAAAGAAAAGTAAAATAAGTTTCTCTGATTCTCCTTTTTGGATCTTTCAATTTAAATGAAAATAAATAGGTTAAGTATTTCTGATCAAGCATTGAGATATCCAACATATCATTATATCCTATGTCTAACTCTGATAAATTTTTCACATCAAACTTTGATACATCAGATATTTTGTTGTTTCTCAAAAATAACTTTGATAAATTTTGCACATCAAAATTAGTTATGTTTGTTATTTTGTTTGAACTCAAATCTAACTCTGATAAATCTTTCACATCAAACTTTTCTACATCTGATATTTTGTTGTGATTCAATTTTAACACTAAAATATTTTTAACATTGAAATCAGATACATTTTCTATTTGGTTGTAATTCAAGTCTAATTCTGATAAATTTTGCACATCAAATCCAGATATATCAGATATTTCATTGTTAAATAAATCCAACTTTGATAGTTTTTGAACGTTAAATTTATTCATTTTTATAATTTTATTGTTATTCAAATATAACTCTGATAAATTTTGCACATCAAATCTATTTATGTCAGATATTTCATTGAATGATAAATTTAATACCCTGACGTTTTTAAGATCGATTCGTAGTATATCGTCTGAAGACAATCCATTGTATGAAAGATCCAATTCGACACATTCATCAGGTATTTCTTTGTTTTCAAGATTCTTATAGTTCGAACTCCAATCGAGTTTCATTTCTTCTCTAAATTTAAGTGACAATCCACTTAAATTTAATATCATTTTATTGTTTTACTCAGATAATATTAAAATCTAATATTAGATTTTAATAAGTTTTTCTAAAAACCATCCCTCGATGGTTTTTATTTTATTGTTTGAGGGCATGGGAGCTTTTTGTCTCTAGCTCATTCGAACCAACCTTCTGGGTAGCTCGTTGGTTCTTCGTTCTCTCTTTTGCAGACGTCATTCCTCGCAGAACGGTACATCTCAATGAATTTCAAGAGGAACACGACACCAAATCTCTTCCTGGAAATGCTGATTTTTCTTTCCCGAATTGTTTTCCCGAGATCGACAAACCGACATTCTTTTTCATCCCAAGGGAGAAAACTAAAATCAGTTCTTTTGTCAGGAAAACTTTTCAAAAGTCGAAGAAATCCAGACATTACCATGTCAACGTGTTTACTCGTCGAACACAGATAAAGAAGTCTCCAAAGAAAAATCTTTGTACTGATTTCGATGCAATCCTTGTAGATCTTGAATTGCGGATGTTCTGGTCTAACTGAGCACAGAATAGTTTCATTGAACTCAACTGATGTGAAACACAACTTGAAAAGGTCTGCGATAGACAAAGTTTCGGCGATCTTCGGAACTTCAATGTGAATTCCGAGTCGAAGATGAAACTTCAACATTCTTTCTACAGACAGGTTGAACACTGCTGAGAGTGGCATGAGCTTGAAATGATCAGCAACTTCAAAAGAGAAGAACTGAATTTTTGGCTCATTGAGAACAATGAATCCGTGTCCGATTGGACAGGCAGTAAAAGTACCTGCAACAAATCGATGATCGAAGTTCACTGAAATCTCTCTCTCTTCAGAAAGAACACCACGGAAAAACAGATTTTTGTTAAAATCTGACTTCAGTCCAACAAGAGTCAGAGACTCATCATTTAGACATCGAAGTTCAACTTTGATCTGTTGATCCTTAGATTCCGACAAGCCGGTTGTCGGTTCAGGGTGCTCACCCAGCACCAGGGGGTCCAGAGATCCCGACTCTGTGGCGGAGCAGATCTTTGCCTCACTGCTCGACTTGCCCAAGGCATCCCCTTGGAGGAGCTGAGAACCGCTCTCAGCGCGCGCCTGACATTGTTTGCCATTGTCAGTGGAATGGCCAACTTTTCTCTGAAGATCCATTGGTCACTATACTCGATCCTGTTATTTTAACATTCAGTTTGTTATTTGATGTTTCATTTAAAATTATTTTAACATTGAATCGATAAACAAACATGATGGTTAAATAATAATTCAATGTTTAATTTTTTAAAAACCATCCCTCGATGGTTTTTATTTGTAGTTTGAGGGCATGGGAGCTTCTTGTTTTTAGCTCACTAGAACCAACCTTCTGGATACCTTGTTTCGTTTTGGTAGTTCCTTGGAGATTTGTCTCTTTTCCATCGCCAAGTAACACAGCGATATTTCTCAAGAAACATTGTCACAAAAATCAAACCAAGTTTCTTACGAAAAATCAGGTCTTCATGTTGTTGGTTCTGAACAAATTCTTCGAGGCGAACAAAATGATCTTGGTGTTCTTCGTCAAGAAGAAATCCAAAATCGATGTGTTCAGAAGAAAAAGTACTCAAGAGTCGAAGAAGTCCGTTCATCACCATGTCAGCATGAACCATCGATTCACATCGTCTAAGGATTCTAATAAAAACGAATCCTATTTTTTCGACGAATATTTTCGATCTCTTTGGGGTTTCTTCGATTTGCTTCGAGACTTTGTCAACGTACGTCTTGAAATATCCAATTGTGAAACACAACCGGAAAATTCCAGTAACCGACATGGATTTTGAGATCCACTGCAGTTTTTCTTTTTCTTTGATTCCAACATGAGCTTCCAAAGCTTCATGAACCGAATATTCGTCAAACTCATCGAATGAGAGTAAATCAAAATATTCAGCAACATCAAATGAAAAAGAAGTGTTCTTTGGTTCATTCAGTACGTTGATGCCGTGCTTCATCGGACAAGCAATAAAAGTACCTGCAACAAATCGACTTTCGAATTGAACAGGAATACCTTTTTTTGCATCAGAACAGCACAGAGCAACACGGAAAAACAGATTTTTGTTAAAATCTGACTTCAGTCCAACAAGAGTCAGAGACTCATCATTTAGACATCGAAGTTCAACTTTGATCTGTTGATCCTTAGATTCCGACAAGCCGGTTGTCGGTTCAGGGTGCTCACCCAGCACCAGGGGGTCCAGAGATCCCGACTCTGTGGCGGAGCAGATCTTTGCCTCACTGCTCGACTTGCCCAAGGCATCCCCTTGGAGGAGCTGAGAACCGCTCTCAGCGCGCGCCTGACATTGTTTGCCATTGTCAGTGGAATGGCCAACTTTTCTCTGAAGATCCATTGGTCATTTTGACCGAACTAGGTATTTTAACAGTCATTTTTTAACATAGATTTGATTCTCAAATATATTGTTTGATATATTTGAAATGAATTAAACATTAAAATTCAATCATTTTCTTTTTGAAACAAGGAACACAAATAACATTGACAATGATGAAGCTGCAGCAATGTAAAGAATTGATCTTTTGATGTTATTTTGATTAGATATTGAATACTTAATTCCCAATTCGTTCTTTGTACAAAGATATTTTAGGTTAACAATCTCATTCTCAGATTTGTAAATTTTCTTTTCAACTTCTGTTACTCTCTGTTCAAGATCATTAATTTTCTTGTCGAATTGTTTCGAACAATATGTGTCAGATAAAATCTCATTATTTGGATCAATAGCACGAACCTGTTGAGTTAATTCAGCTAAATTAATTTCAATCTCAAGTAGTTTCATTTTATTTCTTTCGCTTATCTCTCTTGTATCCAGTGTTTCTTCACATTCAAAACTAACCGTTTTATTTTCGTTTTTTACAACTAATTCTGGTTCAACTTCTCGTATGTGACTAAGAGTTTCGATTTGTGCTTTTGGTGAATCCTCAATAAAACTGAGTGGTTTACAAGGACTGCCATCTGCAGAGTTAAACAATGTGGCTTCTTGTGAAGGTGGAATTTCATGTGTTTCGACAAACACCTGGGATTCTTCGATAATGTGAGACATTTTCTATGAGTTATCTTTATTATCTTCTTTCACTTTTTGCAACTGTCAAAATATGCAACATCGGATAATTTTCAAATGTAGAAATACAAGTTTCATTTAAAACTCCTACACTTAATATTTGATTTCTCAAATTAAATCGAAGTCTTTCTGAGTGACAATGTTGAAACGTATAATCGATCCTTACTTTTGAATTCACGATACAAAATCCACTTATTTGTTGTAATTTTAGTTTACAGAAAGAACAAATAATTCTGTTGTTCAATAAATCAAAGTTAGGGACAACCATATCGATACCACAAGAATAAATCATAGGACCATGAAGGGAACAAATACCAAAATAATTAAATCCATTACCCAACTGAGAATATGAGAAACCACATGAATAAACCTTATTAGGAATCAAAGGTTCAATATTTTCAATGATTATCGATGATTTAAGTGGAAGTCGAAGTAAATCTTTTTTTACTGATGTTTGAACAACGTAAAATATAGAATTTGGTTGGATGTCAAGATCAGTGAATGAATCTGAGATCTTTACTTGCTTACCATTATAAATTATTTTTTGATTGTTAACAGGTACTTGATATTTTTTTTCAATAAAGTTTTGAATATCAGTTACTCTGTTATTTGGGTGATGTTCGAATCTCGTGGTAACATTTGATGGAATGAGTTTTAGTTGGATCCACTCTGGATATCTGCTCATTTAGGATGATTTTGAAAGAAACTAAGTGAATCAATTCATAATCAATTGATCGTGGTGATAGATGAGATTTTATTATAAAAATTAATAATAGATGGTATGAGTTTTCATGATAATTTTTTATGATTTGTTTACAAATATTATATAAAAAGTTTTGCGTTCATAATGTTTTATTTGTTTACTACATTCACTTTGAGTTTTACTGATGAACGTGAAAAATCTCACGCTTCGTGTTTAATCTAACATTTGAAACAAATCAAATTTTAGATCTTTGACTGAAATTTTTCAAGTCCGGAGAGAGAAGCCCATCCCCGAATATTTTCTCTTATTTTTTCTCTGTAATAAATTTTAAC
>Ga0209262_10001064_pt1 | contig 11574 bp, 7 predicted proteins | sample Lowcelwee11metaG_FD_187171 | JGI IMG/M metagenome (GOLD analysis project Ga0209262, IMG submission 187171) | Freshwater pond sediment microbial communities from the University of Edinburgh, under environmental carbon perturbations - Low... | ecosystem: Environmental > Aquatic > Freshwater > Pond...
CGAAAATTGCTCGTTTTTCGCCGTCGACCGCGCCCCGCAGGAAGTCCCCTTGGGGGGCAGCAACAGGCCGGCAAAAAGGCTGTCCATCAGGCGTGCGCCTTGGGCAGGTGCCGTTTCAGCCAGGTCACGGCGTCGTCGACGTAGGTGAAGACGACTGGAATCACCAGCAGGCTGAGGAAGGTCGAGGTGATCAGGCCGCCGATGACGACGATGGCCATCGGCGCGCGGAAGCTGGGATCGGTGCCGAGGCCGATGGCGATCGGCAGCATACCGGCGCCCATCGCGACGGTGGTCATGATGATCGGCCGGGCGCGCTTGCGGCAGGCGTCGAGCAGGGCGTGCCAGCGGTCCAGCCCGTGTTCGCGGCGGGCGAGAATGACGTAGTCGATAAGCAGGATCGAATTCTTGGTGGCGATGCCCATCAGCATGATGAGGCCGATCATCGACGGCATCGACAGCGCGGTCTGGGTGACGAACAGCGCCAGGAAGGCGCCGGGCACCGAGAGTACCAGCGCGGCGAGGATGGTCACCGGTTGCACGAAATCCTTGAACAGCAGCACCAGCACGATGTAGATGCACAGCACGCCGGTGAGCATGGCGAGGCCGAAGCTCTGGAACAGCTCGCCCATCGCCTCGGCGTCGCCGACCGTGGTCTGCAGGATGCCAGGTGGCAAATTGGTGAGGCTGGGCAGGGCCAGCGCCTGTTTCTCGACTTCGCCGAGCGGCTGCTGATTGAGCTCGATCTCGAAATTGATGTTGCGCAGGCGGTCGTAGCGGTCGATCTCGGCCGGGCCGCCAGCCAGGTGCAGGGTCGCGACGTTGCCGATCATCACCGGGCCGTGCTTGCCGGGCACGTTCAAGCGTTCCAGCAGGGGCAGATCCTGGCGCGCTTCGGGCGGCAGCTTGACGACGATCGGAATCTGCCGCTGCGTCAGGTTGAGCTTGGCGATGTTCTGGTCGTAGTCGCCGGCGGTGGCGATGCGCAGCGTATCGGCGATGACTGCCGAGGTGACGCCGAGATCGGCCATGCGCGCGAAATCCGGGCGCACCACGAGTTCCGGGCGAACCAGGCTGGCGGTCGAGGTCACCGCGCCGATGCCGGGGATGCTACGCAACTCGCGTTCGACGGTGCGCGCGTGGTCGGCGAGCAGGGCGCCGTTTTCGCTGGCCAGCACCAGCACGTATTTTTCGTTGGAGCCGCCGAGGCCGACCTTGATCTGGACCCCGGGCAGCACCCCCAATGCCTCGCGCAACTGGCGTTCGACTTCCTGTTTCCTGACGCCGCCACGTTCCTTGCGTGGCGTCAAGTTGATGGTCAGCGTCGCCTTGCGCACCTCGGCCGCGCCCTTCGGCGCGAAGGGGTCGCTGCCGGCCGCCCCGCCGCCGATGGCGGTATAGACCATCTTCACATGCGGGTTCTGCTCGACGATGCGGCGCGCGTGTTCGGCGGCGGCGAAGCTTTCCTTGAAGGTGCTGCCGGGCGGCAGCGAGAGATAAACCTGGGTCTGCGATAGATCGTCGGGCGGAATGAAGCCGGTTGGCAGCAGCGGCACCAGCGCGAAAGAGCCGAAAAAGAAGACGAGGGCAGCGAGCGTTGTCTTCAGCCGGTGCTTCAGGCACCAGGCTGCCCAGCCGGTGTAGACCGTCATCCAGCGTGGCTCGTGGTGTTGCTTTGTCGGTGGCTTGAGGATGTAGGCGGCCATCATCGGCGTCAGCATGCGGGCGACGACCAGCGAGAAGAAAACGGCGATGGCTGCGGTCCACCCGAACTGGACGAAGAATTTGCCCGGCACGCCGCTCATGAAGGCGGTCGGCAGGAAGACGGCGATCAGCGTGAAAGTGGTGGCGATCACCGCCAGCCCAATCTCGTCGGCGGCTTCCAGCGCTGCCTGCAGCGGCGTTTTGCCCATGCGCAGGTGGCGCATGATGTTCTCGATCTCGACGATGGCGTCGTCGACCAGGATGCCGACGACCAGCGACATCGACAGCAGTGTGACGACGTTGAGCGTGAAGCCCATCAGGTACATCGCAGCAAAGGTCGGGATGATCGACAGCGGCAGCGCCGTGGCCGAAACAAAGGTGGCGCGCAAGTCGCGCAGGAAGAGCCAGACGACGATGACGGCGAGGATGGCACCCTCGATCAGCAGCGCCATCGAGCCTTCGAAGTTTTCCTGCACCGGATCGACGAAGTTGAAGGCCTCGGTGATCGTGATGTCCGGGTAATCCTTCTTCAGCTTTTCCAGCACCGCGCGCACGCCCTTGGTCACATCGACCTCGCCGGCGCCGCGGCTGCGGACGATCTCGAAGCCGACCACCGGCTTGCCGTTGAGCAGGGCGGCCGAGCGTTGTTCGGTGACGGTGTCGCTGACCGTGGCCAGCTGGTCGAGCCGGACCCGCCGGCCGTCGCCGAGCGAAATCTCCATCTGCCCCAGTTCTTCGGCCGACTGCACGGTGGCGATGGTGCGCACCGACTGCTCGACGCCGCCGACATCGGCGCGGCCGCCCGAACCTTCCTGCTGAATCTGTCGCAACTGACGTGAAACGTCCGCTGCCGTGGCGCGCAAGGCAAGCAGGCGGGCCGGGTCGAGTTCGACGCGGATCTCGCGAGTGACGCCGCCGACGCGGGCCACGGCGCCGACGCCGCGCACGCTGAGCAGCGCCTTGCTCACCGTGTTGTCGACGAACCACGACAGCGCTTCATCGTCCATGCGCGTCGAGGCGATGGTGTAGGTCAGGATCGGTGCGCCGGCCAGGTTGACCTTGGAAATCACCGGATCCTTGAGGTCGCCGGGCAAGTCGGCGCGAATGCGGGAGACCGCATCGCGCACATCGTCGAGTGCTTCCTGCGTCGGCTTTTCGAGGCGGAATTCGACGGTGACGATGGCCGTCCCATCCTGCACCTTGGTGTAAATGTGCTTGATGCCCTGCAGCGTGGCAATGGCGTTCTCTATCTTGCGCGCCACCTCGGTTTCCATCTGTGCGGGTGCAGCGCCTGGAAGGCTGGCGGTGACTGTCACCATTGGCAGGTCGATGTCGGGAAACTGCTGTATCTTCATCGCCTTGAAGGCTGCCATGCCAAGCAGGGTGAGCATGACGAACATCAGCACGGCCGGAATCGGGTTTCGGATCGACCAGGCGGAAACGTTCATGGCTGCGCGGCGACGATGCGCACGGTGTCGCCATCGGCGAGGAAGCCGCCGCCGCTCGCCACCACTTGGGCTTTGGCATCCAGCCCCGTCACCTCGATATGCTGCTCACCGTCGCGACGACCGGTGCCGACCTTGGTCTGGGTGACTTTCGCGATGCTGTCCGGCCCGGGTTCGATACGGAAGACATAGGCGAAACCCTCGCGCAGCATTACCGCCGATTGCGGCAGGGTCAGCGCCGGGCTCTGGCCGAGCTGGAACTCGCCGCGCGTGAACATGCCGGCGCTCAGCACCTTGCCTGCTTCCCGCGGCAGATCCACGTACACGATGCCGTTGCGCGTCTGCGGATCGACGGTCGGGGCGACGGCGCGCACCGTGCCGGCGACGGCGATGCCGGTCGGGCTCTCCAGCCTGACCGGCTGACCGGGCTGGAGGCGGGATAGTTCGGCGGCGGTGACCTCGGCCCGCCATTCCAGCCGGCCGCCGCGAATCAGCCGGAACAACTCCTCGCCGGATTGCGTCAGTGAGCCGACGGTAGCGCTGCGCGCCGAAACGATTCCATCGTCAGGCGCCACGACGCTGGCCTTGGAGCGCCGCAGTTCGGCCGACTGCAAACGGGCCTTGGCGGCATTCAGGCGGGCCAGCGCTGTATCGGCGGCGGTCTGCGTCTGAATGCCCTGTTGCGGGCTGTAAAAGCCCTTTTCGCGCAACTGGCGGGCGCGTTCGTTGATCGCCCGCGCTTCGGCCAGCGTCGCTTCGGTTTCGGCGACCGCCGCCTTGCTTTCCGCCAGTTCGCTGTCGACCGCATCACTGGCGATGCGTGCCAGCACGTCGCCCTTCTTCACCACATCGCCGACATTGGCGCGGACTTCGGTGATCCGGTAATTGCTGATCTCGGGGCCGATCACCGCCTCCTGCCAGGCGGCGACATTGCCGCTGGCGGCCAGCGTTTGCGGCCAGTCGAGCAGTTGCGGGGTAATGACGGTAACCGTCAATGCCGGCTTGGCCGGCTGGGCGGCAGCCGGCTGCGGCCTGTCCCCGCAGGCGGTCAGCCCGGCGGCCACCAGGAAGGTGAGCAGTGCAGCATTGTTCTTGTTCATGTCGGGTTTCTTGACTGCGTGATCTGGATTGAAAAAGCCGGAAAGAAATGGTTCCCGGCTTTTGGCAATTTTGTCAGACGCCCTGTTTCAGGCTGGCCTCGATGAAAGGATCGAGGTCGCCGTCGAGCACGGCCTGGGTGTTGCCGGTTTCGTGGTTGGTGCGCAGATCCTTGATGCGCGACTGGTCGAGCACGTAGGAACGGATCTGGTGGCCCCAGCCGATGTCGGACTTGGCATCTTCGAGTTTCTGCTGTTCCGCCTGCTGCTTGCGCAACTCGTGCTCGTACAGGCGGGCGCGCAGCATCTGCCAGGCTTCGTCGCGGTTGCGGTGCTGCGAGCGGTCGTTCTGGCACTGGACGACGATGCCGGTCGGGACGTGCGTCAGGCGCACCGCAGAGTCGGTCTTGTTGATGTGCTGACCGCCGGCGCCGGAAGCGCGGTAGGTATCGGTGCGTACGTCGGCCGGATTGATGGCGATCTCGATCGAGTCATCTACTTCCGGATAGACGAAGACCGAGGTGAAGCTGGTGTGACGGCGGGCATTGGAGTCGAATGGCGACTTGCGAACCAGGCGATGGATGCCGGTTTCTGTGCGCAGCGTGCCGTAGGCGTAGTCACCGGAGAACTTGATGGTGGCGCCCTTGATGCCGGCGACGTCGCCTTCGGATTCTTCCATGACTTCCACGGTGAACCCCTTCTTTTCGCCGAATTTCAGGTACATGCGCAGCAACATCGAGGCCCAGTCCTGGGCTTCCGTGCCACCGGCGCCGGCCTGGATTTCCAGGAAGCAGGGGTTGGGATCCTGCGGATTGTTGAACATGCGGCGGAATTCGAGTGCGGCGAGCTTTTCTTCGAGTCCGGCGTTATCGGCCTCGACCGATTGCAGTGTCTCGTCGTCGTTGTCGTCCTTGCCCATGGCGAAGAGTTCGCGGCCGTCGTTGACGCCGTTGTCCACGGCCTCGAGGACGAGGACGATGTCTTCCAGCGATTTTTTCTCGCGGCCCAGTTCCTGGGCGCGTTTCGGGTCATCCCAAATCTTGGGATCTTCCATCTCCTGATTCAGGAGGGTCAGGCGTTCGCGCTTGTGATCGTAGTCAAAGATACCTCCGCAGCTCGGCGGCGCGTTGCGCCAGATCGTCGAGCTTGTTGGAGATACTGTTGAGTTGTTCGGCTTCCATGAGGCGCTTTCAGTGATGTTGCAAAGCCGTGATTATAGCCGTGGCAGGGCGGTGGTGGATTGACTGGTGGTGGCCGTGCGCGGATACTTGGCGGCGCGCCACCATGCGCTAATTTTCCTCCGCTGGATTCGCCCACATGCTCCAAAAACTCTCCTCATTCGCAGGCATTCAGGGGCCGGTCGTCATCATCGTCATGGATGGCTACGGCCTGCCGAAGTACGATACGGGCAGCGCCATCGCCGCCGCCCGTAAGCCGACGCTCGACCGCCTGTTCGCCAACTACCCGAACATTCGCCTGCGCGCCCACGGCACTGCCGTCGGCATGCCGTCCGACGACGACATGGGGAATTCCGAAGTCGGACACAACGCCATTGGCGCCGGGCAGGTCTACAGCCAGGGCGCGGCGCTGGTCGCCAATGCGATTGCCGACGGTTCGATCTGGCAGGGCGAAGCCTGGCAGCAGATCGTCGCAGGGGCCAGGGCCGGGCGCGGCGTAGTGCATTTCATCGGTCTCTTTTCCGACGGGAACGTGCATAGCCACATCGATCACCTGAAGGCGATGGTCGTTCAGGCCAAGGCCGAAGGCGTCAAGGCAGTGCGTATCCACGCCCTGCTCGATGGCCGCGACGTGCCGGAAACCAGCGCGCTCGACTACGTCGTGCCCTTCGAGGTCTTCCTCGCCGAAGTCAGCAGCGATGGCTTCGATGCCCGCATTGCCTCGGGCGGCGGCCGCCAGAACATCACGATGGACCGCTACGACGCCAACTGGGCGATGGTAGACCGTGGCTGGAAGACCCATGTGCTGGGCGAAGGCCCGCAGTTCACCAATGCGACGGCTGCGGTCAACGGCCTGCGCGAGCAGAATCCCGGCACCATCGACCAGGACCTTCCGCCCTTCGTGATCGCCGAGAACGGCAAGCCGGTCGGCACCGTCGAGGATGGCGATTCGGTCGTCTTCTTCAACTTCCGCGGCGACCGCGCCATCGAGATCACGCGTGCCTTCGAGGAAACGGAATTCGTCAGGTTCGATCGTGTTCGAGCACCGAAAGTCACCTATGCCGGCATGCTGCAGTACGACGGCGACCTCAAGCTGCCAAGGCGTTTTCTCGTGGCGCCGCCGGCGATTGCCAATACCTCCGGCGAATGGTTCAGCAAGTCCGGCATTGCCCAGTTCGCCTGCTCCGAAACGCAGAAGTTCGGCCATGTCACGTATTTCTGGAACGGCAACCGCTCCGGCAAATTCGCCGGCGAAACCTGGCAGGAAGTGCCGAGCGACGTCGTGCCCTACGAACAGCGCCCGTGGATGAAGGCCGCCGAAATCGCCGATGCGATGATCGAAGCCTTGAAAAGCGGTCGCTACAACACGCTGCGCTGCAATTTCGCCAACGGCGACATGGTCGGCCATACCGGAAATTTCCAGGCGGCGACGCTGGCCATCGAAGTGGTCGACCTTTCGCTGGCGCGCATTCTGCCGGTTATCGATGCGCTGGGCGGTGTGGCGCTGATCACCGCCGATCACGGCAACGCCGACGAGATGTACGAACTGGACAAGAAGACCAAGGAGCCGGCGCGAAACCAGGATGGTTCGTTCAAGGCCAAGACGGCGCACACCCTGAATCCGGTGCCGTTGATCCTCTATGACAACATCAGCGGCGGCAAGCTGGGTCTCAGGCAGAGCGCGACGGCGGGTCTGTCCAACATCGCGGCGACCGTGGCCAACCTGCTCGGTCTGGAAAAGCACGTCGACTGGGACGAGAGCTTGCTGGAAATAAGGTAAGGCTTGTCGCGGGCCGCTGCGTTCAACTCGGCGGCAGGAGAGAAACAAGTATTTTGAGGTGCGCGTTCAGTTCAAATGAAAGCGCTTGCCTATTTGATTTTTACGACCACTTGCTTTGTAACAAAACTGAAGCAAAGAACGTCATATTTCCAGTTGTATTTCTCAACCGCCTCATTGAATGCCCTGAATTCGTCCTCTTTCCAGGAAGAGTAGCCGATATATTCATCGAAAACGATGACGGTTCCTGGAACAATCCGATTCCACAGCAAATCGAAAATAACCTTTGTGGAACTGTACAGGTCGCAATCAATATTCATGAAGCGAATTGGTTCGGGCGCTGGCGCCTGAGCCAGAAAAAGTGGTATTGAATCTTCAAACCACCCCTTGTGAAGGGTTACATTCGCAGGAACCTCGGGCATCCGGTTCTGCGTTGAATAACTCCCCTTCGGCTCATGATTCCATTCTTCGGGTATTCCTTCAAAACTGTCAAATCCGTGAACTGCACCTTCAACGATGGACGCAATTTGGCGAATCGATTTCCCGTTAAAAACACCGAACTCCAATACCAAACCATCCAGATCAGCATTGATCAGCGCCAATTTTATTGTCTGGCTACTTGTTCCAACCAGCGTTGGGCTTTCATTGCAAGAGTCTCTCAAATAGTTCCATGAATCGATCTCGGGCTTGACCAGAGATTTATCGCCAATCTTCATATAGTGACGATCGGCATCTTCGAAGTTGCCCAAATGTTGCTGAATCATCCATAAAAAAAAGCGATGCAAATCGTTACCTGGTTGCACCTTCAGAGACTCCTCCAGGCAGTCGGTTGCGCCGGATATGTCGTTCAGGTCTATCAAGGCCGAATGCAGGTTAAAGAGGGCAACTACAAATTGGGGATCGATTCTTTTGGCGTGACGGTAATGAACAACCGCTTCTGCGAGCTCGCCCACCTCAGTCAAGGCGACGCCGAGGCTGTTGTGAGCAGCAGCATAGTCTGGCGCCAGATTGACGGCCTTCCTGAAGCATGGGATGGCCTTTTCCGGTTGAAATTGCTCTAGATACAAGGTCCCCAGGTTGTAGTGGATTTGTGGCGATTCAGGGGCTATCTCGATGGCGCGGAGATAATTCGATATTGCATCGCTAACGCTCCCTGAACGACTTAAAACATTGCCCAGATTGCACAATGCCTCAACATAACCCGGATTCAATTCCAGCGCTTTTTTATAACTTGATATCGCCCGCTCCGAGTCCTCCAGTCTGCTATACGAGATTCCGAGATGGAAATGAATTAGTGCCTGCCTTGTATCAATTGCGCTGGCCCTCAGAAGTGTTTGAACCGCATCCCGATGGTCGCCGGCGTCTTGCAAGGTCAAGCCAAGCAGGCATAGGATCCGCAAGTTATCCGGAGCAGTTTTCAGTATCGATCGATACTTGCTTGCGGCCTCGTCAAACTGGCCGGCTTGATGTGCCTTGATAGCTTGCCGCACTAATAATTCCTGATCAGCTATATTCATGGCGACTTTTATTGAGATGAAGTTGGCGATAATCGGAAACTGGGGTAGGCGCGATCAGATCCGGACTGATCAGCCGGTCGGGTCGCCGGGGGATATCAATCGCCCGGAAATGGCGCGATGAATGAAACAGGCAGAAAAAAGGGGAGTTTCAAGGCTCCCCCTTATTCTCGAAATCCATTCCAACGAAGCGTTGGCTGGAAATCAGGCGAAGTTGGCTTCGGCGAAGGACCAGTTGACCAGATTGTTCAGGAAGGTCTCGACGAACTTTGGACGCAGGTTGCGGTAGTCGATGTAATAGGCGTGTTCCCAGACGTCGACACAGAGCAGTGCCTTGTCGCCGGTGGTCAGCGGGGTGCCGGCGGCGCCCATGTTGACGATGTCGACCGAACCATCGGCCTTCTTGACCAGCCAGGTCCAGCCGGAACCGAAGTTACCGACGGCGGAGGTCTGAAACGCGGTCTTGAAGGCGTCCAGCGAACCCCACTTGGCATTGATGGCCGCTGCCAGGGCGCCGCCCGGAGTGCCGCCGCCGTTCGGCTTCATGCAGTTCCAGAAGAAGGTATGGTTCCAGACCTGGGCCGAATTGTTGTAAATGCCACCGGCCGGCGCCTTCTTGATGATGGCTTCGAGGTCCAGGTTTTCGTACTCGGTGCCTTTGATCAGGTTGTTCAGGTTGGTGACGTAGGCCTGATGGTGCTTGGCGTAGTGATAGTCGAAAGTCTCGGCCGACATGTGCGGTGCGAGGGCATCCTTGGCGTAGGGCAGTTGGGGCAGTTGATGTTCCATTGTTTTCTCCGTTGTAAATGAAAGGGGTGAAACGAAAATTCTATTGGGGTTTCGATGAAGCGACAACCTTGTCGACGGTGGCCACCGCCGAACCTCTGGCAAAGGTCAGGTTGACCGCGTCACCCGCCCGCAGGCTGGTGGCGTCCCGTACCGGCAGCCCATCCGGGCCGACCGCCAGAGCATAGCCGCGATTGAGGACTGCATGCGGGTCAAGTTGGATCAGACTTGCCGCGAGCGTATTTAGTTTCGCCTCGCAGCGCGAAATTTTCTGAAAGGCCGAGTTTTCTAGCCGGTAGCTGAGATGTTTCAGGCCGTCGCGCGCCCTTTCCGGCCGGATTCGCGCGCTGTTCAGGCGCTGGGCCAGCGCTTCAAGATCGTGCCGCCCGGCGACAAGCTGGCTGTCCACTGCCCGGCCGAGTCGCGTCGCCGACTGCTGGAGGGTTTCGCGGCGCTGGCGCAAACGTTCGGCCGGGTGGGTCAGGCGGGCGGCCAGCGAATCCAGTTGCTGTCCGCGTTCCGCCAGGTCGCGTTCGAACTGGCGGCTGATCCGGCGCTGGAACTGTTGCAGCCGGACCAGCAGAGCATCGCGGTCCGGACTGAGAATCTCGGCGGCGGCAGTCGGGGTCGGCGCGCGCAGGTCGGCCGCGAAGTCGGCGATGGTGAAATCGGTTTCATGTCCGATGCCGGCAACTACGGGAAGTCGGCTCGCGCGGATGGCACGCGCCACGACTTCCTCGTTGAACGACCAGAGATCCTCGATGCTGCCGCCGCCGCGGCACAGGATGATGGCATCGCAGTCGCCCGTGGCGGCCAGTTGCAGGGCGGCGGCGATCCTGTCGGCAGCGCCTTCGCCCTGCACCGGCGTCGGGTAAAGATCAATTCGGATATGCGGCGCCCGGCGCTTCAACGTGGTCAGCACGTCGCGCAGCGCGGCGGCCTGCAGGCTGGTGACGATGGCCAGCGCTTGCGGGTGTTCGGGCAACGGGCGCTTGATTGCGGCGGCGAACAGTCCTTCGGCTTCCAGTTGCACCTTGAGGCGGATGAAGCGCTCGAAGAGATCGCCCTGGCCGGCGTGGCGAACCGCTTCGACGTTGAGCTGGAACTCGCCGCGCGGTTCGTAGAACGATACCAACACCCGCGCCTCGATCCGGTGGCCGTTTTCCAGCCGCCAGCCGAGCAACTGGGCGCGATTCCGCCACATGACGCAGCGCACCTGGGCACCGGTATCCTTGAGCGAAAAATAGACATGTCCGGACGCCGCGTAGGTCAGGTTGGATATTTCACCACCGACCCAGGTCAGCGGGAACGCCGATTCGAGGCAATCGCGCACCAGGCGGTTGAGGCTGGAGACGCTGATCACCGGGTTGGCGGGGGCGGACGAATCGTGATCGGGCATGTTGGCGATTGTAACCCGCGCCGCCGGGGAGTGGCCGGCGCCGGATCACTGTTGATGTACTAACGCATTGATTCGTATGTGAATTAATAATATGCCTCGTTTTTTGGCAGCGCAGGTGGAAGCCATTGCCGGCGCGGGTCCGGGGCTTCTAACGGGAACTCATTCACAGACTTATCCACAGTTTTTGGGGATAAGCCATTTTCGGCTCATATTTGCGGGGCTTGCCCGCGAACGGGGGGAGAGGCAGAATGGCAGGCTATTGAACAAGTGAGGGTTCGCCGTGTTTTCAATCATTCAGGCTGCGGGTTGGCCGATCTGGCCTCTGTTGCTGGCCTCAGTCATTTCGGTGGCGCTGATCATCGAGCGCCTGGTTGCCTTGCGGCGGGTCAAGGTCGTGCCGTCCGGTCTGCTGCAGCGGGCGGTCGGCGAGTTCAAGCGCGGCGCCAACAACGACCGCATGCTCGAGGAACTTGAGCGGCACTCGCCGTTGGGTCGGGTTCTGTCTGCCGGCTTGCGCAACGTCGGCGCCTCGCGCGAGGTGATGAAGGAGTCGATCGAGGAAGCCGGTTCGGCGGTGTCGCACGAACTTAACCGTTACCTGACGACGCTCGGCACGATCGCGTCGATCAGCCCGCTGATGGGCCTCTTCGGAACGGTGGTCGGGATGATCGAGATTT